>Ga0310120_10000006_pt1 | contig 169169 bp, 114 predicted proteins | sample CB27_AW_983_MG_FD_203506 | JGI IMG/M metagenome (GOLD analysis project Ga0310120, IMG submission 203506) | Marine microbial communities from Western Arctic Ocean, Canada - CB27_AW_983 | ecosystem: Environmental > Aquatic > Marine > Oceanic | place: Canada: Western Arctic Ocean | collected...
CCGTGTCTTTGACTTGTCTGGGGCATTTCGACTTCGAGACGCGACGGCGAGAAATCGATGGTATCCAAAAACAAAAGACCTGGAAGTTCGCGTAGCTTATGGCTTACCCGAATGGAATAGCGGCTCATTACAAACTGCACGTTTAGTGGCCTGTCCTGGCTGCTATCCGACGGCTGCATTACTCGCATTAACACCATTGGTCTCTGAAGGAATCATCGCGCGTGAAGACAGTCACTACGATATCTACATTGACGCAAAATCTGGTATCTCTGGAGCAGGCAAGAAACCGAATGAGAGGACGCACTTCTCGGAAGTGCACGGCAATATCTCAGCCTATGGAGTTTTCGAACATAGACACGCGGCAGAAATTGAGCAAGAACTTGTACGACGGGTTACATTTGTACCTCACCTAATTCCACTCGATCGCGGCATCTTCGAGACAATTTTTACGCGTGTCCGGCCCGGCACCACACCATCGACAATTCAGTCAGTATTTGAAGAAGCATACAAAGATGCGCCGTTCGTACGATTTACAGGTGAACGACTTCCCGAGGTCAAGCATGTTGCGCATACGAACTTCTGCGATATCGGTTATAGGCTCGATGGCGAACGTTTGGTGTTGATTTCCTGTCTAGACAATTTGATCAAGGGAGCTGCAGGTCAGGCCCTGCAGTGCTTCAACATTGCGTTCGGATTAGACGAATGCGACGGTCTTCTGTAATGCATTCGCCTCGAATGCCAAACCCGACGATCGTAAAACTTGGAGGCCAATTACTCGAAGACGCAGCACTTCTCCGTCGCATCTCTCGTCGACTATTGAAGATCGCAGCAACCGAACCACTTGTCGTAGTGCATGGAGGAGGTCAAGAGGTAAACACGGAATTAGTTCGACTTGGAATACCCATACGGAGAGTAGACGGGCTTCGACTCACCGACGCTGAGACACTTGACGTCGTCGTCGGAGTCCTAGCAGGGCGTATCAACACACGCCTGGTGGCCGCGTTGAACGCGGTTGGCGGCAGCGCTATCGGGCTTACGGGTGTTGACGATGGTTTAACTCGGATAAGGAGGCTTCGAAAATACAGAGATACCAAAGGTAATTCCATCGATCCAGGGTTCGTAGGTCACCCGACCGGTGACTTGCATAGCGAATTAATTCGTGATCTATGCAACAAACGTTACGTTCCTGTTATAGCCAGCGTTGGTGCAAATGCTACAGGACAGCTGTTTAACATTAATGCTGACTCGTTTGCTGGACACCTCGCAACCGTACTCCGAGCAAAGCGCCTCATAGTTGCAGGTACGACGGCTGGGGTACTCGACGCAAAAGGGCGAACTATTCCAACAGTCGATAACTCGACCATCAGGGACCTAGTTCGAAACGGACAGGTTAATGCTGGCATGGTCGCAAAACTCCTGGCCTGTCAATCTGCACGTTCGCAGGGTGTCTCATCCGTTTCAATCGTGGACGGACGCGCTGCGTCGTTCGACAAAACTGCGGGCACTATGATCGAAGGGAATACACACGAACGCACTGACGAATGGGACAAGACTGATGAACATTTGCGCTAAAGACATAATTGCGACTGAAGATTCTCACATCCTACAGGTTTACAAACGGCTACCTGTAGTCTTGGTGCGCGGAAAAGGGTCACGTGTTTTTGACACAAACGGTCGTGAGTACATCGATTTACTTTCCGGTATCGGCGTAGCGTCACTCGGCCACTCTCACTCTGGTATCGCCAAGGCAATCGCTGAACAAGCAGGAGAGCTTCTGCATACATCTAACCTCTATTTTCACCCGTTCCAAGGAAAAGTTGCGGAACGACTGTCCAATCTTTCTGGTCTTTCACGCGCATTTTTCTGTAACAGTGGAACAGAGGCGGTTGAAGCCTGTCTGAAATTCGCACGACGGTACTGGCATGGCCAAGGAGAAACGGAGAGGACATCTATAATTGCTCTTGACGGAGCATTCCACGGCCGAACGTTCGGTTCTCTGTCGGTAACTTCTGGAGCCGGCTACCGAAATCCATTCCAACCCTTATTACCTCACGTGTCATTTGTATCGCCGCTGGATCCAGATCAAGTACGAGTATCAATCACAGATCGTACCGCGGCCATCATTATCGAACCTATACAAGGGGAAGGAGGTATCCACCCCCTCCCGGAATCGACGGCAATAGCGATAGCTGAACGCTGCGCATCGACAGGGACCCTTCTTATTTCAGACGAGGTGCAATGCGGATTGGGTCGCACTGGAAAACCATTTCATGCGCATACTTTAGGCCTTACACCTGACCTTATGCCATTAGGGAAATCCTTGGGAGGAGGGGTGCCGATTGGCGTCGCATTGGTAAACCAGAAGGTAGCGAGCGCCATTTCTTATGGAGATCACGGAAGCACTTATGGGGGGAACTTGCTGGCGTGCCGGGCAGCTTTAGTGTTCCTCAACGCACTGGAAGACGGACTCATGAACCACGTGGTAGCAGCTGGTGGAAGACTGAAGCGTGGCCTCGAAGCATTAGCTAGCAAAAGTGACTCTCTTCTGGAAGTCCGTGGCGCCGGCCTGATGCTTGGTATCGACACAACACCAGACGTTGCGGACCGAGTGGTTGAAACTGCGCTTCAATGCGGTTTGTTCATCAATCGAACGGCTGGCACTGTTATCCGATTTTTGCCACCCCTAAACATCGAAGAAATCGACATTGATGAAGCTCTTTCTCGTTTCCGAAAAGCTCTTACTCTTGCTGGAGCCGTGATAGGAACAGAATGAACCCTCCATTCCTAATCTTCTGTACAACGGCAACCCGGACATGATCGAACCTTACCAGACTCTAAAAACAGTCGCAAAAAATAGCGCTGTACTGATTCGTAATGCAACCTCGGTCGATGTGGATGCTATCCACCAACTCATCACGGAAAACCTTGTGGACGGCCACCTTCTGCCACGACCATTGAACGAGATCAAGTCTCATGTCCCGAATTTTTTTGTCGCAACCATTTCCAACGAACTTGTTGGCTGCGGAGAATTGACAGCGCTAAGCGAAAGATTCGCAGAAATTCGCTCGCTCGTCGTGGCCGTCCAACATCGCGGTGTGGGAGTTGGCCAAGGCTTACTAGGAGACCTTCTAAGAAAAGCACGAGACCAAGGCTTTCCCGAAGTCTGTGCCTTCACCCATGAAGCACGTCCGTTTTTGAAGGCTGGATTCTCAATCGTTCCGCATACTTGGGTACCAGAGAAAATTTCGACTGATTGCCACCGCTGCGAATGGTTCAGACGATGCCACCAATTCGCGGTTATATTGGGACTTAGAGATTCCTAGATTAAGACAACCAGAGGCACATCAAAAGTAGCGATAATGTGACATGAGTAGCATCTTCTTTCCGGCCCAGCCAATCGACGGTGGAATCACCGCGCCAGACGGTTTTTTGGCCTCGGCAGTCGCCTCCGGCTTAAAACCGTCTGGGCTTGACCTAGCTCTGATTCTCTCAGAAGAAATCGCGAGTGCGGCCGGGATTTTCACTACTAATTTAACGGTAGCCCCTCCAGTAGTGATATCGAAAACACAGTTACAGGACTCCCGTGGTCACGCTAAGGTAATAGTAGTTAACAGTAAATGTGCCAACGCTTGCACAGGAGAAGTAGGCATGACTGCCGCGAGAGAAACGATCGCTACAGCGGCAAGAACTGTTGGCTGCGATCCAAAACATGTCCTCGTCGCTTCTACAGGAGTCATCGGAATGCATCTGGATTCCAAGAAGATGTCTCGGGGAATCCAGTCGGCAGCTCAGCAACTTTCGCGCAGTGCCCACTCCGCGGCGGCCGAAGCGATTATGACCACCGACCGATACCCAAAGGAAGCGGCCATCCAGGTGAAGACAGATGCAGGGAATTTCAAGATCGGAGGCATGGTCAAGGGAGCTGGAATGATCGATCCACTCATGGCGACAATGCTAGGATTCCTGACTACAGACGCTATAGTCGACCCCGTCGTCCTACGCCGGGCGCTAACTGAAGTCGCTGCCGACACCTTCAATGCCATTACTGTCGACGGTGAGTCATCAACCAACGATACTGTTTTCATGCTTGCGAATGGCGTTAGTAAAGTTCGCATCGACGAGACTACTTACCCCAGTTTTGTCAACGCCTTACATACCTTGTGCGAAGGACTAGCAAAAGACATTATCCGTGGTGGAGAAGGAGCGACCAAGCTTATTTCGATACAGGTGACTGGCGCGGAAACCGCTACGGATGCCAAACACACAGCTCGCCTTATCGCCAATTCGCCACTCGTCAAGACGGCGTTACACGGAGCAGACCCCAATTGGGGTCGATTGATCGCAGTAGCCGGTCGCGCCGGTGTTGCTTTTGAGCCGAAGCATGCCAGCGTCAGAATAGGGCCGGTTCTTCTTTTTTCCGACGAAACCATCTTTGCTGAACGTGAAGCCGAAGCAGTCAATTATTTGCATAGACCAGAACTGGAGATCTCCGTCGATCTCGGAACGGGAGGGCACGGACAGGCCGTCGTCTGGACTTGCGACCTCAGCGAAGAATACATTCACATAAATGCGGATTATCGAACGTAGTTGGTTCCTTGAATCCCAGAACTGGTAGCGAACAATGAAACGCAATCGTCATTATCCACAGATTGGTGATTCGAGAGTGCCGCCAGACGAGAGCAGCATAGAAGGTCGTTGCTTCCTCTCAGTGCTAGATTTTCAACCGGTCGACTTGATACACAATTTGTCACTCTCAGCCTCGCTAAAACAGAAACGCCATCTTGGGCGCGAAGCTTCCACTTCAGCTGCGTTAGAAGGCACTTATATTGCGCTCTTATTTGAGAAGCCGTCGTTGCGAACTCGCTCCACCTTCGAAATTGCTATCCGAGAACTTGGTGGAGACTTCATCGTGCCAGACGCCGACGTCACTCTCGGTAAACGTGAATCACTGGCTGATGTTGGACGCAGTCTCGAACGGTGGGTAGCAGGCGCCGTAGTTCGAACCTACGAGCAGGCACGTTTGACCGATCTCGCATTAGCAACGAACACCTTCCGTGTCATCAACGCGCTAAGTAATGAAGAACATCCATGCCAAGCGCTTGCCGACTGCTTAACGTTGAAAGAACGCTGGGTTGATACACGAGGAAGAACAGCCGCGTTCGTGGGAGACGGCAATAACGTTGCCACGTCTTTCGCGCAGGCGGCAGTGATGCTCGGAATCAATGTCAACATCGCCTCTCCGGAAGGTTTCGAATTGCCGTCATCAGTCGGAGAAGCCATCTCTCGAGTCGCCTGCGAAGGTGCTGAATTTAGGCAATTCCGCGATCCAATCGCAGCAGTAAAAGATGTCGATGCTATTTACACTGATGTTTGGACGTCAATGGGTCGGGAGGCCGAAGTACCCCTTCGACGTCGGTTATTCAAACCGTATCAAGTGAACGATACCCTCATGGCACACGCCAAAGCAGACGCCTGCTTTCTCCACTGTCTACCAGCACATCGTGGCGAAGAAGTCACGGATTCGGTGATGGACAGCTCAGCATCAGTAGTATTTGATCAAGCAGAAAATCGTCTGCATACTCAGAAGGCCCTCCTACTGATGCTGTTCGAAGACTGAGAGCGCGTGCTACAAAACAGTACGTTCAACCTTGGAAGCAGCCTTTTCAACTTTCTCCGCGAGCAACCGTTTGTAGTCTGTAAGTGCTGCTGCGATACGCTTGTCGCCCAACGCCAAGATTTGACCAGCCAACACAGCAGCGTTAGTAGCGCCCGCCTTTCCGACAGAAACAGTTGCAACTGGAACACCGGGTGGCATTTGGACCGTAGCAAGTAACGCGTCCCATCCTTTAAGGGGCGACGAATCGATTGGCACTCCGATAACAGGAAGCGTCGAATGCGCAGCCACAACACCCGCGAGATGAGCAGCCGCACCCGCACCGACAATAAATACCTTAGTGCCGGTTTCGATTGCCTCATCAATTACCCGTTTCACGCGACTCGGAGATCGATGAGCCGATGCCACTGTTAAATGCGCTGAAACACCGAGCTGTTCAAGCACATCGAGAGCCCGATTCATTACTTCAGCATCCGAATCTGATCCGATTAAAATTTGTACTTGTTGACCTGACATTTAACAGCTACCTTTCATATCACTCACCCATCAACTCAAGCGCCTTACTACCAATGTCAGTCCGAAAATGACTTCCATCGAATTTAATATAGCAAACTGCTTCATACGCACTTTCGATTGCTTGTTTATAGGTTCCTCCTCTCCCAACTACTGTCAACACACGCCCGCCAGCAGTGACGATTTTTCCGTCTTTCCAAGCCGTACCGGCGTGATCGATTCGAACCCCTGTCACCGCGTCCACATCGTCAAGTCCACTAATGGGCACATCAACGACATAGGAACCTGGATAACCACCAGAAGCCATAACTACTCCGACATGCGGTTCAGTTGACACACTCCACTCAGCGCCTCGCAGATCTCCCCGAGCAGCAGCACTTAACACCGGAGCCAGATCACTTTCGATCATGGGCAAGATAACTTGTGCTTCAGGGTCACCGAATCGGACGTTAAATTCGATCACCTTTGGCCCACACTCGGTCAACATCAACCCGACATATAGAACGCCCCGATATTCGACACCTTCCGCACCTAGCCCATTAATAGTCGGCATCACGATCTGTTGCATTATTCGCTGCTCTAACTCCGAAGTCATCAATGGGCTAGGTGCGAACGCCCCCATGCCGCCCGTATTCGGACCCAAATCATCATTGAATACACGCTTGTGGTCTTGAGCAGAAGGTAAGGCAAGAACTCGCTTACCATCAGAGACGACAAAATAGGAAACTTCAGTCCCTATCAGGCACTCCTCGAAAATAACAGATGTCCCGGCTTCTCCAAATCGCCGAACGACCATCGCTTCCCGGACTGCAGATTCAGCAGCTTCACGGTCATCTGCAACCGTCACGCCTTTTCCACCCGCCAACCCATTTGCTTTAACTACGACTGGATATCCAAAACGCCAACTGTCCAAAATGCTTCTGGCCTGATGCTCAGAAGTGCACACTTGATACTGAGCAGTGGGAATTTCATTACGTGCCATGAACGCTTTGGCGAAGGCCTTACTTGACTCGAGACGCGCTGCTTGTCGCGACGGACCAAAAATTTCGTGCCCTGCGGCCCAAAAAACATCCGCAATCCCATTGGCAAGCGGTATTTCTGGACCTACGATGGTTAGGGTTACGTTTTCCTCTCTCGCCAAATCCAGCATTTTTTGTGGATCGCCGATGTCAGCTGGAATGCATCGCGTCTTTGGCTCTACTGCGATCCCAGGATTTCCAGGTGAACAGATGACCTCCTCAACCCCTGTTTCCACCGCGAGCTTGCCAACAATCGCATGTTCTCGTGCACCGGAACCAACAACAAGCACCCGCATCTAGTTATCACCTTTTATATCAACACTTTAAAAGTTCTCACCGGGGGTTACTTCAGCAGAACAGTCCAACCATCCAAGTTTGACGGCAGCTGAGCTTTCGACCTAAGATGACTCGCTCACTACCGAGCGAAGGCTCCTAGCGTAGCACACCGGATTTCACTAGACATCGGATTCTTTTGAAGCAAATTCTTAGTTCGACAGAGGGGGGTGACAGCGGAGGTGGCTGAAGTCAGACTACAAGATCATGAATCGATCGAAGGCGCATTGAGACGCTTCAAACGCAAGGTTCAGCAAGAAGACATCATTAAAGACATAAAGAAACACTCTTTCTACCTGAAGCCTGGTGACAAGCGTCGTGCGAAACAAGCGTTGGCGAGAAAGCGGTCGAGAAAAAAGATGCGCCGCGAAACTGACTGACCTTCCCCTTGTTACAGAGGTCATGCGTAGTCTTAGGGCATGGCCCTGTAATGAGCATTCCCGATAGGACGAACCGGCCGACTATCGGAACGTCGTCATCGACCTCATGATGAGGTAAAAGCAATCTGATCATGGCGACCGTTATAAATAGCCCGACAGAAATCAAAATCTCGGCGGTGGAATCTCCTTCTACCGCCCAAGTCGCTGTAGTTAAAACACATCCATCAACCGTAGTCGAAGACTACGCACGCGTCATGGAAAATGCGAAGTGGCGCACCTGCCTCGACCTAGACCGTACAACAATCGTCAAACTTAATTTGTCGTGGACAAAATACTTTCCTGCCTGTTCATCCCAACCTTGGCAGCTTGAAGGAACTCTTCGGACTCTACTTAAAGGCGGGCTAGGCAAGGAGCAACTCCTCCCGCTTGAAAACAAAACCGTAGTGACGGATCCTATTAAAGGATGCCGAAACAACCGATGGGAGTCCGTTCTACAACAACTCGATCTTAATTTCATAGCTCTTCCAGAAGTCGAGTGGATGATTTATCCGTTTAGGAGCCCCTTGCTGAAACTGAACGAGATCTTTCCTGAGGGTATTGAAATCCCGGTGCTCTACCCCGGCAAACAAATTGTCCATCTTCCGACTATTAAGACTCATGGTCATGCGGTTACAACAGGTGCAGTAAAGAATGCGTTTGGCGGACTACTCAAAGAAGTGCGCCATTATGCACACAAATACATGCACGAAGTGCTTGTTGACCTCCTCTACATGGAACGCGAACTCCACCCAGCACGCTTCACTGTAATGGATGGAACAGTTTGCGGCGACGGAGCTGGGCCAAGAACAATGATTCCCAGGATCAAAAACTTTATTTTGGCATCATCTGACTCAGTAGCAATTGATTCAGTGGCGGCGCATATGATGGGATACGACCCTATGGCGATCCCATATTTACGTATGGCACACGAGAGAAAACTAGGCGTGGCTGACCTTAGGGACGTGGAAATCGTCGGTGAAGATATTACCAATGTAAACTTTAACTTTAAGACACGTAAGTCGTTGGTCATATGGGGTGACCAGATGATTCGCAAAGGATTCCTTCGTCCACTCGAACGATTACTGTTACATTCACCACTGGCTGCATGGGCACCTTTCGCGTCAAACGTCTTTCACGATTGGCTCTGGTATCCCACTGTAGGCCGTTCACGAATACGAAAATTTCTTAATACGGAGTGGGGCCAATTGCTTAAGAAATATTAAGTCGAGGCCCGAAAATGACACCATGTCCGAATTCAATATCCATTCGGAATCAGTCGACGTCGAAGAAATCATGGACCAGATCCGATCTCGGATCCGTGAAAAACGAGGAATCGACTACACCGAAGAGCAGATCAGAGAAATGGCGAACGTCAAGTTAGAGCAATTTCTCGAGCCTGGCAAAGTGCGTTCAGATTTACTAGAACACTACAAGCGACGTGGCGACAAACGGAATGAAGAACTTCCTCCTCGTCCAGACTTGTTCGAGTTCGATCCCGACATTATTTACCGTTCATCTCGCGGAATCACTGGTCGACTCATTCATGGAATTCGACGCCTTCTGAATCCACTGCTAAAACTTTTTTTCAACCCGACACCCGTCGTACACGCACTACACCTACAACGAAAGATAAACGAAAGCCTAACAGCACAATTCGAGCACACGTCCGCGAAACTAGCGGCACGTTCAGAGTTCGATGCACTCACGTATGAACTGCTAAACAATCTAGTTGTAGAAATGACTCGCTTGTCGATCGACATGAAAAATCACAAAATGCGTGTCGAGTCGATCGCCAGTCGACTTGATTTTGATGAGCGACGGGCAAAAGCACTTGAAGAGGTCGTACAATATCGGAACAGTTCGGGAACTGCTTCTGGCGAAAAGACCGTTACTGGTGAGCCATCAAATCCAGAACGGCGACGGCGACGGCGGCGGCGACCGCGAAGACGACCTGGAGTAGGACCTGGGATCGACGCGAAAACTTCAGAGTCCACGGCCACCGACGCAGACCAATCTGTATCCAACACCCCTGACCAGTCAATCACGACCAAAACAGATGGGCAGCAACATAATTACGACGGTGAGTCGTCGATTTCGAAACCGAAGACAGATAACACTGGAGCAGACTCGTCTGACGCCGCATCAGAAAAGAAACACGAAGGCCTCGGCCCAAAAGACAACCAAACTGAGTCGTGAAACTAGCGGTAGTTGTTCAGCGTTACGGAGCTGACCTCAACGGTGGGGCAGAACTTCATGCCCGATATATTGCGGAACGGTTGAGCCAGTACGCCATAGTTGAAATTCTCACGACCTGCGCCAGTGACTACATCACTTGGCGGAACGAACTATCGCCAGGAATCGACAATGTTAACGGAATTGCCGTGCATAGATTTCCGGTGCGAAAAGAACGTGATCCGGCCGACTTTGGATACTGGTCACAGCGGGTTTTTGAAAGAACACACTCGCTTTCAGATGAACTCCGATGGCTCAAGTCCGAAGGCCCAACAAGTCCAGCACTAATTAGGCAGATCAGCCGGTCAATAAACGATTACGACTATTTTCTTTTTTTTAGTTACAGGTACTTCCACGCATATCACGGAATCCGAGCTGTTTCGTCTCGCGCTGTGCTAATTCCAACGGCCGAACGCGACCACGCTCTCGGTCTAACAATTTTTGGACAAACCTTCAGAGGTGTCAGAGCATTAATGTATAACTCTTACGAAGAGCGCGCACTCATCCAAGGAGTATCCAAGAATTATGACATTCCAGGTGTCGTAGTAGGCATTGGCTCAGACGTGCCTTCCCGTGGAAGCGCTCAACGCTTTCGCGCACGGGCACAAATCTCTAAACCCTTTGCGCTCTATGTTGGCCGCATCGACGAAAACAAGGGTTGCGTGGAGATGTTCGATTTCTTTCAGCGCTATTTGCAACATATCTCGAAAGAACTTCACCTCGTCCTCATCGGAAATCCTGTAATACCCATCCCAGCACACCCACACATTCACCATCTCGGATTTGTCACCGACGAAGAGAAGTTTGACGCGATGGCAGCGGCGGATTTACTGATAATGCCGTCTTACTTTGAGAGCCTATCGATGGTTACCTTAGAAGCATGGGCCATGGGTTTGCCCGTTCTGGTTAACGGAAACTGTGACGTTCTCAGGGGACAAACCATTCGCGCCAACGCCGGTCTCTATTACGAGAACTACGAAGAATTCTCTGAAGCGCTTCACACACTTGAAACACACAAATCTCTGTGGAGACACTTTTCTCGTAACGGTCGTGCCTATTTTGACGAACACTATACGTGGAGGACAATAGAGCAAAAATACCTTGCTATGTTTGAGCGACTAAAACAAGAAGATCAGACTGGAATTTCTCGCCAAATTGAACCGCTACCCTCATGGCTCAGCCGTTACCGGCGCAATCAATTGCCTGCGAGGGCAATTGTTGACCAATTGCCCTCAGGTCCCATACTCACTAGTAGCGACGGCCATAATCCCTTGCCAATCTGATGTACTCGAGTGATTCTCACACGGGAACTTGTTTGTGACCCATAACAGACCTCGGTCCATCGAAGTGCACCAAGTACTCGCTTCTTTGAGTTACGGCGATGCCATAGGAAACGAAGTAATGGGTATTCAGCGAGTGTTGCGCACCGCTAATTACAATTCGAACATTTATGTGCAAACTGCTGACCGAGACGTAGAACATCTCACAATTGACTACCGAAACCTCCCTGATGACAGCTGCGCAGACAACATACTTATTCACCATTTTTCCATCGGTTCTCGGGCTTCTCGGGTCGCCTTCGCATTGCCGGAACGAATGATTCTCATCTACCACAACATCACGCCCCCTGACTATTTTGTTGATATCAACAAAACTCTAGTTCAGTTCTGTTACGACGGTCGCCGTGAGCTCGGCGCCTATGTTCAACGCTGTGATGTCGCTCTTGGTGACTCTGAATTTAATCGACTTGAGCTTGAGGAAATGGGTTTCCCTCGCACCGGCGTGCTACCTGTGGTGCCGAATTTCGCTCACCTCGATATCTCCGCAAACCATTTTGTCTCAAAAGACTTCGATGATAACTGGACTAATATTCTCTTTGTTGGTCGGCTTGTCCCTCACAAGCGGATCGAAGACTTAGTTCGTTTTTTTCACACCTACCGCCTGAAATACAACCCGCAGTCCCGCCTTCTTCTCGTTGGTTCCTACTCGGGATTTAAGAATTACCTAGCCTCTATCTCACAGCTGATTTCAACGTTAGGCACTCCTGATGTACACATTATCGGTCACATATCAAACGAAGAGTTAACAGCTCTTTACGACATCGCTGATGTCTTTCTTTCAGCTAGCGAACATGAGGGGTTCTGCGTGCCAATTATTGAAGCATTCTACAAGCGTGTGCCTGTCATTGCCTTTCACTCAACCGCTGTTCCAGCAACAATGGATGGAGGAGGAGTCCTGTACGACTATAAAGACACTCGTCATGTGGCCTCTCTCATTCACGCAGTAACAACAAACCATGAACTTGAAGACGAAATCCTCCGAGCACAGGATAGAGCTGTGGCACGGCTCCAGAGAAAGAATTTTTCGAAGACACTACTGGCTTTCGTTGAACAAGCACAGAAAAGTCGAAGAATGGTTCATCCGCCTATTTCACCAGAGTTTTGGAATCAATTTGAAGAATCGCTGGCATTAGACGAATTGCAGCCTTTCCGTCCGGCGGCCTACCAAGCTCTTCCGAAAGCACCAGATTCAAATGATGGCAACTGACACCAGCCGCGATCAAATGCATTATTTGAGGCGACCTGAGCAATCAAAGACGAATAAAGTATTCACAGACTGTCCAGACAATTGATTTTGATGATGATCAGCGATCACGCTCAAATCATGTTCCTTCTACCAGCATGGTGATCAATCAATGGGTGCCAGCCGCACATCAAGGGGATGCAATTGGTGATAGCGCAAGACTAGTCAAAACTCTACTGCAAAAGAGAGGGTTCACATCTAATTTGTTTGCTTTGTCGATAGACGACAATCTTACTTCTGAGGTAATTCCTTTCGGCGTCCCAGAAACTCACCAAGGAGACATAACGATTCTTCACTTCGCCGTACCATCTCCTATGACTTCGGCTCTCACTAGAGTTCCAGGCCGGCGCGTGATTCAATATCACAACATCACACCTGCACATTTTTTTTCTGATTATGATTCTGAAATTTTCCGAATTGCCGTAATTGGCCGTCAAGAGTTAAACACGCTGGTAGGTCACGTGGACCTCGCACTCGGCGACTCCGAGTTCAACAGAAAAGAACTCGACTCCATTGGATTCGCTTACACTGGAGTTATGCCAATCGCGATCAACTTTGATCGGATTTCTCAATCAAGACCGCATCCTGTGCTCGACACAATGCTCGCAGATGGGCTTACTAACATACTGTTTGTTGGACGTATTGCACCGAACAAAAAGATAGAAGACCACATCAGACTGGCGGAACACTGCAAACGGTATATCGATACGAATTTTCGCTTCATCTGTGTCGGTCGCACAGAAGCCGTGCCTAAATACTATTCGATGCTACGTGCCTTAATCGCAGAATATGGCATTCCGAAGGAACGGTTCCTATTCCCAGGAATCGTTTCAGACGTCGAATTAGCAAGCTACTACCGGCAGTCGGATGTATATGTTTCACTTAGCGAGCATGAAGGTTTCTGCGTCCCTCTATTGGAGGCCATGTCCGCAGACATACCAGTGCTAGCCTACGGGGCCGGCGCGGTTCCTGAAACATTGGGTGGTGCGGGCATCTGCTTCAAGCCAAAAGACCTCGAGTACGCGGCCGAAATGCTACGCATCCTAGTGTACGATAACAAGACCCGGATGAAAGTTATTTCGGATCAGCGGCTGCAACTTGCGAATTTCTCGATCGACCGCGTTGAAGCAGCAATTGACCAGATGTTAGATGTTGTAGCCTAGAAAGCCATGAGTGACACCCTCTACTTAGGATTCGAATATACCCGTTCTTGGGAGGTCGAAACCATACTAAGGACATTATCTTCGAGGCTGAACTCTGACACGACTTTACCTGGAGTGAGGCTGACGCGTAAGAGGAAATCAGACTAAATGAACATTATTCAAGACCAGAAACACTACCATTACGTTCTACTGCACACATCGCGTCTGTCGTGAAAATTGCCCTTATTGTTCAACGTTACGGAACGGAAATCCTCGGTGGATCAGAGTACCACTGTCGTCTCGTCGCTGAACGGCTCGCCGTGAGCCATGACGTCGAAGTATTGACGACGTGCGCGAAGGATTACATATCTTGGTCCAACGAGTACCCTGAGGGGTCCGACCGAATTAGGGGTGTAACAGTTAAACGCTTCGCTAACGCCAAAACTCGTGACATCGCAAGTTTTAATGAATACTCCGACTGGATATTCGCCAATCCGCATACTGCGAAAGAAGAAGATGAATGGCTGAAGCAGCAGGGACCATGGTGTCCAGCTCTGATTGATTATCTCAAGCGCCGTCACGCTTCATATGACACTCTGATCTTCTTCACCTACTTGTACGCACCAACGGTGCTCGGTCTCCGAATAGATCCACAGCGAAGTATCCTTGTACCAACAGCACACGACGAACCCGCCATCACGCTAGACATTTATAGACAACTATTTAAATTACCGAAAGCCATTGCATTCAACACCGGAGTCGAACGTCGATTTCTTCACTCGCGTTTTGACATTCGAGCTAAAGTCGAGGAAATTGTTGGATGCGGAGTCGACCTTTCAATTCATCTTGAAGACTCAGGTGATGAAATGGCGCCAAACGTCGAAGAACGGGTTTTGTTTCTAGATGATCAAACCCAACCAAAGTTTACCTCTGCTGCAGCATTTCGACGTCGGCACCGCCTGTACGGTCCCTTTGCTTTGTTTGGCGGCCGAATCGAACCAGGGAAAGGCTGTGAAGAACTGATCGAGTACTTCGACACCTACGCATCAGACCAAGGGGACGCGATACTCGCTCTCATGGGTGCAAAGCTAATGCCGATTCCATCCGAGCCATTCATTCGTTTTGCCGGAATGCTTCCAGAAAATGAACGGCTAGAAGCACTGCAAGCCGCAGCAGTCGTAGTTGTGCCCTCGCCGTATGAAAGTCTCTCATTACTAACCCTAGAAGCTCTTACTGTTGAAACCCCGGTTCTCGTAAATGCGCGGAGCGACGTCCTTACAGACCACTGCCAAAGAAGTAATGCCGGCCTTTATTACAGTAACCGAGAAGAATTCGTTGAATGTCTCAAGCTATTGATTCAGAATCCTGAACTTCGAGCTCGCTTGGGCCAGAATGGCCGTGCCTACGTAGAAGCTAATTACTCTTGGGAAGTAATACTCAACAAGTACGAACGCATGTTCTCTTCGATTACAGGAGAGAAAAAACAGTCAGCCACTCGTAGGTCTCAAACTCGCAATCGAACTACCGGTCCTCGGCGGCCGCAGCGATCAAGATCTCGCTCAAAAACGAACCGACGATAATCTACTTTCTGGCTCAGGTCGGCGTATCAGACTCCGCGATGTTTCGAAGATAGCCGGAAGTGAACGCTTCAAAACTATGCATTATTCTCCAGTAACATCGACAGGCAACGGCCGAGACGGATTTGCTCGATTTAAGCTGTTCGTTCTACTCTGAGACTTCGATATACTCCGTCTTCCTCCCGATAACTCTTTTTTCGACCGCTTCTGTCTCGGTCGTATTCCGCTTCTCTTGATCATTTCATTCAGCGTTGTCGGCTTCATCTCTAGAAGTTCAGCCGCTCGTTTTTGCACGCCGTCCGCGGCATCGAGCGCACGTATGATCAATCGTGTCTCGACCTCATCAACTACTCTCCTGAAAGAAATACCTTCTGGGGGTAGATGGAATTCTGGCAACTTGAAATATCGAGAACTCCGAATGGACTCCGGTAGCGACTCAACGCCGATCTCGGTTCCAGATGTGAGCACCGAAGCTCGCTCAATGACGTTTTCCAGTTCACGAACGTTTCCAGGCCAAGGGTAACTCTCGAGCAACTCCAGTGCCTCTGGAGTTAACTCCAGTACGTCCTTTCCGTTTTCTTTTCCATATTTATCAAGAAAACTATGAGCAAGCAGCGAAACATCCTCTCTTCGCTCTCGAAGTGGTGGCAACTCGACCATAATGACGTGCAACCGATAAAAAAGGTCCTCTCGAAACTTACCCTTGTCTACCATAGCTCTCAAATCGACGTTCGTTGCCGCGATGATTCGGACGTCAACTTTGATAGTATCAACGCCACCTAAACGCATAAATTCCCGTTCCTGAATAACACGCAACAGTTTTGCCTGAGTATCCAACGGGACAGTTCCGATCTCATCAAAAAAAATACTGCCCTGATCCGCGAGCTCAAAAAGCCCTTTCTTTGCAGAAACAGCGCCTGTAAATGCTCCTTTAACGTGCCCAAAAAGATTCGATTCGAATAAGTCAGATGGGAGATTTCCAGAATTGACCGTTACAAATGCTCGTTCAGACCGTAGCGAATTCACGTGAATCGCCCGTGCCACAAGTTCTTTCCCAGTACCACTTTCTCCCTGAACTAATATCGTGGTTCGGCTTGGAGCGGCCTGTTCAATGAGACTAAAGACACGGGTCATCCGATCGCTCTTTCCAAGTAAATCACTAAATTGGTACGTCTCTCTCCGAAGGCTTTGGCGCAAAACGCGATTCTCAGAAACAAGTCGCCGTTGGGCAACTGCATTGCGAACGGCAACGAGTACATCATCGTTTTTGAATGGCTTCTCAAGAAAATCATACGCTCCCCGTTTGAACGCTTCTCTTGTATTTCCAGAAGTTCCGAACGCCGTAATCATGATGACCGGCAGATCAGAGTCAATTCGCCTGAGCTCATCTAACGCCTCTAGTCCACTCATTTCAGGCATCATCAAGTCGACAATCGCCACATCAAAAATATCTTCTCTAATTGCTTCCACAGCTTCCGCACCAGAGGCGGCCAAACTAACATGGCAGCCTTCTTTCACGAGAAGCGACTCAAGGATCTCGCGCATGATCTCTTCGTCATCAAGCACCAGAACAGACGAGTCAGTTAGCATTGATCTCCTTAATCTCTGTAGCCATGCTAGAAATACTTCCAGTCCTGAGCCGGTGTCGCAACGTTAAAGGGAGGGTGATTCGAAAACGCGTTCCATGTCCGAGGCGACTCTCACACTCAATCGTACCGGCATGTTCTTGGATTACACCATACGTAATCGACAGCCCCAACCCTGTACCTTGACCTTGTGTCTTAGTCGTAAAGAATGGATCATAAATTCGTGAGAGATATTTTTCTGGAATGCCGGCGCCCGTATCAGAGACCTCAAAAATCACATCGCTCTCAACAACTCGACTAGTCACAGTAAGGCAACCACCTGTCGGCATTGCGTCATGAGCATTCAGACACAAATTAAGAAGCACTTGCTGAATCTTAAACTCAATCGCGTGAACGATCGGAGGATGTAAAGACAATTCGCGACGAATCTTCACTCTTCTCTCTTTAAATTGGTGCTCTAGTAACGTAAGAACCTCATTAATGACAAGATTGACATCAACACGACTTGTTGTCTCCGAGGAGCCTGGTCGCGCCAAATTCAAAAGACCATTTACTATTTTTGCGGCCCTAAATGTCTGACGTTCAATTTTCTCCAATACGGGTGTTTTCGGATCGTTTGGGTCAGCCCCCTTCAGTAACATCTGCGTAAAACTCGAAATTCCTGTAAGCGGCGTATTGATTTCATGAGCCACCCCAGCAGCTAGAAGCCCGACCGATGCCATCTTCTCCGACATCTGCAATTGCTCTTCGAGCTGAATTCGAGACGTGATGTCTTCAATAATGAGCATAGTGCCAGTCTTTTCACCCTCCGGAGTCTTTAAAGGCACCGTAGCGGCATTCACGAGCAGGCGTTTTCTCTCAGTATGATTCGATATGAGCGGGACCCGATAAAGTTCGACAGGTACAGCTGTGTCGAAACGAGCTTTCTTCAATCGACGAGTAAAATCCTCCTGAAAAAGACTGTCGAACCGCTCGCCGATCGCTTCTTTGCGAGGCAAGCCGTATAAGCGTTCAAGTCCTGCGTTCCAGCGAACGACACGATCATCAAGGTCGATTACTACAAGACCCTCGCTAAATGACTCAACAATGTTCTCACTAAATTGACGCATCCTTTCAAGTTCACGAGCTTTTCTCTGAAGCTGGCCATAGAGACGCCCATTCTCCAAGGCTGTAGCAATCTGGCCGGCCACGGCAGCTAGCAATGTCATATCCTCGCTACTAAGAGGCTCGTGATTACCTTTCCGACCAACTGCCATCACCGCAATAGTTGTATTTTCGGAAATACACGGTACGAAGTAATAGAGCCCCCGATTTCGCCAGACAGAAACATCGGCCGTATCATACTGCCGCCGTGTATTTGGATCGTCAAGCAGCACTAAGTGACGCGACGAAAGGCGATTCCCGATACTCGAATTACGGTGAAGTGCTGGTGGTTGGTCTTCAAATCCAACCCACTTAATTGCAAGAAACAACCCGTCCTGATTCGATCCTTCGTCCGACGACAACTCTCGATCGAGCAATAGAACCATCCGTTCGACGCCAAGTGTCTGTGCTACACGACTCACCAATCGCTCACTGAGCCGCTTTAAATCAAGATCTGTATTGAGATCACGTGCAAATCGCACCAGAGCCCGGCGGTAGTCAAAACGATCACGATAATAGACACGGTCAAGCATCGTCTGGATCGTCTTCTTTACAGGACTAGCTAATAGCAAGATGACGGCAGTAGTGAGTAACGCGATTATCGAGTTGTGTTCATCAGAATTATCAAGCAACACAACGAACCACAAGTCTTCGAGCAAGAAATAGACAGCCACCATCAAGACCACGACAGTGGTATAGACCAAACTTCGCTTGATAATCACTTCGACGTCACGAAGTCGATAGTGAATAATGGCAGATGCAAATGCCAGTGGAATTAGTCCGAGGGTTACCGCAGTCAGTTCAAATCCGAACACAGGCGAAAACCCTAACGCATAGGGCAGCGCGTAGCCGACGACAAAAGGTAGTCCTCCGAGAGCAACACCGGACACAATCCACCGCAATTGGCGACGCGCTGTAATTGAACGAACACGGCGCACTGCAACTCCCATCGTCACAAGACCACCAATAGTGCAAACCGCTAAATAGAGATGCTGTAGCCTCCACACTTGCTCAACATCTGCGATAAACCCTGAAAAATCCGGTTCGCCGGTCACCGTTGCGACTTGTGCAAGACCAAGCACGAGCGCCGGGAAATAGATCGACGGGAGTAACCATGAACTAAGGCGCTTTCTGAGCCATCCGGAAGAACGATCGGGAAACACTAACGTGAAATGCAAAAATAACGGCGCCAAAAGCAGAATCGACACCTCATCGGCCCAGAAAAAAATCCAGTCAAGACGATCGAGCCTCCCGCTGTAAGAAAATGCGAATACACCGAAAAAGGCTACGGTTAACCAAAAGAAATGTAATGTTGCCTTATGTCCGGGTCGACGTACTCGAACAGCGGCCCCCACGATCAATCCAAACAATCCCACAAAAGCCAGCACCAAATAGACAGGAAAGGTGACCGAAGGCGTTAATTCAAGAGAAAGTTCATAAACCTGACTGTTACCCATGCGGAGCACCGCATAGTCAAGTCGTGTGCCACCATCACCAGCGTGAAGAACTTGAAGAACATCAGAACCTGTATAAACAGGTTCACCATTGATGCTAAGAAGGACATCGCCTGGCTTGAGACCGGCTCTGGCCGCGGATGAATCGGCCGAAACATCAACAGCGATTACCCCTTCTCGCCGGTCCGCCCACAATACACCGTCTTCTGCCTCAGTCCAGTTAGATAGGACAACAGCATTGGCAATCGCAAGACCGAAGAGTACAGCCACAATGCCAACCGCCAAAACCGCACGGCTCCAGCCATCTCTATAACTACGAGCCATTAATTCATATTCAATCGATGCCATGGCTAAAAACCACAAATCCGACTAATAACGGCTAGTCAATCAGAACTCGGGCTCAGTCCGAATTCAACAGTCAGTACTTCGTTTGCCACTCAGACTTACGTCTTGGACCACTGCAACAAAGCACTGTTTGTGAACATGATCCAGTTGTGGTGGCTTCTCATGCTTCCTTAATGCACATCTGACCGGCTTGAAAAACTAGAAATGAACAACTAGGCCGCCAACAAATTGCTGAGGCGGATTAACCACCAGCAACTCGTCGTAAGAAGAAGCATCAAACGCCGGCTCGTGGAAAAGACTGCGCAATGCAACCAACAACTCCCACGTGCTGCCGTCGAACGGAGAAAACGGCAGAGACTGCGTAATCCTTACATCGAAACGCGCGTCGACACCGGATACCGCTTCCACGGCGGATAAACGAGAAAAGGCATTACTCAGTCGACACAATACCAAGACTCGCGTTGCGGTTTCAGGAATCGTGGTACGTGCGGACATCGTCACATCATGGAACCGCTCAGAACCGGAACGGAACGCTCCGTGGGCTCTGTTGGATTGTTCAAATACTCTCTCCGGTAACCACTCCGCCCGGACGACACTGTAGTCGATCTCACCTTGAACACGCCCGGGCAGTTCATGCCCAAATTTGACACCCCACCCTGTGGAAGTCACACCATGAGCCCTTGCTATGTAGTAATGCCCACCGGGGTGTGAAAGTTTATCTACAAAAGAATGTCCCATATCTCCAAAAATGGTGATGAGTTGGTCAGACACGTCTTGTTTAAAGCGACGCACACCGACCACCGCAGCACTACCGACATCGCGTTCGACGGCCACCTCTACATGATGAACCCGTTCGGGCCTCAGTGAATCAGACCTCGACAACAATGTAAACGTTCGCTCCGGAGGAAGCCAGACCCCCGAACCAGGAGGTAAAAATTCCTCAGATCCTGGAGCAGTCATTCTTCGAGACAGAGAAAGCCGCAGTCGCGTACGGCTCAACGGAACGACAGTTATCTTCGCATGAGGACTGAACAGTTTCCCGTTTGCGAGATACCCATATCCGGCAAAATCAACCCCGAGCCCAACAGCTAAGCGCGGCGACACAGACCACTTATGAAACGCCTGTAAACCTGCAACTTCCCGATTTCGTCTCCCGCTGCCAGTTCCACCTGACGAAATTATTGGTGATGCACCACTCGCAAATTGCTGACGACTGTAAGATAGTTTTAGATCGAAGGCATGATTCTCGCTAGGTTCATCGGCATACCAACCCGAAACAGCCCATGAAGATGCATTACCAGCCGTCATATTGACAGCTCCCCGAACGGCCCACAAAGAATCACTGTCGGCCTTTTCTCCTGGCATAACCGAAAAATACGCCACCTGCCCAGGCAGCCCCTGACCAGTTCTCCAGTGCCGATCGAATGTTGAGCGGGTGAGGAACCGGACCTCTCCAGATAGTGGCAGCCAGCCGGAAGCAGATGTCGATGAACGGTTAGCACTTGGCCACTCTTCGGTAGTTGTATCTGCCGTCCAAGTTGATGCCCAACTGTAGTCCTTCAGTACGCTTCGTTGAACGCGACGCAGGAACCATGCCTTTGAGCTATGGTCATGGGGTCCAGCATTCGAGGAATTCGATTCTTCGGCCGCAGCCGGGTCAGCGACATCTATCGATTCCTCAAGATCTAGGTCAAGGCCCTGAGCGAAAACTTCGGCCCCCGACAAAGAAACTACTGGAACGATTCCAGCTGCGGTCAGTGAAAGGCTCGGGCTCGACCTGAGTTCATCGAAACCCAAAGTCACATAATGAAAAGAGGTGACGCCGCGCTGAACTTCAACGATATAACTGAGAGAAACTAAATCTTCGTGATGCGAGCGGAGCAGATATTGCCCCTCATCAAGCTTTTGGAATTTGAATCGACCTGACACATCAGACTGCGCGACAGACGTCCCGGCCGTGCCTGATAGAGAAAGCAGGATATGACTTAACCGTTCACCTGCTTCACTAGTCACGAGCCCGACGATCCCACCTGTCCCGGGAGTGTGATCAGCCTGTTCCTCTATTAAACGAGACTCTACCGGCGCCGTCGAAACGACTACGAAAAATAGAACGGTGATCGCTACGGTCGTTAATCGGAGCATACGTACCGCGCGTCGATACAACCCTTCAAGGGTCGCGTTAATCAACCTGCCAGTTGAACGCTGAACGTGACCTGATGCGTGAGAGAAGACTCGGCAACATTGTCCGTCACAGTAATCTCAAGCCGATAATCTCCTGGAGGAAAGATCCTCAATGGAATTTCTTGCCCTGCAATGACCTGGTCACCCAGCGTCAAATCGAAATCAGGACCTAGCGTCTGATCATTAAACTCCTGGTCAGCCGTCCTATTGAAGAACTCCTCGCCCTCTGGGGTTTGCCGGTGGAATTCGTAATTCACCGTCACGTCCGGCTTAGTGCCATCCACTAACCTTGGGTTGTACACAAGAAACAGGAGTGCAAGTATTTCCTGCTGGCTGTAATTTGTGCCGATCTTCGGTACAAGACGCATTGTTCCAAACGTATACGGACTTGCGACTTGTTGCTGGGGCGTTAGTGGAGCGTTGAGATATTCAGTCGCTCCTTCATTTAGATGCATGGTGCTAGTTGCAAGCTGAGGAGTCCAAAAGTCTGGCACTTCGAGCCTGTGGCGCATCAACAAAATAGGCGTAGTCGGCTCATCCCCATCGTCGTCACCCGCACTATCCCGCATCGCAATATATGCATCGTAAGTACCACCTGGTGCCGAGATAGCTCGACTTATACGTATCTGACCGTCACTCGACGGCGTTGCCTCGGCAAAGTAGATGCCTTCGAAGATAACTTCAGGTCGATCACCTGTAAGCTCCGTAGCAACCTCCGCAGGTACAACCAACACGTACAGCGCAACAGTTGACGAGCTAACTCTCTCAGGAGGGAATGAAAGCGTAAAAGGCGCGTAGGTATTGCCATCTGGCCCCTTGAGGAAATCAGTATCAACAGCGAACGGATCAAGCTGAGGCTCTATGTCCCCGGAAAGTGCACCAGCAACCGTATCAACTAAAAAGTCTCGTTCCGCTCGTTGCCAATCTTCAAGCTGTAGCGCCTGCCCATAAACAGACATCGACGTCAGTAACGAAAAAGTGGCAACCATAGCAGCCACAAGCGAAGTTCGTCGGACCGTATCGCTCATTGGGATGAATCTCCTAATTACTGTGGGTGTTCAAATCACTGCAAGTAATCGGATCATAGAGCCACTCCGACCGAATGTCAATTCACAAAAGCCAAGATAAGTCTTTCATCTATATACAGTTGCAAGGTTTTAAAACTTAAGCCATGTTATGATTCGCCAGATGAGCCGTTCGGCCTCTACGTCAGCACCTCTCTGCGTATTCACCGACCATTCTTACAGATGGATAGCGCTATTTATCTGACTTGTCATCTTTCGCCACAGGCGATTTGTTTCGAATGAATAGAATTCCTAACGAGTAGCTATTCGGAAAGTAATTGCCAATCAGTAAAACGAAATGAACTTTCGATAAGCAACGCTAGTTCCGTTGATTTGAATCAGAAAACGAAGATGGCCAAACGCCCCCCTGTTGTACTCGTAGTTCTCGATGGTTGGGGATTGAGCAACAACCGACACCGAAACGCGATAAGTCTGGCAAGAACGCCGACTTTCCAGAAATTACTAGACCGTTATCCGCACGGCTCACTCATTACCAACGGCCAAGAGGTCGGTCTACCAGTCGGCCAGATGGGTAATTCCGAAGTCGGCCACATGAACCTCGGCGCGGGGCGTGTCGTGTATCAAGACCTTACACGAATCGACTCAAGCATCGACAACGGAAGCTTTTTTCAGAACGAAGAACTTCTTGCTGCGATGAAAGTGTGTTCTAGCGATCAACGTGCCCTGCACATGCTTGGCCTCGTTTCAAATGGGGGTGTTCACAGCCACCAACGTCATCTCCACGCACTCCTCAACATGGCAGCAACGAACAAAGTCAAAAGAGTCTTCGTACATGCCATCACTGATGGTCGCGATACGGCACCCAACGGAGCCGCTGGGTTCATCGCCCAGTTAGAAAACGCAATGACTCACTTTGGGGTCGGCCAAATTGCTTCGGTTAGTGGAAGGTATTTTGCGATGGACCGGGACAACCGATGGGACCGAACCCAAAGAGCATACGACGCAATCGTTTCTGGTCATGGGCGAACTGCATTTAGCGCGCAAAACCTCATCACTGAGTCATACCGCGCTAATGCAAGTGATGAATTTATTGAACCCTCTGTCGTTACAACTTCTGAAGGAGCGCCATTGGGCCAAGTTTCGAGCGGCGACTCACTAGTCTTCTTCAACTTTCGAGCAGATCGCGCTCGCCAGCTGACCCAAGCGCTGACAGTATCGGATTTTGATAGTTTCCATCGAGAAATTCTTCCGAGCATTCATGTCACGACAATGACGGAATACGACGCGACATACGATGTGTCAGTGGCATATGGCCCGGAAGTATTATCCGCAACCGTAGCAGAAGTATTAGCAGAAAACAGCTTAACTAATCTTCGACTTGCCGAAACGGAGAAATACGCTCATGTGACATATTTCTTTAACGGTGGCGAGGAAAAACCCTTTGATGGCGAGGACCGAATTCTTGTGCCCTCGCCGAGCGTCCCCACCTACGACCTTCAGCCGGAGATGAGCGCAGCGGAGATAACCGACCTCTTAGTTGCAGACATTTCTGCGAATCGCCATGACGTCGTTATTTGTAACTTTGCCAATGCCGATATGGTCGGGCATACAGGCCAACTCGATGCCACAATCGTCGCAGTGTCGACCCTTGATCTTTGTTTGGCACGAATTGTCAAAACGGTTGAAGCTAAAGGTGGCACTGTCATAGTCACCGCCGACCATGGAAACGCAGAGCAGATGTGGGACCAAGAACGCAAACAACCCCACACAGCCCATACGACAAATCCAGTGCCCGTCTTGATGGTCTCGAAGGAACTTGAAGGGCGTGGGCTTGAACTTCGAAACGGCTCCTTACGCGACGTTGCCCCAACACTTCTCGCAATTGCCGGTGTGACGGCGCCTACAGAAATGACCGGTCATGACTTGAGGAATTGGATTCAATAGACCGTGAACACGACTTAATCTAGTGCTTGAGCTCTTCGGCAGTGATACGTAGAGATCGCAAAAAACTTCGATCGTTGGCAGTAATTTCGTTCTCAAGTGGACGGCGTTCAAGTGCAGGGCTGGTCTTTACGCCGGTTTCTGCATTACCCTCTCGTCGACTACCAAACCCGATTTCTGCTTCTAGAGACACTCGCATTTCGTACCCGGCAGATCGCCCTTTCTCGCGACATGCTTTGACTCCGGGGTCCTCGGAGACCGCCACACCAATGGCTTCGGCCAATTCACGGGCCAATCGCTGCATGACATCATCCATCTAAGCCGTCCTCAGCTAACCTTCGGAGTAACTTAACGCCCCAGGACATCGGCAAGCACTCAGAAACTAAACCTAAAAACTACATACAAGCGTTTCAGGAAGGAAAAATCAAGGCGGCTGCATCGTAGACGTTGAAAGAGTAACTGTCAAGTAATAAACCACTCTATATTGGTGTCACTGGTAGATTGACCACTATATACGGGTCAAATCCGATTGATAACTTGCTACTGCTTACTCGGGAAGCCGCTATCTACTACCTAGGTATTTCGCTACAATTTGATTCGCCAATGAAATCTACCGCTTTTACTCCGTCTGACAGAAAACAACTACCAATAGACGCCCGCGCTGATCGCCCTGGCGAGTTTCCCTACACACGTGGAATCTATCCAACGATGTACCGGGGCCGTCTATGGTCTATGCGTCAGTATGCAGGTTACGGAACTGCCACCGAATCAAATAAACGGTACCGATACCTTCTCGATCAAGGCGTAAGCGGGTTGAGCGTTGCATTTGATTTACCAACGCAAATTGGCTACGACTCTGACCATGCCCTTGCGGCAGGCGAAGTCGGCCGAGTTGGTGTAGCGATAGATTCAATTGATGACATGGTCCAACTTTTTGACGGCATTCCGTTGGACCGTGTGTCAACATCAATGACTATTAACTCGACAGCTATTATTTTGCTTGCGCTATACGTCGCTGCGGCTCGCCGCCAAGGAGTTGCGCTGAGTTCGATCGCGGGAACGCTACAGAACGACATTCTCAAGGAATATGTTGCACGAGGCACTTACATCTATCCGCCACGTCCCTCACTTCGAATCGTGACAGACATTGTTGCCTACTGTGATAGAGAACTCCCAGCTTGGCATCCGATTTCAATCAGCGGCTACCACATTCGAGAGGCAGGGTCGACTGCGGCCCAAGAAATTGCGTTCACGTTTTCACACGCGATAACCTATATTCGATCGGCATGTGACGCAGGACTTGACATCAACTCGTTCGGTCGGCGTTTGTCTTTTTTCTTCAACTCCCACAACGATTTCCTGGAAGAAATTGCGAAATTTCGAGCAGCGCGCCGACTCTGGGCCCATCTCATGCGTGATAGATTTGGGGCAACAGAACCACGCGCGCAACAACTACGCTTTCACACTCAAACGGCAGGTAGCACACTTACGTCACAACAGCCTGACAACAACATTGTAAGAGTTACACTGCAAGCAATGGCTGCGGTACTCGGTGGAACACAATCACTCCACTGTAACGGCCGAGATGAAGCATTAGGTTTGCCAACAGAAGCATCCGCGCAGATCGCGCTCAGGACCCAGCAGATAATCGCTGCAGAAACTGGAGTGACAAACACAGTCGATCCCGTCGCCGGGTCTTGGGCGGTTGAACAACTGACGGACCAGCTTGAACGCGAAGCGATAACTCTCATCGACAGAATTGAGGAACAAGGAGGCGCCCTCAATGCTATCGAATCTGGCTTTATTCAGCGAGAAATTCAAGAATCAGCGTATCGTGCACAACAGTCCATAGAGAACGATAAAGCAGTAGTAGTGGGTGTGAACCGCTACGGCACGATCGGCTCGAAAGGGACAGTAGAGGGTCAACAGATTAACCCTCGCATTGAACAAGGCCAGACAAGAAAACTGGCTGAACTCAGAGCTACGCGCGATGAAACAGCAACGAGTTCGGCTCTTAAAGCTGTGCAGACAGCCGCCCAAGAGACGACGAACCTCGTTCAGCCGGTCATCAATGCCGTGGAGGCCAATGCAACGGTAGGGGAAATAGCGAACAGCTTACGGAATGTATTCGGCGAATACCAGGAACAAACCTAACCAGTCTGCTCAATCTGCAGCAATACGTTATCCGTGGATCATCTAAGTTTCTTCTCTGGGCTGACGTTTGTCGCTTTCAATCTGTCCGTCTCGGAGAGAGATCACACGGTGCGCATGTGCCGCCACTTCAGCTTCATGCGTAATTAAGACAATTGTATTCCCTTGCCTATACAATCGCTCAAAAATGGCCATAATCTCAATGCCAGTCTTGGAATCTAGGTTGCCGGTTGGCTCATCAGCAAGCACGATAGACGGATTGTTAACAAGTGCACGAGCTATCGCCACGCGCTGTCTTTGTCCGCCCGAAAGCTCATTCGGGCGATGCGTCATCCTGTCTTCGAGCTCAACCATTCTTAAGGCTTCGGTAGCCTGCGCGTGACGTTGGTCACTAGATATGCCTGCGTAAATCAGTGGTAGTTCCACATTGTGTAATGCAGTAGCTCTCGGCAATAAATTGAACGTCTGAAAGACGAAACCGATCTCCAGATTCCGGATCCTCGCCAGCTCATCGTCATTCATTCCACTGACATGCTTTTCGTTGAGCAAATACAGACCATCACTGGGTGTGTCAAGACAGCCGATAAGATTCATCAACGTTGACTTGCCAGAACCTGACGGCCCCATGATCGCAACAAATTCACCGCGTTCGATCTCAACCGATACGTCTCGTAGTGCATGAACCGATTCGGTGCCCATGCGGTACGTCTTCCAGAGGTTCTCAGTCTTTATCATGGACATCGACACTAAATCCTTCAGTCATAGCTCAGATTTCTTTTTGGACGTGGCAACTTTCCAAACACTTGTTCAAGCGATTAAACGTGCAAGGGCAAAATCAGCACAGCAGCAGTAACAACAAGAAAATCCCTTACGGACCCATCTGCAAAAACAAAGAACCCACTCGGGCCGAACGTATTAACTACGGCAGTAATATTCTACCGCTCTCTACGTTACAGAAACCGCAAGCCCCGACGAATTGAGACGATTGTCGCTGGAGGCGACAAAGCATCCACCAAACACGGAGGGAGTCCTGAATCAACTCGATCGGTCGGCAGGAAACCCTTAGTCGTAATATTCTAGCCCTAGGTGCGTAATGAGCTCTTCTCCGCGAAGATAACGCAAAGTATTCTTTAGCTTCATTAGCTGAATAAAAAGGTCATGTTCAGGATAGAGGCCTCGTGCATGAATCGGACTCTTAAAATAAAACGACAGCCATTCTTGAATCCCATTCATATTCGATCGCTTAGCTAAATCGAGAAAAAGCACGAGGTCCAACACAAGCGGTGCCGCGAGAATGCTGTCTCGACAAAGGAAATTAATCTTGAGTTGCATGGGATAATCCAGCCAACCAACAAGATCAATATTGTCCCAACCTTCTTTATTATCACCTCGGGGCGGGTAATAGTTGATTCGAACAACGTGGTGGAGATCCTCATATAACCCAGGATGGAGTTCTGGCTGAAGAATATGGTCAAGGACCGATTTTTTACTTTCTTCTTTAGTCTTGAAGGATTCTGGGTCGTCAAGCACTTCACCGTCACGATTTCCCAGAATGTTGGTCGAGAACCAACCCTCAACACCAAGCAACCTTGCCTTCAAACCAGGAGCGATTATGGTCTTCATCATCGTCTGGCCAGTCTTAAGATCCTTTCCTGCTAAAGGCGTACCAGTTTCCTGTGCCAAGATCTCAAGCGCGGGAACATCAGCACTCAGGTTTGGGGCAGCGTTTGCGTACGGAATACCTTCCTTAATTGCCGCATACGCATAAATCATGCTCGAAGGAATTCCTTCATCGGATGAAGCAAGCGCTTTTTCAAAGCTTTCAAGAGAATCGTGAACACTTGTTTCCTTAAGATAGATTTCCGTGCTTCCACACCAGACCATCACGAGTCGGTCGAGCTGATGTTGTTGTTTAAAGCGTCGAATGTCGTCAATAACCTGTTCAGCAAGTTCCAGTTTATTCCTGCCAGATTTAACGTTTGGTCCATCGAGTCTTTTTACGTAATGTCGATCAAAAACCGCCGGCCATGGAGTAATAGATTCCAAATCTTTCTTGACTTCATTCAACAGGTCCGGCTGAATGACGTTAGCGTTTCGTGCCGCTTCGTAGCAGTTATCCTCAAAAATATCCCAACCGCCAAACACTAAGTCATCAAGAGAACAAAGGGACACGAAATCCTTAATCATTGGGGATCGACCATCGGTTCTCTTCCCAAGCCGTATGGCACCCAACTGCGTTAAGGACCCAATCGGCGAGGCAATCCCGCGGCGAATGGCATGAACACCGGCAATAAAAGTAGTACTGACAGCGCCCAGACCTACCAGGAGCACCCCGAGACGACCAACAGCTGGAGTAATTTCATTCAGGTTTTTCACGGGCGAATTCTATATCATGACGGCACTCGTGTGTTTTGAAGGTCTGAGTGACAAGCAATGTCTTTATTGAAACTGAAGAAGAGCGGGAAGCCTAGGAATCTTGAAATATCGATGGCTGGTCTCAAATTAAGTTCTTCCGTACTTACGCTCGGGGATGATTGTGAACTCGTCGCAGCACTCGCCGGCGCCGTTGGAATCAGCGGAAACGCGTGTGCCTTCACAAACAGCCAGTCAAACGCAGAAAAGATAATCAAAGCTGCGGCAACAACAGGAGTCCTTGTCGAGGTAAGCACCGGCAAGTATGGACACTTGCCGTATAGCACTGAAACCTTTGACGTCGTTGTAGTGAATGACGTAATAGGTTCAATGTACATCAATGAGCGCGTAGTTTGCTTACAGCAAGTACTATCTGTACTTCGCGAGCAGGGCCGTTGCTTAATTATCGAACGAGCCCCTCGGGGTGGACTTGGCGCGCTGTTCTCTCAACGCTCACAGGACCAGAGTTACCGTACAACCGGCGGCGCGATTAATGCGCTCGACGCGGAAGGTTTCCGTGCAGTCCGCGTTCTCGCCGAACAAAACGGAAAAAATTTCATCGAAGGCACAAAATAACTCGTCGACTCAGACAGCCAGCTTCATTACCGATTCCTAGGCGGGCTTTCATATTCTTGACGGAATTGAAGGAATTTCATCTATCTGTTTCTTCTTTCACCTATACGCGACAGCAAGCGGTGTTTTCTCGCAACCAGCCACCTTCCAACAGCGACATATGGAACGTCGGAACGGAGCAGGAGAAAAGATGCTCCGTATTCGAACAGACTAGAGAAACGCATGACACAAGAGATTTGTAATCGAACCCATGGTGACAAACAGATCCGCATTCTTTGGTTTTTGGCTCGTTCTCAAAATCTTAATTCGATATGACCTCTCGGTAGGTCAATCATCATCAAGCTCTGAGTGAATTCCAGACGGTATGCAAACCTGTCAGAGCGAGTGTTACACTCAAATCGCTACATGCCGAAGAAACCACACTTGGTGCTCATCGACGGTAGTTCCCAGATGTTCCGTGCCTATCACGCCATTCGTGGCCTGACTGGACCAGACGGCAAGTCAACGAACGCCGTCTATGGGTTCGTCATGATGCTACGAAAACTGATTTCCGAGTTTAGACCGGACCTAATCGCTGCCGCATTCGACGTAAAAGGACCCACATTCCGCAATGAAATCGATCCTAATTACAAGGCTAATCGGTCACCAACACCTCCAGATCTGGTGGAGCAAATCCCCTGGGTTCATGCGGCATGCGAAGCACTCGGAGTTCCCGTCCTCACACACGAAAACTACGAAGCCGACGATATTATCGGCACGCTAGCACTTCGTGCAGTCGAAGCCAAAGTTGCCGTTTCCATAGTCACTGGCGACAAAGATTTTTTTCAGCTTGTACGAAAAGAAATCCGTGTATTTAATCCCCGTGACGAGGGCACTTGGTTCGATGCCACGGCCGTGAAAAAAAAATTTGGCGTGGCACCGTCGCAGGTCATCGACGTCCTGTCTCTAATGGGCGATGCCGTCGACAATGTAAAAGGTGTTCCTGGGATCGGCAAGAAAGGCGCATGTGACCTCATATCCACTCATCATTCACTTGACTCGCTACTGAGCAACATTTCAGGAGTATCGCAAAAACGTTATCGGACCGCCCTAGAAAAGCATCACGGGGCCGCACTCAAGAGCCGTGAACTTGTACGGATTGAGACCGACGCTCCTGTGTCATTCAACCCCACCGAACTTCGATACAACGGCCCGTCTACTGAACGCTGCTTTTCGCTATTCTCAAATTTAGGATTCAAAACACTGATCACCGATTTTGCGCCGACAGTGGAGACAGTTGAAAAGGACTACGGAATTATTCGAACAGATTCACAGCTCCGTACTTTGATTGCCAATGTAGTGGCTGCCGGTCGTGCTGGAATAGAGCTGCTGACAGATTCGTCATCGGCAACGCTTGCACCTATCGTAGGAATATCTGTGTCTATAGGTCCAAACCACGCTCGCTACATTCCAATGGGTCATCAGTTACTCGGAAGCGACACCACCGTTGACCACACGAAAGTTCTCAACGAACTAAAAGGTCTGCTAGGCGACCAGTCGATTCTCAAAGTCGGACACGACCTGAAGGTCGCGTCACTCATTCTCGGTCGCCATAACGTACCGTTGGAGGGTCTTGACCTTGACACTCTACTTGCGAGCTACCTACTGGGCACATCTCGTGGCGCGCATCAATTCGAAGAATTAGCACTTGACGTGCTTGGCTATAAAGCGATCTCAGAGGCGAAGATCATCGGAACCGGAAAAAAAGCCGCCAAATTCTCAGACATGCCAGTCGAGGCAGTGGCAGAATTAGCCTGCGAGCGAAGCGACCTAGTCCTGCAAATAGGGGATCAACTCTCACAGAAGCTCAAAAATAATGGTCTTGATTCGCTATACCGGGATCTCGAACTACCGCTAGTACCTGTACTAGCAGACATTGAGCAGGTTGGCATTCTTGTTGACACTAAGACATTAGCCGAACTGTCCGCCAAATTAGGTGAAGAACTATTGGCCCGTCAGGCCGAAATTCACACATTCGTCGGAGAAACGTTTAACATCAATTCACCCAAGCAATTATCAGCCATCTTATTCGAGAAACTGCAGTTACCCAAACTCAAGCGAACTGGCAAGACTAAGGTTCCATCGACATCGGTCGATGTACTTGAAGAGCTCGCTCTCATGCACGAACTCCCGCGGAAAGTACTTGAATGGCGAAGCTTGAGTAAACTCAAAGGGACCTATCTCGACGCGCTACCACAGTTGGTAAACCCGGAGACCGGAAGAGTTCACACCTCTTTTAATCAGGCGGTGGCCGCAACAGGGCGCCTCAGTAGCAGTGATCCAAATCTACAGAACATCCCGATCCGAACGGAACTGGGCCGAAAAATTAGAGCCGCTTTCGAGGCCGCACCTGGCATGGTATTAATCTCAGCCGACTATTCCCAAATTGAGCTCCGCGTTCTTGCACACCTATCCCGCGATGAAAACCTTATCGATGCATTTGAAAATGGCGAAGACATCCACAACCGTACAGCCCGCCGAGTATTTGGCACTGACAGCAAACTCGACCCGCACGAGCTAAGGCGTCGAGCAAAGATGATCAACTACGCTTTACTCTACGGCAAAACGGCCTACACCCTTGCCAAAGATATTCGTGTCACGCCACAAGCTGCTCAAGCATTTATCGACACCTATTTCGAAGGATTTCCATCCGTTCGCATGTTTATCGATCAGACCCTCAGCGAAGCCAGGAAAACAGGTGTCGTCACCACTGTGTTCAACAGACGTCGCCATTTACCTGAGTTATCCAGCCACAACCACCGGGTCCGTAGTGCGGCAGAACGAGCAGCTGTCAACATGCCGATCCAAGGCACAGCGGCTGATATCTTAAAGCGAGCGATGATAGACATTCACGCTGCATTGCCAACAGATAGTTCAATGATTCTTACGGTTCACGATGAACTTTTATTCGAAGTACCAAAGGCAAAAGCCACAGAGGTCGCAAACTTTGTGCGAGAACGTATGGAGAATGCGGTCCAACTAGCCGTTCCGCTGACCGTTGATGTCGGCATCGGCAAAAATTGGAAGGAAGCCAAAGGGTAGGAATCACCGTGGTCGCCCCAAGAATAATTTCTCGTGAGCACCACACGATTTCTCGAAAGCAGATCGATCCGGACGCCCTGAAGGTTATGAATCGACTCAGGCAGTTTAGCCACACTGCTTATCTGGTTGGCGGTGGGGTCCGAGACCTACTGTTAAAACGAACCCCCAAAGATTTCGACATTGGCACCTCCGCTCATCCGAACGAAGTAAAAAAAATCTTCCGCAATTGTTGGGTCGTCGGCCGCCGCTTTCGACTCGCACACGTGAAGTTCGGGCAAAAAACGATTGAGGTCGCCACGTTTCGCCAGCAAGGATTAACTGACAACGAAACAGCCAGCGTCTCCCGGCACAGCAGTCCTATCGCTCGGGATAACACCTTCGGCTCTCCAGAAGAAGACGCGTTCCGCCGTGACTTTACCGTCAACGGTCTGTTCTACGATATTAGCACATTCACTGTTATCGACTACGTCGGAGGGATAGTTGACCTTCAGAATCGATTGATTCGTTGTATTGGTGACCCCAATGATCGCTTCGTCGAAGACCCAGTCCGGATGCTCCGGGCTGTATTGTTCGCAGAGCGACTTAGTTTTCGCTTGGACGCCCCAATCCGAAAAGCTATCGCTCAGCATCACAAAAAAATTTCACAAGCGGCACCTGCCCGTCTGCTGGAAGAGCTATACAAGATCCTACGGAGTGGAGTTGCAAAAAAAATTCTGAGGAGTCTTTCAAGAAAAAAACTGTTGCAGCACATTGCGCCAGAAATTGAAAGGGGACAATCAGCTGAGCTCTGGCGCTCGCTTGATCGACTCGACACCTACCGAAGAGGATCAAGTTCGTCTTCGGTGGAATTGGGAAATCCGGTACTTTTAGGTAGCGTAGTCGTCCCAATAACTGAAACAAACAACCAGCGGCGGCGTTCAGTGCGAGACACTCCCACAAAAGCCATCAAGTTAGGTCAATTGCCGATTGCACGCCGCGATATTGAACGGCTTAGCCATGTCGTTGCGCTTCAAGTTAAGCTCATCGACACAAAACTATCGCCGCGTTCCATCCGTGGAGTCCTAGCTAAACACTACTTCCGAGATGCGCTGAGCTGGTTCACGATTCACCGAAACGAACCCGATGTCGTGAGAAGATGGACCATTCTGGCGAACGCTAGTGGAAACCTCTTTCAAAACAGGTCAAAAAAGCGAAGAAAAAGAATAAGGCGCCAAAAACGCTGCCAAGACCAAGTCCGCCCTGCATCACCTGAGCGGACCACGTAGCACTTTCGTAGCAGCGGGTTATTCGGACAGAAGAATTCCGGTAACTTTGCCGAACGATATGCCGACACCAAGAACAACGGTCACGATTATTGCAAGTGACACAAGCAGTAAAGCAGTACTCTCTCGCCGCTCATCACTGAAACCCACCAAGTTTGCTCCGACCCACCCCCCGGCGAATCCACCACCATGTGCCCAGTTATTTACTCCAGGCATTAAGAACCCGAGGACTCCAAGAATCACCGCCCACTGCCAGAGCTGTTGAGTCATCATTGATCCGCCGCGCTTGCGACCGTACACGATCAGCGCAGCCAATAAGCCAAATATCGCCCCAGAGGCTCCTATGGTAGGTGTTCCAGAAATTTCGTTCGACAGCAGAAAACCCATCGCTCCAGACATATTAAAGAGAACAAAAGTTCGAGCAGGTCCAAAAGCTTCTACCGCTGGAGGACCAAGATTTCTAATCCACATAATGTTGAAGAAAATATGTAGTAGTCCGCCGTGGAGATAGATTGCCGTCAAAAGCGTCCACCACCAATCAAGTCGCCAAGCCACACCTCCGGTCATTCCAAGTTGATAAAGAGCTCGACTTCCTGGCGACAACAAAGAAAGGAACCCGCCGCCCTGAAAAATCGCTTCTGGCTCTAAAAGTAATGCGATGGCGTACAAAGTTATACAGGTACCTAGAATCAGAGTGATCAAATCTAAGCGTGCACCAACCACATGTCGAAGCACCGGCGCCCACCCAAAAAGACCTGGGCGCCACGCACCACAAAACGGACACCGACCTACATCGATACCAACGAGATTGTCACACTGTGCACAAACGATTGAGCCGTGGGTTTGACGCACTAGGTGCCTGACCTGTAAAAAACAGTAGATACGATTATCCGTTACGCTTCTGCGGGACCAAAGAGTCTTCAATAGTCTCATAGGGTCGCGCCAATTTCAGTTTTGTCAAAAGCCAGATCATCGACCACGCCGGGTCGAATTGGTTTCGAGCGAATGAAACCTTCCGACCATGAGGAAAGCCAAAATAGTTTCCACAGAATCCCCCGCCACCGGCAAAGAGTGTCACAACGCGGTGGAGGTAAATCGTTACCATGCAAACAACTACCTGTGTCAGCACTGATGAAACCAACACCGAAATAAATAACGACGTTAACACTCGATCCTCCACGGAGCACTGAGACGGGAACACCCTAACATGTTCCCATCCGAACCTCGGGCTCATCCATGAGTTCGCTCGAATTCACCCATAAACTCAATGAGTGCTTCCACTCCGGTTTCGGGAAATGCATTGTAAGTTGACGCTCTTAGGCCTCCGACTGACCGATGGCCTTTAAGGCCGGACAGACCCGCTGACAACGCCTCCTTCGCGAACAAAGAGTCCATGTCAGAGTTCGGCAAACGAAAAGTGACGTTCATCCGAGAACGACTGCCAACTTTCGCGGTCCCCTGATAAAAACTCGTGCGATCGACGGCATCGTACAGGGCTCTCGCCTTTCGTTCATTGCGATGTTCCATCTCGAGGAGTCCGCCGGCTTCTCGAATCCAATCTGTGACGAGAGCGGTAACGTAGATGGAAAATACCGGAGGTGTGTTGTAGAGCGATCGACTCCGAACAAACGTTTCGTAGCACATCAATGTCGGCAACGATCTAGTCAAAGGCCGAACCAAATCGTCGCGAACAATAACAACCGTTACTCCGGCTGGACCGAGATTCTTCTGCGCGCCCGCGTATACAAGTCCACACCGAGAAATATCAATTGGCCGGCTGAAGATATCCGACGACGCATCCACTACTAAAGGACGTTCACCGAACTCTGGTATATCTCTCCACTGGGTGCCAACGATCGTGTTGTTCGAAGTCAGATGCACATACGCTGCGTCCTTGGTCAACGTGAATTCTGAGACGGACGGCAATCGAGAAAAATTTTCGTGCTCCGTCGTAGCAGCAATATTTACGTTCCCAAACTTCTCGGCCTCAATTGCAGCCTTTTTCGCCCAAGCACCCGTGAGACAGTAATCCGCAGTTTCCGTTTCGCCGAGCAAATTCATTGGAACCATCGAAAACTGTTGACTCGCGCCACCTTGTAAAAAGAGAACATGATAGTTCGTAGGGATCTGGGCCAGCTCCCGGATATTCGCTTCAGCTCTCCCTAGGACCTCCTCAAATACGGTTGACCGGTGACTAACTTCCAAGATTGACATTCCGACTCCTGGTAGTGTCATTAGGTCTTCCTGAATCTTGGCTAAAACAGATTCAGGCAACACGGCTGGGCCCGCACCAAAGTTGAACACTCGCTCTGTTCGTAAAGTCAATTCAACTAGATTCCGGAAACGACAAAGCTTTGTCGGAGATAGCGTGGATCAATAGACCGTCACGAAGTTTCGGTTCGAACCAAGTCGATTTTGGTGGCATCATCTCAGTAGCATCAGAGACTTCGATTAACTCAGCCGCGGTGACAGGTGCCAAAGAAAAGGCGACGGCAGCCTCACCACTATCAACTAAGCGCTCAAGGACTTTTGTGCCGTAAATGCCACCAACGAAACTAATGCGAGGGTCATTCCGTACGTCCGTCAGTCCTAGGACCGGGGAAAGTAACTGGACTTGAAGAATGGCCACGTCAAGGGTATTGCTAGGACTCGTCCCACCGAACCGGACCTTTTCCGGACGTAAATCGAAGGAATACCACTCTTCCCCGAGGTACATCGAAAAGTGCTCTTTAAGGGGCGTTGGACTGGGACAAACGATCTCGGTAAATCGATCACGAACCACTTCAAGAAATTTTGCAGATGTCCACTCTCCCAAGTCAGTCACTACTCGGTTATAAGGCAAAATACGGGTCTCGACATCTGGAAATGCCGTCCCGACAAAAAAATGTCGCGCCGCCAATGCGTCACCAGAGCCCATTGGACTGAGCGTATCCCTAGCGCGCGCAGCGCTGGCCACTCTATGATGGCCGTCCGCAATATAGATAGCTGAAATGGCGGAAAATGCATTTACCATTAGCGTCGTATCTGCCGGGTCTAGCCGCCAGATAGTATGTTGCACTCCGTCTGAAGCAACAAAATCATACAGCGAACAAGACTTAACTACGCGTCGAACAATAACGTCTACTGTCTCGGAAAAGCGATACGTCAGAAATGCGATTCCCGTCTGCGCCCCAACTGCCAATATGTGGCGAGTCCTATCATCTTCTTTGTCGCGCCGCGTTTGTTCGTGCCGTTTGATTACATTCCGGTCATACTCGTCGAGCGAAAAGCAGCCGGCTACACCCGTCTGTTCATGACCTGACGAACGGAGACGATAGAGATACAATGATGGTCTTTCCTCAACGACGAAAGGAACGGTTCGTTTCAGCTCATTGAAATTCTCAGTCGCACGTTGATAGACAACATCGTGATACGAGTGCACATCAGCAGGAAGGTCTATTTCTGGACGTGAAACGCGAAGAAAACTCAATGGATTCCCAGACGCGAGGGTACGCGCTTCCTCGGTTGAGACGACATCGTACGGAACTGCTGCGACCGCCGAGGCAACATCAGGATTAGGTCTAACCGCGAAAAATGGTCTTATCGTCGCCAACGTCGAGTATCCGAAGAACTAGTAACAACTGAGATACTGGCTCAAATCTCAGCTCAATCGCAAGAGATAAAGTCTACTGTTCATGATCAACCGAAAACAGACTTGAAGATAATTCCGATTCCAGACGGGCCACCACGCCGGCGCGTACTTCATGAAACGCGGAGAGGTGTTGGTCAGGGACCGGGTCGCCCGGTGGAAGTTTTTGGTGTTCCAATAACGGATTAACAAATTCGCCCTGCTTACGCATTCGGTAATCGAGATGAGGTCCAGTAGCAAGACCAGTGGCTCCCACGCGACCAATTACCTGTCCTTGTGACACACGCACACCCTTGCGAATCCCGCTTCCAAAAGCTGAGAGATGCAAGTAATACGTTTCGTAGCCGTTCGTGTGCCGTAAACGAACCATATTCCCAGACCCGCCACTCCTCCCGGCCGAGACGACCATACCGTTGGCAACCGCTATAACAGGTGTGCCGGTCGGAGCACCATAGTCAACACCGAGATGAGGGCGGTGACCTCCGAGAATAGGATGTAGCCTTCGGTAAGAAAACCCCGACGTAATCCTTGGTTCAAATTTGAAAGGTGACCGCAAGAATAACCGTCTCAGTGAACGACCTTCGGCATCGAAATATTGAGCCTCTGCTTCGCCTGGAACGTGGAAGCGGAACGCACGAATGATCCGTCCATCATTCTGAAACTCGACAGCAATTACGTTGCCATAACCTGAAAACTCATCTTCTCTGAAGTATTTCTCAAACAGCACTTCAAAACGATCCCCACGTCGAAGGTCGTTATTGAAATCGATCTCACCACTGAAGACTTCCGTCATGCGAATAGCCAGCATGACCCGTTCTCCGCCATCATTGATAGCCGAAACGAGAGATGAATGTTCTTCACTGATGGTTCCACGCAACACCGCCTCATCTAAGGACTTGATGTACGGAATCAATGATGCCACGAAGTTGCCACGAACCTCAGATACACGCAGAAATTGATCCTCGTCAATGTGGTACTCAAAACGGCGAAAACTTCCATCATCACCATGCACAACCCGATAGGAGTTCCCACCTCGCAATCGGCGAGGATCGAACACGTCTCGCACAGCGTTAATAAAAGTATGAGCCTCTGCCCGATCGAAACTGTGGTCCTCAAGCAGACCCGCTAACGTCGAGCGACGAGGAACAAATCGTTCAATGGTCCTCGTATCGGGCGAAAGAAATATGTCAGTCGCGGTGGTTGTCGCTTGGCGCGAAGAGACAGTTGGCTCAACATTCTCGCATGCCGCAGCAAAGAATACGCAGACGACCACGAGGCAGAAAAACATGAGCCGTTCGAACATAGATTCTTATCCAGTTTAGCATGGCGCTTTTAGGACGATGCGCAAAACCTCTTGGCGTTTCGTTCATTCATCTAGCTTCTTCCGCATGAAAGACCGCCAATCCGGACTGAAAATGTTCGCACGATCTAAGGCTCGAATTTTTCCAGTCATCGATAACAACACTATTTGCATCAATCAACACCGTCGAATGGATCGTGTCTGCTGATACTTTTTCGTACAAAACGTTTCTTCCCCCACACACCGCATTTCTCCATCGTTGTAGAACCGCAATAAGCAAGGAGGACCACTTGTAATACACGTTTCCTATTGAAGGGATGGTCTACGTCGGCACTACGAGACTTCAAACGTCGATCCAAATCGGAGAATCTCTGTCATGCTTTGACTCGACCGTCCCAATAATTGTCGCCTTCGGGTAACCACGTTCGTGTAAATTAGTGACACATGACTCCGCGTCACTCGCAGGCACGCTCGCCAACAATCCACCTGCAGTTTGCGGATCAAACAGAATAGGATACCGCAGGTCACGAGACGCTTCCGAAGCGTTTTCGACAGCTCGTCGAAGACGCAAATTTTGTGGTTGAAGTGAACTAAGTAGACCTGCAGCAGTCGTCTCACATGCACCGTCAAGAATCGGCACCGCGCCGAGAATCAATCTCGCGTCGACTCCTGATGCTTTTGTCATTTCCACTAGGTGTCCGAGCAGCCCAAATCCCGTCACATCCGTACACGCCGTCGCCGAATAACGCCGAATCACCTTGGACGCCTCTTGATTAGATTGAAGCATCGTTTTGACAGCGCCATCGATCCAGCGAGCCTTAGCCCGGCGGCGCATATCCGCCGCGAATAAGGTCCCAGTCCCTAGCGGCTTCGTCAAAACAATGCGGTCGCCCGGACACATACCGCCTTTCCGTAACAACGAATTTCTGTCTCCGATACCACTCACAGAAAAACCTAACATCAAATCAGCGCCCTCTGTGGTATGACCACCCACCAATGCCGCTCCAGCAGGGTTCAAAACGGACACAGCGCCGGACAACAATTCCCCTAGCAGAATCTCTGTCTTGGACTCATCGCCAAACGGAACCGTCACAATCGCTAGAGCAGACCGAGGCTCAGCCCCCATGGCATAGAGATCACTAAGGCAATGATTAGCGGCGATTCCTCCAAAGATGTAGGGATCATCAACGAACGCACGAAAAGCATCAACTGTCTGCAGCAAAACCTTGCCGGGTGGAATCTCCTCTACCGACGCATCATCCATAGAGTCAAGACCAACAACGACACCCTCTCGGTGGATCGGTTCCAATTTCGACAACACACGGTCCAGCAGTGTGGCACCAACCTTTGAACCGCAGCCACCACACCGCATCGCGACAGCTGATAACTCTTTAACAACCTCCGGTGATGCAAGCCGTCGGAGTTCAGCTTCCTCAGGTATCTTCGTTTTCACAGTCATCTCTGGCAGTTGGTTAAACTTCTTGACGAACCTCCTGTCAATCCAGTCCTTCCATCGCCAAACCCATGAGCCTTCGAGCGACCAAGCCCCACGAGACGCAACTGCGTATCGATCGCCGGCACTAATTAGACTCAAGAACTTTCGTTGAGGTCGAAAAGGCCTTAATGGTTCATCCCGCAAAGCACGACGAAGGTTAGCCGCAAGTGGTGTTCCCTGGCGGACCGCAAAAACCCCGGCCTTCTCACGAGGATGGTCACATACTGTCGCTACGTCACCGGAAGCAAACACACCGCGGTGCGAGATGGTCTCCAGGGTCGGTCGAACGCGGATAAAGCCTTTTCCATCAACATCAAGACCAGATTCTCCAAGCCACGATTGTGCACCAGCTTCCGTCGCCCAGAGCACTTCATCAAGCGATACACACGTGCCGTCTTCAATCACCACTCGCCCAGGTCCAACTTGGGCCACGCGGCTATTAAGATGCAGTTGCACCGCTCGCTCCTTGAGAATCCGAACAAACCGAGTCTGGGCGCCCCGATTGTGCGTGGGCAAAATGCAGCCACCAGCACTAAAAAGATGAAACTCTGGAACAAAGAGGCGATCCCCTTTGCTCTCCAGCTGCCGAAATGCATTCTGTATAGACAACGCTAATTCAACTCCGGCAGCACCCGCGCCAACAACACCAACGCTCAGACGTTTTTCACTTGCTCTAACACGAGCCCTAAGAGTTTCCCATCGCGCCACCAAACCGCCAATCGGCTTGACCGGCACAGCATATTCGGCCGCTCCCTTAACTCGAACCACTGGAGAAATACCGATGTCAATCGACAAAACATCGTATGCCACCGGTGGACGGTTACGACACATCACATGGCGGCGGGAAAGGTCCACACCTGTCGCCGTATCGTGATACAACCGAGCTCCGGCAAAACGTGCTAGAGGTCCGAAATCTATGTGCGCATCATCAAAACCATAGTGGCCAGCTATCAAACCTGGCAGCATGCCAGAGTAAGGAGCGTGAATATCTGTTGTAATAACAGTTAGACGAACGCCAGGCATCGGTTGCATGCCAAATCGTCGCAAAACGGTCACATGGCTATGACCGCCCCCGATCAACACCAAGTCCTTTAAAACTGGTGTATGCATTCTTTCCTTCATGTTGCAGTATTGGCGGCGCGAGACAGTAGTCGAATGAGTCCGTTTTCAAAGACTTTCAGTTCTGGTAAGAGACTTAACACTAAAAATGCCTCTCTAGGAAAATCGAACAGATATCCAGGGTGCACGCGCAAATGTTCTTTTTCAAGAAGCTCCAGTACTAGGGCTTCCTCTGATAACACATCTGGGACCTGCAACACAGCGTACCATCCGCCGTCTGATCTAAGCAGATCTAGTGCCGGGAATGTACCAACCAAACTACTTAGCTTTGAATAGTTAATGCGAACACGTTCTTTGATCTGGTCCGCGACCAAACTCCCTCTCTCTAAGAGTCCACGCGCAGCCCGTTGCACTGGCGTTGAAACTGACAAATAACTGTCTGCAATAAATTCCAATTTACGAAGTGCTAAAGCCACATTTCTATGATCACCATCCACAATAATCCAACTAAGCTTTAACTGGGGAAGGCCAATCGACTTAGAGAAACCCCCAAGACCAAATGTCAACACATCAGAAGTTGTTCCCATTACGCTTCGGACCGGTCCAGCAATCGTGTCGAGACTATATTGTCCGAACACCTCGTCAGAAATTAGAGCGAGCCCAAATTTTCGACACACTTCACATACCAATTTATAGCCAGCGCCCGATAAAAAAGACCCCGTTGGATTATTTGGGTTAACAATCACAAGGGCACGAGTTCGATCGGAAACACGATCCCAAAGTGCGTCGCCGTCAATTTCCCAAGCACCGTCATAAACAAGTGGGTACGACACCGGTTCAATTCCATCGAGCCGTGCCAAGTACTCTAGTAACGGATAGCTTGGTTCCGGAATAAGAACAATGTCACCAGGATCGCAAAGTAGCTTGAACAAAATGGAATAGGCCTCACTTGTACCGGTAGTAAGTACTACACGGTCAGCATCAATAGTCAGGCCTTGGAGCCCCAAGTGCGCCGCCACTGAAAGGCGAGCATCAGACAATCCACGTGGCTGTGGGTCGTAAACCAAACTGTCTTCGCCACCAAAATCCTGCAAAAGGTCAGATGGATATTCAAGACCGACCCTCGTCGGGTTTGATTCCGTTAGATCGATAACACTAATCCCTTCCGCCAGAAGGCGCTCAAAGGTCTGCGTCATCAGGTTCGGTTGCCAAATTTCCGGTACCCGTGAAGAAAACACTTAGTCCCCACAGCATATAGCTATTATTTGCAAGGTGGTAACGCCTTATTCGGTTAGAAAAATATCCGTCAAATTCAAGGGCTAGGAGTTTGGCGGTCCGTTCAATAAATTCTACAATCGGAACGTCAAACCAGTGTTTAGTATTTGCAGGTGGTCAATGCAATGAAGCACGGAAAACAGATTGTTCTAACGGCGCCATTTACCGAAATGATCGACCACGCTGGGTATTTCATTCAGATGGGCATGGCGTCAATTCCAATCTGGATGGAATGGGTAATGGACAAAAAGTACCCAGAATGGCGAAATGTTAAACGCTTTAAGGACAACCCATCCCTATTAAGACTCGCGCTGAACTTCTTGCTTCGATCAAACCCAGTTATTGGAAATATCTTCGGGAAGACGCCGGCGACATTCCACATGCCGATGGCAACCCGCCTCGAACAGGAGAAGTCGAAACACAGCACTTGGCGACCGCTTAGGAAAACTTTATTGAGAATACGTAATCATCTGCCAAAACAATCAGCATTCTGGGTGCTCTTATTTTTGGTATGGAGTGCCTCATCAATGCCCGCTCGATCCCAAACGAACGAGCAGGCGGGCTATCTGCTCCCCCCGCAGGATATCGTCAACATCCTTGACGCCCCTCAACCGCCAGACCTCGTTGTCAGCCCAACGTTTGATGTCGTCGCATTGCTGCAGCGACAAAACCTGCCCGCAATAGGCGAACTTGCTCTACCCATGCATCGACTTGCCGGCATGCGGATCAATCCACGAAACAGCACACCTTGGAAGAGTCCGCCAGTAATTAGTATTTCTCTTTTGCCCATTGACAGCACCTCAACAAGCGAAACTCGCGTGTTAGCTCCACGCGGAACCAAACTCGGGTGGGTTCAATTTTCGCCGAGCGGAAGCCACCTCTCGTACGCAGTGATTAGAGACACTGGTGTAGAGCTATGGGTAATCAACCTGGCCACCCGAACTCCGCGTCCGTTGACTGACGCATCACTCAATGCCACGTGGGGCAACCCATGTGAATGGTTAGCTGATAGTAGTGGCGTCTTATGCCGCTTTCGAATGTCTGCGCGGGGAGCTCCTCCCGTTGCTCCTAAGCAGCCAGCTGGACCAAATATCCAAGAACACAACGGCAAACCCGCCAAACTTCGAAGTTTTCAAGATTTACTAGAAAATCAACTAGAAGAAGAACTTTTCGCCTATCACTTCACCAACCAAATTGCCACTGTCGAACTATCTACCGGCCGCCGGTCCGCTATCGGAAGTCCGGGAGTATTTTCCCGCGTGCACGGTGCGCCGGACAGTGATCACATACTAGTCGAAAGGCTCACAAGACCCTTTTCCCGCACCGTCCCCGCTGATCGTTTTTCAAAATCAATCGAAGTCTGGAATCGGGACGGCTCCATCGTATCTGTGGTCGCCGCACCAGTTTCTGACACAGTGCCGATCGGTGGAGTCCGCACCGGACAACGAGCACATCAGTGGAACCCCACCGAATCAGCGACTCTTGTGTGGGCAGAGGCCCTAGACGACGGCGACCCGAGAATAGACGTCACCCATCGCGACAGCGTACGCTTCCATCGAGCTCCGTTCGATGGCACACCTACTGAAATTTATCGCACTGAGTTCCGTTTGACCGATATATCTTGGACTCAGAGCGGCACAGCGCTAGTCAGCGAATTTGACCGTAAGACACGATGGACACGAAGTTGGATTCTCGATGCTATTACCCGTGAGGCGAGACGGCTTTTCGACAGGAGTGCGGAGGACATTTATTTCCACCCAGGTCGCCCGTTACTACTGCCAGGAAACAAACAGAGACGAGCATCTATTCTGGAGCACAACAACAATATCTATCTCGTCGGACGTGGTGCTTCACCACAGGGCGACTATCCATTTATCGATCGCCTTGACTTGAACACTCTCGCCACCGAGCGAATCTTCCAAGCCAAGGACAATAGCTACGAACGCGTGGTCTCGGTACTTGACCCCAGTGGAACTCTGCTTCTCACAAGACACGAAAGTCAGACAGAGCCACCAAATTACGTCGTCCGTAACGTGAGGTCCGACACTCAGCGTAGTGTCACAAATTACACTGATCCAGCACCTATACTCAGAACCGCAACCCGACAACTCTTAACGTACGAACGCAATGACGGAGTTACCCTCTCTGCGACCTTGTTCTTACCGCCTAACTACAAACAAGGAGAACAACTACCCTTACTGATTTGGGCTTACCCTCGTGAGTTCACGAACCGAGAAGCGGCTAGCCAGGTACGCGGTTCTCAACATCGTTTCACTGAGCTACGTGGCGCATCTCACCTTTTCTTACTGACACAAGGCTACGCGATCATCGACGGACCATCCATGCCAATCATCGGCGACGGAGAAACGGCCAATGACAAGTTTATTGAACAGCTTGTTTCGAGCGCGTCAGCAGTCATTGATACCGTAGTTGATCTCGGGGTAGCCGACCGCGACCGAATCATTATCGGTGGGCACAGCTACGGAGCGTTTATGGCAGCGAACCTACTTGCACATTCAGACCTCTTCCAAGCTGGTATCGCCCGTAGCGGCGCATACAATCGAACGTTGACACCATTCGGGTTTCAGAATGAACGTCGGACGTTCTGGCAAGCCAAGGATATTTATTCAAAGATTTCGCCTTTCTTTCATGTATCCAAGCTCGAAGAGCCGCTCTTGTTGATCCACGGCGAGATTGATGACAACGCGGGCACATTTCCCATTCAGTCAGAACGAATGTTTTCGGCACTCAAAGGACACGGAACTACAGTGCGGTATGTCACTCTCCCCTATGAATCGCACACCTACTCAGCACGCGAATCAATTCTGCATGTCATTACCGAAATGTTACGCTGGTGCGACAAGCACATTGGACCTTCAGTCGCCAATTAGTTCAAGATTTCCGTTCCACTCAACGAACGAAGTAAAATAGTGCCAACCTTTTCAAATTCTCTTGATTCACACAAGGCAGGTAAATCGCATGTCAGAAAGCACTCAAGAATTAACGGATAGCAACTTCGACGAAACTGTAATCAAATCATCGGTGCCGGTTCTCGTCGATTTTTGGGCAGAGTGGTGCGGCCCCTGCCGTATGATTGCACCTACCGTGGAAGCACTGGCCTCGGACTACGCAGACCGCGTAACAGTGGGAAAACTGAACGTCGACAACAGTCCAGCAACCTCCCAGCAATACGCCGTACGGTCTATCCCTACGTTACTGCTGTTTAAAGATGGTAAGGTCGTCGAAACAATAGTTGGCAACGCCGAAAAAAGTCACCTTCAGGCAATCATCGACAAACATCTATAAGGGTAATTGGCGTCCATCTGATCGCCTGTCCTAACGGAAGCAGAACTATATTCTCAGCGGGGAGAATAATCCTGTTAATTTCTGGCCCTAGCCTTTGTGGCCAGAAATTAACGTTGCACTGCTAAAAAGAAAATCTCTGCAGGCACACCATTGCTTTCGACTTAAGGTGCTTTTGGGCCGCTGACAACTTACACCTAATCTAAATCGAAAACAGGAATGCAAATGCCGAATAGCAGGCGTTCGTAATTTTCTGAGATGAAGATAATCTTTGTCCCTATGGGCACCGCTGGGGACGTTCACCCCTTTGTCGCACTGGCACTCGCACTTCGGCAACGAGGGCACGATGTTTCCGTCATCACGAGCCCCTACTTTTCTGCGCTCTTCGATGAGTTAAAACTCCCATTCGTCCCTTTCGGAACTGTCGAACAATTCGAAGCTACTACCCATAATCCAAACCTTTGGCACCCACTACATGGATTTCGTGTCATCTCAGAAGCCATGGGACTCGGCACACCTGAACTCTTTGATCTTGTGAATCGAGAAATGGACAAAGGTGGTGACATGGTAGTGAGTGGGACACTGGCTTTCGGTGCCAGAATTGCTCAAGAAAAAAATCACTTTCCACTAGTGACAGTGCATCTGCAACCGGCATCCTTCTGGAGTATCAAGGAATCACCTATTTTTCACCCGTGGCTAAGTTCCATTAACCATTTGCCACAACCTGTGAAAAAGTTAATTCTCGCGCTGAGTGACCGCGTTTCAGACCGCTCACTGATGCCAGCGATCAACCCATTTCGAGAATCACTCGGTCTACCGCCCGTTCGCCACGTCGTCAGTAAATGGTGGCACTCACCTACAAGAACAATTGGCCTGTTCCCGAGTTGGTTTGCTCCACCTCAATCGGATTGGCCCCCTAACGCAGTGCTTACCGGATTCCCTCTCTACGATGAACAAGACATTTATTCCGAATCCACGAAACGCAGAATCGAGCACTGGACCAATGATCCACCAATCATTTTCGCTCCTGGGTCCGGAAACCGCCAAGCGTACCGATTTTTTGAGGCCGCAGTCGATGCATGCAAAAGACTTGACCGAAGGGCATTATTGCTGACGAAATATCGCGAACAAATCCCATCGTCTTTACCGAAAAATGTGCAACACGTCGACTACCTGCCGTTTAGTGCAGTGCTACCACTTGCTGCAGCACTGGTGCACCACGGAGGGATTGGAACCGCAGCGCAAGCACTCGCATCCGGATGCCCACAACTCGTGATGCCAATGACCTTCGACCAGCCGGACAACGCCTACCGCCTTGCTAAACTTGGCGTGGCACGTGTTCTTAAACCGACCAGATTTTCTGGCAGGACAGTCGCTAGTGAACTCTCGAAGTTACTTGATTCAGCGACTGTTTCTCGTCAATGTCAACTCGTTGCGAGCCGTTTCGAAAAGATTAATCCAATCGAAGAAACGTGCAAACTAATAGAAGCTGAAAAAATAACCTAAGTCTTTTGAATGCGCTCAGAAAATCTGACGCCAACGCTCGAACATTAAATATCTGCGTTCTCGAATATCTTTTTCTGGCAAGACTCTTCGATATCTAGAAGTCTAAAGCCTTCGTCTTCCCTTCTAGAACGTCCAGTAAAGGTGCGCTTCACACTGGCACTTCGACTCTAGGTAAAAATCTCGGAGGGCGGCGATGTTTCGTCATTTGCTCGAAACCATAAGCAATTGGGATGAGGATCGGCTCACTCCATGCCCGACCGAAGAATGACAGCCCAACAGGAAGACCGAAAATGAAACCCGCAGGAACAGTGATATTCGGATAACCGGCGACCGCGGCGTAACGAGAACTGGAGATCGAAAAATGGTCACCGTTGACAAGATCAGTGACCCATGCAGGACCACCAGTCGGCGCCACGATAGCGTCCAGCCGGTGTTCCTGCATTACGCGATCGATTCCGTAGTCGCGGGAAAGCCGCCTCGCTGTCATAAGCGCATCTAGATAAGAAGGTTCTGAAAGTGAACCTTTCGCCTGAGCTGCTTCAAAACGTTCCTGTTGGAAATACGGCATCTCAGCCGAAGCATTTCTTCGGTTGAACTCAATCAAGTCCGAAAGACTACGAGCTGGTGCCTCAGAGCCTAGTCCTTGAAGATAAGCATTGATATCTGCCTTAAACTCATAAAGCAATACCTCATTCTCAGCCATTCCTAGTGCTTGATTAGTTCGCGCCAAGTCAATGGGATCAACAACGGTGGCTCCACCCTCACGCATCACGTCAATTGCGTCCTCAAGTAAATGGTCAACACCTTCGTGCGATCCGTAGAAATCCCGCACTACGCCTACACGAGCATTGGACAAGCCGTTATTCACAAGAAACGGTGTGTAGTCCTTGAGTCCACGCGTGTCGCTTTCCGTCGTTACAGCGTCTTGTGGATCAGTACCTGCCAACACACCCAACAGCACAACGGCATCATGTACTGAGCGTGCCATCGGCCCAGCCGTGTCTTGGCTACGAGATATCGGAATAATTCCGGCACGGCTAACAAGGCCAACAGTGGGCTTAATTCCGACAATCCCGTTCGCCGATGACGGACAAACAATTGAGCCATCGGTTTCTGTCCCAATCGCTAACGCAACAAGGTTGGCTGACACGGCAACTGCTGATCCAGAACTCGAACCACAAGGATTTCGATCAAGTGCATATGGATTCTTACACTGCCCACCACGCGCGCTCCATCCGCTTGACGAGCGCGTTGAGCGAAAGTTTGCCCATTCGCTGAGATTGGCCTTTCCCAATAGAAGGGCGCCCGACTCCCTCAATCGAGCAGCGACAAACGAATCCTCTGGAGCAACACTTCCATTCATTGCCAAGGACCCTGCGGTTGTCGTCATACGGTCGTTCGTGCCTATGTTGTCCTTAAGAAGAACTGGGACACCGTGCAATGGGCCACGCGGAGCTTCGTCTCGATCAAGTGCCTCAGCAATATTGAGCACATCAGGATTGATTTCTATCACTGAGCGCAGGGTTGGACCACGGCGGTCCAGAGCATCTATCCGCTCTACGTATGCCTCGGCAAAACTCCTCGCCGTCTGACGCTCAGAAGAAATCGCCGAACGTAGATCCGCTATCGAAGCCTCTTCGAGTGCGGGAACATTGTCGGGCTCAGAGAAGAGCCTCTTTCGTTCCCTGCTACCACCAATAACCGACTCCGAAGCGGCAGAAGCCACAAGAGTACTGCCGAGAACACTGCGCCGAAAGAAATCGCGACGGCCGAATTCTGTACTCATCGCCCTGAATTTAAAGCACTCTAAGGAACGACTATGTTCAGAGGCACATAAGTATCACCCCAATGCAGTCGTAGCTCCGTTTCCTTTTTTTCTACGGAAGCAAAATAGAACGCCATCGTTTCCATGTGGTCGCCAAAATGTGGTGAAACCATAAACCTCAACGCATCGTGTTCTTCGCCTGGATACGGAGTGTGATAAACGTCAGCTTCGTTGCTAAAGATCAGCGTCCATCGGTTCGGGTCAGGAATCGCCCAGAGACTATATTCACCGGCTGGCAAAGAATGGCCGTTAATGGACACATCCCGACTGAACGAAATCGCAGTCGCATCATTGGCACCAGGATTCCATATTTCTGCAAACGGCACGATCCCACCAAATAATTCTCTACCGCGTGCAACCGGACGATCATAAGTAACTGTGATAGAAGTATTGGCGACCTCTTGCCAGACAGACCCACTCTGGCTGGCTTTCACGTTTTCGAGGGCAATTGTCTCAGCTGAATCGGATGCTGAGCCACCTTCGATGGCTACCCCTTCGGACCGCGTCTCGCCATTTCCACAGCCACCGGACACGAACATTGCCAGCACTGCCATAAGCACACTGCCACGTCTCATAAACTCTTCCTCCTCTAGACTTCGCACCGTATCGTGCACATCGCTGGATTTCAAGTTGAAAGTATCGAAGGAGACCCTGGGTGTTTAAGTGACCCGGCACAAACTGCTCCACCAAGCCCAATCACCATAAGACCCAAAAATGGAATTGTGTAGGCTCCGGTCGCATCAAAAAATTCGCCACTCACCCATGGTCCGAGCCCACTGAACGCCGCCGTTACAGTGAGCCGTAGACCAGAGGTAACGGCGAAAGCATTCCGGCCAAAGAAAAAAGAAAAAACAACGGGGACACTTACATAAGCAACACCGAAACCCAAGCCAACGAACGCTACGGCTAAAGATGCAAATATTGCATTGTCAGCTGCCAACACCATTCCGGCTCCCAGACCTTCAATCGCTAGCGCCACCGCTAATACGTACTGGGGTGGCAACCAGTCCCCGACAGCTCCGATCAGTCGACCGATACTACTGAGTAATACCATCACCGAGATGAAGGCCCCGGCCATTCCCATCGAATAGCCCATATCATCGAAATGGAGGGCCAGATGTGGCACAAGTGCACTCCATGTAGCAGTGTAGGCAACCCCACACCCAACCAGTAAAGCAAACTGTCGTGTCTTGATTGCCTGTAACGCACTCCATTCGGAAATCTTCGTCACGGGCACTGAAGATGAATCTCCATCGAGAGTTTGCCCAATTTTCTCAGGACGATCTATCACGAAAAGCACTGCGATTACCGACAAAATACCTGATACTCCTGCAATTACGAGCCAACCCTCTCGCCAATCGGCGTGGCTCACAATGTAGAGGCCGGTCGCTGGAACCAGCGACCCGACAATAGCGCCGGCGGTAAACACAAAGGCAATTGCTAACGCACGACGCCGGAGGAACCAATTTTGAGCAAGCGTTTGACATGGAATAATGGTTGACATTCCGACACCAATTCCACCGAGCAACGAAAAGCCAACATAGCAGTCAACAGCCGACTCCGCGCCCACCAGATACAACATCCCAAGGGAAGTAACAAGAAAGCCAACGGCCATAATCGGTCTGAGACCCAAACGGGCAATACCAACACCAACAATTACGCTTACGCCTTGGCTCATAACATTAAAGAAACCGAACACCCCCCCAACGTCACTACGGTCAATCCCAAGGTCTTCTGTCATTGATAAGACAAAAATTCCCCAGCCGTAGAAAACTGGCGAAATACCGAAGCTGTAACAGACTCCGGCCACTCCAAGCATGACCCAACCGTAGAAGAATGAGGGACGCATTGATTTCCGTGTTCTGAACGTTACTCCGCTGGCCACAGTCCTCCCGAACCTACATCAATAAGCCTACCGAGGTCATTGCTTTCGCGGTAAGCGCTCGTCCCTCACTGCCGCGCGATAGGCAAAAATCGCGGCGACTACAGCCATTTGTTCAAGATCTTCACGCTGGACACGATCGTAGAAGTCCATGTTTGAATGATGTGTCCTGGAGTTGTACTCAAGACGATCTTGCATAAACTGGAAGCCTGGCAAGCCCACTTCATCAAATGACACATGGTCGGTCCCTCTCGTCGACCGCATTCCTACCGTGGTCACGCCAAGGTCAGTCAGAGTGGAAATCCACTCACGAAAAATGTCCCCGGCGAGATGATTTCCTTGGGACCAAATTCCTCGAATTCGACCAGCACCATTGTCGAGATTAAAGTAGGCAGAAATGTTTTGATGACTCGCCATAAACTGCATCGTGCGGCGGTCCGCATAATGCTTCTGAACGTAGGCTCTGGATCCAAGAAGTCCCTGCTCCTCTCCTCCCCACAAACCAAGTCGAATGGTTCGACGCGGCTTAGCTTCAATAGCAGCCAAGATTCGCATGGCCTCCATCATGGCAGCAACCCCGGCCGCATTATCGGTCGCACCTGTTGCGGCGTGAGTCGAATCGAAGTGTGCACCAAGCATCACCACTTCGGTAGCAAGATCACTGCCTGGAATCTCCGCGACAAGATTGAATCCATTTGGTCGCAACTCATCATGAAAACGAGTTTCAACATTAAGTTCAATCCGTACTGTTATCATTTTTTCTAGCACTCGAATTATCCGGTTATAGTGCTCAACAGCAATTGTGACCGCGGGGACGGACTGACCAGAACGTTCGACCGGTGAACCAGTCTGTCCAACGAACACGGTTCCCCCATCGGTTCGTTGAGTCGGCCATTCAAGATTACTTCCACTCGGCGCGCCTGAAACTATGACGCTATCCGACCCTCGGTCAATGATCGCAGCAACACCCTCGTCGATATAAAACTCCCCAATTTGTTTCCGAATGGAACTGGCGCTAGAACGCCCAGTCCCAGAAGTCGAAGCATTAGACGACAATTGGTTCCCAGCAGCGTTGAGCAAAACCTCGTCCATTCGGAGAACAAGATCACCCTCGAGCATAGGAACGTCACGCGCTGGCTGCGGAAGCACAATTTTCCCACGCAACCTTCCCCTATACCGGGGAAAATCATCCGGACTCCTGATGTCGACACGAACAACTTCCGCAATGACAGTTCCGGCAGTGCTGGAGCTCCATAAACGCGGATAACCGATGATTGGCATCACCTGAGGTTCAATCATATGAGCATGAAATCGAATGAGCGACCAGCCTTTTCCAAATGGAAACCGCTCGTCCTCAACTTTATCCAGACCCCATGACTGCAACGTCTCCGTCGCCCACTCTCTCGCCGCCTCGATGGCTGGAGTGCCAGTTACCCTCGGACCATAAACATCGGTTAACCAGCTGACTATTTCCATCGCTTTTGAGCGTTCAAGCCCTTCTTCCTTGATGGCACGTAACACTTCACCATCCACCGGTTGGGCACCGGCCGCTTTCGCGATGAATAAAGAGAAAAAAAGAAGAGAAAAGATGCCACCTACGGTCCGTCTCACGAATGCATTATATGAGCCTACTCCGCACCAAGCAGCATAAGTCATCAGAATGCACTTTCGGTAGAGCACCAGACGTAATTCTGGCCCCTTTACATGGGTGCGTCAGACCAGACTAATTAACGAGCTAAGAACACAGGACACATGAACGAACATCTGTCATGTTTAGGGTCAAGAGAACACGACAGTCCTCACGCAACCGAAGAGCTAGCTGCAACTTTCGGTGCTCCTTTTTTGTCAAATAGCTTTTCAGGGAAGTTTTGCACGGGGAGCAACCGTCAATCCGTTAGGGCCCTAGTGTTCATTGTTCAATCAGTCCATCCGCGGTGATCTTGAATGCTAGCGCTTTTTCGCCAACGATTCGTCGTAACGGCTGTCCATTAATCGATACGCCGTCGGTCACATGTCCCTGTCCGTCTGGGTCGCGACGGCATTCATTCTCATCATGGATGCTAACAGTGTTCGTCGCCCCGATTGGCACATCGTTAAAACTAACGGTGAAAACGTTCGGCGACGCTTCAGTGAAGAGTGTCACCGTGTTGCCGCGCCAGCTAGGTTCGACATGATTAACTTTTTGCATTCTCGCAAAGCAAAAACCAAACGCCAAATTCCACTCAAGGGACCCGACTACTAACGAGCCGTCAAGCGGCGGAGACGGGACACTCTGATATCGTAGTTCGACCGAGATAATAGGCGTCGGATTGTTCCCCCGGGGCGACTCGTCGCACTGTGTCCCGAGCGAAATAAAAATGGGAACAAGCAACCAGTAACGTCCTAGTAATTTCCTCACAGCCCGTAGCATATAAGAGGAAGGTATCACTAGGGGAGCCTCGATTCTCCAACATTTGTGTCCGCAAACTTCTTTTCTTCCCAACTTTCCGTAGAGAAGGGCTGTCGGGCTAAGCCGCACTTGCCGATAAACATGCTCGGAGGCACCCTCAATGGGGTTGTTCAGACGACTCGTCACCTTGCTTTGCGTCTCGATAGTGGCCGGATGCGTCGGCCTGGTAGGTGGATTCTTGCTAGCGCCCGCTCCAGGTCACGAAACACGTGCCGTAATCCAAGCCTTTATTGAAGAACATGGCCCTTCCGTAACGGCCCAAATACAAGAAGGCATTTCTCTCATCACCAATGCCGTGGACTACGTCACAGCACAAGTCAATTCCAACCCAGCCGATGAAGGATTGCGACAATGAGAACGAGAACCAACACCGAGGCACCGCATTCTCTAATTGACGCTACAAAAGCTGCCATCAGACTTGGGTTAGTACCCAAACTTCCCGGATCAGGGGATTGGACCAAGAGCCAGACAAGTCCAGCTGACCGGCTCGACATTGCCACATGTTCCTCCGGTACCGAAACTCGCCCGTGCGAAAGGCTGCAACTGTAGAGAATTCGTCAAATTTCATCTTTCTTGGAATTCGACGAACGGAGATATGCGCACTGCTTGGAATCAGACTTAGTGGTTGTCCCTAGCCTCTTCGACACCGAGGCGCACTGATGTCAACCGATTTCTCGGTTTGATCTCTGAAATCTCAAAGGATGTTAGGCACTGAGTCATCTCAGAAGAAATTACATCCGAAGCGTAGAAACCATCCACATTCTCTTGTTACGTGCCCGATGCTCCTGCAGAACCTGACGTTGCAAAGGCATGGAATTTACCTCGCGAATGACAAATGCTTGGCAACGAGTTGAAAACTCGTCCAACAAGAAGCAATACTAAAGAGTTCTTGACGGGTCCAAGATGTTTTCCAGTTGGATCGACTTCGGCTTGTCGCAAAACGCCACGCACGGTATAAATGACAGTCATTGAGATTCTTGTTGTCAAATACTCATAAGTGACACTAGGGATATAAGGAGGTTTCGCATGCGTCGGACCACCACAGTCGCACTCGTTTTCGTATCGGTCGCTGGGTTGAGCCTGGCCTTCCTAAGCGAAAATGCTCTAAATGCAGAGCAAGCAAATGCCGCCCATACTCACATCGGCCATGTCATGGATGGCTGGGGTGACACACCAGATGGACAAGGCCTACTGCCTGCGGCTATCGCCGAAGCTACAATTGCCGCACAGCATGCAGCCTTCGCCGCCAAAGATCCGAGCAACCTAGATGCGATGAAGTTACACGCAGCTCACGTACTCCATGCAGTCGATCCTGAACAAATTTCCAACGGTCCAGGCCTTGGCTACGGCGTGAAGAAAGCCGCCGGCGGAGCGGCTATGCATATTGAAATCGCTGCCAAGTCAGACGGAGCCTCAGGTGCCGTTATGACCCACGCGGAGCATGTGGCAACATCTGCGCGTAACACTGTGGCACGGGTTGAACAAATCGTTATGCTTGCCCAGAAAATTTCGATGGCATCATCGGCTTCTGAAGCTTCCAGTTTGGTCGCCGAACTTGCAGACCTGTCCGATCAACTCATAAGCGGCACTGATGGAAATGGCGATGGTCGTATTGGTTGGCAAGAAGGTGAAGGCGGCCTTGACGTATCCAATACACACGCAACACTAATGAAAACCGCAGAGGGACTTCAATAGGCACGTCGCGACCTTTTCGTCACCCCGCGTGTGGCTTTTTGCCATACGCGGGGTGTTGCTATTTAATCACTTCGGTTCGTGGCCATCTTTTGCCACTACGTTCTGTCTCACCGAAAAGGACTCGCACAAGAGAACGTCAATAGGCCGAACTACCCCTCGCCTAGACCCTCGATCCGAGAATTGATTGTCTTCACTGATGTCTGACTTCTTCCGTATCACAGGAGTCGTCAGTAACGACTTCATCACCGTGAGTTAGAATCCGCAGTCCTCAGCACAGCAAACTATTGGAATACCAAATTGGTGACCGGAACGAGGCATCATGACCCAACAAACACGAATCAGATTAATTGAGATTTTTGAGCCCGTGCCGCACCTCCCACCGTTGACTTACCTAATCTCCAAGCGATAGGCAGGATGTTTCTCAAGAAAAGAGCTTAGTCGATCTCTTCGAGTTACAGCCGTCTTAATGAAGTCTATCGCCCGAAGCAATCTTTCATCTGGCTCTGCACAACTCAGCCGAAGAAAACCCTGGCCCGCATCACCAAAACACTCCCCTCCAAGACACGCGACTCCGCAGTGTTCATCAGCCGCCTCAAGCAAAAACAGCGCAAGTCCGTGAGACGTTATTTGATGTTGATTACAAATTGTCTTCACTGATGGAAATACGTAGAACGTCCCGCCTGGCATTAAGCATTCCACGCCATCGATCGTGTTGAGCCCCCCAACCAGTAATTCCACTTTACGCTGAAAATCAGCCATGCGTTCATCACGTACAGCTCCGTCGAACGTCATGGCAGCCATACCGGCCAGTTGTGTAAACGGCGGCACGCACGACAGTGAAGTGTTTGTGAGAGTGCCAATCACGTCGATCGTTGACGGACTACTGACGGCAAAACCAAGTCGCCACCCACTCATGCTAAACGATTTACTGAAGGTGTACGCTGACAAACATTGCTCAAACATTCCGGCCTGACAAAGCAGTGAATGGTGCCGCCCTCTCCATACCATCGCATCGTATGGTTCGTCACTAAATACAGCAATATCCTTCCCTCGAATAAGCGCTGCAAGTCCAACAAGGTCCTGTTCTGTTGCAACTCCACCCGTCGGGTTGTGTGGACTATTGAGAAAGATTGCCTTTGGACTTGGGTCTTCAATCAAGAATCGTTCGACATCTCCAAGGTTCGGCCTGAATTCGTTGTCTTCACGAAGTTGAGACACAACCATTCGCGCATTGCGCCGCTGAATATTGGCTGGATATGTCGGAAAATGCGGGCTAAAAACAAGCACGCCGTCGCCTGGATTTACAAACGCCTCGCAGAAGAACTGTTCAAAGATTTTCGCGCCTGGGCCGGCAATGATATTTGAAGCCGTAGTCGACAAGTCAAACCGTTGATTAATGTATGCAGACGCTGCCGATCGAAAGTCCGGCAATCCAAGCGACGGACCATAATGCGTCTGATTTTCATTAATGGCACGGATACCTGCGTCAATCGCCGCTGGTGAAGTAGGAAAAGGACTGTCCCCTATCTCAAGCTCAATTACGTCCTTACCGGCTGCTATCAACCGCTTGGCTATCGCAAGCACGGTGAATGCGGTCTCACCTTCAACCGCGGAGGCAAATCTTGAAAACGTTGCTGGCATTATTGTCTCGCTTCAAATGATCAGAATTTTCTTGGCAGGATCGTAAACACTTCACTCGACTACGCGCGACGGCTCCTCAAGAACCCCTTTGATTTCCCGGAGCAGTTCCGCACCTATAGCACCATCAATCGCCCGATGGTCTGCTGACAGAGTTACATTCATCATCGACCCCACGGTGACTTCGCCGTCCCGAACTACCGGCCGAGTTCCAATCGCGCCACAACCGATAATGCTGCTCTGCGGGGGATTCAAGATGGCGAACAAACCCGACACTCCGAACATACCTAGATTCGAAATCGTGCATGTGCCACCGACGTAGTCATCTGGCTTGAGACGACCACCTCTTGCGCGTTCCGTTAATTCTCTCAACTCCAAGGCAATTTCCTGAATATGTTTTGTATCCGCCGAACGGATTACTGGCGTTACCAATCCTTCTGAAGTGTTTACGGCGACTGCGACATCAACTCGATGGAAAACACGGAGTGCGTTTTCAATCCATGCTGAGTTCGCCAGCGGCACGGCCTTTAGCGCTAACGCCACCGCACGTACGAGAAAGTCATTCACCGTCAGACCATTAGTTTTCGCATTAACGTTGATTTCTTTTCGGAGTGCAAGAAGTCGGTCTACCGAACAGTCAATCTCCAAGTAAAAATGTGGTGCCGTTCGCTTTGCTTCCGTCATGCGCCGAGCCGTGACACGACGGAGAGCCGTCAAAGGATGGTCAGTAAAATCTACTCCTGAAACTTGAGTGGTCTCCAGTGAATGAGTATCTGTCTTCGCCTCTACTTTCTTAGCACCGACGTCGAGGTCGGCAGAAGCAACGGAATCAAGCGCGCGGTCGACGTCCATTTTCGTCACCCGTCCGCCCTCTTTACGAGTAGCCAACGCCGACAAATCGAGTCCCGCGACCGTCGCCATGCGATGTGCCAGTGGTGTGGCATCCACTTGCGACAGGTTTAACCGGTTTTTCGACACCGCTTCCTTCGTTTTTGAAGCCACCGTCGGTACAGGCAAAGACGGTCGATCTTTTAGAGTGGGATCCTTCGGTAAATTCTGAACGGGCTCTCTCGAAACCTGAGAAAAACCTGGATCGTTATCCACTTCTATGCTGGCCGGTTTTTGGGTCGTGCCTATATTCCTGACTTGTGACTCTCCAGTTGTTTCGATGCTACTTTCTTCGCTCAACACCGCAACTACTGTGCCAACCTCAACGTCTTCTGTCCCTGCGCTAATGCAAATCTCCTTCAGTACACCCTCAGTTGGCGCTTCAAGCTCGACAGTCGTTTTCTCGGTTTCAATCTCGGCTATCGCCTCACCTTTAGTCACGCTATCGCCGACGTTCTTAAGCCACACTGTCAGTGTGGCCGACGTCATCGATTCAGCTAATTCTGGCAGGCGAACTGCTATAAGCATGTTGTCACCGAACCTAACGCTTCGCCAGGCAAAGGCGGGCAACCGCATCAACAATTGCGTCGCTGTCCAGCCGATATTCACGATAGAGATCCGGGATATCACCGGACTGTCCAAACTTATCAACACCAAGCGGCATCACTTGATGCCGCTGCACAGCAGCAAGCCACGCAAGAGTTGCAGGATGTCCATCCATTACCGTCACGAGCCCCGCGTCGCGAGGCAGCTCGCGTAGTAAGGCTTCAGCATGTGAAGCTGTCCCGGAAGGACTCGACTGTTGACTCGAGGTCCACCCACGAAACAACTGATCAACTGAGGTAACCACCAGCAAACCAGTCCCTGGAATATCCTCAACCAGTTGACCGTGAGCTTCAATCACCTCTGGCAAAACAGCCCCACTGGCAACTAACGCAACCTCAGTCCGATTGTCCGGAGGCACCAACCAGTAGCCGCCTTCTGTGACATGACTGGCAAGAGCCGCAGTGAAGTCACGTTTTGGTTGTTCCAAGGGCCGAGTCGACAGTCGAAGATAAACTGCGCCTCCGTCGTCGGCCTGCAAATGAAGAAAACTCCAACGCAAAATTTCACATAATTCATCCGCGTAGGTCGGCTCAAACAATGTTAAACCCGGCTGTCCGATTCCGATCAGGGGTTCGTAAATCGACTGATGCGCACCGCCTTCAGATGCCAAGGATACCCCTGACGGTGTGCCGACAATGATGAAACGTGCATCTTGATAGCAGGCATAGTTAAGCGCATCTAAACCTCTGCTAATAAAAGGGTCATAGACCGTGCCAATAGGCAACAACCGCTCGCCAAAGAGCGGACCGCTTAAGCCGAGCGCTGCAAGGAGGATGAAAAGGTTATTTTCTGCGATTCCAAGTTCGATGTGCTGTCCAGCCGTGGACACCTCCCAGTTGAGCGCTGAAACAATGCGTTCATTCTGAAACAGATCTCCTTGGTCGCGCCGCCCGAAAATATGACGACGATTAAGCCATGATCCAAGACTTGTGGATACCGTCACATCCGGTGATGCCGTTACCACTCTGTCGGCCAGCTTCGGATGTTCTCTCGCCATGTCTGAAAGAAATCGACCAAATGCGTCCTGTGTCGAGAGGCGCTCACCAGTCGGGCGTTTGAAATGAGCTGGAACAGCAATTGTTGGGGACCGATAACTACGGTCGACGGATTCCGAGAACGGGACTGAATCCAAGAACGTCTTTAATTCTTCCGAATCGACGTCCAATCCTGCAAATCTGTCCCACTCTTTGCCATCGTCGATCCGCATTTGCTTCTTAAACGCGGCCATCTGTTCGAGTGTCACCAGGCCTGCATGGTTGTCCTTGTGCCCGGCAAACGGCAAACCATATCCCTTAATCGTGTATGCAATGAAGCAAGTTGGTCGATCATCATTCGCTGCTCGAAAGGCATCACAAACCGTTTCGAGGTCATGCCCCCCAAGATTCGTCATTAGACGCCCGAGTGCTGCATCATCATGTTCATCGAGCAACGCAGAAATACCTTGGGTATCACCAAGGTCCCGTCGGAGTTCCTCGCGCCATGCCGAGCCACCTTTGTACGCGAGTGCGGAATAATGAGAATTTCCGGCCGAGTCTATCCAGTCACGCAACGCCTCTCCGCCGGGTCGTTCAAATGCTGCCGTCAACAATTTTCCATATTTCAATACCTCAACACGCCAATCGAGGTTTCGAAACACAGTTTCTAATCGGTCCGAAAACCGATCCACCATAACCGCATCCAAACTCTGCCGGTTGTAGTCAATAATCCACCACACGTTTCGAACATCGTGCTTCCAGGACTCAACTAGGGCTTCGAAGACGTTGCCTTCATCGAACTCGGCGTCACCGGCTAGTGCGATCATCCGGCCCGTTTCACGCCTCGAGCCAAAATTTTTCATTTGGACATAATCCTGCACAAGAGCCGCAAAACTGGTCATCGCCACGCCAAGTCCTACTGAACCTGTCGAAAAATCGACGTCATCGGTATCTTTGGTCCGAGACGGATATGACTGAGCACCACCAAAACCACGAAATCTTTCAAGCTGGTCTCGTGACTGCCGACCGAGTAGGTACTGGATAGCGTGAAATACCGGACTCGCATGTGGTTTGACCGCGACCCGATCGACCGGACGAAGCAGGTCAAAATACAAAGCAGTCATCAGCGTCACAACAGATGCGGACGATGCCTGATGACCTCCAACCTTCAAGCCATCGCGAGACCGACGCAAATGGTTCGCCTGGTGAATCATCCATACAGACAGCCAGAGCACTTTCTGCTCAAGTGCGCGCAGACAGCGAAGCTCTGGCTCCGTGGACTCTGTCGTTACCCCCGCCGAAAAGCTCGAACTAGTGGTCATTTCGTTACTAAGAGCATAGCGTGACGACAGATGCTACCAAGGAACTCCGCTTGGTGCATCTTTAGTGCCACGTCTACGATGGTCCCTGCGTCATACTTTTCTTGAAAATACGAGTTTTTCGATCCTCGTTGAAAATAACTCCGATCGTAGTAGGATGCTCACAATTCATAGCGTTTGAGGGAGTAACGAACAGAATGCGTAACAGAAAAAAACGACCCGTTGAACAGCACTTCAGCCGACGAGAGGCGCTTCACTTGATCGGTTCCACGGCAGGCGCTGGAATCGCAGCTACGAGTGGAATTTGGACGCCAAGCCTCGCCCAGCAAAGATTCACCAGCGTCGAGGAACCTGCCTTTCCCTCCGGGGCTCTCATTCGTACCCTCCAAGGCGACCTCAACCCACGTGCTCTCAGTGAAGGTGCATCGCTCTTCCATGAACATGTCGGTCGGGACGACGTCGACCTTGCAGTTGAAGAACTCCGAGCCTGTGCTTTTGATGGTCTCGGTCTCATCGTTGACGCTGCAACCGGAAGGCGCACACCAGAGCAGATTCTCAACCTTAACACCATCGCCTCACGGACCGATGTCCGGATCGTCATGGCCGGAGGCTACTTTGAAGATATCGGTTTCTCCATTTACCCGGTTCGTGTCTCCGAAATGTCTGAAGACGAACTCGTGGAGGAACTAGTCTCCGACGCGACCTCGCAGCGCTGGGGTGCATTCGGTGAAATCGCATCTTCACTTGAGATGCGTCCTGATGAGCGGAAGGTTCATCGTGCGATCGCTCGAGCCCACCTGCGAACCGGACTCCCCATCTTCACACACACACCGCACGAAAGTTGCCCAAGCTGCGCGATGGAGCAGATGGATGTCATCGAAGGAATGGGGGTCAACCTCTCTCATGTGGTCATTGGTCATATGGCGACCATTAAACCCGAACATGACCCTCTCGCAACTCATAAACGGATCGCACAACGCGGCGCCTTTATCGGATTGGACACATTAGGACACGAGATGGGCCGGTCACACGTCCCGGCTGCAGACAAGGTACGTATGGTCCAGGACCTCCTAGAAGCCGGACTCGAAGACCACGTTCTTTTGTCATCCGACATGGGAAATGAACGTCAGTTTCAGCGATACTACGGGCACGGTTGGGCTTCAGTTCTGATGCAGTTCGTGCCAAAACTTCGATTTGCCGGCGTCCCTGAAGACTCAATCCAGAAAATCCTAGTCGACAATCCCAGACGTTTTCTGGCATTCGTCCCCGTCTGATAGGCACATCCCAGCAAAACAGAGTAAATGATGACCGACGTCACAACGCGATACATCGTTCTGGTCCTTCTAGTCCTAGTTTCGCTTTCCAGTCTTGAGCCGAGTGCCATCGAATGCTCCCAGAGCGAAACAGACTACCCGCATGCCTACCCACGTGACGGCGTTATCAAACGATTTGAAAACGAACGGGTCATCGTTTGGGAAGTTCTCTGGCTTAATGGCATTAGTCAACCATTTCATCGACATCAGTACGACATGACCGGTGTCTTTCTTAGATGGGGGCCTCTACGAGTGACACGCCTCGATGGCACCTTCACCGTGAGTGATTCACCGTTTGAGGTCCCTAGCGTTTTTCTGCTTCGCAAGGGAGTCACCCATAAAGAGGAAGGACTCGGCACTCCCGAGCGTCATTCGATCATGATTGACCTAAAGGACTTTCATGGCCGGACCTATACTCCGAGAACAGATATTCCCGTTGCATTTCCACCCGACGGCTCAACCGCAAAACTCGACGAGGACAGGGTAAGAATCTGGGACATCACACTTGAGAATGGTCAAGAGTTACCACTCCATGTGCACAATTACGACACCGTGGCCGTGTTTCTTCAAGGAGGCACTGTGCGGATTCAGGACGAGGATGGCACTGAGTCTACTGACACCTGGGCATACAAGGATGTTCGGTTCTGGCCAGCAGGCTTAGCGCACAGTGAAGTCGTCGTCGACGGCTCACCACGAGCAATGATCTACGAACTTCTGAATCAGTAACCAACCTAAGACAAAGAAGGGAAGACTTCTCACCTTTCCTTTTTAATAGAAACATTTCTTGTTTCGACCGTAACTTGACAGCACCTTCGTCCTTATCGGTAAATCTGTAGTTGGATGCGCCAGAAGACGACACCTTTACCCCAGATTCAGGGGAGGTCTCGTCAGGAGTCGTGCCGTCTCCTCTACGTCTGCCGGGGTCAGTCCTTGGTCCAGTAGATTTCCTTGCATCTCTACCCGTTGGTTCCCCACCAGGTTCACCGCCTGGTACAGGCGGTTCTTTTTTGCAGTTGGTCCACTAGCGTCGGATTCTCCGCTATCCACTCTGTCAGGATCTTTAGGTACGTCGGATTTTCGAGCTTGTCCATCTGAATCCGCATCGGCAACCTCCTTTACGTACGCTGACCGACCGCGATTGGAAGTCCGTCGCAAAACGCGTCCTAGACAAGTTCCGCAGCCATATCGTTCGCCAAACCTACGGCCCGACGACCGCCTGATAGACCAAGTTTCGCGAAATGCCCTGCACTTCCTGGACAGAAGCTCCTAAGTGCTGAATCATGCCGACGAACGTGAGATCTGTCGCCGGATCAATCCAAAACCACGTGCCTGCTGCCCCGCCCCAAAAATACGACCCTTGCGCATAAGGTTCGCCCGCTGCATTCGGGTCGTGCACGACCGCGAAGTCAAGCCCAAACCCCGTTCCCGGCCGCATCGTTGGTAACGCCTCGGCCGACAGGTGATTGGTTCGCATCATCTCAACCGTCCGCGGCGCCAAAAGCCGGATGCCATCGAGTTCGCCACCATTGAGCAACATCTGGGTAAAGCGAAGATAGTCATCGGCCGTACCCCAAAGCCCTCCACCGCCAGACGGTCCAGTCGGCATTTCGGTTCTTGTCCGACCCATGTCAGCTTCCTCAAGATGGCTATTTTCATCAGCGCCGTAAATGACGGCCACGCGGTCGAGTTTCTCGGGTGGCACATAAAACGCCGTGTCGACCATGCCGAGAGGGTCAAAGATGCGTGTCTGTAGAAAGTCAGCAAACGGTTGTCCAGACAACTGCTCGACCAGATACCCTTGCACGTCTACGCCAATGCTGTAATACCACCGCGTCCCTGGTTGCGCCAACAGTGGCACATTCGACAGCTTGTCAATCATCGTCTCCAGTGATGCATCGGCATTCAGAATGCGCTGTTCACGATAGAGACGGTCTGCATGAGTCGTCGTGCCTAACCCATAGGCCAATCCGCCGCCATGCGACATCAATTCGGCCATCGTCATGGACCGGTTCGCATCTTCGAGTTTAGGCGTCCCGTCCGCCGTGTTCCCGGCGTGTACTTGCAGGTTCGCAAACTCAGGAATGTATTTCGACACGGGATCGTGTAGCCGAAATTGTCCTTCCTCGTACAACATCATCAATGCGACGCCTGTTATGGGTTTCGTCATCGAGTAGATACGAAAGATTGAGTCTCGCGCCATCGGCACACTGGCAGACACATCTTGATGACCCACTACATCGGCAAACACCAACTTCCCGTGACGGGCCAGCAGGGTGACAATCCCGGCCAGTTTGCCCTCATCCACCATCCGTTGCATCCCCGCGTCCAACCGTGCCAACCGTTCGACGGACAGTCCAACAGCGGACGGGTCCACCGTCTCAAGGTCTGCCGCGCTTGAGCGTGACCGCTCCGCAATTACCGGTTCAACCGACAGCGTGGACACGACACCAATGAGTCCCAGCAACACCACCAACACCGGTACGTATCGCCATGGATGATTTCTATGCATAATAATTAATCTCCTGCAAGCTCACGTTACTCTCTTCACCTACCCCGAACCTCCGACTAATGCATGATCGCCTGATACACGAGATTCCTGGACAACCCATGCACTTCCGCCTGAGCTGGCCCCTGATGCTGAATCATCCCAACAAAAGCAAAATCGAGCACTGGATCGATCCAAAACCAGGTACCGTCAATACCCAACCAATAGTAAGAGCCCTCGGCATGTGGTTCTCCAGCTGCCGCCGGATCCATGTAAATCATGAAGTCCATACCGAAACCCATACCCGGTCGCATGTTCTCAGTTGCCTCTGCCGACAGATGGTTCGTTCGCATCATTTCAACCGTTCGCGGAGCCAAAAGACGATTCCCGTCAAACTCACCTTCATTAAGAAGCATCTGCGTGAAACGGAGGTAATCGTCAACCGTACCGAAGAGCCCGCCGCCACCAGACGGACCTGGTGGGCTGCTTGAGAAAGCCTCGCCACGGGAATTAAGAACCAATTTACCGTTTTCATCGACACTATGACGTAACGCAAGTCGAGACGCTTTCCCCGGAGGCACGTAAAAGGCCGTATCGACCATACCTAGTGGTGTGAACAAACGCTCCTCAAGGAACTTCGCAAACGGCATGCCGGATAGTTTCTCTACCAGATAGCCCTGCACATCAACAGCTGAACTGTAAATCCAGCGTCTACCTGGCTGCGCCACGAGTGGAACATTCACTAATTTGTCAATCATCGTCTGAAGCGGTGCCATCGGATTGAGGACTCCACGCTCCACAAACATTTGAGTAACTGGATGTCTAGGATTAAGGACGTAGCCAAGACCGGCAGTGTGCGTCATCAACTCTCGCATCGTAATCTCGTGTTCGAGATTTTCGAGGCGCATTGAACCATCACTGTTTTCCCCCACATGTACCTTCAAGTCACCGAACATAGGTATATAGCGAGACACTGGATCATTCATTCGCCATTTGCCCTCTTCGTAGAGCATCATCATGGCCACGCCTGTAATTGGCTTCGTCATCGAGAAGATACGGAAGATAGAATCTCTTGCCATCGGACGCTGGCTCTCAACGTCTTGCACACCAACTACATCGGCAAACGCAATCTTGCCGTGACGCGCCAACAAGGTCACCACCCCTGCCAGTTGGCCCTCGTCAACCATCCGTTGCATACCCGCATCGAGCCGCTCAAGTCTCTCGGCCGATAGCCCCACAGAAGATGGATCAACCGTCTCAAGATCCAGCCCGCTAGAACGTTCTCGTTCAGCGACAACCGACTCAACGGAAAACGTTGAGAAAACACCGACGAGCGCAAGTGGCGCGAGCGCCACCAATAACGGAAAACATCGCCACGGATTACCTGTACGCACGAGCAACCTCCCAAAAAATACCTTACTGGCTTAGCCTACTCTGGATGACAGGCATTTGCGAGTCCCGCTCGACATGAACGAAAATTTACTAACTCAGCATCAGAAAGCATCTACACGGAATCCCACCGAAATCACTGAATTTCGTATCCCATCTTTGGTAAAATTCCGTCGAAATTTTCTGCTAGTTTTCCTCGATTCTTGTCAATCAGAAATATCGGGTTACCGTAACCGCTACAAACTTTTCCATTTGCCCGACTACCGCACGAAACTGTCAAGTCAGTCCACTAGCGAGCAACCCAAACTATGCCGAAAGTCCAGCACTATTCAATCCCACGACATCGCCCCGACAAAAAGTCTTGATCCCAGAATTGTTCTTTGCATTCCTCGCCAGCAAGGGGTAGGCTGCTTGATTCGTGGTTATCGCGTCCATTCGCTTCATCCACATTGAAACATTCTTCTTGAGGGTGACACATAGAGGACGGAAGCATTCCACAGTCAACTTGGAAGATTGGAAACTAAGGAGTACTTGAATGGGTCAAAGGTTGTACGTCGGAAATATTCCGTTTTCAGCTGGAGAGACCGAGCTACGGGATCTATTCGCAGAAGTTGGACAAGTCGAGACTGTCCATGTTGTGACTGACCGGGAAACGGGCCGACCCCGAGGGTTTGCGTTTGTCGAGATGGCAACAGACGAGGACGCACAGAAAGCCATTACCGATCTCGACCAGAAGGAATTTCAGGGCCGCCGCTTGGCAGTAAACGAAGCCAGGCCACGAGCACCACGGCCGGGGCCAGGGCCAGGGCCAGGGCCTAACGACGGCTTCGACGGTGGACGGCGTGAGCCGCGTTGGTAGCCCCGCGCGCGTCGAGCAGCCTGAACAATCGGTTTTTGGTCAGCGGTTCCTTCGTCTACCTGTTCGGTTGTAGCACGCCGACAAATGTGCCTCAAAAGCCCGCCATTGCCGCAGTCGGACGAACACAAACCACGCGGTTACAAAGAAAGACGTCGTGTTAGCGATCCAGCCACGTGTCGACGTTCATGACATCGTAATAGTTGGTTCCGGTGCTGGCGGTGCAACAGCGGCTCATGTCCTGACCAACCTCGGCGTTCATGTCACGTTGCTTGAAGCGGGCCCAATGCTCGATCCGTACAAGGAATTCAAGGAACATCGCTGGCCTTACGACTATGACCACCGTGGCGCTGAAGAAGGTGGAAAGTCTTATTTTGGACAAGGAAAACCATTCGGTTTTTTTTCCACCACCAGCGGTGGCTGGGAACTTGACGGGGAACCCTACACAGTCGCCGATGACACCGAAAATTTTCGTTGGTTTCGCTCAAGGATAGTCGGCGGGCGCACGAACCACTACGGGCGCATTTCACTTCGCTTTTCCGACTACGACTTCAAACCATACGACCGCGACGGTCTAGGTCGGAATTGGCCAATCGACTACAGTGATTTAGCTCCCTATTACGACAAAGCTGAGGCGTTCATTGGCATAGTCGGAAGCCATGAAGGAATTCGCAGTGCACCAGATGGACTCTTCCAAGAGCCACCGCCGCCAAAGGCGCACGAGCTCCTCATCCAACGTGCAAGCCATAAGCTTGGGATTCCTTGTATTTCCAATCGACGTGCCATAATTACTCAGCCACTCCGCAATCGACCTGCCTGCCACTACTGTGGACAATGCGGCCGCGGCTGCCAAGCTGGTTCAAACTATTCCGCTAGTCAGACGCAGATTTTTCCGGCGATCGAAACCGGACGTCTTAATGTCATCGACATGGCAATGGCCAGAGAAATCACTACGGACGGCAGCGATAAAGTAAACGGCGTAGTCTATATTGATAAACGGACAGGAAACGAACAGCGCATTCAGTGTCGAGTGCTCATCGTGGCCGCCAGCGCCTGTGAATCAGCCAGGCTTCTCCTTAACTCTCGAACGAGTGATCATCCGAACGGAGTCGCCAACTCGTCTGGCGTCGTCGGTAGGAATCTAATGGACTCAGTCGGTTTCGGCATGAGCGGGCACATCCCGGCTCTTGAGAAATTGCCCCGTTACAACAGTGACGGAGCCGGCGGTGCTCATTTATATATGCCATGGTGGGGCTGGGACCGGCAACAGGATCTTGGCTTCCCCCGGGGTTACCATATCGAGATCGGAGGGGGTTATGAGATGCCAGGAATCGGTTCGTTCGCTGGAACGGCCCGGCGCTCAGGCTACGGTGCAGTTCTCAAGCAACAGATACGGCAAGACTACGGCACCCGCGTGTCATTTGCCGGGCGCGGAGAGATGATCCCTAACGCACGAAGTTTCTGTGAAATCGATCCGGAAACTGTCGACCGCTTCAACATTCCTGTGTTGCGCTTCCACTTCGCATGGAGTCAGCATGAACTGCGACAAGCCCAACACATGCGTGAAGTATTCACAGAGTTGATCACGCTTATGGGCGGGGACCCTCAATCACCAACGAGTCATAGGACGGCTTCTATCTCTATTGGAGGCAGTATCATCCATGAAGTTGGGACCGTCTGCATGGGCGACGACCCGCAACAATCGGTGCTTAATGGGTTCTGTCAGGCACACGATGCCGAAAATCTCTTTGTGTGTGATGGTGGAAGCCTTGTCAGTAACCCAGATAAGAACCCAACGCTAACGATCAACGCACTGGCATGGCGAGCCTCAGAATACCTCGCCGAAGAAATGCGCAGTGGAAACCTTTAATTCAGCGAGATAGAAAGGTTATGTCGCTGACATCACACTCCAATCCGTCACGTCGAGAAATCCTACAGCAGTTAGCAATTGCCCTTACAGCGGCAGGCGCAAATTCATTTAACATCGAGGCCGCCCGCGTAGTGCATGAATTAGCCGTCGAAGCACGCGAACAAAGTGGCAACTACGTCCCGAAAGCATTCACCGAGCACCAATACCAAACAATCACACGTCTTGCCGAATTGATCATTCCGGCAGACAACGGCGGACCAAGTGCCGTAGACGCGGATGCCCCAGAATTCATCGACTTATTGTGCAGTCAAAACGACCAACTGTTGCGTATCTTTGTTGAGGGAGTGTCGTGGCTGGACATGAGGACACAAAACACGCATCAGCAACCGTTTGTCCGAGTTAACGAAACCGTCCAAACTACTTTGATCGACATTCTAGTCGAAGCCGAACGTAGTCAGATGCACGATGAACTTCGCCAAGGGGTCACTTTTTTTAACTGGGTCCGACGCATGACGGTGGATGCGTATTACACCAGTCCTATCGGAATTGCAGACATTGACTTCAAAGGCAACAAGATTCTTCACTCCTACAACACACCCGTGGAAGTGATCGAATTCGTCCATCTCCAAGCAGATAAACTTGGCTTGTGACATACCATGAACCAAGTTCAGTGTTACGAATTGTTACAATAGTCCGAAATTCGGTTTCTGTGCGTTTTCAGTTGTAGTTCTTCGATTACGGAGGTTCTTATGGCAAACCGCGGCCGTCCCACTCAAACCAAACGACAACGAGAACGAAAACGGGCGGAAAAGGCCAAGCTTAAGGATGCTCAAAGAACAGAAATGCGACAACGCCGAGCTGACGCGACACCTCGCCCAACGGACCACGACCCGGATATTTCCGGTTTTTCGCCTGGCCCGCAGGCCCCTCCCGAATGGCAACGCGAGTTCTTCGAAGAAGAGAAACGTGCGAAAGAAGCAGCAGAAAAAGCGCTTCAGGAGGGTGGAGACTAAATTTCAACTTACCAAGAAGCAGGCTGTCAAAAAATCAAGTCCGTGTCTTTCGTTCCATCCTAGAACTTTCCGTCGCGACACTAGCGCAGACCAATTCGGCGAAGCAAGCAACGCGCCTTTACGATCCATCCCTCATTACGAATTCGAACCGGAATGCGACGGAACAGTGCGTTTGAGCTGCGTCTCGAGACTCTGCGAACGTCTCGGACACGGTCAAATCGTTCATTTTCAAGAGTCGCTTGACGCTTCTGCGATCCCGAATGTTAGTCATCTACTAGTGCACAATTGAGGACTGTGGCAGGCAGACAAACTGCGCGTCTTGATCCATGGCAAGCAAGTCAGCGTCGTCGTCGCCGTCGATCTCTTGGACCGCTTTCGTCATATAGCCAATCAACTTCATACGCTCGCCTTCCTCCTTTGTCGCCATGTTAATGAGGTAGATAGCCGCAAGGCCGGCAATTTGAGCACCGACATACGGGTCTGCCGACCCTTTGTCATTCGTCAGTTTTGCGTGGATGAAGTTCATGGTTTCAAGCGATACGCCCTTGATGTATTCGCCGAGCTTTTTTAGCCGTTCATCTTCTTTGTCATTCTCAAGTCTGTCGTCAGGTTTCCTATCCATTAGTTGACCCCTGCCACGAAATACGCGTCGCCTGCGGATAAAAACCATTTCGCATCTCGACGCTCCCATCCCATATTACGGATTCCTCCAAACGGCGGGCGACCTCATCAAACAAGGGACGCCCACCGAAAACCAACGCATTATGCAACCGTCACCGCCGGTGACGTCCCAATCTCAATCCGTCGCGGCTTCGCCACTTCCGCTAATGGCAAAGTCAGTTCAAGCATTCCATGCTCGAATGTCGCGCCAATACGTTCTAAGTCCACGTTTTCCGGAAGTGTAAACCTCCGCTCGAATCGACCGTAACCAAATTCAGAGAGCGATTGCTCTGATGTCAGCCCTTGCCGAACATTTCGTTCCCCCGAGACCAACAGTGAATCCCCCTGCAAATCCACGTTCACATTCTTGGGGTCTACGCCTGGCAACGCCATCCGCACACACCATCCATCAGCGTCAGAGGCAACTTCAGCGGCAGGCACCCATCTCCCATTCTCCTCCTCAGGAAAACGATTCCAAACTGCTCCAAGTGCGCGATCGAATTCACGGTGAAAATCATGCATTTCAATCAGTGGGCTCCAACGAGTTAAATTCAACATCAACTTTGTCCCTTCCGCCGGATTAGCCGGCTTTCATAAATATGGACAATACTAGATCTAGAATGTCGTAACAGTCAAGTAATCATAGCTATTAACACTCATATATATATGATAATACAACACTCATATTTAGCGAATATACAAAAATGCTTCCAGATTTAGAGAGGCTGTGAATCGATTTTGTTGAACGAAGAGAACACAGAAAAATTTTCGACCGTTGAATACCGGAAGTAACTCTCGTTACTTACTGCGGCCACCCTAAAATGAGGTCAACGGCACTAATTGTGATCGGATGGTAACCCTGCCTAGCACGACCGTAGATACCCAGCGCTCGGGAACGCCCGGCTTCGGTAACCGCAAGTGCCTCGTACAAGGGAACCACGAGCTTTCGTCGACCGACGCTCACAAGATACTCCTCAAGTCGATCATCCACTTGCCGGTAACTGTTCCGAATGGCAATCAACAGCCATTGATGAACAATTTCTGCGTTACCAGAAGCAGTAAATCTAAACGCAGCATCCAGATCAGTTAACTGGGAATTGCTGATTTCTTCCGGCAAAACTTTCAAGAAACGGAGCCACTCTTGAGTACTCCATTGACCGCTTTTGAGACTAGCGGCGGATACGCTTCCACTTCGCCATGATTCTGCTTCGCGTTCAACTTGTTCGAAAACTCCAAACTCTGGCTCTGGAACACCAGCCGGCAGCCCTGGCTCTTCAATCCATTGCTGGATTGGAACTTGTTCAGAAGCGGAAACGTCATTACCAAGAAGAGACTCCCGCAAATACCCTACGAAATCCGAAGTTGTGATGCTTTCGAACGCAAAATGATCAAAATAATCTCGAAGAAACAGGTCAAATCGCTCTCGCCCCACCACTTTTTCAAGATGGCTCAGTAACAACGAGCCCTTTTCGTACGGTATCTGAGTCATTCCCTCGTCAGGATCTCTTCCCGAAAGGTCCACATGCAAAATCTCATCAGAATCTTCAAGGCGTGCAAGTTCATCCTGCAGTAACTGCCAACCGAGTACTGACTCCATCTCCCGCCGATGGCGTCCATACACTTCCTCCAAGATCCGCCGTTCAATGTAGGTCGTAATTCCTTCGTTCAACCAAAAGTCACGCCAGGTCGCATTGCTGACTAGATTACCAGCCCACGAATGGGCTAATTCATGTGCCACCAGTGACACCAAACTCTTGTCACCCGCGAGAATGGTAGGTGTCGCAAAAGTCAGCCGAGGATTCTCCATACCCCCAAAGGGAAAACTCGGCGGCAATACCAGAATATCGTAACGATTCCATCGATACGGGCCATAGAGTCGCTCTGTCGCGATGATCATGTCCTCCGTGTCAGAAAATTCTTCCGAAGCGGACTGAATCAACGATGGTTCAGCAAAAACGCCGGCACGATCGCTGAGTGGCTCAAACGCCAAGTCTCCCACTGCTAGTGCGATGAGATACGACGGAATCGGTTGCTGCATGTCGAAACGATAATCGCCATCTACGGATTCATAAGGGTCGTTCGCTGCACTCATCACGGCACGGAGCCCCTCCGGGGTCCGAATTCTGGCACCATACGTAACACGCACACCTGGGCTGTCCTGCAGCGGAATCCAGCTACGAGCATGAATTGCCTGTGATTGAGTGAACATAAACGGGTGGCTCTTGCCGGCGGTTTGCGACGGACTCAACCACTGCAACGCAGAAGCGCTTGGGTTAGTCTGATAACGAATACGAACTCGCGTCGCGTCAGATGGAAGAACAATCCGGAGAGGAGCACCGAGCACCGTATCCTTCTCGCCAAGTCCGTAGGTCGCCGCCGAAAATCCTCCGGAGCCAGACCATGTCTCTACAGCAAGAATTACAAGGTCTCGGGTATCAACCACGAGCGTGTCGGCAGTAGAAGAAAGACGGTCAAATGACAACATTGCTGACCCACGAAGCTCCTGGTCTTCAAACGACACATCAAGATCAAGTTCGACGTGGGTCACTCGGACAGCATCAGAATTCGCATAGGAATGGAGATCCGTCCTCGCCTGATTCGGAATAGGGTTACCCGACTGAGATGGAGAATCGCACGCCATCAAGTAAACCGGCAGGAGGAGACAAGCTAAAAATTTTGACACGAGTAAAGATACACAGCTCGTCGACCGCGCTTCATTCACCCTACCAAGGCATCGTCCGGTTCGTGTAACGGCGTCCTCGATCAGCGACGTCGGCTCCAGGATTTGATCCAATTAGAACACCCTCATCGATCATTTGTTCGATGTTACCCGCATGCACGCGATTGAGAAACGCTATTCCTGCCCGTTTCGTTGCCAAAAATACTCGCTTTCGCGCATCCCTAAGTAACTGTGGCATATCGTCACCGCGCTCCACATTGAACGAAAGGCTCATATCGCCTGGTCCCCATTCAGCAAAACCCACACCCGGAACTTCTGTACTACCTTCCGCATTCTGGAGCGCATGTCGATCCTCGATCTTCAAGCCAATGAGCAATTCACCGTCCGGGTTCAATGGCCACGCATCAGCACTCTGCTGATATTTCGCATTGGACGCACCCCAAACTTCCGCCGCAAACCCCTGCCCTCCGTTTCCGCGAAGACCTTCACCAATTCGGTCAGCCAATGGTGCATGTGGATATCGGGCTGCTCGGACCAAAATCTCGACGACTTCAGGCGAACGAGCGTGAGCAAGAAGGACGCCATGGACACCGGACCCAAGAACCTGCTCTACCATCCAATAATTTGCCCACATTACCTGCTCGTTGATGCCACCGAACGGAAGAACCGCAACAACCGCTGGCGTACGATGACCGCTCTTCGTAGGACCGCCATCAACAAGACCCTGCATAAACGCGCGAAGTTCATCCATATTGAATGAACTGTGCTCCATGTTGTACGTGATGTAATCAGCCCACGTATTAGCTAGTTGCTTTCCTTCCGCGTAGCCACCACTATTCACCTGTGTGTAATAGACCGGCTGATTGCGCTCAAGCAATTCGATTGCCTTGTTGACCCGCGTGGGAGCATACGATGACGTTCTCTGCTCAGCCACCAACAGGCCAGAAGCAACAAGCACCGCGACCGCAAGGGACAAGCACCTAGTCATGGATTGGTCCTTTCTTCTCTTACCGCAGTAAAGATAACCGGTCAATACACGCCAAGGTCACGGCCATAGATAACCGGACCATCATATTGACGGCGTACCTCCTCAACCATCTGCTCAGGAGAATCTCCAGCTAAATGAAGTTGATGGTACAAGATAACCATTCCGACATCGGCCTGAGATGCTATTTCTCCCACCTTCGTCGCCGATGTGTGGAATGTCCCGTGGTAACGTCTCGTCTCTGATCGACGCTGAAAAAATCCAGATGCGCCGTACGCCTCATGAATCAGCACGTCGGCATCACGAGCAATCTCGACAAAACCATCAAACGGACCAGTGTCTCCAGAAATGACAATCGTGCGATCTACGGTGATGAATTTGTATCCAAACGCATGCTCCCATGTCCCATGCGGCACAGCAAAAGCTTCAACGGAAACCAATTCATCCTCGTACACAACACCACTCTCAATCTCCGTCGGTACAACCTGAACACCGCGTGGATCGAGCATCTCAGCACCTTCGACGCGCACGCGGATATCAGCTTGGTAAGCCTCCAAGATCGACCGTGACATCGCGGCCAAGCCTGGTGGACCAAAGACTAGAAGCGGGTCACGTCGACCCAAAACCCAAGGTGTCAGAATGAGGTCGGGATATCCAACCGTGTGGTCGGAATGCAGGTGTGTCAAAAACGCGATCCTGAGATTTTGAACCCGGAGACCGGAAATTCCCTTCACAAACGCGGCCGATGCGCGCCGAACAATTCCAGGACCAAAGTCAACGATATAAGGGGTATCGTCGACAACGATGGCGGTTGCAGGTCCAGAGCGATCCGGTTCCGCTCCCGGAGTCCCAGTGCCGAGAAGCACAATTTGAGTCCGACCAGTCAGAGAAAGACCCTGGGCCGGAGCTTGTTCTGAAACAACTCGATTTTCGGCACCGCCAGCAACCTCATTCCCAGCAGCACCACAGCTGACTAGTAATGTCATTGCAGCGACTCCGCAAAGTCCGCGCCACACTCGAATCAGAGAATGGCACTTGAACCACTCAACACACTGAGATGATCTCGTCGTCGATTGCTGCATTCTCACAAGTCCCTAGACACCACTTCCACAAAGAACAAATTCCAGCCGTTGTTTCATTATCTGATGCCAGCAATACTACTATCGGGTTCATCCCTAAACCAGCCCAATTCACTGAGCGGACGTTCACGTGGCCACAACTCATCAAGGGTGTTGCCTTCGTATAAGCGACCGTTCTTCATTACGAACTTGATGGTGTTGCTATTTCGGATGTCCTGCATTGGATTCTCTTCAAGAACGATCAGGTCAGCCAACTTTCCTGATTCGACAGAACCAATGTCTCCATCGAGACCAATTGCCGTTGCGCCAAGTATCGTGGCAACGCGAAGCGCACTGTGACTAGAGAGTCCCCCTGACTGCATAGCCCACAGTTCCCAGTGGTAGCCAAGCCCCTGAAGCTGTCCATGACTCCCGACAGCGGCCACTCCCCCGCCGTCTACAATGTCTTTCACGGCAACCGCATGCTGCCGGAACACATACTCCTCTTCCCGAAACCAGCCACCGGGCCCACTATCAATGCCCGCACCTCGCCGACGCGTTAGTTGATCAATCACACCGTGGGGTGTGAAGGTCCGCAACTTAGGATCGTCGTGTGGGTTCTCTCTTGTGAAGAAATAGTTCTCCCCGAAAGGCCCACCGAATGACACCAACAACGTCGGCGTATACGCGATTCCACTTGTCACGGCCAAAGAAAGCACATCATCGTAAAGTGGAAAAATCGGGATCGAATGCTCCAATCCTGGATAGCCATCGATAATCATTTCTAAGTCATATTTCCAATCGAGCCCTCCCTCGGTTGTTGGGAGAAGACGCTGCTCTTGCGCCGCCATTACGATCCACTGTCGTTGTCGTCGATTGCCTGACATATACATTTTGATAGTTTGTGTGCCGTAATAATCACTGTAGCGAGTCAGCACACGCCGAGCATGGTCTAGATCTTCGATCTGCTCAGCACTAAAAACGCCAGGCCCAGTCGAATAGATCCGAGGCCCAATTACGTCTCCGGTCTCCACCAAATCACCGTACGTAAGCACGTCAGTCGTGCCTGTTTGAGGGTCCCGAGCCGTCGTCACTCCGTAGGCAAGATTGGCAAGATATTGCCACGGTTGAGTCTCGTGAACGCCAACGTTCGGACGCAAGTGCGCATGTGTATCGATAAATCCAGGGAGAATAGTTGTACCACGGACATCGATAATGGTCGCGAAATCTGGAAAAGCTACAGTTCCACGACTCCCTACTGCAAGAATCCGATTTCCTTGCACGACGATGTCAGCATTTTCAAGAACCTCATCATCACGCATTGTGATGACGCGGGCGCCGCGTAATACACCGTAACCATCAGGAAGATCTCGAGACACTACTACTTGTACACGCGTTTCCGCCGGTTCGTACCCACCCGAATGTTCAAGATCCGGTCGGCCAGAAAACCGATTTTGGTCGTCCTCATCGTTCACAGAAGTAACATCAATCTGAGTAGTTTGTTCTCCGGCATCTAACTGGCTTCCCACTGAAAAAAAATTCGATTGTTCCAAGTCGTAAATAAAGTGGGCATTACCGATCGACCAGTGAACCAAGCGGCCGCCTGCACTCCACGACGGAAATTGACCACCAACGTCTGTCAATTTCCTGACTGGCACAATGGAATCGACAGGGTCAGTTACAGAAACCAATGGCGGCTCCGACCCAGTACGCGGCACTGAGAGGACAAAAAGATCGTGATTCACCTGCGCCACCGCAGAATCACCACTCGGAGACATCAACACGAGTGAGGCCGCAGTTGCCTCATCACTACCCGGTCGCGTCGGACCGAAAACTTTCACATGTGATTTCTCGTCAGTCCCATCCCAACGGATAGACACAAGTCCATCGTCTTGGTGATAGAGATAAATTCTGTTCGGATCATCCGTGAGATGCGGAAAAAAGCGTCCGTTCGTGGGTGCGATCTGTGTCCATTCTCCCCCGCCGGACGGAATCCAGACGATGTTCGTACTGGCTGCAAGGTCAGTCCGACCTGTCGCTTCTCGAAAATTTCTGGCTGCCCCTTGGGTGACAATTATCCGACTCCCATCATGTGACCATACCGGGTGCTGAAAACGCGCTGGTGTGGTACTCAACTGCACTGGTGCTTCCGTCCCCTCAACGTCCACTTTGTACACATGTCCACCCTCTGGCGACCATGTAACAAACACAAGTGACTTGCCGTCGGGGGACCACTTGGGATGTGCCTCCGAAACATCGAGATCTGTCAAACGCCTCGGCTCACCCTCTGGAATCGCCTGCACATAAAGATCGTCGAGCGCGGTAAAAGCAAGCATTGTTCCGTCAGGTGATGGCACGGCATCTCGAATCTGACGCGCGGTCAAACGCGGGCTGTCGTCAACGGGATATTTGAAAGCCAGTTTCGGACCAATCTCAAGGCGCGTTCGCACACGAAAAGGAACAGCAACCGGGACAGAGCCCTTCGCGAGCGGCACACGCCAAATACCACCGCCATAGGAAGCAACAAGTTCCGACGAGTCTGGCGTAAAAGACATTCCCGGTAACACATCAGCACCCGCGACAGACTCCTGATCATCACGCTGCACCGGATAAGCAAGCCACCGCTCGTCCCCCGTGATAAGGTCACGAAGACGGAGACCTGTCTGCTCTTCATATCGAGACCCATAGACCAACCACTGGCCATTCGGAGAAATCGTCGGTCGGATTGCCGACCCGACCCTAGCACTGCGAACATACTGCTGTCCGGTATCTCGGTCATAAACTGCAAGTTGGTACAGCGGAAATATGGCGTTGTAGTTCCATAATCCTGTTCGTTGTGCGAACCAGATATGTCGGCCGTCTGGCGATGGCGCCGGGCCAGTAATTCGACGTGACCCAGGCTCATCGATCAGTTGAATCCCACTTCCGCCACGCACGTGCCACATCCACAGCTTCGGGTTACTCGAATCTACCCAATTACGCTCGTGCGATGCAGTGGCCGCAACGATGTACTCTCCATCTGGCAACCAGTCTGGTGACTCATAGTTGTTGGCTGAAGTCGTCGTCAGCTGCTTAGTCGCTTTCGACACTACGTCCAGTAGCCAAAGATTCTCCGATCCATCACGATCTGAAACAAAAACTATCCGAGAACCATCAGGGCTAAAGCGTGGCTGGCTATCGTAAGCCATTCCTGTGGTCAGAGATCGTGCGTCGCCACCGCTAAGCGGTAGAGTGTAGATGTCACCAAGCAGATCAAAGACAACGATTTTCCCGTTCGGACTCACATCGACAGAGATCCACGAACCTTCGTCGATATCAAGCAACAACTCCCGTTCGGGAACAAGAGGTAGACCTGAGTGTTCATTTAATGCGAAAGCTTCTTTGGCCACGAGAAAGGCGAGCACGCCAATGGCAACCATCCTGCACACGACAATCAGTCGCCGTCTCCAGGAAAAGAGACACGACCCAAGAAAAATGTGAAGACGAACATCGTGACTAGCTATAGGATTTCCAGACATAGTCATAATGTGCATTCTAGGACGTCTCGATGGTGAACTCCGACAAAGTCACAATACGTTCACTTATTACCCAAGCGGATTACGACGCCTGCGTTCGCTTGCAACGGGAGGTGTGGGGAAGCAACTTCACCAGCATCGTGCCGCCCGCGATTCTTCATGTTACCCAAGAGGTCGGCGGAGTGTCAGCCGGGGCCTTCGACAACAACAATGGACAACTTCTCGGATTCGTGTTCGGTATTAGTGGTGTCCGCGACGGAAAACTGGCTCACTGGTCAGACATGTTAGCTGTACGCCAAAGCGCGAGAAACGCAGGAATAGGAAAACGTCTTAAATTTTACCAACGCGACTATCTGATCGCTCATGGCATCCGGCGAATGTTTTGGAGTTTTGATCCGCTGGTCGCTTCCACCGCCAACTTTAATCTGAATGTACTGGGATCCGTTCCGGTCCGTTACATAGCTAACATGTATGGCAATACTCATAGCATCCTTCATAAGGGACTCGACACCGACAGATTTATCGTCGAATGGCGTCTCGACACAGCCACCCCTCGTGCAAATTTGTTTCTTGCGACTGTTCCTCACGATATGCCCATCGTTGACCTTGACCGAACGAGCAACAATGACCCGTTTCCAGATGCGCCGTGGGTCCGAATCTCAGTACCGGTCGAAATAGAATTAATCAAGACTACTAATCCGAACATTGCGCGCAACTGGCAGCTCCTGCATCGACGAGCCTTTTCCTGGTACTTCTCTCATGGTTACCGTGTGTCTGATTTTGTGAAGAAAAGTGAACCGACCACATCTCATTACCTTCTGACGAATCTGCCAGTCTCTTCATCGTCAGAGGAAAGAATCACAAACTGAACTGACATCCAATGGGCTTTCGTCTATCACGCATAACCCTCAGAGAAATCTCGATGGCCTTACGCGAGCCATTTGAAATCTCCTCTGGACTCACCAACAACCGTCGAATTCTCTTGCTTGAATTGGAGGACGTCGATGGAGCAACGGTTTGGAGTGAATGCGTAGCTGGAGAACAACCGAATTACTCACCAGAAACAATCGACACCGCGTGGTTCGCAATTGCCGAATGGATTGCCCCTCGGATTCTCGGGATGGGCATAAGCCATCCGGAGACGATCGACGGACTTCTACGACGGTGGATCCGAGGGCACTCGATGGCAAGGGCCGCAGTTGAAATGGGTATATGGGCGCTCTGGGCTATACGCGAACGAAAAAGCCTGTCACGTTTGCTTGGAGGAACTCGAAGAACAATTGCAACAGGAATTTCCATTGGACTGCAACCAACTCCCCAAGCGTTAGTTCAAAAAGCTCGAAACGCGTTGGCGCAGGGCTATAGGAGAGTCAAGATCAAGATAAAACCTGGAGCTGACATCGAGTACATAGGAGCCGTCCGAGACGCTCTTGGGACAAAGGCTCCCCTTATGGCAGACGCCAACGGGGCATATACACTCAACGATGCGGACCACCTCGCAGACCTCGATCCCTTTCGCTTATTGATGATCGAACAACCACTGGCCCAAGATGATCTCCGGCGACATGCAGAGCTACAGGACCGTATTGACACACCTATCTGTCTCGACGAATCAATTACTCATCTTGGTGCAGTCGAAGACATGCTGGCGCTTCGCGCCGCGCAGATCGTAAATATCAAAGCTGCACGTGTTGGCGGTTTAGCGCAGGCCAAAGCCATACATGACATGTGCCAACATAATGCGATCCCCGTGTGGTGTGGCGGGATGCTCGAAAGCGGAATTGGTCGGGCTTATAACGTCGCACTTGCTTCCCTTAACAATTTCAACCTTCCAGGCGATGTCAGCCCCAGCACCCGTTACTGGCAGAAAGACATTGTTACTCCAGAGTGGTCTATGGACTTAACAGGCCATGTTTCCGTTCCAATCACCACGCCCGGAATAGGTGTAGAAGTCGACTCTGACAGAGTCGAAAATTTGACCTCAAGAAAAGTAACGTTATCGGCTTAGTTCTCAACATGCTGGAAACCATGTCAACCGACACATACTACTGTTGCTGGGCGTATGATCGGACCAGTCGACTCAGCTGTTTGACGGCCTGAAGGAGAACTCGCCATGTTACGAGTGACCTGCATTCTTGCATTGTTTGCGTCCGTTCACATTCTCTCGGCACAGAGCGCACCGGGTGGTGATGGCACACCCTCACTTGTTCCCGTCACCTGGGAACGACTCGTTCACGCGCGTAATGAACCTCACAACTGGTTAATGTATTCCGGAACGTTGGATAGTCAGAGATTCAGCCGACTCGATCAAGTTAACACAGGAAATGTTCAAGACCTTGAGTTAAAGTGGGCCTACTCTATTCGACAACTCGATCGTGCCGAAACGACTCCCCTCGTCGTTGATGGTGTCATGTTCATCACAGAATCACCGAGTAACGTAACTGCGGTCGACGCGACCACCGGACGGCCCTACTGGCGATACGAGCACCCGCTCCCAGACGACATTAGGATTTGCTGCGGTCGAAATAATCGTGGTGTCTCAATTTTAGGTAACACCCTCTACATGAGCACACTTGATGCCCATCTTGTCGCTATAGACGCAAGAAGTGGCAACGTTGTTTGGGATGTCGAAGTTGCTGATTATCGAGCCGGCTACAGTAAGACCGCCGCGCCGCTGATTGTAAAAGATAAGGTCGTAACAGGGATTGCTGGCGGTGAATTCGGAATTCGAGGATTCCTTGATGCTTACGATGCCAAAAGCGGCGAGCGAGCGTGGCGAACCTACACGATACCTAGCCCGGATCACCCCGACAACCAGACATGGGCTGGAGATTCCTGGAGAACTGGAGGATCACCAACTTGGATCACTGGCTCCTATGATCCTGAACTCAACCTAATTTATTGGGGCACCGGGAATCCTGGACCCGACTGGAACGGAGATGTACGGCTCGGCGACAACTTGTACTCAGATTCTGTGCTCGCCCTCAATGGCGATAGCGGACAACTCGAATGGTATTTTCAGTTTACTCCTCATGATGTGCACGACTGGGATGCAATTCAAATTCCGGTTCTAGCGGACCTTCAGATCAACGGCAAGCAACGAACCGCCATGCTCTGGGCTAATAGAAACGCGTTCTATTACACGTTTGACCGCAAGACCGGTGAATTCATTTTAGGAAAACCCTTCGCTCAACAAACATGGGCCGACGGGCTTGATGCCGACGGAAGGCCGATCAGACGACCAAATACATTCCCCACTCCGGAGGGAACCATCGTCGCACCAACGGCCGGAGGAGCAACGAACTGGTGGTCGCCGTCATTTAGTCCCCGAGCCGAACTGCTCTACGTAAACGCATTCGATGGCGAGGGAGAGTTCTTTATTCGCGACGAAAATTACGACGAAGGTGAAAGATTCACCGGCGGCGGTGTACGGTCACCGCAGCCCATGGAAAACTACCAGAGTGCTATACGAGCTATCGATCCTACGACGGGAGACGTGCGGTGGGACTTTCCCATGAAACCACGGGCGAGAGCCGGTGTTCTTTCCACCGCGGGAAACCTCGTCTTTAGTGCAACCGTCGATGGCTATTTCTTTGCTCTCAATGCCGTCAGTGGACAAGAGTTGTGGCACATTCCACTCGGAGCGCCAGTGAACGCTTCCCCCATGACTTTCGCGGTCGCCGGCCGGCAATATGTTTCGATGACTATCGGTAACACGGTGTACACATTCGGCTTAAAGGAATAGTCTCCTCAGCCCGACTAGATTTGTAGTTCCAACACCAACAGTGATTTGGGCAGTTACACAAACTAAGAGAACCCCCCAAAGTGGTTTGATAAACCGTGATCTGAGCAGACTATTGCCCCTCGGTCTTTAGTTGATACCAAAGATTCAGGCCACGGTCACGCAAAGGTTGAAAGATTGTCTCGTGATTTTCCCAGACTCGGAATCTTGTAATGTCAATCCCGGCCGTGTCGATGAAGACTAGCGCAAACGCTGCGGCGTACGGTGCTGGCAATCTCGGCCCTGCGATTGACGACTCGATCATTTCATAATCCGCGTCCTCATTAAGAATCCACACAGCAGCCTGTGCCACCGAATGAATACGCGGCGGATACAGCGTGGGCGAATCAGCGACGGTATAAGTGCCGACCTGAATGGCGTTTAGTGCCGCTTCGATCGCGGAATTGGTGTTCGGCCGGTTAACTGTAAGTCGCGTTTCTGGACCTGGAATTCCGCTCTTTTGATCGAGCATGAGAGCAGACACCGACCAATCATGCCAATCATTATCTTCAAGAACGATCCAACCGTCCCTCCGAGTAACCATATCGCTGGCGTTTCCATGAGCCTCAAAATATGTAGCAACAGGAAATGTGACGACGATGGTCGCATGCCCGGTCTTCCGAACGCGAAGGTTGACAGATTCATCGTCATGTCCGACCACCGTGGTCTCGATCTGTCCACTGTCAATGGCATCGTTCAAATCGTAGTCAACTAGAGCTTCATTAGACGCATAGTCACGCGCTGCACGAAAAAAGAAAAGATGTTGGCTTGGTAAAAAGTCATGCAAAGCAGTCAACTCGAATCCGGCCGCCTGCCATTCCTGGAGCACTTGACGAACTGACATAGCGTGATCAGCCTTAATCTGTTCCCCGCTTCCATCTTCAACGCGATACTCGAGGAGTGCCACGCGACCATTCATCGACAAGGACTGACGAATGCCAGCAAGCATCATTTCTGGTTCAGACATTTCGTGGTATACATCAGCAATGATCACCCAATCTATCTGTCCCTGCGGCAATTTGGGATCAGTCGCCGTGCCTAATACTGGCCGTATTCCTGTGACACTCTCTTCTGTAGCCCGATCCATCATGATCTCGAGCATCTCTGTCTGAATGTCCTCACAATAGACAGTCCCGCCGGGCATGACACGACGCGCCATGCGCCTCGCGTAGTAGCCAGAACCACAGCCAACATCTGCGACAACATCGCCAGGCTGCAGTCCCATCGCGTCAAGGACGCGCTCCGGTTGCTCTTCAGTGAGCCGCTCCACTCGTTCAAGCCAATCGGCACCGCGATAACTCATGTACTCGGCCGGAACGCGGTGCCTGAGCTCGCGGTCCCGTTCCTGAGCAAACGATCCAACAGTTAGAGCAACGACCGCCAAAACAACTAGAGCAAACCGCCGATTCCATGCATCTTTCATAAGACACTCTCCTCCCTGAGCATACAATTTGATGCAGTGTGACTGCTGACCTCACAATGGGTCTTCATGCTACGGTAGTCACCTACAATCATTTTGCCTCAAGACTGGAATCCATGAATTCCCTCAAAGAACTCCTGATCGCATTTGGGCTTCCAGGACTCGTCGCAATTGCTATTCTCGATTCTGCCGGTGTTCCACTACCCGGCGGTGTCGACATCGTGGTGATTTTTCTCTCTTGGCAGACCCCGCAGCTGTTTCTCTTGACTTCACTACTTGCTGCTACGGGATCAACAATTGGCTGCTGGCTGCTCTACCGCGTCGGGCGCGCCGGCGGACGCTCGGTGCTCGCTCGCATTCCGGAAGCAAAAAAGAACTGGGTCGAAGAGAAAGTTCAACGAAACGGAATTCTTGCCGTCACGGTGGCTATGCTTGGACCACCTCCATTTCCAACGAAGATCTTCATTTTGGTGTCTGGCGTTGTCGGGATGGACGCCAGACGGTTCATTGCAGCAGTCTTCATCGGTCGTCTGATTCGGTACGGAGGCACGGCCTTTCTAGCTGTTCAGTATGGCGACAGCGCCATTCAGATTCTACAAGAACACTCTTTAACGACTGGATTGGGTCTTGTTGCAATTATTTGCCTTTATATGCTCGGGAGACGGATCAGAGAAAGTCCAGCAAGGTCATCCTGACAAGTCAAACACGCTCTGCAATTGTCGTCGGAATTTGAACCCAAGAACATTCGAGAAAGTTACAAGTGCTCGATCCGTTCCGCTACGCCACCATGGTCGAGCAAGAAAAATACGGATTGCTCAGATACAATGTTTCGAGAAAGCGGAACCAAAAAATGCAAGAGTTGATTCAACCGAGTGTATTAGCTTGGTCGTTTGGTTTGTCCCTCATTTTGTTCGTCGGTAGTTTGATCATCATTCCGATGCTGCTCACGCGAATGCGGCCAGATTATTTCATTGCCTCAGACAACACGAACATTCGTAAAGCCAAACATTTCTCAATTGCTCGAGGTCTAGTATTAGTTGCGAAAAACATGGTCGGCATGGTCTTGCTGTTGTCTGGATTAGCAATGATTGTGCTCCCAGGGCAAGGTGTTATTACCATTCTGATCGGCCTCTCACTCCTTAATTTTCCAGGCAAGCGACAGTTGGAGCTTCGCATCGTGCGCCAACGTCACGTCCTCGACTCTGTCAACTGGATTCGACAGCGTGCGGGTAGGCCGGCCTTACTAGTTCCGGGTCCAGACACGGAACCACAATCATAGACAGCCACATCGCAACTGGCCTGCGTGCTATGCTGGCCCTTTTGCGAAAATTCTTCGATGTGTTTCAGACAAACACTGCTGTTTATTCGTGACGAGGTCGCCATAGCTTTAATGCTAGTGGTAACGCTTGCACCTACAGGTGCGGCATCGGAAGCGATTCAGTCACCCTCCGAATATTTCGGGTTCGAGATCGGAACGGACGGCGAATTAGCTCGCTACCCGAAAGTGCTTGAGTACATGAAGCACCTTGCCGAACATTCAGATCGATTGAGCTATCAGCAACGAGGAACGACGACAGATGGTCATCCTTACGTTTTACTTACGTTCAGCTCAAAAAAAAATCTCGACCGTATTGAGCGCCTTGTTGAGATTAACCACCGTCTCGCTGACCCACGTGGTTTATCTCAGGATTCGGCGACTTCTCTGACACGTGAAGGTGTGCCTTTCTATTTCCTCTACGCGACAATTCACTCAACAGAGGTCGGAAATGGACAGGCAATCATCAACATTGCTCATCGCCTTGCTACAGAAGAGTCAGTAGAGATACAAGAAATTCTCGACAATACAGTCGTTCTGCTTGTGCCTTCACAGAACCCTGATGGCCAGGTGCGAGTCATCGACCACTGGTATGCGACCAAAGGCACAAGCTTCAATCGTGTATACCCAGACCTTTACCATCGTTATACAGGTCACGATGACAATCGTGACTGGTTCATGTTTACGCAAAAAGAAACCCGCTTAGCTGTTGATATTCACCGAGATTACAAACCGCACATCACTCACGACATGCACCAGATGGGGACTCGAGGCGCGCGAATGTTCGTGCCTCCATTTCGGGATCCATTTGATCCGAACATTCATCCCCTTTTGATCGAAGGACAAGCCCAGATCGGAATTGCCATGGCGTCGGCGTTAATCGCAGATGGGAAATCTGGGATCGTCTACAACGAGCAATATGACCTCTGGACACCGGCACGGCAGTACATGCTGTACCACGGACAACCACGTATCCTTACCGAGATCGCCAGCGCCAATCTTGCAGACCCGTTCATAAACCCTAATGGCCGTTTACAACCACTCGGCCCACAAGAACAACGCTGGAACTATCCAGTTCCGTACAAATCAGGCGTCTGGCGCCTTCGGGACATCGTTGACTACGGTTCCGTCGCCGTGTTTGCCGCCCTTGAACACATGGCAAAGTACCGGACGCGATGGCTGGAGCGTTTCTACCTTGTACATCGCGATTGGGTGGCCTGGAACGAATCCCCTTATGCGTTCATCATTCCAGCCCGTCAGCGCGATCCTTTTGAGACCTACGAATTGCTCGAAATCCTTCACTTTGCTGAAGTAGAAATTCATCAATCTCGTACGCACTTTCAAGTAGCGGGCAAGCACTATCCTGAGGGATCGTGGATCGTTCTTCTTGCCCAACCCTACGGGGCGTTCGCGAAAACCATGCTGGAAAAACAGGTTTATCCGGACCTACGGTCTTATCCTGGTGGTCCACCAATTCCCCCATATGACGTTACAGCGCATACTCTGGGTCTTTTGATGGGGGTCGACGTTGATCGAATCGATGAACCGTTTGAAGCCGATTTAGTACGTCTGACGGAGATTGCGCCAAACTACACACCAATGCCTCAGCGTCCAGGCTGGGCATACGCTATCGGTCCATCGTCAAATGCCGGATTCCTGGCAGCTACTCGTCTTCAAGCTGCTGGTATACCAGTCTACAGAACCGCCGAAAACCGAGACGGAGTGTTCGACTGGGAACCTGGCACGTGGCTCGTTCCTCCAACCGAGAACGCTGAGCGCATTCTCCGGCTGACATCAGACGAAACCGGCTTGCCGATAGCAGGGATCGACACCGCACCCAACGTCGGTGCGCATCGCCTCAAAGGGCCGACAAAAATCGGTCTATGGCGAGCGGCCAACAACATGCCAGGCGGCTGGTTGATGTGGTTGTTCGAACAATATGAATTCGATCACACCGTTATCTCGTCAATCGATTTCTCGGCCGATCTCTCTGAAAAATACGACGTCATCATCCTGCCATCTGGCACAAGCCGCCGACACATTGTCGAAGGACTTTCCGCTGAACGTCATGACAAGTCATGGGAGTGGGCCTACGGTGTAGGCCAAGAAGGATGGACGCAGTTACAAGATTGGGTGATTAACGGCGGGACCCTCATCGCACTTGGAACGGCTGTGACTACAGCGAGCGAACTACTGGAACTGCCCATCGAGCCTGTATTACCTGCACGTGGTCAGCGTTTCCTTGGTAATCGACGAACCCGTCAGTTGGGTCCTAGTGGAGCGGTCCGCGAGTCACGAGAGACCTTCCGCAGCCCGGCCCGCTTGACGAATACACTCCGAAGCCGAGTCGTCGACCCCACGTCGCTGTTCTACTCACCTGGAACGTTACTCAAGCAAGAACACAATCCGAGACATCCGATCGGCTATGGAATGCCAAATGATTGGCCGGTCTTTTTTCGATTCGATCAAGCGTACAGACTCAAGCCGAGTTTCGATATCTCCGCCCAGGTTGTCTCTCGTTACCCTGACGTCGATGACATGGTCGCAAGCGGCTGGCTCCTTGGCGATGAATTCCTTCGAAACCAAGCGAACGTCATCTATTTCAACGTGGGCCGTGGTTCTGCCATCACGATAGGCAGTCAAGTGGCCTTTCGCACGCAGACACGAGGCACTTTCAAACTACTCTTCAACGCGATCTTTCAAGGTCCGTCCGCCTTGGTTGGCGCTGCTCAACTATCAACACTCCAATAGTCGCTCTCATACTGAATCGAGTCTACGTTCACAACCAGCAGGGCGAGAATAATTGACAGCTCTTTCAGAATATGTTCTTAAAAGAAATGGAGTTCCACTTGGATCCAAAGGATCGTTAGTTAGAACTTTCTATCACTCCTTTTGAGCGAAAAGTAACGCTAAATTTTGGAAACACTGGAATCCAATTTGGGGGTTTCACTTATCTCAATTTATATATCTGCCACTAAAAAAATATTTACCCCAATCAGTTGCCGCCTTGGTCGCTTTTGCTGTTAGTGGTGCTCTACATGACTTAGCAATAGGTATAGCAGGACAGGGATGGCAGACCTTCTTCACAATTTGGTTTTTGATTATGGGTTTATTTTTAAATGCCTCAAAATCATTAGGCATTAACTACGGAAGATTTGGATTTGTTTTTAGGGTAATTATTAATACTTCTTCAATAGTTTTTTGCTTTATCTTGACAATAATATTTAGGAGTATGACTTTTTAGCGATAAAAGAATTGGCTACACACTCGAAAACCACCCTTGTAAGTTGTTGAATATTCGGACTACTTTTCATGGCGTCTATTGAGTGGGAATGACTGGTTTAAAGATGAAATCAGGGCAATTGAAATAAATCTTCAACAGAGTATTTGAGAGTTTTAGCAATTTTTAACGCAAGAACAGTGGAGGGCACATAAATTCCGTTTTCAATTGCATTAATACTTTTTCTTGATACTTCTGCACTTTCCGATAGTTCTTGTTGAGTTAAGCCAGCAGATTTCCTAACTTCCTCAAGGTTATTTAAAAGCTTTTTGTGATTTTTGCCCAAAACTATTTCTTTTCAAATTCTTCGACAGCATTTGTTAGTTCTTCACTAGTATTTGGGTATAGATATCCAGCAATCATAGTGCCTCCCCCTATGGCACCAACTAAAAACCCAATGCCTTCAAAGAGAGATCCTAGAGCAACATCATCGTCCTCGAGGCTTTTGGCATCCTTAAATCCAAGAAGATAGAATCCAATGCCTACAAAAATGGTGATTACTCCTCCTCTACGATAATCAATTGGCTCCTTCTTTCTTTCGTCAAAAATACCTAACAATTCCTCAACTTTAGAAGGATCATCCAAGTGTTTAGCTATCTCCAGCGTAGTTTCTCTCTTGCCTTTACCTTCATAATATAGCCAGATAAATACTGACACTGGGATGATGATTCCCGTTAGGATTCCTAAAATTGGTATTAATACTTCCATAGTTTCACCTCAACTTGTCATGTAACGTAAACTTATCATGTAGAAAAAGAGAAGTAAAGGTTACATTGATGGAAAAGTAGAATCTTATTGATGGTGTGAAAATGCTAAATTGATAATGGTGGGGACAGGGCCATGTCAACAGCCATCAAACAAAAAAGGACTGGGACTCCTAAAAGCCCCAGTCCATAAGACCCACTCCAATCACTGAGTGTTAAACCGACAACGGGTCGAGCGGTAATTTCCCATTCGCGTGACCCAGCGATTCAGCTGGAATGCCAAGTTTATCAAGTAGGCTTAAATGAAGATTGGCAAGTGGCGTGTCCTCTGAATACGTCACATGACGGCCGCCCGTTCCAGCCGCACCACCAGCCAGCAATATTGGCAAATTCTTCGAGCCGTGTGTATTACTGTCCGCCATGCCCGCACCATAGACAATCATCGAGTGATCAAGCAGCGAACCATCACCGTCTGGCGTATTTCGCAACCGTTCAAGAAACTGTGAGAAGAGTTCCACATGATACTGGTTGATCTTCGTCAGCTTGGCGAGCTTCACCGGGTCTCGTTGATGGTGAGAGATCGGATGGTGCGCATCTGCCACGCCAATTTCCGCGTACGTTCGGCCAGTAATTTCTCGTCCCAACATGAACGTTGCCACGCGAGTAAGATCAGTTTCATAAGCTAACGCCATCAGATCGAACATCAATTTTGCATGCTCACCGACTGTGGTCGGTATTCCCGACGGCTGTGCAACGACTGGCAATTCACGGTCGCTCTGCGCTTCGGCCATCTGAATTCGTCTCTCGATGTCACGCACTGCAGACAAATACTGACTCAGCTTCGCGTTGTCGCCCGCACCCAACTGACGAGATAAATCAGCAGCGCGTTCAGTCACGGAATCGAGAAGACTGGCATCTTTTCGAAGGCGTAATCTCCGAACCGCAGGGTCGGTGCTTCCAGAGTCACCAAAAAGCCGCTCAAAAACGACCCGTGGATTGTTCTCCATAGGTAACGGTGTCGTATCGTCTGCCCAAGCAATCGTGTTCGTGTAAGCACAACTGAAACCGTCATCGCAGGAACCCGAAAAGTCCCGCCCGTCTATCGCAAGCTCTAAAGAGGCAAGTTGCGTCTCCCTACCCAGAACCCGCCCAGCAATTTGGTCCATCGAGACAGCCGCTCGCAGTTTAGAGCCGTTGTCCGGTTGCGCCGAAACGCCTGTCAGAAATCGTGTAGCAGAACGGGCATGAGGCCCCGCTCCGTCGACACCATGCATTCCAGACAAAACTTGGATGTGCTCTCGAAATGGTTCAAGTTTCCTCATCACCAATGGAAACTCGAACCCAACGCCCTCAGTCGCTGGTGTCCAGTGGTTCATCATCATTCCATTCGGAACGTAAACCACACCCAGTCGACGGACCGGCTGGGCGGCTGAATTTCTGAGCGCCGCGAACGCCGGCACCATCCCATCAAGGAACGGCAACGCTAATGATGCACCTAAACCACGAAGTAAGGTCCGACGGGGAATCGATTTTTGTGTGACGATCATGAGGCTGACCTCCGCATACGAAATGGTGCACTCTGAACAATGCCTACAACAATAGACGACCACCGGTAGTTCTCTGAACCAGCAGAACGGGTAATAGCACGCACCGTCGGTTTGTCATAGTACTCTGGAGCCCGACCTAGTGCGTATGCAAGGAGTTTTTCAGTCAACGTTCCGACGAATTGGTCCTGCCGCTCCAACAACAATGATCGCAGTCCAGTAGGTCCGTCGAACGTGGTGCCGTCAGGAAGATTTCCTGATGCGTCGATTGGCAAGTCCGCTTCTCCAGTCAGGCGCCATTTACCAATCGCGTTGTAGTTCTCCAATGCCAAACCCAAAGGATCCATCGGTGCATGACACACGGAACAAGCCGGACTTGCACGATGCTGCTGCAATCGCTCCCGCACGGTTGCGACTCTTCCCCCTTCACCGCGATCGGGCAGGTCCGGAACATCGGCAGGGGGCGGAGGCGGGGGCGTTCCCAAAATGTTCGTTAATACCCATTTCCCACGCAGCACCGGTGACGTCCGATTCGGATATGACGTGACCGTGAGCAGACTCCCGTGTCCAAAAATGCCACCGCGGCGCTCAGCTAGTCTTGGCTCGAGTGAGACGCGCCTGAAATGCGAACCGTAGATATCAGGAATCCCATAGTGTCGTGCCAACCGCTCGTTTACAAAGGTGTAGTCTGCGCCAAGCAGGTCAAGCACGCTCCGATCCTCGCGAATGAGGCTCTCGATAAACAGCTCAGTTTCCTGAAGGAACGATTCGCGTAAATTCTCATCAAATTCAGGAAATACCACCCCATCTGGCACGACGCTCTTCAGGTTGCGCAAATAGAGCCACTGACCCGCAAAATTACGCACTAACTCGCTCGAACGAGGGTCTTCCAACATGCGGATTGCTTGTTGGCCGAGGACTTCTGGATCATTGAGCCGCCCCTTCTCTGCCAAAGCAAGCAACTCATCATCAGGGCCACTCGACCAGAGGAAGTACGCTAAACGTGATGCCATTTCAAGATCGCTCACCGCGTAAACAGCGTTCGGTTCGGCATCGATCGGGTCCCGTTCGACTCGAAAGAGAAAATCAGGAGAAATTAGCACTCGCTCAAGTGCAAGTTGAATACCTGAAGCAAAATTTCCAGTCACCCGGCCATTCCGAAAAAACCTCATCAATGTCGAAACGTCCGTGCGTTCCAGCGGCCTGCGATAAGCTTTTCGAGCGAACTTCGAGAGAATTTCCTCGGCACAGATTTCTTCTTTTTCTGACGTGTCATCAGGCAACGGCTGGCAGCTAAACAAAGCGCGCCGAGCAGGTGTATCTCCGGGGCCATTGCTGACGTAGGGGCCCCCAATTGCGACATGTTCGACCGCCGCGTATCCGTCGCGGTACTCGTCTACAGCAGCCGCAAAAACACTGGGTCTAGGTTGAAGCACCCCTTCGGGCTCAGTGAACCTTCGAACGAAGGCAACACTAACAATGTGGGGACCGGCCGTTGTAGAAAAGCGTGCGCTCATGTTCGCATCCGCAAACAGCATGTACTCTTCCCATTCCGGGTCACCAAATTGGTTGCCACCATAGCTAGCCGGAGCTTGCGTTACATCGGGTTCTTCACCTCCAAACACAAACGAGCGCAAAAGTACGCCGTCAACTCGCACTTCAAGCTCATGCTGGGAACCCATACCACGGACATAATTCACGTAGTTTCGGTGCAGCCTGATCTCAAAATCGTATTCGCCGTCGACGGGGAAATAATGCCGAAAGCCAATTCCGCCACGCGAGCCAAAGGGCACGTTATCGCCGACCCGGTCATCTTGCTCGAAAAGAATAGGGATTTTGTATGTCTCTGTCGCTGGTCCGAGAGGTGTATCTCCGACTGCCAATCGACCAATCTTACGAGCGGCTGAAAGATATCGGTCCATCAAGGCTGGCGAAATGGTCAACACGTTCGCCATATTATCGAAGCCGTGTTCGTCGATATCGTCTGCTGGCAACAATTCATTCACATCAACATCGAGCGTCAAAAGGTCAGCAATTGCATTGGCATATTCGACACGATTGAGCCTGTGAAATGCTTCTGTCCGTCCAGGGTCTGGATACTCCAAGGCGAACTGATCGATCTCAGACTCAAGCCACGTTGCAAGTCGATCGTAAGTATCAATTTCTGGTCGAGGACGCCCGACCGGCGGCATCGTCCGTGTACGGAGTTTTTCAACAACCTTTTCCCAAAGCTCCGCGTGCGCGCCAATTTCTGAAAAATCAAGTTCCTCAAGCACAAAATCGGCTGTCCTCAATCGATCATTGTGGCAAGTCACACAATACCGGCTGATAGTCTGTTGTAATAGCCCAACCTCTTCTTGTTCTTGGGCAAAGGCCGCAGAAATATTCAACAGTACAGAAGCGAACCCCACGATAACGCCACAGACAGCCGAACCCAATTTATATTTCATAACTACCTGATCCGCGTCGAATGTCCCTACTACGACATGTCTAGTTTGGCTGAATAATTAGAGAAGTGTCAATCGCGGAGCTCCTGAGATACCATAAGCGGAAATGACCTTCAAGAATTCAACTCGGTCGGCAATTCTGGTGTTTTCTGCGGTACTTTGGCTTGTGACACCCGCGGCGAGCTTAGCACAGCCATCAGAACTCATTGAAGCGGTCAAAATAGGCGACCACACGCTTGTAAACACGCTGATTGCCAGAGGTATTGATGTCAACTCGATGGAAGGCGACGGGGCGACAGCGCTCCACTGGGCGACCTTCCGGAACAACCAGAAGATTACTCGAGTACTCCTGTCGGCAGGAGCAGACGTGAATATTGCAAATGCACTCGGGGCCACACCGCTTTGGCTTGCTTCAATGAATGGCAGCGGTGCACTCGTAGAGATTCTTCTTGGTGCTGGGGCTGAACCGAATGCAGCGTTAAAAATGGGAGAGACTCCGCTAATGGCAGCTTCGAGAGCAGGCAGTCTTCATTCGTCACAAGCCCTGCTAGCATATGGAGCCAACCCTAATTCCGCAGAGCGGGAAAGAGAACAAACTGCCTTAATGTGGGCTATCGCTCAAAAGCACGTCGATGTTGCCAGCTTACTGATCAACAACGGCGCGAATGTGCGTGCGCGCTCTAAAATCTGGTTCCAACTCGAGAACACGGCCGGTAATACCAACCCTGTCGGCAATTTCAAAATGGCACACGGCGGCTCGACAGCGCTACTCTTCGCTGCAAGAAATGGCGACATTGACGCTGCTCGCATCCTTCTTGAAGCAGGAGCCAACGTCAACGTACCGTCTGCTTCTGGCACTAGTCCCCTCGTGGCCGCAGCTCACAGTGGTCACGGTCCCCTCGCTATCTTTTTCCTTGAGCACGGAGCAGACCCTAACGCGTCCGATGCGGGCTACACTGCGCTTCATGCCGCGACATTGCGCAGCGAAGTTAGATTAGTTGATGCCCTGCTTGAGTACGGGGCCAACGTGAACGCTCTAGTCACACATGGCACCCCTGGACGTCGCTTCAGCAATGACTACAGCATCCGTTATCAAGCGATTGGGGCGAATGCTTTTTGGTTAGCTGCGAAATACGGCGAACCGGAAATCGCACAAGTACTCGCCGACCACGGCGCAAATCCTTTTGTAAAACCTAGTGATGGAATGTCATCACTTCTGGCCTCGATGGGATACGCGACAGGAAACGAAAATCGCCGAAACCGCGGTTACGGATCTCAACAACTTGACATAGCCGAGGAAGAGCGATCGACACTCGAACTCGCACAACTCATTCTTGATTTAGGTGTCGATGTTAATGAAAGCGACCAAAGAGACAATGCTCCAATCCACTATGCAGTTCTTGCCGGCTTCAAGTCGGTCGTCGAGCTCTTGGCCTCCAACGGAGCAAATCTCGCAGCCACAAACGGTCGTGGCATGACCCCGTTGACACTAGCAGAAACGGAGCAAGGCGTCCCCGGAACAAACGGCCTTAGAAGTACGCGCCCTTTGATCGCAGAGCAGCTTCGCCAACTCGGAGCCTCCAATTAAGCGAGACCCGAGATGTCCACCTCGCAACGGCAAGACTACCGCTGCACTAGATGTTGAGAGGCGCCGTATTTAGCAATGCGGTACTGTCGCCAAGCTGATTTGTTGGCACCCCTGCCTTGTCAAGAACGGTCAACAAAAGGTTTGCATAGGGAGTATCCTCTGGATAATTACGATGCCTCCCGCCTTTGAGGCGCCCACCGCCCCCACCAGCCACCAAACATGGCAAGTTTGTATGCTCATGCAAGTTACCGTTACCAATACCTCCACCATACACAACCATTGAATGGTCAAGTAAATTACCGTCACCATCGGCTGTTTGCTGAAGCTTGTTGAGAAAATAGGCTAGAAGCTGCACATGATAGGTATCGATCTTCGCCTTTTTTGCCATGTACTCAGGATCGTTCCGATGATGTGACACAGTGTGGTGCTGGTCGGGCACTCCAATCTGTGGATAAGGTCGAGGACTTGCCTCACGGGCCATCATTAACGTGAACACACGAGTAACGTCAGCTTGAAAAGCAAGTGTCAACAAGTCGAACGACAATTTCGCATGTTCTTCAAAAGTCTCCGGAATGTCGACTGGTCGCTCAGGTAATTCGATCAATGAATCTGCCCCTCGCGATTCTGACCGTTGAATCCTTTGCTCGACATCACGGACCGCATCAAGATACTCACCTAATTTGTTGCGATCGCCGGAACCAAGTGTCTGTTCGAGTCTCGCAACCTCAGCAGTTACGGAGTCAAGGATGCTACCAGTCTGCTTAAGTATGGAAAGTCGATCGGCCGCACTCCCACCCTCTCCGAACAACCGCTCAAATACCACCCGTGGATGTCCTTCCATATTTAGCGGTGTCGTCTCATTCCTCCAAGAAATCGTGTTTGAGTAGAAACAGTCACCCGTATCACATGCGATCGCCGTGGGCTTTTCCAAGGCTAGCTCAAGTGACGGAAGCGGCGTTTCTTTACCGAACTCACGCGCCGCTATCTGGTCTGCCGTGACGCCAAGCTTAATGTCAGTAGGACCCTGCCGACCTCGTCGCTCCCATGCATGAACCCCGCTTAACCAAACCGCGGTAGCTCTTGGGTGGTCGCCATTCCCATCACCAAACGAATCTGCCTGTCGATGCGCAAGCCCACTCAACACAAGGACCTGTTCCCGAAGTGCCTCAAGTGGGCTAAGGATAGGCGAAAACTCAAAGGACCTCCCGGTCGAAGTTGGCACCCATTGGTCCTGATTGACGCCATTTGGAATGTAGATAAAACCAAGCCGGCGAGCCGGTGCTGTTGCCATTCGCGCAACAGTCGACGCGGCCGGTACCATTGCGTCAAGGAAGGGGAGCGCCAGTGTTGCACCAACACCTCGAAGAAAAGTCCGGCGGGGCAATGCTTTCTGCGTAATGATCATGATTGCGACATCCTCATTTGAAACGGAGTACTCCGAACGATAGAGAGAACCAATGCTGAAAATTGATAATTCTGTTTGGCCGAGTCAGCCACGATCAAACGCACAGCCGGCATATCAAACGACTCGAGATTTCGACCAAGCGCATAAGTTAGTAATTTCTCTGCCACGGTCCTGACAAAACGGTCCGGATTCTTCAACAAAGCAGAGCGCATTTCATCTGGGCCCCGGAAGGAACTTCCGTCCGGTAAAACGCCAGTCGTATCGATCAAATCATTTGATTCGCTTCGGTCGCGCCAACGGCCAATCGCATCAAAATTCTCTAACGCAAAACCAAGTGGATCCATCATGGAATGACAACTCGCGCAGGCTGGATTTGCACGATGTTTTTCCATTGCCGCACGCATGGAAAGTGCCTCTCCCTCTTCAGATGACTCTTCAAGCGCAGGAATATTAGGCGGGGGCGGGGGCGGGGGCGAAGACAGCAAATTCTCCAAGATCCACTTACCTCTTAGCACGGGCGAAGTTCGAGTCGCATACGAAGTAAGCGTCAGGATACTACCTTGTCCGAGTAGCCCCCTACGCTGAGTCTCTGCTAGAGATATACGACGAAAATGACTCCCATTGACGTGAGGAACACCATAATGTTTCGCAAGTCGCTCGTTGACAAAGGTATAGTCAGCCGTCAATAAATCGGTAACACGACCATCCGCACGCAATACGCTCTCGACAAACAGTTCAGTTTCACGCTCGAACGCTTGTCGCAGATTTTCATCAAAACCCGGAAAAAATCCAGGGTCAGGTTCCTTAGCAGCCACATCGCGGAGGTAGAGCCATTGAGCTGCAAAATTGTTCACCAATGCTCGGGCCCGATCGTCTGCCAACATCCGCTTGACCTGGGCTTCCAGTTCCTGAGGATCATTCAATCGCCCATGGATGGCCTTTTCGAGCAGCTCGTCATCTGGGATACTGCTCCAGAGGAAAAACGATAAGCGAGAGGCCAATTCCAGATCGCGGATCACATATGGTGTTTCAGATTTAGCATCAGTCGGGTCACGTTCGATTCGAAAAAGAAACTCAGGACTAATCAGAATACGTTCGAGACCTCGTTGAATGCCGCGCTCAAAACCTCGTGCACTTCGGCCTTCCTCATAAAAGGGAATTAGCACATCAATATCAGTTTCGTTGACCGGACGTCGATATGCGCGACGGGCCAGATTAGTCAAAATTTGTCGAGCGCAAACTTCAGCCACAGAATCATTAGCTGGTTCGCAGGTGAAAATACGGCGGCGACTTGGCGTATCACCGGCACCATCCACACCGTATGGCCCGCTTAACGATACACTCGCGATAGCCGGCTCTCGGTTCTGACCACGCCTGGATGCACGGACAAGCCCCTCATGTGTTGCACCAGTTTTCTGGAGAAACGCAACGGAAATTTCTCTTGGTCCCGCGCGCAGCGGGACGCGTGCCTCTATTGCGGGCTCAGCCTCGAAAGCGAAGACGCCAGACGCCCCTCGCACCAACCGCCGACCACCAATGGTAGAAAGCATGACGCGGTCCCCATCAACGCTGACCTCAACCTCGTGTTCCGCGCGCGCAACTCCCGCAAATTCCACTGTCACAATGTACTCACCGTCGGCCGGCAAATAACTTTTGATGAATGCTCCGCCTCGTGTCCCGAGCGGCAGCCCGTCGAGGTGACCATCTTGAATGAGGTCTCGGTCAATTTGATACCTGTCAACAATCGGCGGAAGAGTTGTATCGCCAACCGCAAGTCGACTAATCTTTCGAGCGGCCGCCAAGTAACGTTCCAAGGTAGCCGGTGACACAAAAAGAAGGTCAGCGAGATTATCAAAACCACTTGTGGCATTGTCGGCGGGTAACAATGTCGACACATCGAATTCTTTGGGGAATGCATCAAGCGCTAACAAATCACGAACAGCATTCTTATATTCGGTCCGGCTGAGCCGGTGTAGTGCAGCACGACGGCCTGGGTTCGGATTCTCAGCAGCCCCACGGTCAAGTTCTGAAGAAAGCCACTCAACAGCAGCGTCGTAAGCCTGGCTGTCAGGGCGCGGTCTTCCAACGGGCGGCATCGTACGCGACTCTAACTTCCGGATTACCCGTTCCCACGCGTCAGTATCATCAGCAACACGCCTCACATCCAGCGTGTCAAACTCCAAACCTGCGAGTCGCAACTGGGACACTTGCATCGAACGCGGCGCATCTCGACCATTAACGATTCCGGCATTGTGGCACCCTAGGCAGTAACGATTGACCGTTTCCTCTATCAATTCGGCATTCGCTTCTCCGGCTCCAATAGTGGAGGACGCCGAAGACACAACTTCCTGCTGCGACACGGCAGGGCTCACGCAAATAAATGACAACAAAGCAGTTATCGACGTGCATTTTAGTAATGATGAGTAATGGAAACCTTGTTTCATCTTAATTATGCCAAGCCCCTTCGAGCTTCATTTCCAACCGCTGCCAGTAGCTTCGGCCGATCACGAGCCCATTCGCCCGAACATACACTACTACACACTACCTTTCTACTCTGCTTCTTAGGTGTTGTCAACGAAGACCAGATAACGTTAGCATCCCGTCAAATCGAGTTGCCATTCCCTGGAGACAAGGGTATCAATGATTAAACAGTTCACGGTGATCGCACTACTAAGTTTCACGCCGGGTCTTGCAGAACCGGGCTTGTCACAGAATTCGGCACAAAACCCCGAAAATCGTAGGCTCGATCATCAGTTAATGATCACTGCCAAAGCCGGCGATACAGAAGGCCTACGTCACATTCTTTTGGCGGGCGCTGAAGCTAGTGCCGCTGATCCTGATGGCACAACAGCACTCCACTGGGCTGTGCGCGGAAACGTCCAGGAAATCGTTGAGTCCTTGCTGACGGCAGGGGCTAACCCTGAAGTAGCCAATCGGTATGGCGTTACGCCACTTGCACTCGCGGCAGAAAATGGCAATGCATCAATTGTAGAATTGCTCCTGACAGCCGGAGCCAACCCGAACAGTACGTCCGCGCAGGGTGAGACCGTACTCATGATAGCCGCTCGAACGGGACAGGTAGCGGCACTGGATTTGCTGCTCGACAGTGGAGCCTCGATCGACCAAACGGAGAACTGGCGCGGTCAGACAGCTTTAATGTCAGCCGCCGTCGAGAACAATACTGAAGCTATCTCACGTCTCGTGTCAGCAGGTGGCGACATTGAACGGCGCTCAACTAGGGGCATGACTCCCCTCTTGTTTGCCGTTCGAGAAGGCCACATCAGTGCAACCAGGGCGCTCCTTGCCGCCGGAGCGAACGTCAATGCGGGCATCAACAACAACACGGCAAATAGTGGGGCCTATGAGCCCGCTTCGAGCGGTTTTACACCCCCGCTTGCACTAGCCATCATTAATGCACACTTTGAGCTTGGCAATATTCTTCTCGAAGCCGGAGCCGACCCAAATTTGCCGGATGCTCGCGGTTCGATGCTTCACGCACTAGCTTGGGTCAGACGTCCAGGTTCAGGACGTCCACCGCTCCCGACCGGGAACTTCGAGAGTCTGACATTAGCTGAGGCACTACTCAAGCATGGAGCTGACCCTAATCGTCAGATTAAGTGGCGAGAAATTGCTTTTGAAGTCGACCTCGGCATCGTTAAACCTCCACCAAACATCTCGGTTGGCCGCAATTTCATCAGTTTCGTTGGAGCTACACCCTTCTACCTTGCGGCAAAACACGGAGACGTTGGCTACATGAAGCTTCTAGTGGAACACGGCGCCAGTCCACTCACCCCGACTGACCAAGGCGTGACACCTCTGATGGCTGCCGCAGGAGTAGGTTTCTGGGACGGGGAAAGTCCAGGTCCACTGAATGGCACCCCAGATACCACTCGACTTGAAGCCGTTAAATTTGCACTCGACCTAGGCAACAACCTTCACGCGGCCACGGATTTTGGGAAGACGACTCTTGTCGGAGATGGTATCGAGTTGTTGCTCAGACACCCTGTCAATCTCCTAGATTTTGACGCCCAGAGAGATCGCGGTGACATGCGATGGAATGGAATTACAGCACTCCATGGAGCCGCCATGATGGGTTCAAACTTGATTGTCGAATACCTTATTGATCAAGGCGCCGACGTTAATGCGAGAAATACGCTTGGCTGGACGCCATTGATGATCGCCGAGGGAGTCTTCGTGGCAAACACTGAAAAAGCATGGCCAGAAACAGTCACACTACTTCGTGAACTAGGCGGAGAAACGGTGGAATAAATGATGATGACTAACAGACGTTTAGCAGGTCTAGCTCTATCTCTCGGAAGCGCACTCGTATTGTTGCCGACTGTAACAGGCGCTATCGCAACAGCTACAGAGAACAACGGTGTCATTCGAGGCACGGTTACCAGCACCAACGGTCCAGAAGCCGGCGTTTGGGTGATCGCCGAAACGGACGACCTCGAAACCGTATTCCGAAAAATTGTCGTCACAAACGATGACGGTCGCTACGTTTTGCCTGAACTGCCAGAAGCAACTTATACCGTCTGGGTCCGCGGCTACGGCCTAGTCGATTCGGTTCCAGTGAACGGACGACCGAATCAAGAACTCGATCTGAAAGCGGTGCCAGCTAGAACGCCACAAGAAGCGGCCGCAGTTTATCCTGCCAATTACTGGTTGGCGCTTATCGACCTTCCCGGAGCACATGAATTTCCAGGAACAGGTCCTGAAGGTAACGGTATCAATCCACAAATGCGAAGTCAAAGTGAGTGGATCAATAATCTCAAAGGCTGCCAACGGTGTCATCAAGTCGGAAGCCTCCGAACCCGTGAGATACCAGACATTGAAAACTTCGACTCCACCAGGGACGCGTGGGATGACCGCGTAAAACGCGGCCAGCGTGGCCCGTTGATGAACAGTTTTATGACTCGATTTGGCCGTGATCGTGGCCTTGATATGGTTTCAGATTGGACTGACCGAATTGCAACCGGAGAAGTTCCAGAAGCCCCGCCACGTCCGACCGGAATCGAACGAAACGTTGTCCTGACAATGTGGAACTGGGGTGACAATGTCGCTTTTGTCCATGATGAAATAGCGACCGACAAACGAAATCCAAGGGTCAATGCAAACGGTCCGATTTACGGTGTCGACATCGGAAACGACTACCTACTCGTAACGGACACGGCAGAGCATCACTCAACCATGATCAAGATTCCCCTTCGTGCTGACCGGTCTCAAGTACCGTCGATGTTTCAGACCGAAAACTTCGAGCCTTGGCGTGACTTTGGCGAAGAAGCCGTTTGGGTGGACCCGGCAAATCCACACAACCCTATGCTCGATGCTGAAGGCCGTGTGTGGCTCACAACGAGAATCCGTCATCCTGACAATCCAGACTGGTGTCGCGAGAATTCTGACAATCAATATGCTCAGTACTTTCCAGTTGATCGATCTGGACGGCACGCTGGCTATTTTGATCCTGAAGCCGAAAAGTTTGTACTCATCGACACGTGCTTTGGAACACACCACCTGCAATTTGCAGAAGATGAAAACGATACTCTCTATTTCAGTGGCGGGGGGCAAGTCATCGGTTGGCTCGATACAAAGGTATACGACGAGACTGGTGACGAGCGCTTCTCGCAAGGTTGGTGTCCGACTGTCCTCGATACCAACGGCGACGGCAAAATCACGAAACCATGGAACGAGCCGCCTGCCCGTGGAAGCACCGAAAAACCCGCTTTCGATGCGTCCCTGGACACTCGAGTCAATATTGGAGCCTACGGCGTAATCGCCAACCCAATCGACAACGCGGTATGGATCGTTTCTGACGATTTTCCAGGTCGGATGCTGCGTCTCGACCGCGGCGACAACCCTCCTGAAACTTGTATTAGTGAGATGTATACAGTGCCAGTCGACCAAGGATACCGGACACGGGGACTGGACGTCGATCGCAATGGAGTACTCTGGACAGCACTCGCCGGCAGCAGCCACTTTGCGAGTTTTGACCGCAGCAAGTGCACAGTATTTAACGGCCCAGATTTACGGAATGGCCGCCAATGTGATGATGGCTGGACCTTCTACAAGGCGCCAGGGCCGAACTATCGAAACACGGAGATCGGTTCAGATTTTCATTATTACAATTGGGTGGACCAGTTCAACACGCTCGGATTGGGAGAAAACATTCCTATTACGAACGGTTCAAACTCAGATTCGTTACTAGCGCTCGATCCGAAAAGTGGAGAGTGGACTGTGCTGCGCGTCCCTTATCCGCAAGGGTTCCACAGCCGAGGCCTCGATGGACGAATCGATGACCCAGACGGCGGGTGGAAAGGTCGTGGGCTCTACGCAACCTACGGAGCCGATGCAGCATGGCACGTTGAAGGCGGCCCCGTGGAACCCGGAAACCTTGTCAAATTCCAGATCCGACCGGACCCACTCGCGCATTGAGCGCAATTGAACATTAGTTCCGAAAACCGTTCGGCCATGTGGAACTATTCCACATGGCCGAACGGTGCTTTCCGAGTGTTTGGAGGTATCAAAATGTTGAAATGGAAGGTCCTAGCCGTTGTCGGTTTCGCGTTCGGCGTTTTCGGAAGTGCATGGGCACTCGCAGAACAAGCACGTTCAGATTCACAGGTATTCGAACTACGAATCTATAAAACTATGCCGGGCAAGCGACAGGCACTCGCAGACCGATTCCGTGACCATACGTCCGAAATGTTCGCGCGAGCAGGAATGACAAACGTCGGCTACTTCAACGCCCTCAACGGCGATCACTCGGATGACACCTTCATTTATCTCCTCGCATATCCCTCTCAGGAAGCGCGCGACGAAATGTGGCGCGAATTAGGCTCGTTTGATGACTTCCAAGAAAAAATCGTTCAAGTCGAACGTGACGAAAATCGAAAATTAGTTGACAGCATCGATGCGCGCCTCCTGTCGCCGACCCCATACTCAAATCTCAGATAATGAGACGTAGGCGAAACCAATGACATTTCACTCATCCCTCGTAGGACGATTTGTCAGTAGCGCAGCATTCGTTACGCTATCGGTGGCTCTTGGGGCTCAACAGGGCACCTCTGGAGAGTGGCCTGTCCACGGCGGGGACGCTGGTTACACACGTTACGCCGCGCTGGACCAAATTGACACTGATACCGTTGCAAGCCTCCAAATCGCGTGGCGCCGCAACGCCGTTGATGAATCGCTCCGATCGTATTGGCCAGACCTCCGCTATTCGAACCAGTTGCGTTCAACACCGATCATGGTCAATGAGCTGCTTTACGCATCGAATGGCATCGGCCTCGTGGAAGCGTTCAACCCTGGCACCGGAGAAACAGTTTGGGTCCAAGATCGATCATTCCTTGAAAATGAGACCCCACGCGGGGCGTCCAGCCGTGGTCTTGCGTATTGGGAATCCGGCAACGACAAGCATCTTTTCTCGATTCGGCCACCATTCCTTTTTGCAATCGATGCCGCGACAGGCCAGCCCATTGAAAGCTTTGGTGAAGCGGGCAAAATCGACCTTTCCTACGATGCCGAAACCGGTTACTCCGGCACATCCCCACCACTCGTCGTTCGCGACGTCGTCATTCTCGGTTCCGCAATGGCTGACCACCCGTACACAAAAGAGCAACACCCTGGAGACGTCAGAGCATATGACGTTCGGACTGGTGAACTGCGGTGGACTTGGAGCCCCATCCCTAAAGCGGGCGAACCCGGAGTCGAGACATGGCTTGATGAATCATGGACGTACTCGGGCATGGCAAACGTTTGGACCATGTTTAGTGCAGACCTTGACCTCGGGCTGGTGTATCTACCCACAGGAGCCCCGACGAACGATATGTACGGTGGCCACCGACCAGGCAACAACCTGTATGCAAATAGCCTGGTCTGTGTCGATGCCGAAACAGGCGAACGCGTATGGCATTTTCAGATGGTCCATCACGATCTTTGGGATTACGACAATAATGTTGCCCCGATTCTGATGGACATAACGGTCGACGGCCAACAAATAAAGGCCGTCGTGCAGTTAACCAAACAAGCAATAGCCTATGTCTTTAATCGGGTGACCGGTGAGCCTGTCTGGCCCATTGTGGAGCGTCCAGTGCCGGGTTCGAATACCCCAGGTGAATGGATGTCCCCCACTCAACCTTTTCCAACTAAGCCACTCCCTTTCGATAAGCACGGAATTTCAATAGACGACCTCATCGACTTCACGCCTGAGCTCCGCGCCGAAGCTATTAAAATTGTTGAGCCGTACATCCTTGGTGAAATCTTCACGCCTCCTTCTATTCGGGGTGATGAAGCAACCGACACCAAAGGAACACTGCAACTACCCGGGTCTGTTGGTGGAGCTGAATGGGGCGGTGCCGGTTTTGACCCGGACACCGGCATGCTTTATGTTCCATCGGTCACCGGCGCTTTTGCGGCCGACCTAACGCCGGGGAATCCAGACCGCATGAACGTTCGCTACACTCGAGGGACTAGAGCGTTTCCCAACGGGCCACAGGGACTACCACTCACGAAACCACCCTATGGCCGGATCACTGCCATTGACATGAATACCGGCAATCACGTCTGGATGGTCCCAAACGGCGATGGTCCAAGAGAGCACCCTGCTTTGCAACATCTTGACCTTCCGCCTCTCGGACAACCGGGCCGCGCAATGACGCTTCTGACGAAAACACTTTTGTTCGTAAGTGAAGGTGACCCGATCATGGTTCGAACACCGCCTGGTGCAGGTCCAGACGCCGGGAAAAAATTTCGGGCATTTAACAAGCGCTCTGGAGCTGTTATCTGGGAAACTGAGTTCCCCGCAGGAACAAACGGCTCACCTATCACTTACATGTATAACGGCAAGCAATACATCGTTTTACCAATCGGATCGCTTACGCACCCAGGAGAATGGATCGCTTTGTCACTACCGTAAACAAGAATCCCCATCCTGCACTTTTCTACAGACCGCTAAGTCAAACGACTAAGCACTAGCTAACGGAAGACCGGTTCCACCGCCCCAAGACTCCGAAGAAGCGCGATAGTACTCTCGTATCCAGCATCGGCATCATTCGGGTTGAGGACAATGTACAAAGGGGTGCGTCCACGTCTATCTTCGACATTCAGATCGGCGCCCTGGGCAACAAGAAATCGAATGAGTCGGTTTTCCGCCATAGCTGTGGCGCCATGAAGTGCAGTCTGGCCAGAACCATTTGACATTTTCACGTCCACGCCAAGTTCTAGGAGCATCCTTACTACTTCAATACTCCTGCGCTCCGCTGGTCGGCGTGCATCATTCTCACCAACCCCGGCCGCCACCATCAAAGGTGATGTCTCGTACTCGTTCGGAAGATTTACGTCTGCGCCACCGGCAACGAGAGCACGCATTAACTCTACATTCGCATCCTTCGCAGCCAACCAAAACGCCGTCGCACCTTTGAACGCCGCCCGAGACAGGTAGTCACCTCGAAGCGGCTCCGGAGCAACCGCGAAGCGTGCATTAACGTCGGCACCAGCCTTCAGCAACTCAGTCACCAAATCGGTTCGACGCGTCTCCGCAGCACAATGCAATGCCGTCCGGCCAATCCGATCCGCATGAAAAACGTCCGCGCCACGATCGATTAAATATAGCGCGGTTTCTTCGTGCCCGCTGGTATCTGGAAAAATTTTCCAATCAATCGAAGCTAGCGCATCCACGCTTCGACTAGCAATTAAGAGAGGAGTACTGCCATCAAGGGATTCCGCCTCAATATCTGCCCCAGCGTCAAGTAAAAGGCCTACAGTTTCGACATTCCCTGCTCGGGCCGCAAACATCAGTGCCGTAAAACGTCCGGTCGTTCGAGCACGAAGATCAACTCCAGACTCTAATAGCAAACTGACCACGTTTCCATGACCACCAGTAGATGCCCACATTAACGCAGTCTGTCCGGCTTCATGCTCTGCCAGTCGCACGTCGCCGCCGTTCTGAATAAGACGAGACACAACGGCCCGCAGTCCATTTCTCGCCGCCGTCATTAACACGGTTTCACCAGTACGGAGCCTCGCATTAACATCCGCACCAGCGTCGATTAATCGAAGAGCCACGTCCACATGGGCCCGGTCGTTTGCGATCCAAAGAGGGGGCACACCAACGTCGTTGACCGCATTCACATCGGCACCAGCGCTTAAGAGAAGGTCAACTGTTTTTAGATCATTCCAGTGGACAGCCCAATGAAGAGCTGTCGCTCCGTCAGGTTGGGTCGCTGTTACATCACCACCACGATCGACCAATTCGCGTGTGAGCCTCCACTCTTGGCGTTCCGTCGCCTCAACCACGCGGAGGTCCGCATTCACTGCACCTAACGGTGCAGCGGTCGCAACAGAACACAGCACCACGGCCAAAACACTCACTGCGATTATTATTCGCATAGTCCTAAATCCCACAGCTTGAGATCGATACAAACGCCACGCGCCCAGCGAAAGTACCACCGCCGAACACTCAATGAATTAATCCCCGACGGGAGCCCGTCAAATATCCGACAATTCAGTCAGCTTTCCGGTGCTATCACCGATGGAATCTTCGTGAACCCCCAACTTCCCAAGTAAGCTCAAGAAAAGATTCGTCACCGGTGGATCGTTTTCATAATTAATATGTCTCCCACCCTTCAGCTGTCCTGAACCACCGCCGACCGTCACGATCGGAAGCTTATGATGATTATGAATGTTGCCGTTACTCATTCCGGCACCGTACAGAAGCATCACATGGTCAAGTAATGACCCATCACCATCCTCAGTCGCTTTCAGGCGGTCCAAGTAATACGCGAACATCTGTGCGTGATAGATGTTCACCTTCGTAACTTTCTCGATCTTCTCCTCATCGCCACCGTGATGAGACAACGGGTGATGCGCATCGGAAACACCGATCTCTGGATAGGCTCGGTTACTAGTCTCGTGTGCCAACATAAACGTAATTACTCGAGTAAGGTCAGCTTGGTATGCCAAAACCTGCAGGTCAAACATCAATTTTGCGTGGTCTTCAAATGAATCCGGAATCCCCGGCGGCTGCTCCAATTCCACGGACAGGTCAGTCAGTCCTTGCTGTTCAACCATTCGAAGTCGGCGCTCGATATCTCGAATCGCCTCGACATACTCTTCAAGCTTGGAGCGATCCCGCGCACCCAACTTAATCTGTAACTGTGCAAGCTTGTCTGAAACGGCATCGAGAATCGAACCGTCCTCTTGCATGCGCGCGAGACGCGCCGCTGTATCCGTCGTTCCACTGCCACCAAAGAGGCGTTCGAAAACGACTCTCGGATTGTTTTCCATCGGCAACGGAGTCGTCTCACTGCGCCAATTTAAAGTATTCGCATAAACACAACTGTACCCCGGGTCGCACGCGCCAAGTGGCTCTTTTGAGTCGAGCGACAACTCAAGTGACGCGAGTTGCGTATGTTGCCCTAGGGTCTGTGCCGCAATTTGGTCCATCGACACACCAGCACGAATATCAGCCCCAGCTGTCTTCTTAGGATGAACGCCTGTCAGGAATGCTCCTGACGCACGTGCATGATCGCCCGCACCTTCTCCTGGCAAAGCATCCCCATGTTTGTTATCAAGACCGCTTAGAACGATTAGTTGATCCCGATGCGACTGAAGCGGCGCCATAATCCGCTTCATTGTGAAATCGGTGCCCGCTTCATCAGGAGTCCACAGGTCCATCCGACCCAGTCCATTCGGGATGTAAACGACACCAAGGCGATTGACAGGAGCGGCAGCTGACGCACGCAAGGTCGTCAGCGCCGGCACCATGCTATCTAGCAACGGAAGCGCCAATGTCGCTCCAACACCACGCAAAAAAGTCCGTCGCGGGAGATACGTTTTGGTAATTATCATTGTTCTCGGGCCTTCCTCATCTGAAACGGAGTACTTTCGACAATATTCAGAATCAACGACGACCACCGATAGTCGTCCACTTCAGCCTGCCGCACAATATTGCGGATTGACGGTTGATCGTAGTATTCAACACCACGACCAAGTGCGTACGTCAACAATTTCTCAGTTACTGTCGCAACAAAGTCTTCGCGATTTTTCAACAACAAGTCCCTGACACTTGATGGCCCCGTTAGCTCAGTCCCATCAGGCAAGGTGCCTGATATTTCCTCATCATTCAACAACCGAAAACCGCCTATGGCATCAAAGCTTTCAAGAGCGAATCCAAGCGGGTCCATTCGAACGTGACAGCTTGCACAGACTGGATCCGTACGATGTCGCTCCATGCGCTCACGAACGGAACGCGGGCGGCTTTCGGGGTCAGTCGGGTCCGCAACCGTATCCGAATCTTCAAGCCCAGGAACATCGGCCGGTGGTGGTGGTGGCGGCGCTCCAAGTAAATTCTCTAACACCCACACGCCACGCTTTACTGGAGAAGTGCGATTTGCATACGATGTCGCGGTAAGCACGCTCCCATGCCCTAAAATTCCCCTGCGCGGACCATGCGGAATGTTCACACGCCGAAAATGATTCCCATGAACATCAGGAATACCGTAATGTTTAGCCAACCGTTCATTTAGAAAAGTGTAATCTGAGGTCAGCACCTCAAGGACGCTCCGGTCGTCTCGAACCTGACTCGCAAACCACAATTCCGTTTCCCTTTGAAAAGCTTCACGTAAATTTCCGTCAAATTCCGGAAACGCAAGTGGATCAGGTTTTACACTTCGAATGTTTCTTAGAAACAGCCACTGGCCAGCAAAGTTGTCCACCAAGGCCTTGGCTTTGGGATCCGCCAACATCCGCCGCACCTGTGCTTCGACTACGCCGTCCTCACGGAGCACCCCACGTGCTGACAAATCGAGTAACTCGTCGTCTGGGATACTGCTCCAAAGAAAAAATGACAACCGCGACGCCAGTTCGGTATCAGAAATCCTATACGGCGCGCCAGGCTCCGCACCTGACGGGTCGACCTCGACCCGGAACAAAAATTCCGGGTCCACCAAAAGCGCCCGAATCGCAAATTCGATTCCAGATTCGAAGCTCCCCTTGTCTCGCCCAACATCAAAGAACGCTATCAAGCGAGTCACATCCTCGCTAGAAACAGGTCTCCTGAAAGCGCGACGAGCCAAGTCTCCAAGAATCTCCTCTGCACACGTCAATTCCGTCGTCGGGTCATCGGGCAAACAACTAAAAATGCGTTCCTGACTTGGCGTAACCGAATCAGGAACTGAAACCGCTGAGTCGAAGGGGCCATCGATTTCAACAATCCAAACGGCCATTGGCGCATCTCGGTCACCCGCATAGTGGTAGGTTTCAACCGCACTCACCGGTTCGAGCACCCCTTCCGGCATGGCACTCTTACGAAGAAAAGAAAGTGCGATTTCATGCATGCCTGCGGTCACAGGGATCCGAAATCGCAGATCACTGTCCGCGTCCCGCTCGTATGGTGTCAAATTGAACACCGCATTCCAGGCCTCACGCTGACCGTCGCCTCCAACCATAAACTCTGCAACACGGGCGCGATCGAGTCGCACCTCAAGCCTATTTCGATGTTGCAAACCTTTAATTGCGTCAGCATGAGTACGCTCAAGCGTGACTCTTACTTCATACTCACCATCGACCGCAAAGTAGTGCCGCGCGGCAAAACCGCCACGTGTTCCAAACGGCTGCAATTCACTCATCCGAGCGTGCTGCAGTAAAACCGGCGAAGTTGAGTAAGTGGACGTTGTCGACCGGATCGTCTTGCCACCAACCGCTAATTCCGCAATCTTTCCAGCCGCCAACATATATCGCTCAAGTAGGGCCGGCGACAACGAAAGGACATCGGCAATGTTGTCAAAACCATAACTCAGATCATCGGCTGGTAAGAGTTCTCGCCCATCAATCTCTAAAGCCAACAAATCGCGAATAGCGTTTGTGTATTCGGTCCGATTAAGACGATGGACCGTCTCAGTGCCTGGATTCGGGCTCGCCGACGCGGCTTGGTCAAGTTGCGCCTCGACCCAATGAACAAATGCGTCATAGGTAGCATCATCGGGTCGCGGGCGCCGTGGCGGCGGCATCTCTCGCGTCCGTAACTTTCGGATGACCTTCTCCCAGACCTCAGCACCGGCAGCGACATGAGAAACATCGAGGGACTCAAGCGTTAGACCCGCCGTTCTTAGACGGTCGCTGTGACAGCTCGTACAGTAGCGACGCAAAACATCCTGAAACTCTGCGGCTTCCGTCATCACTTCCGATACAGCAACCTGAGCAGCCTGTCCGGAAGAACCCATTGCTACAGACGGCACTGAGACAATCATGGCGGCCCAAGCAGCCAGCCCCAGCGCGTTAAGCCTTCGACATTTTCTGGACACCAACGCCCTCGCTCTCATGTGACCTTAAAACACAAACCCTTCCCAAGGATAGGCATTATCAATGTGGCTCCAAACCAGTGTCAAGACGCTTCTAACATAATGCAAGTATTAGTATTTCGAGTCGGCAAATTCAGTTTCCAGCAGGATCGGTTAGGTCATTCGACATAACCATGGAATTTATTCTCCGGACCTTCTTGAGCGAAAGATACCCGGTTCGACTTCCTTTCACAAATCGTTCGTGACGGTTGAGACACATATCTATCGTCAGCTTGAAGGTGGATTCAGCAAAGACGCAACGGATATACTCAATGCGACGTGTCTTTATCTCGGTCCATATTTGTGTCTGCCGCAGTAGCTGTGCTGCTGTGTATTCCGCTAACTGCTGAACCGCAATCGCGAGATGCTCCCATTCCTCATGACACTGGTCAAAGTGTCGCACCGGTCTTTGAAGGATGGTATGGCAACCCAGATGGAAGTTTCAGCCTCTCATTTGGCTACTTAAATAGAAATTTCCAGGAAACCTTGGAGATTCCGGTCGGTCAAAGTAACCGTTTCGACCCGGGACCCGTTGATCGCGGACAGCCAACACACTTACTGACGCGTCGCCAGACCGGTGTTTTTGCCGTTTCGGTACCAGCCGACTTCGGTGAAGGTGCGTTGACTTGGTCGTTGACCAGCGCGGGGGAAACCCATTCGGTTCTCGGACATCTTCGACCGGAGTGGGAAATTGATGCGTTACACGAAATTACAAGTGGAAACCGACCGCCGATATTGAAATTTTCTCCAACCGGTGAAATGGCACAAGGTCCGAGCGGAATACGAACGTTACTAGAGGTCAACATCGCACGTCCTCTTGCCCTCACCGTGTGGGCAAGCGACGACGGGATCCAAAAACGACAAACAGAAGGTGAACCCCGACTAGGACTTACGTGGAGTAAATATCGGGGACCGGGAGAGGTTGAGTTTAGTCAGGCTCGACCACAAGTCGAAACCGACGGCACTGCAGCAACAATGGTTAGTTTCAGCACACCGGGTCGTTATACGCTTCGTGTACTAGCGTGGGATGACTCGGGACCACAGGGACCAATTATGGCCGGTGGATTTCAGTGCTGCTGGACAAACGCCTTCGTCGACATCAATGTAAAGTGAGGAATCAACACTCATGACAATCATCAGAACAATCACGGCTATTTCACTCGGCGCTCTGCTAACCTCTGCGACACCTTTGCTGGCACAATCAGCAGACACCGCAGTTACATTTGCCAAGGACATTGCTCCAATCTTGCAGAGAAGCTGCCAAAGCTGTCATCGCGCCGGCAGCATGGCCCCCATGTCACTCGTGAATTACCAGGAAGTGCGTCCGTGGGCACGCGCAATCAAGGAAAAAGTTGCGAACCGTATCATGCCCCCGTGGCACCTTGACAAGACAGTCGGCATCCGAGATTTCGCAAATGATATTTCACTTAGTGACGCAGAGATTGACGCAGTAGTGCAATGGGTCGACGCTGGCGCACCGCTTGGCAACCCGGCCGATATGCCCTCTCCGATCGCGTGGCCAACGGGCGATGTGTGGCGCCTGTCTGAGGAGTACACCGAACTGGGAGACCCTGACCTTATTGTCCGTTCAACACCATGGACGCAAACAGCCGAAGGTCAGGACCAATGGTACCAACCGATCGTCGAAACAGGACTGACGGAAGACCGCTGGGTGAAAGCCCTTGAAGTAAAACCGTCGCTCGTTGGTCGCCCCATCGTGCATCATGCCGTGACTTATCTGATGCAGGACGAGAATCCCGAAGACTTTGAAGCCGCCATTGACGTTCCTGGCACAGGCTCTTACTTCACAGAATTTGCCGTGGGAAAAATCGGCGACGTGTTCAGCGATAATACGGGCAAGCTATTGAAGGCGGACTCAAAGATCCGATACGACCTACACTACCATTCGGTGGGAGAGGAAATTACAGACTCTACCGAGCTTGGCATTTGGTTCTACCCATCCGATTACACCCCGAAGTACCGTGTGTTTGCGCAGGCGATGGGAGTAAGACAAGCGATGGTCTCGCTCGACATCCCACCGGGACAAGTAACGGAGCACGAGGCGTTTATCCCACTACGGTTTCCGGCGAGGCTCGAAAATTTCCAACCCCATATGCACATTCGGGGCAAAGCAATGTCCATGGAAGCTATTTATCCAAATGGTCGCACAGAAGTATTGAACTACGTTGATCGGTTTGATTTTAACTGGCACGTTAATTACGTCTACGCCGACCATGCAGCACCTGTGCTTCCCGCCGGCACCATTATCAAATTGACCGCATGGCACGACAACAGTTCAGCGAACCGTGCAAATCCAGATCCTTCACAATGGGTTGGCTGGGGACAACGCAGTTACGACGACATGTATCACGCCCATGTGAACGTGGTCTATCTCACTGATGAAGATTACGATCAGATCGTCAAAGACCGAGAAGCGGCACGCGCGACAGATAACAATAATTAGTCCCGAAAGAGACTCGCACCGTCATCATTCGACGAACGTGAACAGCGCTGTTATCACATGGCGCGATTGAATCGAGATATGCGTCCTAAGTCCATCGTGGTTTGGACTCCGATTTTGCCTTCCACCCGAGGGCTCCTCAGTAGTCTCGCACGGTGGGCGACATTCTTCACTGTCGTCACGTTCATCAGCCTTATCTCAGTCGCACTTTCGGCACAAGTTGGGTCTGGCGACGACTGGCGTTACTACGGGGGTGACCCTGGCAGCACACGTTATTCGCCGCTAAACCAGATCACACCCGACAATGTTTCCGAGCTAGAAATCGCGTGGCGCTGGCAAAGTGCAAACTATGGGCCGCGTCCTCAATTCAATTATCAAGCCACTCCAATTATGGTGGACGGCATCCTCTATGTGACGGCCGGCACCAGGCGTGACGTTGTAGCTATTGATGCCGCAACCGGCGAAACCCTCTGGCTGTGGCGGTATGACGAAGGAGAGAGAGGCGACCGTGCACCCCGTAAGAATCATCGGGGCGTGTCGTATTGGACGGACGGCGAGAAAGAGCGGATCCTGTATATCACTGCCGGGTATCAACTCATTTCGCTTGATGCCAAGAATGGCCATCCCGATGCCGACTTCGGCGACCGAGGAATGGTTGATCTCTTCGACGGACTGGATCGTCCACGTCCAGACATCGGACTGATTGGTGCCAGTTCTCCACCGATGATTGTCGGCGACGTCGCGGTCATTGGGTCCGCACTCAGCGCCTTCGCCCGTACTCGCGAGAACATCGCAGGCTTCGTCCGCGGTTACGATGTGCGCAGCGGAGAACGGCGTTGGATCTTCCACACGATTCCACTTCCCGGAGAGTTCGGCAATGACACCTGGGAAAACGACTCATGGCGCTATACCGGAAACACTGGCGCTTGGGCTCCGATGGCTGCCGACCTAGAACTCGGTTACGTCTACCTCCCACTCGAAACCCCAACCAACGACCTGTACGGTGGTGATCGACCAGGGGACAATCTGTTCGCAGAAAGTCTCGTCGCTTTAGACGCGGCAACCGGTGAACGCGTCTGGCATTTCCAGTTTATTCATCATGGCATCTGGGACTGGGATATTCCTACCGCTCCAATGCTCGTCGACATCGAGGTGGATGGCCGTACAATTCGAGCCGTCGCACAAGTCACGAAACAGGCATGGACCTACGTCTTTGACCGCGCCACTGGTGAACCCGTCTGGCCAATAGAGGAACGTCCGGTACCCATAGGCGATGTTCCCGGGGAGTGGTACGCACCGACACAGCCATTTCCAACGAAGCCAGCTCCATTTGATCGCCAGGGCATCGGAATCGGCGACCTGATCGACTTCACACCAGAAATCAGAGCCGAAGCGATTCGCATCGCGTCCGAATTCCAACTCGGGCCGATCTTCACGCCACCCACCGCCGTCTCAAGCGACCGTTTCCGCGGGACACTCATGTTGCCTGGTTTGACGGGTGGTGCCAACTGGCAAGGCGGTGCAGTCGATGCCGAAACGGGCATTCTCTACGTATCCTCCATCACGAATCCAATGCGCGCCGCGGCGCGACCACCAACCGGCACAACCCCAGATTTTTCTGCAGCCAGGCGGTCTGCCGGACGTCGTTCGCGATCAGCACCGGCCGGTTGCGGCATGATGGGACCTCTTGGCCTTCCACTCGTCAAACCCCCATGGGGTCGGATCACGGCGATTGACCTGAACTCCGGCGAGCATCTCTGGATGGTCCCGAACGGAGATACGCCTGACTGTGTTAAAAACCACCCGGCACTTGATGGCCTGAGCATCGCACCAACCGGCAAAGCCGAACGCGGTGGCATCCTTGTGACAAAAACGTTGATGTTTGCCGGTGAAGGCTCCGGCTTGTTTGCAGCGCCACGGGACACCGGCGGTCCCATGTTCAGGGCGTATGACAAGATGACCGGTACTGTAATTTCAGAGTTTGAACTACCGGCACACCAAAGTGGTCTACCGATGAGTTACATGCACGATGGTCGGCAATTTATCGTAGTCGCTGTTGGCGCACGTAACCATCCCGGTGAACTGGTCGCGCTGGCTCTGCCTCACACCACATCGCCCTAACCAGCATCGCCCCGTTACCGTATTCGTCAGAACACCAATAACACGCGGAATCCTTCTTCGATTCGCTTCGCGGCTTGCCCGGAACCTTCAGCAAGACCGCAAATAATTTGAGTGGTTCGACACACATGCAATACGGATTGAATGGCCGCTTCAGTTTCGGGGGCAAGCATCGGCCCTGGAGGGCCGACCCCAAGGGACATTGTCAAATCGACCGGCCCGATAAAAAGCGCACCAATTCCCGGCACTGTTGCGATATCGGCTGCGTTCGCAACCCCCTCCGCCGACTCGATCATCATCATTGCAAAAAGCTCACCTTCTGGATCGAGTGGCCACACATCCGCTTTACGAACATACTCCGACACCGACAATCCCCAATAGCGCGCAGCTCTTCCGGGACCCCATCCACGAACGCCGACTGGAACTCGTTCAGCCTCACCTCGCTGGGGCGGATACCGCATTGCACGAATCGCCCGCTCCGCTTGTGCGCGCGTTTCGATGCGCGGAAACACGATGCCGAACGCTCCCATATCGAGCACCTGCTTAACGGCAAAACGAAAGGATTCATCCCCTTCCATTGGGATCCACACCAACGGGGTCCGCAAAGGAGCCACGGCTGCGTTCGGCTTCAACGCTGCCAACCGATCCGCTAATCGGTCGAGCAGGTAGGGCGTGTGTTCCATGTCGATGAATTGCCAATCCTCACCAACGATGGCAGCTTCTTCAGTCTCAAGCTGAGTGATCAACTGATTAATCCGCTCGTGTGACTCCTGAGCGGGCATTTCCGCGGTCCAACACCACAGCATGGTCACACAGAAACAGGTGATCGTTATTCGACTGGTTATGATGGTCTTTTTCCCTGTCGGCCTGGCTTCACGTGACATTCCCGCGCTCCTCTGCACGATTCCACGGTTCACATTCACCGTGGTTCGAGCCTCTGACAGCATAAATTCTGTATTGCGTGAATCTGAAAAGATTGAGCCAGCGAGACACATGGAACGGTCGAAAACTTAACGTTGTCTGAACATCGAAAAACTATATCTGCCCAAACGTGCTGTTACAGCAGACCGATGTCACCACGGACCACCCTCATCACGCAGTCATGCTGTGGACAAGTGGACCAGAGCCGAGGAAATCCGTGACTCTCAGTTGTTAACAGTAACGACTATGTCCTCATGCACGGCGAGGCCCCCGTCATGGGCAAGGGCACGAAGAACGTAGGTTCCTGGCTCATTGAATGTAACCGCAGTAATCCAGCGGCTATCTTCTGGGGCCGGCGGCGTCGTCCATCCAGGCGACCACGGCGAATTATTACCTTCTCGCGTATCTTCCCAAACCTTGGTCTGCGGAGGATCGAAGGTTACCTGTCCGCCACCCCGATAAACAAACCATGACATCCGGAGACCCGTAGCACTATCCGTTGTGATGCGACCGGTCGAGTGAGCACTCGTGGCTGCGAGACCACGGGCAGACGGTAAACCGTCGTCAGTCACCACTGCGGTCAACGTGAGCGAGTCGCCAATTCCCACGACCCTCGTAGATGACCCCTCAACCGTAAGCATGGGCACCTCATTGGGTTCCGACTCCGGAGTTGCCCCCGCAGCGCCGGAGGCACCAAAGTTTGCTTGAACGACCATGTCATCCATAAAGTAATCCCGTTTTAACGTACCGTAGGCACGTTCCGTCTGCCCATTACTCGTCAGCGTCCAAACGAGTTCCTGTTCACCGAAATCAGCTGGCACGCGAACACGAAAGACAAACCGATTCCGACGCGGCAAAAAGTGCAGCGGCTGCCCGCGATCGGCCGTGCCTGGCGAAAAACTGTTGTCCGGACCGATCGGGATGTCGATCTCTTCTTCCCAATTTCGATTCATATAACCGAATACCAGGTTAAAAGAACCGTCTCCATTACGCTCCCAGCCCTCGTACGCAGGAGCAATGTTCTGACCGGAAGCGTACGACCGCTGAGCGTAACTAGATGACACTCCCAGAAAGGACACACCAATAAGCAGAGACAACACCAATTTCATTCGACGCATCATCGTACCAATATCCTTTTACTGGCCACCACCGCCAGCGTTCACCACTTCGTCGTCCATGGTCCCGCAAGTAATGCAGCCAATATCGCGCCCACCAGCGGCCTCAAGTTGACTTTCTCGCATAGCCACTTCTGCGGCAAACTCTTCATCGTCGAGATAGGAAGCCTGAATGAGATTAATGAACATATTGTCCACTGACCGATGTCCAGAACCAGACCAATTCCGTGGGTCCGGCACGTTCGGATTCGTCGGTGAGTTGTCGAAAAATCCAGTTAGATGAAGAATGGTTCCCTTGGGAAGCAGCGGCGCTGCATCGTCTTCGTATTTGTAGACCCGGACCCAATTATGGTCGTAGCCCGAACAGTTCAGTGTTTGAACGGTCGTGCCCCACACGGCATCGAGACACATTCTGACTCCCGGTGCATGCATGTGCGGCTCATAGACGCTGAGTTTGGCATTCTCCGGAAGCGTGTAATAAGCATCGGCTCGTTGGTTCGATTCCATCGCACGGATATCCAGATCCGGACCGTTGCCAAAAAAGAGGAGTTCCATTTTCTTCGTAGGCTCGTAGCCCTTCGGATGAAACTTGATGCCGACATCGAGGTGACCCGTAGTGTCGATACCGTTGGCGTGGAGGTGGGTAGACGGAAAAATCAAACTCGAACCGGCCTTCATCAACACGCCGGCTTCCGCGTCAAAAACATCGGCGTTCCGTCCGACCTCATGTACTGGCATTGTGAACATCTTGCTCGGGTCCGTTTCCTCCGGAGCTATGACAGTCGTGGCGGAATGGTGCACGACAAATAGCCCACCAACCGTGTCGGACCTGACACCTCGCGGAAGGTTGTTACGTTCTTTGTACTCAATCGCTGCGATATACCGGTCCTCTGTCAATCCACTCTCTGACACACCAAGTGAACCCCACCAATCCGGCTGCTCTGCGCCAACCTCGAAAGGGGGTGACGAGACAACTAGATCAGGCTGCCCGAGCTCCCATTCGTCCACATCGATAAATGCCGGTGGCGTGGGCATATCTTCAGGGTCACCCTGAGGAGCGCCGTTATCCGTCCACCGCGCGATCGTGGCAATCTCCGCGTCACTTAAGGACCAATCGTCCTTGAATCGCTGAATCCCAATGTTCTTTTCAATGAACCACGGCGGCATCACACCCATCTTGTCGCGAAGACCCGTGCGGTACTTAATCGAACGAGCCCACGGTCGGACGTCTTCATAACTAATCAAAGACATCGGGGCCAATGCGTTTGGTCGATGACACTTCTGGCAGCTCCGCTGAAGAATCGGAGCAATATCTTTGGTGAAAGTTGGCTCATGCGTCTCGGTTTGACCGAGTGCCTGCTGCGGCGTCCCTATTGCCACCAATGCTGCCAAGCTGAGCAAACTAAAAAACTTTCGTGTCGTCATACGAGTCCTCGCTCTCGAAGTTCCCATCACTTACGGGCCTAGAATTTTACGCGATCTCACAGATATCTGTCACGCATCGACCGAAAAGGCGCCATCGTGAAGAAGAAGCAGCCCTACGGTTGACCGCCCACCGCCGCAATCTCCTCGCTGAAATCTTTCTCCAATTCCGCTTCCCATTCGCGACGAGACTTGATCTGGTCTCTGCGTGTTTGCAGACAGTCGAAGCAGAGCGTTGCCGGAATACTGTGTCCGTCACCGTCGGTCGAGATGGACTGAACAGTCATCAACTCCCGCAGCAGCTTTGCGGTATGTTTCTGAGCCTTGTAGAAGTCGGAATAACTAAACCCATCAGCAATCGCGAGTGCCGAATACCCCAAGTCAGTGCGAGCATCCAAATCAGAGCCAACGTCAACCAAATACTCAACCACGTTATTGGCCCCACGAAACGCTGCCCCGTGCAACGCCGTTTCGCCGCGGTAGTTCACCGCGTTCACGTCATTGCCAAGGTCGACTAACATCCTCACGGCCTCAAGGACCTCATCTTCTTGGCCCGGCAAGGAACCCCCATCTTCGCCGGGATTCCACAGTGCGAGACCAGCAGCAACCATTAATGGCGTAGTACCATCGGCGCTCGGTACAAGAGGGTCCGCACCGGCGGCCAACCAGACACGCATTGCCTCAGTATCCGTCACTTTCGATGACAGAAAGAACGGCGTTGCACCAAGTCGATTCAAACGATTTCGTTGGCCGTCTTTCATGCCATTGACAGTCATCCGCGCGTTCACATCACCGCCTTTGGCGATCATCTTCTTCAGAACGTCAATACTGTCGACGTTTCCGGTCGGAATCGCCCCAGGGAATCCGAAACAGCAATTCATCCGCCGTGCACGGGCTATTTGATGCAGTGCGGTCCAACCTGAAGCTTTTTGGTTCGGGTCAGCACCTCGGTCGAGCATGTAGTCAGCAACAGCCCAATTCGCGTTCGCGATCGCGACTATAAGTGCGCTCTGCCCATCCGATAACGTCTCGTTGATATCAGCCCCTGCCTCGAGCAATACCTGAAGCGCATCCAAGTGCCCACCGCGTGCCGCAAACATCAAAGCAGTAAATCCGGTTGGATGCGCAGCATTGAACATCGTGCTCCGCGAGGGCGATCGCTCCCCACTGTCCGTCTGCATGTGAATATCGGCACCCAACTCGGCAAGGGCATGAATCGCACCAGCGTTGTTCCGTGCAGCAGCCCACATCAGCGCGGTCTGTCCGCGGAAGCGATCGCGCGCGTTCGGGTCGGCTCCACGAACGAGAAGTGCTCGAACAGCGTCCGGATTGCCGTTTCGTGCGGCGGTCATCAGAACCGTCTCACCCTCGGGCAACGAAGCATTTGGGTCGGCACCTGCGATGAGAAGCGCTTCAAGAATCGACGCATTTCCGTTCTCTGCTGCAAGTGCAATCGGATGTACCCCGTATCGGTTTGTCGCAGTCACATCGGCACCAGCGGCAATGAGCAAGTCCACTAGCACTGTATTGTCACGATGGACCGCCCAATGAAGCGGTGTTGCTCCATCGGCCGTAGTTGCATTTACGTCCGTTGCTCGCCCAAGCAAGGATTCCACAACCTGGACATCTTCTTTCTTAACCGCGTCAATCAACGGCTCGTCATTCCGGGCAGCGTCAACAGGCACCGCAACACCAATGCCAAGTAACACGATTATCAATGAGTTTAGTTTTCTAGTTCCCATGGCCTCTCGACCTCGCTCTCTGTTTCTAGCGTCTTCCCGTCGTGCATCGATTCCGCAATTAGCAACCGCTACGTTTTTTCAGTCCTATACACCGGTTAACGGTCCCGTGCTATCCGAGATCCGGTCTACCGCAACATCCACCTTCTCAAGCAGTGATAGACCGAGGTTCATAAACGGAGTGTGCAAGTCGTAGACCAGGTGCCGGTTGCCAGCCAGCTGCCCACACCCACCGCCCATCAATGTAATCGGCAAGTTAAATGGAGTGTGTTTGTCACCATCACCCATCCCCGCTCCATGCAGCAAGATGGAATGATCGAGTAACGTCCCGTCTCCATCAGGCGTATTGCGCATCTTCTCCACCAACTTCGCAAACAGTCCCAACTGATGCTGGCTAATCTTTGTGTACTGCGCAATGTTGTGCGGGTCCTGCTGGTGGTGCGAGACCGTGTGGTGCGCTTCCGGGACACCAATATTGGGATATGTGCGTCCACTCGTCTCTCGGGCCATCTGCATGCAGCTGACACGCGTAATATCCGCCTGGAACGCCAGCACGAGCATCTCCTGCAGTAATTCGACATGCTCGTCGTACTCCTCAGGAATACCCGCCGGCTGGTCAACCTGCGGCAACGGTGTTGTCTCATTGTTCTCTTCAGCCCGTTGAATTCGACGCTCAATCTCACGAATTGACGTCAAATATTCATCGACCGTCGCCCGATCTTCACCCCCGACCTTACGTTCGATCGCCTGCACACTTTCACTCACCGAATCAAGGATGCTTCGGTCAGTCCGCATCTGTGCAAGTCGCGCCTCAACGCTCCCTCCGTCCCCAAATAATCGCTGAAAGATCACTCGGGGATCTCGCTCATGCGGTAGGGGTGTCGTCGGTGTTAACCACGACGTCGAGTTTCGATAAGCACAGCTATAACCATTCTCACAGTTGCCAACCTGGTAGTTCGATTCCGTCGTCAACTCCAACGACCGGAGGGCCGTGTCAGTACCGAGCCGGTCCGCCGCATACTGGTCAATCGTCTTCCCCGCGCGGATATCCGCACCTTCCGTGCGCTTGGGCAAAATTCCGTTGAGCCATCCACCGTGGGCCCGTGTATGCACGCCGCCCCCTTCGTTCGGACTCAAAACGCCGGAATTACTTAATCCCGTCACAATCGTCATCTGGTCGCGATACGCCGCCAGCGGCTGCAGTAACGGACTCAAATCAAAATTCGTCCCCCCAGTCCCTTTCGGATGAAAATTCGGTGGAAACATACCATTCGGCACATAGAAAAACGCTAACCGCGGAACCGCCTTCGTCGCCGCCTTCGCTCCGACCGACAACGCCGGCACCATCGCGTCAAGCAACGGCAACGCAATCGTCGCTCCCAGACCACGTAATACCGTGCGGCGAGAAAGTGCTTGTTTCGTAACGATCATCACTGCGCTCTCCCTATATTCGTCGTTTGCGTTATACCCCTGTAAGCAGTCCCGTGCTGTCGGCAATGCTGTCAACTTTCACATCCACCTTCTCAAGCAGTGATAGACCGAGGTTCATAAACGGAGTGTGCAAGTCGTAGACCAGGTGCCGGTTGCCAGCCAGCTGCCCACACCCACCGCCCATCAATGTAATCGGCAAGTTAAATGGAGTGTGTTTGTCACCATCACCCATCCCCGCTCCATGCAGCAAGATGGAATGATCGAGTAACGTCCCGTCTCCATCAGGCGTATTGCGCATCTTCTCCACCAACTTCGCAAACAGTCCCAACTGATGCTGGCTAATCTTTGTGTACTGCGCAATGTTGTGCGGGTCCTGCTGGTGGTGCGAGACCGTGTGGTGCGCTTCCGGGACACCAATATTGGGATATGTGCGTCCACTCGTCTCTCGGGCCATCTGCATGCAGCTGACACGCGTAATATCCGCCTGGAACGCCAGCACGAGCATCTCCTGCAGTAATTCGACATGCTCGTCGTACTCCTCAGGAATACCCGCCGGCTGGTCAACCTGCGGCAACGGTGTTGTCTCATTGTTCTCTTCAGCCCGTTGAATTCGACGCTCAATCTCACGAATTGACGTCAAATATTCATCGACCGTCGCCCGATCTTCACCCCCGACCTTACGTTCGATCGCCTGCACACTTTCACTCACCGAATCAAGGATGCTTCGGTCAGTCCGCATCTGTGCAAGTCGCGCCTCAACGCTCCCTCCGTCCCCAAATAATCGCTGAAAGATCACTCGGGGATCTCGCTCATGCGGTAGGGGTGTCGTCGGTGTTAACCACGACGTCGAGTTTCGATAAGCACAGCTATAACCATTCTCACAGTTGCCAACCTGGTAGTTCGATTCCGTCGTCAACTCCAACGACCGGAGGGCCGTGTCAGTACCGAGCCGGTCCGCCGCATACTGGTCAATCGTCTTCCCCGCGCGGATATCCGCACCTTCCGTGCGCTTGGGCAAAATTCCGTTGAGCCATCCACCGTGGGCCCGTGTATGCACGCCGCCCCCTTCGTTCGGACTCAAAACGCCGGAATTACTTAATCCCGTCACAATCGTCATCTGGTCGCGATACGCCGCCAGCGGCTGCAGTAACGGACTCAAATCAAAATTCGTCCCCCCAGTCCCTTTCGGATGAAAATTCGGTGGAAACATACCATTCGGCACATAGAAAAACGCTAACCGCGGAACCGCCTTCGTCGCCGCCTTCGCTCCGACCGACAACGCCGGCACCATCGCGTCAAGCAACGGCAACGCAATCGTCGCTCCCAGACCACGTAATACCGTGCGGCGAGAAAGTGCTTGTTTCGTAACGATCATCACTGCGCTCTCCTCATCAGAAATGGATCACTCATGACAATGCCAAGAATCACAGTCTGCATTCGATAGTCGTTTTCGCTCGATTCGCGCACTATGCGACGCAGCGTCGGCATGTCGTAATAATCAAGTCCGCGACCGAACGCATATGTCATCAATTTTTCGGTCACCGTAGTCACAAACTGTTCGGGGTTTTCTGTCAAACGTGCACGCATCTCGGCCACACCGTCAAACGAACGGCCATCGGGCAGCACACCAGACGCGTCAATCTCGTTAAAAGACACGTCCACGTCTCTCCAACGACCAATCGCATCAAAATTTTCAAGCGCAAATCCCGTTGGATCGATCATCGTATGACACGAAGAGCATGCTGGATCGTTGCGATGCTGTTCCATGCGCTCTCTGAGTGTGGGCCGTTTCGCTTGCGTCCGCTGGTCATTGAGCGCGGGCACATTGGGGGGCGGATCCGGGGGCGGCGTGCCGAGAATATTATTCAGAATCCACTTTCCACGAAGCACGGGAGACGTTCGAATAGCATGCGACGTCAGTGTTAAGACGCTCCCGTGGCCCAAGATTCCAGCACGTGCACTATCGTCAGAGAGATTGACGCGGCGAAAATGCGGACCGGTCACACCAGGGATGCGATAGTGATCTGCTAACCGCTCATTAAGGAACGTGAAATCAGCCGTAAGAAGGTCGACCATGCTGTGGTCATTTCGGATGATGCTGTCAACAAAAAGCTCGGTCTCCCGGAGCATGCTTTGACGCAACGATTCGTCAAACGCAACCGAAAAAGGATCGCCCGGACGAACAATCGTCTCGAGATTCCGTAACTGCAGCCATTGCGAAGCAAAATTTGTCGTTAACGTGCTTGAACGCGGGTCGGCAATCATGCGTCGCACTTGGCGCTGCAATTCCCCACGATTGCCGAGACGGCCGTCCTCGGCAAGGTCGAGTAGTTCATCGTCAGGAATACTGCTCCAAAGAAAGAAAGAGAGGCGCGACGCAAGTTCAAAGTCGCTCACGCGATACGGCTCACCACTCGAAACACCTGCAGCATCAGCTTCGATGCGATACAGAAACTCTGGACTAACCAAAAGCCGGCGAATAGCGAGTTCAACGCCATCGTCAAAGCTCCCGTCATCACGGCGTCCCTGGCGATAAAAGTCCAGCAGAATCTGCAGCTCTGCCTCATCGACAGGACGGCGATACGCACGGCGCCCTAGGGTAGTCAATATCTCCCGTGCACATCGTGCGGCATCATTGGTCAAGTCCGAGGATGGCCGGCAACTGAAAATACGCGCCCGTGATGGCGTCTCACTAACACCTGTTGAATCGTACGGACCGGTAACCGTAACGCTCCGGACGAACGGTTGCGTACCAGCGAAGCCTCCACTATTACCAGCGACATTTGGATTGGGAAACGGTTCACGTACCTGCTCGACAAGCGCCGATGGCTTCTTGAAGAACGTGACACCGATTTCACCGGGACCACTTGTTACGGTTACCCGAACATCAATCGTGGATGCCTGCGCATAGGGATTCGCTGGTTGGCCTTCCACCTGTGGACCGAGCGTAAATAGTTCCACCGGGTTTCCATCAATCGTCATCTCTAGGTCATGGTTCTCCCGAAGACCCCGAGTCCCCGTCAATTCAATCCGCACATCGTAATCTGCATCTCGCGGAAAAAGATGCTCAACGTACAGGCCCCCTCGAGTACCGAACGGCAACTCTTCAACTCGCCCATGCTGTGGCAAGTCCTGCGCCGCTTGATACGTATCCGCCGTTGTTGCCGGAAGCGGACTCCCAACAGCTAATCGACTAATCGTCCTAGCAGCCGTCAGGTAGCGTTCCAGTAACGATTGAGACATCTTCAACACGCCGCCGATATTGTCAAATCCGTAACTCGAATCATCGGCCGGCAGAAAATCAACAGCCTCAATTTCAACCGCGAAGAGGTCTCGAATCGCATTGCGGTATTCAGTACGATTTAGTCGATGGAGTGTCGCCGTTCGACCGGGGTTTCGCGTTGATGCCCACGACGTATCAAGCTCGCCTTCCAGCCATGTCAAAAACCGCTCCTGATTTTCAGGATCAGGGCGGAGACGACCGGCCGGCGGCATCACGCCACCACGAAGCTTTCGGACTACCTTTTCCCACTCGACCGCATGACTACCGACCTCGTTCAGGCTCAGCGTGTCAAGCGTTAAACCGACTGAACGAAGCTGAGCGACGAGCGGTGAATCCACTTCGCCATCACCGTTCACGATTTCTTGGCTGTGACAAGTGACACAGTATTGGTCAAGCAACGCTCTGTAGGCAGCAACGGCCCCACCTTCTGAGCTAGAACTCTGCGGCAACAAACCAAGCCCGGCTGATTGGAGCAAACCGCCAGAGCCACCCACGAAAACGGCCAGCAACGTAAGCCGTAGGATGTGTGTCTTCATCATCGTCGCAAGAACCCTAAAATATTGCAGAAGTCCAGCCAAATCAGTTGATTAGACCTATTTTTGTCAATCGTAGTCGGTCGAAACTCAAGGTGTCAACGCCTATCGCCAAATCCATTAACGAACCCGCCTAATTTTACTTTTCGAGAAATGGTTAGGGGTGAGCACGGCACCCGTCAGCGGCCTGTTTCAATCGGCAAAGACGGCTGCAGTCCGCACCGAGGCGCCATTACCCAGTCACTCGTTGCTTCCTCCTGACGCCAGTAGCGAATAGTGGGAGCGGAAGGAGTCTCGTCGTAAGGCGTTACATGCACAAAGCTGTAACACGCGGGAAGGTCCTCCGGGCGGAGCTCCTCCAAAAGTGCTGCATCAGATAGGCCGTTCGCCTCCTTCAACCGCGCAAACTGCACCGGCGTGATCGTCCGTTGCCACGCACCGCCATTGACCACCACTGGGCTAAGCGCGTTGCGCACCGGTGAAAACCCATCAACGATTACGGTTCGACCAAGTCGAGTCAGTTCAAGTACACGCTGGCTCCAATCCACCAAATGCGTATGGTTGTGGACATAAATAGCTACCGGTCGTTGATCGGCCAATAAGCCTGCCTCAATGGCTCGCAATCTGCCGCCAAACATCAGGTCACGGCTTCGCCAAAAATAGTCATATTGGCCACCGCGACTATTAGGCATCCGCGAACACTCTGCCACTGGAGGACCTTGCGGATCGATCTGAGTTAGAGGGCGCTCAAAACGTCGTCGCGCGCGTCGTACGGCCGCTCGATAATCACAGAGAGCCGTAAGCTCCGCATCAGTCAGTTCATCCATCAGTGCCGCGGCCAATCCATTCTCTACAATCAAACGTGCGACCGGCTTGAATCGGTCGTCATCCGGCAGAACTCCAAGAACAAACGACGAACCCTCTTCCCGAACAGAGACGAGGTCCCATGCGGGCGGCTGCACATCTCCCGCGTCGAGGTCAACACGAAACTGCTGCCAAGGCAACCGAAAAAGCACGTAACGCAAAAACTGAACGGAACGACGACCAAGGTCGATTAGCCCTTCGGCAGCTAACCCGTAGGTCACGCCAGCCCCTTTATCGGCAAAATTATCGACTACCGGGTACCGTGCCTCATACTCACTCAAAAACGCCTCAATGGTTTGCGCTCCCCACGGGTGTTCAAGATGCCTACGGCCATTCTGTTCAATAAACGGAGTCGGCCAATCGGTAAAGCGATTCGCTCTCCATCGAATTTGATGACCATGTTCCACGAACACCTGTCCATCTGACGAAACCCAATGACCCGCAGTCGCGACAGAGACACGACTTTCCGGCGAACCGAGCGCCTGTTCGACTCGAGTCTGAACTGCCGGAAAAAGCAACGCCGCATCGTGGTCGCCCGGCACTAAGATCACACGATTAGAACCGGTGCGTGCAAAGTTAGCGAGAGCGTCGACCTCTACGCTATGAGCCGCCAGCACTCGTTCAATTCTCGCCAATGCTTCCGCCTCTGTGCAGCCGAACACTCGCTCTTCGTAGACACAATCCGACGCAGTCGATTGCCATAGCTCGAATGTATCTCCATTCAGAATAAGGTCCGTTGAGCCATCCCCTGCAATGTCCAGTGCACGAAGGAACAATCGAAATTCCTCCGCCCATCGGAAATCCTCCTGCGGATACCAGAGCCCTGCATCATCCCGGCCTACGCCCATATGTAGGTCGGCAATAACGACAATTTGACGACGACCAGCCTCGGCGGACAACGACTCCTGGGCCATAAGCCGAGGCTCTGCCACGACCAGCAAAAACCCGAACAGCAACCCCACCAAAACAGCCCGGATCAAGCGCGATGTATTTATTCGGACAAACTTCATCAGCGGGAACATATTATTGAGATTTTTTAAGAGAAAACCTCGCAATTTCCTCATCATTTCTAGCTACAACGTGCTGGTTCGCGTAAGCCGGATGTGACCAATTTACCGCCGGTCCTTGGGTGCGACGACGCACGTAGGGGCTCGTTGGTTTGATCAGATGTGTTCGGCTGATTTCAGCGTAACCTTCCGGTGAAAGTTTGGCGATCACCAAATCGCCGAGGTCGGTGTTAATAAAGTAACGGTCTCCCTGTCGAACAAAGAAAGCCGTCGCCCAATTCGCACGATCCCCAATTAACGCTTCGGTCTCCCAAACACGCTTCCCGGTTGTCAACTCCAGACAGCGAAGTACCCCATGACCATCAACACCGTAAATGTATCCGTCCTGAATGACCGGGGTACTGATAACGGAGTCGAGTGTATCGAACACACGTCCATATTCGGGGTCGCTTTCCCCAATCCCTTCCCAGAGCAGGGTCGCATTCGGATACGCCTCAGTCAACTGAAGCAGGCGCGCTCCACCCCACTGTGAGGTAACAAAGAGATACGGACCACTGCGAACTGCTGTCGGAACAGTCATTCCCATGTCAACGATATGGGCAACTTCCCAATAGACCTTGCCAGTCTCCGGATTGAGCGAACTGATCGCGCGAGGGTGCCAAACGACGAGTTGTCGAACTCCAGCGGCCTCAATAATGAGCGGCTGGGAATAGCCAGGTTCCCAATCGGACGACAGTGCCTGCCAGATTACATCCCCGGTCAGTTTGTTGAATGCAATTACCTTTGCGTCTGGCTCCCCGCCGACCAAGCAAATAAGACGGTCCCCATCAACCAAAGGGGCACTGCTCATCCCCCACGATGGAACAGAAGCGTTAAAGTCCTGAACGTAATCCTTTTCCCACAGTACGCGGCCATCAGCAATGTCGACTGCTAAAAGGTTCCCCATCGCTCCCAAGACATAAACACGGTCACCGTCAACGGTTGGAGTCGCACGTGGCCCAATCGCATATGCAAGCTGAAGCCCGGCATAGTTAGTTTCCCATTCGTGAGTCCAGAGGATCTCACCACTCGATTCGTCCAATGCCAACACGCGTTCAACCACTTCCGTGTTTCGCGCATTCGCACGAAATGCATCGGTAACGAACACACGACCGTTCGCAACAGCTGGTCCGGCATAGCCTCCATGAATCGGCACTCGCCATGAAACGTTAAGTCCATCCTCCGGAAACGTGTCAACAATATTGGTATCACTCCAAATACCAAGACGACCCTGACCACGCCATTCCGGCCAGTCGTTCGCACTAAGTGGACAGCCTGCAATAATGACTGTGACGGTCGTCATGACTAGAACTGTGAAGCGCATAAGTTCATCGTCTCACAGTCAGCGCTCGAATGCCGCCTCCGGCTGCCAAAAACTCACCCAAAAGCAATTAGGAACTGCTTCTTTAACGATGATAAGGGAGAGAATTGGCTTGATCGATGCACTAACTCACACCACACTTCCTCAGCAGAGTCCTACGTTAAGAGCCACGTCAACAAAGAGAGAAACCGATGTCGCGTGAGAGAAAGATGCGGCTCCGAGCCAAAGACGTCGAGCTGGTTGCGTCCCTAAACGATTCGTCGACGGCAAATGCAGTATGGGATGCACTTCCTATCATCGGCCATGCACAAACAGGGGGAGAGGAGATCTACTTCTCTGTTCCAATCAAAGTTAGAGGGAGAAGTGAACGCCGTCGAGACTGTCGAGAACGGTGCGGTGGCATTTTGGCCGCCAGGCAACGCACTCTGTTTGTTTGGGGGGCCAACACCTGTAAGCCAAGCCGACGAAATCCGCCCGGCAAGTGCCGTCAATGTCGTGGGAAAGATAGATAATGCCGCGTCGGCTCTCGCGAAAATCAACAACGGCAGCAAAGTCGAAGTGATACGCGAATAAGTTTTGTTGACATCTGATTGCTCAATCTCACCCAGTGCAATAGCAGCGCCAGAGCCTCTTTAAACGACTCCGGCGAAAGAAAAAATTCGATTCATTAAACGGTCACAGCTTGGAACATAAAAGCAACGCATCGGCAACCGTTCGCATTAGAGACGAAATTAGGTTGAGAGGCGACGAACAACGACACGGACCGCAGCATTAAAACATGATTGAGTTTCTCACGAGACAAACACAGAATGCTCCTGCACGTGAAATTCCATTCCAATCGTCTCAGCCAACTCTTCAGTCGTGGATTGTGATTTTCTGAACGCGCCAAGTCAATAGTTCGGCAACATAGACCTCGTTCTCCGACGGACACGCCATCCCGTGGATCCAGCCAAACTGACCGACTGCCTGGCCATCGCGACCAAGAAAACCGAGTAGTCGGCCATCGAGCGACATCTTGTAGATACGTCCGGGAAACATGTCCTGCGTGAACATCACCGGGTCGGGCCCTGGGGTAATGCAAATTGTGTTGGGCCACAACGAGTTGTAGCTACCATCTGGCAATTTACCAAAGTTAGGAACTTTCGGCGCATAGTCAGCCGGAACGGGCGCCTGCCGCCGAAGGTCGTCGAGTGTAATCTGATGCGAAAAGGTACCATTCGAATCAAACACCTGAACCCGGTTGTTAGACCGGTCCGCGACGTAGATATGCCCCTGGTCGTCCGCAGCTATGCCATGTGGCACACGAAACTGGCCCGTTGCACTGCCTCTCTCGCCCCAAGACGACACCCAGTTACCGTCAGCGTCGTATTTGGCCACTCGAGCGTTGTTATATCCATCACTAAAGTACACATTTCCGTCTGGGTCGAACGCTACGTCCGTGACCTCATCGAAGAAACCATCTCGCGCGATTGGCGGCATGGCGCCTGGAGTTTCATAGTAAGGGGGACGCAAAGAGTGCGGTGGGCAAGTCGGGCCCACACACCGTGGATAGCGCGAATGGGTCGACTCCGGGCGCCGACCAAAGACTTGCAGCACACTACCACCAGAGCTCAGCTTTACTGCCATGCTCGAACCATTGTCCACCAGCCAGATATTGTCCTCGGAATCCACACGCACTGCATGTGCCCACGCCTTTGAATAGAGGTTTTTTCCGATCTCCCGAATAAACGAACCATCGGGTCCAAACTCGTAGAGGGAGGCAGCGCGGGGACCAATGATCGTTGCCTCTGACCCAGTTCGGCTGTAGACAAAGATATGGCCTTGCGAATTCACAGCGACACCGGCCGCCTCACCGAGAGAGAGGTCCGGTGGGAGCCGCAGTGGCGCCACAGCGTCATACTGGAGTTCCGGTGCCGTTTGACTAGAAGCGGAGGAAACCGACAATAGGAAATAGAAAATGACAGTCAGGGTCAACCAGCGCATACGTTCACCTCAATTTTTTCTCGGATAACCTAAATTTCACGATTGATAATGACGCGAACCATGGGGCCGATGCACCTACAAATTTCCGTAGCGCTATAACAGCATGCCTAAATCGTAACTGCCTGGCTTACCTTCCGCTGGCGCTTCCAGAAATTTCAAATGGCCCTAGCTGCCCAAGGGAAACGACCTTTACCGTAGAGACAACATTCAGCGTCCCTTAAAGATTCGGCCAACGCCTTTCGCCAGTTGGGAAATACGAGAACCTTGGTCGCCATCATGCGGCAGACCCGCGTCAACCCGCGTCAACCCGCGATAGTGCTTGAACCAACGCTCGCCTCACGAACACGGGAATCATGGCCCGACGATAGTCCGCGCTGGCGTGAATGTCTTCGTTTAAGTCGTCAACACCATCCCCGGCATTCGCTGCTGCCGCCTCAACCACCTCGACCGAAGCTGGTTGTCCAGCAAGTGACGCTTCGACGTGAGACAGGCGAGATGGACACGCCGCGGCACCGGTAAGAGCGACGCGTGCCGACTCAATAACACCATTTCCCACCTCTAGCGCAGCAGCGACGCCAACTATGGCAAACCGTGAAGCTCGCTGGAGCAATTTTGCGTAGGCCGCTGAACTCACTGGGGAAAAACTCACCTTCGTGAGAATTTCATCGGCAGCCAAATCGACTGTAAAGATCCCCTGAAAGAAGTCATCGGCCTTAACAACACGCTCCCCATTAGGTCCGTGCAGGTGAAAGCCAGCGTCAACGGCTAACATGACAGCTGGATAATCCGCCGCTGGATCTGCATGAACCAAACTCCCGCCTAGCGTACCGCGGTTGCGGACCTGTGGGTCCCCGATCACCGCTGCCGTTTCGGAAACCGCTGGGCATCGTTCCTGCAGCAACGGCGAAACGGACACGCTCTGATGCGTCGCCCCTGCGCCGATCTCGATGACACCTCCGTCGTTCCGTATTTCTGTAAATTCAGGAATGTGAGCAATGTCGATAAGCACCGTTGGTTCGCTAAGACGCAATTTCATTAACGGCACGAGGCTATGTCCACCGGCAATCAGTTTTCCGGTGCCGCCCGCCGCCTTTAGTTTGTTGACCGCGTCATCAAGTGTAGTCGCCCGTTCGTAGTCGAATGCAGTCGGGATCACGACTGACCTCCGTGAATAATCCGCCACAGCTTCTCAGGTCGCAGCATCATGTCGATGTGCTTCACACCGAATTGGCTCAATGCGTCAACTGCAGCAGCCACAATGCACGGTGTTGAGCCAATGGTTCCAGCCTCACCAACACCTTTAGCTCCAAGTGGATTTACCGGCGTCGGCGTCACGGTACTATCAAGTTCAAATCGAGGAAAATCACTCGCGCGAGGGATCGCATAATCCATGAATGAACCAGTCAGCGGCTGTCCATCATCGGCGTAAACGAATTCTTCGATCATTGCCTGCCCTATCCCTTGGGCAAGACCCCCATGGATCTGACCTTCCACAATTAACGGATTGACCAAGTGTCCGGCATCATCCACGGCCACGAACTTCACTAGCTTCGGCTCTCCTGTCTCACGATCGACCTCCAACATCGCAATATGACAACCGAATGGATAGGTATTGTTGGACGGTTCGAAGAAAGCCTCTTCGCTCAGACCCGGCTCAAGCCCCTCTGGGAGCGGAACCGGGCGGTATGCGAATCCTGCTATCTCAGCAAACGGCTTGGCTGACGACGGCGCGCCCGCAACTGCCACCGTGCCATTCTCAAAAACCAAATCTGATTCATGTGCTTCAAGTAGCGCCGCCGCAAATTTCGCCATCTTGGCTTTTACCTTAGTCCCGGCCATGTGCAGAGCCGCCCCTCCAACTGCCTGCGAGCGACTACCAAACGTGCCAATGCCTTGTTTCACAACACCAGTGTCACCATGATGAATGGTTATATGCTCCATTGGCACGCCGAACTGGTCAGCCAACATCTGCGAAAATGTCGTCTCATTGCCCTGTCCGTGAGGTGAAGCGCCAGTCGTCGCACTGATCCGGCCATCACGTTCCACTGTCACCTGAGAATGCTCCCAGCCTCCAGTCGGCAGTGATGATGAAGGTCCGATTCCGCAGACCTCCACGTACATCGCGAGACCAATACCGACAAGCCGACCTTCTGCTTTTGCCGCATCCCGCTCAAACTTGAGTTGTTCCCAATTGGCCTTCTCTAACGCACGGTCGAGCGCCTTGTTGTAATCACCCGAGTCATAAACCGACCCCATTTGAGTGGCATAAGGAAATTGGTCTGACGGTATAAAATTCTTTCGGCGCACATCTGCCGGTTCCATCTCAAGTTCTCGTGCAAGCATGTCCATCGAACGTTCAACGAAATAGGCCGCCTCCGGCCGACCTGCTCCGCGATACGCATCAGTCGGCGTTTTGTTAGTGAAGACCTCTGTTAACGTCGCCCGTACTGCCGGAAACGCATAAGTTCCGTTTAGCATCGACAACGTAAGTGTTGGAATGGCTGCAGTCAGAAGCATGTTGTATGCGCCGATGTCAGCGACCAAACGAATCTTCAAACCAAGGACTGTGCCATCGCGTCTCGCCGCCAGGTCGACGTAACCAAGGATGTCGCGACCGTGGATAGTAGCGAGAAATGCTTCAGACCGATCTTCTATCCACTTAACCGGAACACTCAGTTTCTTCGAAATAGCTGATGCAACATACTCTTCACCGTAGATGTTGATCTTGGCACCGAAACCACCGCCAACCTCTGGAGCAATTGCCCGAACTTGATCCTGTCCTAAACCGTTCAGCGCCGCTATAAAACTTCTGAGAATATGGGGGTTCTGAGTGGATGACCAAATTGTCATCGTCGACTTCCCCGACTCGTAATGCGCAACGACTCCACGCGGCTCAATTGCGGTCGGTGCCAGCCGATGATTGATCATCCGTTGCGAGATTACGACTTCAGCCTCGGCAAACGCCTTGTCGATAACAGTGTCGTCCACGTCTCCTTTTTCGCCAACTCCAGTGCCGCTCGGAAACGGACCGACCGCCGCGTTATTTGCAAAATCTGGATGAATAACTATGGGCTTCCCACTTAATGCTTCTTCTGGGTCGACTACCGCTGGTAACGATTCATAGTCAACGGAAACGGCATCAGCGGCATCCCTTGCAACGTAACGATCTCGAGCCACAACGACAGCGACTGGTTCACCCACGTAGCGAACAACGTCGACAGCAACGGCTCGATGGTCTGGTGAGGGAAATGGCGTACCAATTGGCATCGGACCTAGAAATTCCGCAATCTGCGCTCCGGTAAAGACTGCCTCCACACCCTCGATCGCGGCAGCCCTGCTGGTATCGATGGATTTAATGCGACCGTGAGCAATGTCACTGCGCTTAAACGCAAGGTGTTGCAGACCGACCAATTTGATGTCATCGACGTAAGTGCCCTGTCCTTGAATGAGACGGGGGTCCTCACGTCGCTTGACGCGTTGTCCTACGAGCTTCGGTAAAACGGGGGAAGATTCCATGGTCTAACCCTCATTGTTTTCTGCGCGATCCGCAGCGTTCTGAATCGCATTAACGATGTGTTGATATCCCGTACATCGGCAAAAATTTCCGTCGAGGCCATCCCGAATCTCTTGTTCGGAAGGCGACGGATTTTCCTGCAGGAGATGCACCGCAGACATAATCATGCCTGGAGTACAGTAACCGCACTGCAGGCCATGCTCGTCCCAAAACCCTTCCTGTAATGGATGCAACTGGTCACCATCCGCCAAGCCTTCAATCGTCGTGACCTCCGCACCATCGGCCTGCACGGCAAAAATCGTGCACGCCTTCGCACTTTGACCATCAATTAAGACGGTGCATGCACCGCACTGACTCGTGTCGCATCCCACATGTGCACCAGTGAGATTGAGATGCTCGCGAAGATAGTGCACTAGCAATAATCGCGGCTCCACATCTGCCGTGCGCTTCTTTCCGTTAACGGACAATGAGACTCTCACCATCTGGCTCCTCTATGGTGTAGGGCGACGGTCTAACGAAGCCGGCCCTATAGCTCTACACACCATTCCAAAATTGCTTTACAACGTCCATCTCTAGAATTACGTCTGCGACACGTTTCGCGTGCCACCAATGTACCTACTCAGCGCCTCCATCGGCAATTCTATATTGCGAAAGTGACGCTTGTGCCCATTTTGTGGGCTACAACTCTACCGCTATTCCAACACACTAGGAAAAACGTCCCAATATCCACGCCTTTTAGCTGAGTCTCGGAAGGTTTCCGAGGTGGCGCCCAAAAGAATTCGCAAAAAAGAGAAAAGGCCCGGCTGATAGCCGGGCCTTCGAAATCCACCCGCGACCGTTTACCCAACAGTCAGCAAGTCGAGTCTGCCAGTGCTATCACTCATCTTTTCTACAGGCACACCCATCTTATCGAGAATCGTCAAGTGGAGATTCGTGATGGGAGTCTTCTCTGGAAGATGGAGATGACGTCCACCGGACTTAATCTGCCCAGAGGCACCACCAAGAAGCGCCAATGGCAACCCCTTGTTGTCGTGCCGATTACTATCAGACATACCGGCACCGTAAATCATCATCATGTTATCGAGCAAATTGCCATCCCCATCCGGTGTCGCCCTCGCCTTTTCAAGAAAATACGAGAACAGCGTTAGGTGATACGCATTAATTTTGGCAACTTTCTCATACAAGGTCGGATCATCGCGATGGTGGGATGTCGGATGATGCGAGTCAGGCACGCCAATTTGAGGATATGTTCGGCCACTAATTTCCCTGGCCATCATGAATGTACTGACACGGGTCAAGTCAGTCTGATATGCGAGTAGCTGCAGGTCGAACATCAGTTTCGCATGTTCCTCATACGTCGCAGGAATACCCGCAGGCTGGTCTACTTCTGGGAGCTCACGGTCGCTCTGCTCCTCGGCCTTCTGAATACGGCGTTCGATGTCACGCACCGCTTCAAGATATTCATCCACTCTAAGACGATCATTCGGACCGAGTTCTCGCTGCAGCGCATCAACTTTCTCACTAACCGAGTCCAGAATGCTCTGGTCCTTCTTGATACGAGCAAGCCGAGCCGCAGAATCCGTCGACCCTGCATCACCGAAAAGGCGCTCGAAAACCGCACGTGGATTGTTTTCACCTAGAAGTGGCGTCGTTTCGTTACGCCACGCAATCGTGTTTGTATAGGTACAGCTGAAACCCACGTCACACGACCCCGATACGTCTCGGCTATCAAGCGCGATCTCCAGAGATGCCAGCTGAGTATGTTTCGCGAATTCTCTGGCAATCAGTTGGTCGACTGATATCCCAGCTCGCAAGTTCGACTCAGTGCGTGCTGGCGTAACACCAGTCAAGAAGCGAGTCGCCGCACTGGCGTGGACGCCAGCATTACTCGCAACGCCATTCAGGCCTGTCACCACTGTCATCTGATTGCGGTAGGCTTCTAAGGGTTTCAACAAGCGAGTGATTTCGAAGTTGGCCCCCTCTCCCTGAGGCGTCCAGTGCTTCATCGCCATCCCGTTGGGGACATATACGACACCAAATCGCCGAACCGGGTGAGCAGCGCTGTTGCGAATAGCTGCAAATGCCGGCACCATCCCATCCAACAACGGCAGCGCTAGCGTTGCACCAATGCCTCGTAGCACTGTTCGTCGAGGTATAGCCTTCTTTGTAACCATCATGGATTTGACCTCCGCATCTGGAACGCAGGACTTTTCACGATCCCAAGAATAATAGACGACCAACGGTAATCGTCGCCAGCCGCGTTTCTCACTATTTTTCGGACCGTTGGGGCGTCATAGTACTCTAACCCTCGGCCCAACGCATACATCATTAGTTTTTCCGTAACAGTACCGACAAAATCGTCAGGTCGGCTCAGCAAGAGGTCACGAAGCCCTGTCGGGCCTTCAAAGGCCGCTCCGTCCGGGAGAACTCCCGACGCATCAATTGGCTTTAGAGACTCGCTCATCAGTCGCCACGCACCAATTGCATTGTAATTTTCCAGTGAAAACCCGATTGGGTCCATTGGTGCATGACACACCGAACATGCCGGATTCTCACGGTGGATCACCATGGCTTCTCGCATCGACAACGGTTCGCCCTCTGCATTTTCCTCTTTGAGTGTGGGCACATCGGGTGGCGGTTCTGGTGGCGGAGCCCCTAGCAGATTCTCAAGCACCCATTTGCCACGCAACACCGGTGATGTTCGATTCGGATAAGAGGTGACCGTCATTAGACTTCCATGACTCAGCAACCCCGCCCGTTCATTTGGGGCAAAAGTCACTTTCCGAAACCGACTACCGTAAACGTTTGGAATTCCGTAATGCTCCGCAAGACGCTCGTTGACAAATGTGTAATCAGCACGAAGCAATTCGAGAAGACTCAGGTCTTCGCGCAACAAACTCTCAAGGAACAGTTCGGTTTCCGTTTGATAGGCTTCTCGAAGGTTTTCATCAAATTCTGGAAACTCAAGGGGATCGGGATACACACTCTTGATGTTTCGAAGATGTAACCATTGCCCAGCGAAATTCTCGACAAGTGCCCTTGACCGTTCATCAGACAACATTCGACGGATTTGACGTTCGAGCACCTCAGGGTCACTCAGCGTGCCCTGTTCGGCAAGAGTAATTAGCGTGTCGTCGGGAATACTGCTCCAAAGAAAAAATGATAGACGAGACGCTAGCTCAACATCATCGATCGAATAGTTCCTGGCTGATTCGACATCAACGGGGTCACGTTCTATGCGATACAAAAACTCTGGGTCTGCAAGCAACCGTTCCAACGCAAAGCCAATACCTTGATCGAACGCTCCTTCACTCCGGCCAGAATCATAAAAGTCCATCAAAGTCCGGATGTCGGATTCTGTTACGGAGCGGCGATAAGCGCGTCGGGCCAGCCTCGACAAAATCTTCCGAGCGCACGGGCGTTCTTCAGAGACTGACACTGGTGTACAGACAAAGACCTTTCGACGAGTTGGTGTGTCGCCCGGCCCATCTACCGAGTAGGGACCACTGATTTGCACACTACCAAGGGCGGGGTTGCTATCCGGCATGTCATTGATCGCCAATGCAAATCCCGTTTGGCGAGGCTGTAACACTCCGTCCGGCTCCCATGTTTCCCTCGGAAACGAAATGCCAATCAGGTGTGGACCAGCGTCCACGTTGACCGTTACTTCAAGTTCATCATCAGCGTGAAGCGTATAAGACTCCCAATCATCCGTGCCCCGAATGTTACCGGCATAACTGATTGGGGCCGGCGTCCCTGGGGCCTCTCCACCAAAAGTGAACGTCTCTAGCCGCACGCCATCGAGTCTAAATTCGACGTCATGTCTCTGGTCGATTCCGCGAACATACCCAACGTAGTTCGTTCGTAAGCGAGCTCGGATCCGATATTCACCATCGACAGGGAAATGATGCTCTATCGCAGCACCTCCGCGCGAGCCGAATGGCAGATCTTCGCTTTGCTGATTGTTCTGGATTAAGTTCAGCGGAAGGTCATAAGTCCGGATAACGGCCCCGCCTGTCGGCGGACTACCAATCGCAAGTCGACTGACCTTTCGTGCTGCCGATATATACCGCTCGAATAATGCAGGCGACAGGGATAACGCACCTGCATTGTTGTCAAAACCATGACGGTCAGGTGCATCAGCCGGAATCCATTCACCAACATCAATATTAAGGTCGAGAAGATCGCGAATTACGTTGCCATACTCTGTCTGATTCAGCCGGTGGAAAGCCTGCGTACGACCCGGGTTCGGATTGCTCTCGGCAGCTCGATCAAGTTCATCTTCAAGCCATTTCCGAAAGCCGTCGTAGGTCTCTTTGTCGGGCCGGGGCCGAGGTCTGGGCGGCATCGCCCCTACGCGCAGTTTTCGAACTACTTTTTCCCACACATCCGGTCGTTCGGCCACGTTGTCGATATCGACATCATCGAGTGAAAGCCCAACGGCTCGTAATTGGGAAACGAGCAAAGACCGCGGCTCATCCGTGCCGCGCACAAAATCGCCGTTGTGACAGGTAACGCAATAGCGATCAACCAATGCACGTTGTGGCGAAATTGAAGGGCTCGTCGCTGTCTGTTCTTGCTGTTGCGCTTCCATCAACACCGGACCTGCCACCACAAGACCCGTGGTCACAATTACCCAAAGCCGTTTGTGCACTGCTCCTCCCCCTTCTGTAGTCTTCATCCAGAGCCGAAAGGTCGTAGTAGTTTCTTCTCTATTATCGGCCGTTGTCAATCACTAGTAGCGTGCAGTAGGATGGGCAAATAGGCGGATTCCAGTATCACGTCACGCGACCCCGCAATGGGTAATGGAGAGAGCCACAAATGCGTAAGAAGCGGATAGGACACCTAGTTGGATTTATCTTCGCCCTTTGGCTCTCGATAACAACGGCATTAATCGGCACAGCGAACAACCCATTAGTCGATGCAGTGAAATCGCAAAATGCAGAAACGGTTCGAAGCTTAATCGTCGAAGGAGCAAACGTCAACGAGACAGAACCAGACGGTGCAACAGCTCTTCACTGGTCTGCCTACCGGGACGACCTTGACACAACGGTGCTCTTGATTGATGCCGGCGCAAACGTAAACGCTCCAAATGCCCTAGGTGCTACTCCTCTTTGGCTCGCCGCAGACAATGGAAGTTCGACGATGACTGCACTTTTGCTCAAAGCGGGTGGCGATCCGAATGTTGCCCTCCCTTGGGGTGAAACACCGGTGATGACCGCTTCTCGCACAGGAAATCTTCGAACAGTCCAGCTGCTGTTGGATGCAGGCGCCGATGCAAACGCGTCGGAATATGCACGCAACCAAACAGCACTGATGTGGGCAGTATCACAAGGCCATCATGCGATCGTCAAAACACTTCTTGAGCATGGAGCCGACGTCTCAGCTCACTCCAAAGAACGCCCACGGCTGATGCATGCTGATAGCACCAACGCGTCCCAATATGACCAAGGTATTATGTGGAACCGTGGCGGGTATAGCCCTCTGCTCTTTGCAGCCCGCCAAGGCCACATCGACTCGGCCAAATTTTTGTTAGCGGCCGGCGCCAACGTTAACGACAAAGCGCCAACCGGTGCGAGTGCACTGGTTGTCTCTTCGCATAGCGGCCATGGTTCGTTCGCAACTTGGTTACTTAACGAAGGCTCAAACCCCAATCTAATGGATGCGGGTTACAGCGCCTTACATGCCGCAATCCTCCGTGGTGACCGACCGCTTGTCGAAGAACTGCTCAAACATGGCGCTGACCCTAATGCTCGCCTAGAGACCGGTACGCCCATCCGACGTACCAGCCAAGATTGGGCATTCAATCCAGCTCTTGTTTCCGCAACACCTTATTGGCTTGCGGCCTTCTACCGCGAGCCTGAAATCATGCGCCTCCTAGTCGCTGCGGGAGCAGACCCTCGGCTGACAACACTGGAGTTATGGCGGCAGGTTTTCGAGCGCGCCGGGGGTGTCGGACCACCCTCTATCACCGGCGGGTTTGAAACCCCCCTGATGGCAGCGGTGCGCGGGTCAAGTGACCGAAATCGTTTCTTCTTGAATAGGCGGGACGCGAATAAGGGGGAAGAACGAAAGGCCCTAGAAACCATCAAATTTGCCGCCTCCCTAGGAAGTGACATCGACGCAATTGACCAAAATGGCAACACAGTCTTGCACACTGCTGCATCCCGAAATTACATAACTATCGTTCAGTTTCTCGCAGAGCGCGGCGCAAGCCTCAACATCAAGAATAATGCCGGAAGAACTCCCCTGGATTTAGCCGTTAGCGCTGAAGAGAGACGGGCCCTCGGCGTGAATCAGGTCGATGAATCGAGCGCAAACACTGCCGCCCTCCTGAGGAAACTTGGCGCAACAAACGAACCGGTCAGTGAGAAGGTCGAGGCCGCTCGGCGTTGATCTGCGGATCCAAGAATCACCACGCATTTAACCGTTCCAGACACCTCCGTCGCCAGCGATTAAACAAAGGATTTCTGCGTGCGCGGTGGCTATGCTGGTTAATCGCCACCATCCCTAGCACAGCCGTGGCTGGTCCACATTGTGCAGTCGTGGTCTCAATTGAACCCTTTGTAAACATCAGTCAGCACATCGAGGACGACTGGATAAGCACCGGCATCGCCGAAACAATCTCAATCCACTTGTATTCATTTAGGGAACGAGCACCAGTAAAGACTCCTGCTGCTGACAGGAAGGTTCCGTCAGGTCCGGATAAGCGAGGAACACTTCCACGCGGTTGTGGAAGTCTGACAAAGTTTCGAATTAACGGAGCATTTCAACGGATTGACACGCAGCTGAGGCTTACCGCAAGAATCGTCGATGACGTGACCGGGATGGCCCTTGCGCGCCTGAAGCTCAACAGTACGACTGAGAATCTATTTGCGGCACAAGACCAGCTCGGCAAGATACTCCTCAATCGGCTCGAGCGGTTCAATTTGGACAAGGCCGATGGCTTCGCCTCAAAATCACGCCTCGAAACTTTGTTTGGCGAGTCCGAGAATCAACTGACAGCGGCACATGAACCAGCACTACTTAAGAGGCCCTTGGAAAACACAACTCCTAAAAATGTCGCCGACAGCTCGAATCTCATACCGATAGATCAAGATGTTGACTCCTCATCCGACAACCAATATCTGGACAATCACCGAGCGACGGAGTTCGAGCTTCGAACCCGACCACGCATACGGCCAGTTCGCACCACTAATCCTCCTAGCATCGACGGCCACCTTGATGACGAAATTTGGTCCAACACAACCCCAATCACTAATTTCGTACAAACCAGTCCAGTCGAAGGTGCCCCAGGAACGGAACAAACAGAAGTGTGGATCGCATACGACAGAGACTATCTCTACGTAGCGTTTTATGCCCATTACAGTGTTCCTGGGATCATTCGCGCCAATAGAGCAGAACGAGACCAAACAATGGGCGATGACCAGATGTCGATACTGATCGACCCATTCCTAGACCAACAACGTGCCTATCAATTTTCCGTTAACGGGTTTGGTGTGCAAGGAGATTCCATCGTTAACGCCGGCGGAACCGCAATGCGCAGCCGCAGCAGTGTCGGTCGCTCGAGTGGAGGCGCATCAAGTGGCAGTGGCGGAAGCAGCGGCGGGGGGGGCAGCTCGAGTGGTTTCGGAATTCGAGGGGACCGCTCTTGGAACACACTGTTCGAATCCAGCGGCCGCTTGGTTGACGATGGGTGGATGGCAGAAATGGCCATTCCCTTCAAAAGCCTTCGCTATCCGGCACGGCCTTCGGAACAACCCCACCAGTGGGGACTTCAGATCAGCCGAAATATTAGAGAAAAATCGGAGTCACTTGTTTGGTCACCTGTGTCCCGTGATATCGCCGGCCAATTAACCCAAATGGGTTTCATAGAGGGCTTGACGGACCTATCGACAAGTCGAAATCTGGAGTTTCTTCCGACGTTCACTGGTGTCCAAACAGGCGCTCTGGACGCACTCTCCGGCCAATATGACGAACGAGACCCCTTGGGGGAAACAGGCTTTGGCGTCAAGTATGGTGTCACCTCTAACCTCACAATGGATTTCACCTACAATCCCGACTTCTCGCAAATTGAATCAGACAGACCCCAAGTGGAAGTTAATCAACGCTTTGCACTGTTTTATTCGGAACAGCGCCCCTTTTTCTTGGAAGGTCAGGAGATTTTCTCTTCGGCAACACCGGTGAATCTAGTTCACACACGCACGATCGTTGACCCGCGCTATGGCGCCAAACTTACTGGAAAAGTCGGCGCTACAAGTATCGGCGTGTTTATAGCGGACGACGAAGCGCCAGGCCGACTTGACGACCCGGCTGACCCGGCCTTCGGTCGAGTCGCTCAGTCTTTGATTGGAAGAGTGCGCTATGACCTCTATCCGGAGTCTTATATCGGAGTCATCGCAACCGCTAGGGAACTGGGCCAAGACTACAACCGTCTCGGTGGAATTGATGGTCGCTTCCGCCTTGGCCAAACACACAGCCTAAGTTTCACCACTGTGCGATCAACCCACCAAGATTCCACCACCGGACAACTTGATGGCTCCGTATTTGAAGTTGATTTCACGCGGCAAGCCCGAAACTTCAGCTACGGTCTGTCACACAGCAGTATCGACCCACAGTTTCGTTCTGCAACTGGGTTTGTTCCACGTGTCGATATTCGCCGGACGGATGCAAATATATCCTACCGATGGCGGCCAGAAGGAACGCTCATCAGCTGGGGACCAAGCTTTACCTACCTCCGCAACTACAGTCACGCGGGGATGCTAGAAGACGAGCAGTTCCGCACCAATGTCAATTTTGAATTTGTCCGTAACGTGCGTTTCTCTGGCGGTGTAAATCGAGATCTCGAACGCTTCGGTGGAATCAACTTCCGGAAGACGAATTATTCCTTCTTTGGGCTGATTAGTAGCCAGCGATTTTCGATTGTGGGCGGAATGAACGGAGGCGACGGAATCTATTTCAGCAATAGTCCCTTCCTTGGTCGGTCAACTGACGGCAACATTTCATTCTACTTTCGACCGACTTCTCGTCTCCGCACAGAATTTCGAACGATCTTCAGCCGTTTCACGAATCCCACAAACGCCACCGGAATCTTCGACGTAAAGGTCTTCCGCTGGCGCGCAAGCTATCAATTCACTGAACGTCTACTCGCTCGCCACATCCTGGAACACAACACGCTCAGTGGAACACTCGGGAACAACCTTCTGTTGACCTATCGCATCAACTCAGGAACGGTCGCGTTTCTGGGCTACGATGACCGTTTTCAGCGCGGGAACCTCATCGATGAGATGTTCTTTTCGACTGAGGCGCTTGAACGAACGAACCGGGCCTTTTTCACCAAGATTTCCTATCTGTTCCGGTACTAACCTGAGCGCAAGTCTCTCGCGATAGTCGTTATCAAGACACACGACAATCGTTCCAGCCGTCCCAAGACAAATTCATGCCGTTACCGGTGGACTCTAGCGACGTTTTCGGACACACTCCGCCTACCGCTATTCAAGCTGGAGTGCGAATCCCGACTGAAATTCCAGCTTGCCATAAGAACTCGGACCGTCCTAATAACGGAACGACCCGAACCGGAGGCAATGATGTCCGAAAGGTTAAAGCCATTCGTCTTCGTCCTTTTCGTTACGTTGATAGTGCTGACTTGCTTTGCATATCCCATTCGAGCGCAATACGGCGCCACCAATGGCGAATGGCGAAGCTATGGTGGCGACTTAGGGAGCACCAAATACTCGCCACTCGATCAGATTGACGCCACAAATTTCGCAGACCTGAAAATCGCGTGGCGCTGGAACTCCATTGATGGTTCAGTCAACCTGGATTCATTACGCGAGCAACGGCCACAGACATCGATTCGAGGGCTGCAGGCCACGCCCCTGATGGTTAACGGCGTCCTCTACCTGTCGACCGCGATGTACCAGGCCGCAGCGATTGATGCCAGCACCGGCGAAACCCTCTGGATTCATGACCCAGAGGTCTATTTAGGTGGCGCCCCAACACACGGCTACGGTTCCCGTGGGGTTGCATACTGGACGGACGGCAAAGAAGAACGAATTTTCTGGGGGACGAGCGAGGGCTATCTGTTGGCCGTCGACGCAAAAACCGGACAACCGCCAAGTAACTTTGGCAAGAACGGTCGGGTGGATTTAACGGATGGCATCCCGAGAGCCGACCGCGGAGAAACAAACTACCAAGGGCGTAATCTGCTCGGCGTGAAATCACCTCCAATCATCGTCAGGGACGTTGTGGTCACACCGACGATCATTTCTGATTTCGTAGTCCGCAAGGAAGCCCCACCCGGATGGTTGAAAGGCATCGACGCGCGAACAGGCGATACAAAGTGGGTATTCAGAACGGTGCCCCAAGGTGATGACTTCGGTGCTGACAGCTGGCAAAACGAGTCATGGCGGTACTCGGGCAACGCAAACGTCTGGCCGCCTATGAGTGCCGACAACGAAACTGGATTTATTTTTCTTCCGATTGGCACACCCACGAGCGACTATTACGGAGGCCATCGCCTCGGCGACAATCTCTTCGCCGAAAGCCTCGTGGCAGTCGATGCCGAGACCGGCCAACGGATGTGGCATTTTCAAGCGGTGCATCACGGCGTGTGGGACTACGATTTTCCCGCCGCTCCAACTCTCGTCGACATTACGGTCGAGGGACGGCCCATCAAAGCCATCGCCCAGGTCAGCAAACAAGGCTTCACCTACGTCTTCGACCGCATCACCGGCGACCCGGTCTGGCCCATCGAAGAACGTCCCGTTGAGACTGACACAGACTTAGACGGTGAAGTGCTCTCGCCGACGCAACCTTTTCCGACCAAACCACCACCATTCGAATATCAAGGCATCTCGATTGATGATTTGGTCGACTTCACGCCAGAGATTCGAGCCATGGCGGTCGAGGCAGTCAAGAACTTTCGGCTCGGTCCTCTCTTCACGCCACCGATGTTAAGTGAAGATGGCGGACTCCAAGGAACCATTCAGCGCCCACATATAGCCGGCGGCGCAAGTTGGAGCGGAGCTGCTGTCGACCCCGAAACTGGATTTTTGTACGTACCATCAGAAAATCGCTTTTCTGTCTTGAAGTACTACACACCGGACCCAGAAGAGGGTGGCAATCTTCGCTATACGCAGGCGGATTTTGATAGCGGCACACAACCGCTACTGCCTCAAGGTCTGCCGCTCCTTAAACCGCCTTACTCACGAATGACGGCCATCGACATGAATCAGGGTGACCATGCTTGGATGCAACCCAATGGCGACGGTAATCGTTACCGAAACCACCCGAGATTGCGCCACCTTAATCTTCCTCCCTTAGGAGGGGAAGGGCATGGTGGCCCGTTACTCACCAAAACTCTACTTATTAGTGCTTTGTCAGCGGGAGGCACGAATGGGGGCCCGAGACTTATAGCACGTGACAAGGCTACCGGAGAGATTCTGTCTTCACTTGACCTTCCATCAGGTGCGATTGGGACGCCGATGACCTATATGGATGGCGGGAAACAGTACATCGCACTAACAATCGGTGGAGACGTTCCAGCATTGATTTCTTTCACATTACCGAGTCAGTAATAACTGATTGGACCGAGATTCGGAGGCAAGAATGCTAAAAAAGAATAATTGTTGGGCAATTTGTTGGCTCGCGTTAACAGCCTCGACGATGTCAGCCCCCGCGACTCATGCCCAGCACGGCGCAACGAACGGCGAGTGGCGAAGCTACGGCGGTGACCTGGGCAGCACGAAATACTCACCACTCGACCAAATCGACGCCACAAACTTTTCAGACTTGAAAATTGCTTGGCGATGGCAATCAGCAGACAGTGATCTTGACCTTGCAGCCATAAGGGAAACAGTGCCACGCCTCCAAATTCGAATGTTCCAGGCAACGCCATTAATGGTCGATGGTGTCCTCTTCATCTCCACGGCGCTGCACCAAGTCGCCGCAATTAATGCGGTAACCGGAGAAACCCTGTGGGTACACAATCCAGAAGCCTATCTCGGAGGGCTACCAACTCATTTCTACAACTCCCGCGGTGTCGCCTACTGGAACGATGGTGATGATGCTCGGATTTTTTTTGGGACGAACGACGCCTATTTAATTGCTCTTGACGCCAAAACTGGCCAACCCGTCCGCAACTTCGGTGATGACGGCCGCGTTGACCTAATGGCAGGCATTCCAAGAGCCACGCGTGGACAAACTAATCACCGGAACCGGAACTTGATGGGCGTGGCATCACCACCGATCGTCGCCCACGACGTCGTCGTCACGCCAAACATCATTTCTGACGGAACCATCGCGAAAGAAGCCCCACCCGGGTGGCTGAAGGGCATCGATGCACGAACGGGTGACACGAAATGGGTGTTCCGAACGGTACCCCAAGGTGATGACTTCGGTGCTGACAGCTGGCAAAACGAGTCATGGCGCTATTCCGGTAATACCAACGTTTGGTCGATGCTAACGGTTGACGATGAGACCGGCTACATCTTCCTCCCCACCGGGACACCAACTGGTGACTACTACGGAGGCCATCGCCTCGGCGACAATCTCTTCGCCGAAAGTCTCGTGGCGCTAGACATCGAAACCGGCCAACGGATGTGGCACTTTCAAGCAGTGCATCACGGCGTCTGGGACTACGACTTTCCCGCCGCTCCAACTCTTGTCGACATTACGGTCGAGGGACGGCCCATCAAAGCCATCGCCCAGGTCAGCAAACAGGGTTTCACCTACGTCTTCGACCGCATCACCGGCGACCCGGTTTGGCCCATCGAAGAACGTCCCGTTGAGACTGACACAGACTTGGACGGTGAAGCGCTCTCGCCAACGCAACCTTTTCCGACCAAACCACCACCATTCGAATATCAAGGTGTCACGATTGACGACCTAGTCGACTTCACGCCAGAGATTCGAGCCATGGCCGTCGAGGCGGTCAAGGACTTTCGACTCGGGCCTCTCTTCACACCACCGATGTTAAGTGAAGATGGCGGACTCCAAGGAACCATACAGCGCCCACATGTCGGTGGTGGCGCGGGGTGGGCTGGCTCCGCCGTTGATCCGGAAACAGGATTACTTTACGTTCCGTCGGTGAATCGCTTCTCCGTTCTGAAGTACTACACGCCGGACCCAAATGAAGGCGGCAATCTGAGGTATTCATTCGTCGGCTTGGCCGCTGGTGTCCAGCCACAAATGCCGCGCGGCTTACCACTCCTTAAACCTCCATACACGCGGATGACAGCAATTAACCTCAATGCAGGAGTACACGAGTGGATGGAACCGAATGGCGACGGTAACCGTTTCCGGAACCATCCAATGCTTCGAGAACTTGAACTCCCGCCACTCGGTGGCGATGGCCGTGGTGGAGCGGTTATAACGAAAACCCTACTCATTAGCGCACTGACAGCAGGGGGCTTGGATGATGGCCCCCGACTAATCGCGCGGGACAAAGCCAATGGCAAGATCGTCGGGTCTGTCGACCTGCCCGCTGGGCCCATTGGCACACCAATGACGTACATGTTCGCGAACAAACAGTATGTTGCGCTCACAATTGGCGGCGACGTGCCAGCACTTGTCTCACTCGCGCTCCCGTAAGAAGATTTCACACGGTCGAAACGGACAATAACCAGATGCGTTTTGTCAAAGGAGAACAATCATGGCTTCGTCTCGAAGACAATTCTTGATGCACGCTGCAGTAATGGGTGGAGCTGCACTCACTCCATCAACCACCGCACGGGCGGGTGCAAACGGTGTTGAAACAACCACAAATATGCCAAAGGCGATTTCACCGCCGGAAATCCTTGCACGCCACGCGGCGCGAGCACGGGAAAAAGCCGTGTCAGCAATACCTTCCCAATCGTCATCTGGTAATTCCACTGATTACGCTGCTATGTACCGTGACCGACGCAACTGGGGACGCTGGGGACGTGACGACCAAGTCGGTGCAATTAATCTGATTACCGCAGAAAAACGGGCGGCGGCGGCGGCACTCGTCAGAACCGGGAGAACAGTTTCGCTCAGTCGAACGTTCGAACCGCCACAACACTTCATGCAGAAGAGTTCACTAGGAGGAAATGGCGGCTTCGTGATGGATTACCTTGGTTTCATTTATCACGGCGGCGTCGTTACGCACATCGACGCCCTGTGTCACATCTGGGATGAGGACGGGATGTGGCAGGGCCGGAACCCCGATGTCGAGATAACAACACAAGGCGCACAGTTCGGGGCAATTACTCATTGGAAAAACGGCATCATCACGAAAGGCGTTCTGATCGATGTGCCCCGCCATCGTGGCGTACCCCACGTGACAAGTGACCAACCGGTAATGGGAACAGAACTTGAGGAAATTGCAAGCGCGCAGGGGGTCACGATTGAACCCGGTGACGCTCTAATTGTTCATAGTGGTTGGGAATCTTACACGCAAAGCGGAGCAGGCGATGGCCTCGGAGGACCAGGTCTTCATCCCAGTTGTGCCGAATTCATCCGCGACCACGATGTCGCCCTCCTCGGATGGGACCTCATGGATGCTGGATTAGGAGCTACCGACTTAGCATGGCCGGTGCACGGCGTTCTGTTTAATTTCGGTGTGGCACTACTCGACAACGCGCTGCTTGAACCAATTGCCGACGCGTGCGCGGAGGAAGGTCGACACGAATTTATGTTTATGTTGCTCCCGCTGAACGTTGCACGAGGCACAGGGAGTCCCGCTAATCCAATCGCTATGTTTTAACCAGTTTTATTCCTCGGAACACCCTGTTTCGTAGGCCGAAGCCTTAGTGCGTGCACATTGCCGTTCCGGGGCTTCGGCAACGCATTTCCCTTGCAAGGGAAGAATAAGGCTGCCCGAACGAAATGCGTGGGTAGCGCTCGGCCGTCAGAACGGGAATGCAGCTACTGTTGAGGGGTTTCACCCGTGATAGCGAAACGTACGTGACGAAGGCTGCTTTACCGGCCTAGAATGCACAGATAGCAGTTCGAATCCAATCGGAGCAATGCTATGGTGATGGAAGAGAATGCTACGTTCGCTGTTGGAACCTTGGACGGTAAGTTTGTTCCGGTTTAAAGCCACAAAGTGGTGAAACGCGTAGGAGGTATTCAGGTGCGATGTTCTTCTCTTAGCACGATGGTTGTTTTTTCAGCTTTGGTCCTGCTATTGGTCTCCGTTTCCCAGCCCGCGTTTGGTCAATCCTCCGTCAAAGAGACCTCGGCAATCACAGCAGATAAGTCGTCCTCACCAAAAACGGACTGGGGTGCTCCTGACCTACAAGGAGTGTGGGACTACCGAACAATGACGCCGCTCGAACGACCTCACAATTTTGCGGGCAAAGAGACACTCACCCCAGAGGAAGCGGCGGCGTACGAGCAACAACAGAATGCTCTACTGGCTGACTACGACCGCGCGCCAAGCGTTCACGCGAAATGGTGGCTAGACTACGGTACAGCACTGACAGAAGACAACAGAACGTCGTTGCTCATTGACCCTCCTGATGGTCGTCTTCCAGCCGTTACAGATGACGCAAAACGGCGCAGTGCAGCTCGATCAGAGGAACGACGACGACACCCGGCAGATGCCGCAGAGAACCGCGGTCTAACCGAACGCTGTCTCACATTCGGAATGCCGAGACTTCCCGGAGCCTATAACAACAATTTTCAGATTCTTCAGACTCCGACTCATGTGGCGATCATTTCAGAAATGATCCATGACGCCCGTATTATTCCGCTTGACAGTCAACCATTCTTATCGTCGGAAGTATCCCAATGGCACGGCACTTCGCGAGGACATTATGAAGGTGACACCCTCGTAGTCGAGACGAGAAATTTTTCCGAGAAAAGTGCGTTCCGCGGTTCAACACCGGCACTCCATCTCATCGAACGATTCACACGGGTGGATCCAGAGACTGCATATTATGAATTTACGGTCTCCGATCCGAGCACTTGGGAAAGCGATTGGACTGCGTTGGTTCCGATGAAGAAAACAGCACAAGCAATTTACGAGTACGCATGCCACGAAGGTAACCATGGCCTGCACAACATTCTGCACAATGCTCGCTTCGAAGAAGACCAAAACTACACCGACAAACTGTCAAAACCACGGAAGTAAAGAGGCAAAGATGCGGCACGTGAATTTTTCCCACATTTGCGCGTGGCTAGTCGTGATGGTCGCAAGCATGGCGGCATCGACTGGAGCCCAAACCCGTGCAGTGAGTTTTACCGATGATATTCGGCCAATTATGGAAAGGAGCTGCTGGAATTGTCACGGTGAAGACTCGCAACTGTCAGAACTCAATCTCAGCACACGAGCCGGAGCATTAGCCGGTGGGACTAAAGGCCCGGCACTGGTGCCCGGACAAGCCGATGACAGCCGTTTGTATCAATTGATCGCCGGTATCGACCAACCTCAAATGCCAATGGGAGGCGACAGCCTCAGTGAGAACGAAATTGTGGCCATCAGAAATTGGATCAATGACGGCGCACACTGGGACACCGTCGACCAGCCGACAACACTGGCTCAATCTTCCATCGAAAATTCTGAACTCCCACCGGGCGCAAGAAACTATTGGGCGTTTCAACCACCGAACAAGACACCAATTCCGAGTTTGACCGGCTATGAGCATCCGGTTGACCAGTTCCTTGAGGAACAACGACGAGAAGCTGGCGTTACAGCAGGGCCACGAGCCGACCCACTCACGCTACTTCGACGAGCCTACCTCGACCTCACCGGACTACCACCGACACCTGAACAAATCGATGAATTTCTGTCGGATACCGAACGTGGTGCGTGGAATCGATTAATCGATCAACTACTCGACTCTCCCCATTACGGCGAACGCTGGGGTCGGCATTGGATGGATATTGCGCGCTACGCTGACTCTACTGGATTCGAACAAGACTACGTACGGCCGAATGCATGGCGATATCGTGACTACGTTATCGACGCCTTCAACAAAGACAAACCATATAGCCAATTTGTCCGTGAACAGATCGCTGGAGACGAACTTGATCACGTCACGGATGAAACACGAATTGCCACCGGTTTTCTCAGGGCTGGACCACGAGTGCAGTTCCGCGAAAAAGACAATCCGGAACGTCGCCATGACTACCTCGACGACGTACTGGCCACAATCGGGCGCGGAGTACTCGGCATGACGGTCCATTGTGCCCGTTGCCACGACCACAAGTTCGATCCAATCCTTCAGAAGGACTACTACAGCCTACAAGCATCAATTTTCGGCTACGTCGAAATCGACTGGCCGCTACTTGACCGTGCCGCTGCACAATCTTATCGCGCACAGAACGCGGAAATCGACGAACAACAAAGACCGCTCAAAGAAGCAATTTCCACGATAGAAGGTCCTTATCGTGAACAACTGCGGCTCGCTTTAATCAAGGAACGGTTCCCGAAAAACGTCCAGCTCGCCACAATGAAACCGGAAGCCGACCGTTCCGCTGGAGAGCAACTCCTCGCGACGCAAGTGTTGTCGATCAATCCGCCACGTCGACAAGTAACGGCCGCGCTCAGCGATTCCGACAGAATCCGTCGGGACGGCTTAACAGCGCAAATAGAAACGCTTGAGCAAAAACGGCCTCCTACACCAGCGATTGCCGAAATTGTTACGGATGGTGATTACCGATTTGCACCAAACGGTCCCGGAGACGAAGTCATCGGATGCCCAGAATGTCGCATCGTTCCGGACGAACCTGGAACGTACTTACACGTCGAAGGTGGGCCTGATTATGAGGCTCCCCCCAGCTATTTGCTTGATCGCGGTGATCCGTTCAGTCCCGGCGAAAAAATGATGCCCGGATTTCTCACTGTGGCAACCTACGGCGACCCCCCAACAGCAATTCCTCGACCAAGCGGCCGCACCTCCGGTCGACGACTAGCGTTAGCTGAATGGATCGTATCCCGTGACAACCCACTGACGGCACGCGTAATTGTCAACAGAATCTGGCACCATCATTTTGGGAGAGGAATCGTCCGCACACTCGACAACCTGGGTCGTATGGGCGATAGGCCGACTCATCCAGAATTACTTGACTGGCTTGCAGTGGAATTCATGGAACGCGGCTGGAGCATCAAGGAAATGCACCGCCTCCTGATGACGTCCGAAGCCTACAGAGCCATTTCTGCGTATGGGACCGATGACAACCTAGCAAAGGACCCGGAGAACACGCTCTTGTGGCGCTACCGACCACAACGTCTGGAAGCCGAAGCGTTGCGCGACACAATAATGACCGTCAGTGGAACCGTTGATCTCAGCGTTGGTGGAAAACCCATCTTTCCTCATGTCCCCCAAGAGATTCTTGAGACCTCGAAAGGAAATGGTCATTGGGAGAACAATCCAGATGGACCGGCCGTGTGGCGACGGAGTGTGTATGTGTTTCGGCGTCGGTCTCTCGGCTTTCCGTTTTTTGACACCTTTGACTTACCGGACCAGAATCAAACGGCTGCGGCCAGAAATGTTTCGACCGTGCCAACGCAAGCACTCACACTGATGAACAACGATTTTGTACTAGGTCAAGCGAAACTGTTCGCTGATCGACTCAAAACAGCTGCGCCGGGCAATCTTGACCAGCAAATCGAGTTAGCGTATCGCATCGCTCTAACGCGAAACCCCACGAATGAAGAGAAAGTAATTGCCAAGGCTCTCGCTGTCGAACAGTCGCTTGTTGACTTAGCTCACGTGATGCTCAATTTGAACGAATTTCTGTACCTGAGGTAAGCACGATGCATAACCATCACCACCATTGTCGGAAGCGGACATTTTGGAATCGTCGGGATTTCCTGTTCCAGTCTGGGGGAGGAATCGCTGGAGTCGCACTGGCACACATGCTCGAGCGACAAGGTCTCCGCGCGGCGCAATCCGATACGTGCGAAGCCCCTGTACACGGGAATCCATTCGACCCAAAACCCGCGCATTTCCCGCCACGAGCAACCAATGTCATTTCACTTTTCATGAGCGGTGGAGTCAGTCACGTTGACACTTTTGATCCGAAACAAGCACTGGTCGACCACGCTGGCGAGCCCATGGCCGAATCCGTTGTCGTCAGGCAAGGCCACCCTGGACCATTAATGCCAAGCCCCTTTTCATTCCGGAAGTACGGAGAAAGTGGGATTGAAGTTTCAGAAATATTTCCGCACATCGCTAAAAAAGTTGACGAAATCGCATTTATACGTTCGCTTTATGGCCGCTCGAACGACCACATTCAAGCAACCTACGAAATGCAAACCGGACAAATCCGTGTCGGTTTTCCAAGTGTCGGATCGTGGGTTACATACGGACTGGGCTCGGAAAGTGCCAGTCTGCCTGCATTCGTAGTCATGAACGATCACCGTGGCGGCCCCCTCGGTGGTCCAACCGACTGGAGCGCCGGATTTATGCCGGCCGCATACCAAGGCACGCTATTTAGAGCTGTGGGTGATCCGATTGTTGACCTACAGCCGCCTGATGGAATGACGGAAAACCAGCAGCGCGCTCGGCTCGATACATTGGCAAAACTGAACGAAATCGATCTCGCGAAAAACCCCGGCAATTCCGAACTCGCAGCCCGAATTTCATCATACGAACTTGCTTATCGTATGCAAGGTTGTGCACCAGAGGCAGTTGACACAACTGTCGAGTCAGACGCAACGAAAAAACTTTACGGTCTTGATAACGCAATCACCGAACCATTTGGGCGACAATGCCTAATGGCACGTCGACTTGTGGAACGCGGCGTTCGATTTGTGCAACTCTTCCATGGCGGTCTCGGCATGCAGAATACTGACACCTGGGACGCCCACAGCAATCTAAAGGAAAATCACTCGCAACACGCAGCAGAAACTGACCTTCCAATCGCTGGATTGCTAACCGACCTAAAGTCACGGGGCATGCTCGATTCGACTCTAATCGTCTGGCACGGGGAATTCGGACGAATGCCAATTTCACAACGTGGTGTTGGTCGTGACCACAATCCTCTGGCAATGACGGGTTGGATGGCCGGCGCAGGTATTCAGGGTGGACAAACCATCGGCTCCAGCGACGAATTCGGTTATCGCGCAGCCGAGCAACGGATATCAGCCCATGACCTCCATGCGACGATGCTGCATCTGCTAGGAATGGACCACACCAAACTGACGTATCGCTATAACGGCCGTGATATGCGACTGACCGATGTGCATGGAGTTCCAATCCCTCAAATCGTCGCCTAGATCAACAGGAACTACTCCGTAAGCCTTGCCCATCTAATGGCCGTCTGGACCGAACGTCCTTCATCATCACTTCGAGGGGGCGGCCTCAAAGTGAGATGTGTGTCCGTCAACTCAAAATAGCGCCTTGCATCCGTGCCACTGCCGCCAGGGTTCTCGTTGCCAACGCGATGGTGCACTAGATATCCACCATCACGTGGCCCCGGGCACGTAATGCAACCGGCGATCTCATTCACTGAAAATGGCCCGAAGTAACTTCCATACGTCTCAGTGGTCAGCAAAGCTTCTTCGGCTGATGGCCGTTCTCCTACATAGGGAATACGCCCGGGTCGCATCAGGTGAACCGACATATGACCAGATGGCGCATAGAAAATGAAGGCAGTTTCGTATTGGTCCGCGTCCAATGACGTGCCATCTTCGGCGTAGCGTGTTACGGATTCAACCCGGTAGGCACCAAACAATTTCTGGTGGGTCTCAGTCAAAGCGTCCACCGCCAAATCAGGAAGGCGCTCCCATGTCAACAACGCCTTAGACCCGTCGTCCGCGGCGGGCGGCTGCAGCGTGAGACTATTCTCGCCGAAACTAAAAAACCGCTGGTAATCTGAACCGGCACCATCTGGGTTCAAACTACCCTCAAGATGGTGGGTGACAAAACCTTCTTCTTCATTTACAGAAAATCGACCAAAGTACGAGGTATAACTTCCAAGCAGGGCAAGCGCTTCATCAGCCGTCGGCTCATCACCTTGATACGGCTGTCGACCTGGCTGCATCAATGTCACACCCATGTGACCGCTGGCATCATAGATGAGATAGCCGAGCCGATTTTCGATCGGCTCGGCTACTAGTTCTCCCTCTGCACTCCTCCGTTCAATTCGTGTCAACGACCATGCGCCAAGAAAAGGGCTCTGCACCACAGACACTACTGGGTCGTCCGAGGTCGCCGACTCATCAGTCTCTAGTGACGAATCACTTTGATTGCAGGCGAACACACCAAAAACCCCGACAAGTGCAAACGACAACAAAACCTGATTACGCATCTCGCCACCCCTCATGACATCCATTGGTCACGCATCTGCCAACACATCGAACATCGACACTATACAGTCACCTTTGAATCCACACCCACCCTTCGTTTGGACCACTTAAAAGCCGATCCGCCTTAAGCGACACGAGCACGAAGCCAAAGAGGCCACTGCGTCCTGCCAAAATCTGAAGAACTCTCGGTCGAACGGTGGCTGTTTAAGCCAAAGAAATACTCGGGAAACCTATTCTGCCATTTTGATTGCGGCCAAACTAATCAACTATCGAAACACCAGTTAAGCGCTCGACTCCGGCGCAGTTAATTGACATGCTTAGCACATACAAGTTTCTGTAAGTCTGAAGCATCTGAAACGTAGCGGGAATCGCGGAGCCGAACTTAGTAGGTCAACTCGTTACCCGATCACTCCGGAACAAAACTTTTGGAGGTCCCATCGTGCGAAAACAAGCGCATTACCGTTTTTTCGTTCTACTTCTTGTCACATTGGTCCCGTCGGCCTGTGCCGTTTCTGGTAATTCGAATTCCATTACAGCTAGCGCCGGCAACGAAAGGACACATGACCTTGAATTCGCATCTCCTGAATCCGTGGGGATTTCGCCAAGCCGTCTAGCCCGTCTTGAATCAGGAATGAACGCCTTCGTCGACAACGGTCAACTCGCTGGGGTCGTCACTCTTGTAGCGCGTCACGGCAAAATCGCCCACCTTAGCGCGGAAGGGATGAAGGACGTTGAAACCGGCACCCCGCTGGAAACTGATTCAATTTTCAGGATCTACTCGATGACCAAACCAATAACTGGCGTAGCGATGATGCTCCTGCATGAAGAAGGTAAATGGCGCCTTGACGATCCGGTGTCGAAATATGTTCCTGAATTTTCGAATCTTCAAGTTTTTGCGGGCGAAGGCGCAAACAGTGAATCCTGGCTTGAAAACGAAGAGTCGCCAATGACTATGCGTCAACTCATGACGCATTCCAGTGGCTTGTCCTATGGATTCGGAGACCATCCTGTTGACCAGCGTTATCAAGAAGCCAACATCTTCGACGTGAACGCCCCACTCCAGTCAATGATCGACAAATTGGCGAAAATTCCCCTGCTCGTCCAGCCGGGAACCCGTTGGGTCTACAGTATTTCTGTTGATGTTCAGGGCTACATCGTCGAAAAGTTATCTGGTCAACCTCTCGGTGACTTCTTTAAAACGCGGATCTTTGACCCTCTCGAAATGTCTGACACTGCTTTTTACGTTCCGCAGGAAAAAGCTGACCGGCTGGCAAAGATTCACGCCATTGGTGAAGATGGCAAACTCCACCCCAATCCGCAGATGTTCGGATTACTCGGTTCAGACCCAACGGTTCCACCAGTCCTTCCACTCGGTGGCGCCGGCCTTTTTTCTACAGCCGAGGATTACGCACAGTTCGCACAAATGCTGGCAAACAACGGCGAACTAAATGGTGTGCGCATCTTAGCGCCTCGGACAGTCGAGATGATGCGGACCAGCCACCTATCACCACAAGCCGAGACGACCATGACCCCAGGGCTCGGATTCGGACTCGACTTCGCCGTGGTCCTCGACTCGGCAGCAGCCGGAGAGCCGAGTCGAGAAGGTTCATACTATTGGAGCGGTGCAGCCGGCACGTGGTTCTGGATAGACCCAGAAACGGATTTGGTGTTTGTAGGTATGATTCAACATCAAGGTCCGGCAATCGGGGAAATCCAAGGACTGTCACGAAATTTGGTATATCAGGCAATCATGACCACTGGCGGGAATGGGTCTCGGCATTAACTTGAACGCCCTGCATCCAAATAGTCTCTGCAATTGTCTGGCCTAGCTAGAAATCGACGAGGGGGAGTTATGAGATTGAATACGATCATTTTGGTACTCATGGTCGCTGTTGCGGGTGGTCTTATGGCCTGTGGAGGAACCGACGCGCCCGACGCTCGTGTGGACCGTTCACTGGTGACCGTGAGTGAGGGGCAACTCTCGGGGGTGCCGTCGACTCTCAATGACGACGTGTGGGTGTATCGCGGGATTCCGTTTGCCGCACCGCCGGTCGACGACTTGCGCTGGCATCCACCTGAGCCGGTTGCTCCCTGGGAAGGTGTACGGGATGCGACCATTTCAGCTCCTGCCTGTATGCAAGCGCGCATCCCTGCTGGAGTTGGCGCATTTTACGATGCAGGTGTCGACCAAATGGACGAGGATTGTCTGTATCTCAACGTGTGGAGTGCCGCGGCACCGGAAGACCGTGTCCCCGTTCTGGTGTGGATCCATGGGGGCGGTCTGGCAATCGGCAACAGTGCCGATGTTGCCTATGACGGTACAGCGTTGGCGACGCGTGGCGTCGTCCTGGTCACCATCAACTACCGGCTCGCGGCGTTAGGGTATTTGGCGCATCCGCTCCTCAGTGCGGAGTCCCCTCATGACGCTTCCGGCAATTACGGCACGCTCGACCAAGTGACCGCGTTGGAGTGGGTCCAGCAGAATATCGCCGCGTTTGGAGGTGATCCCTCCCGCGTCACGATCTTTGGAGAATCGGCTGGGTCGTGGAGCGTGAACCACATGATGACGACACCGTTAGCTCGCGGACTGTTTCATGGGGCGATTGGCGAAAGTGGAGGCGGATTTGGGTCAGTCGGGCAAGCCTACCCGAAGGCGGAGATTGAAGCGGCAGGGGAACGCTTCATGGCGGCTGTGCTCGGCCCGGACGCCGACGCAACGGTGGAGCAGATGCGGGCGGTTTCGGCGGCTGACATCCTGGCGGCGCCCCCCGAGTTGGTTCGGTCCTCGGCGAACGTCGACGGCTGGGTGTTTCCTGACACCATCTCTAATATTTTTGCAGCAGGTGAGCAAGCTGATATTCCCGTCATCGTCGGGTCGAATGCGGACGAAAGCACCATGCTTGGCGGTGCTCAAGGCGCATCAGACTTAGACGAATATCGAGCAACCGTGCAGACTGAGTACGGGGATTTGGCGGACGCCTTTTTGAGAACCTATCCGGCAGAAAATGATGCCGCCGCACTCCAGGGCCGATTAGCCAGTGCCACGGACGCAATGTTCGGATGGGAAATGCGGACGTGGGCCCGAATGATGGACACGGTGGCATCACCCGCGTATCTCTATTTCTTCAGCCGTGTACCGCCCGCGCCAGATGCGGACCAGTATGGGTCCTATCACACGGCAGAAATTCCGTATGTCTTTGATAACTTTGGGGTCAGCACCTCGCCACATGCGAACCGGGACTACAACGATACGGACCGCGCGTTATCCAATATCCTGGCCTCTTACTGGGTGAATTTTGCTGCCACCGGCAACCCAAATGGCGAGGGACTCCCGGATTGGCCAGCGTTTGATCGCGAGGCCGACACGTTACTGGAGTTCGGCGATACAGTGGAAATGCGCCAGGGTGTTCGCAAAGACCGCTTAGATTTCTTCGATCAATTCTATGCCGCACAACAAGAACAAACGAATTGAATTTCTCGATCTGAAATTGACATGCTGAAACAACCGAATGGGACGAACCGTTTTCATTAGAGCCAAGTCAAACGACAAGCCAGGAGGGGGGAAATCCTCCCCTGGCTTGTCTCGTAATTGGCTCCTGAGTCAGTCCACATAGCGCTGCACCTAATCCAGCACCAATAGCTACCCATGCTCCGGTATTTGAGTATGATGCATTCCTTTTTTCATACTCATTTTCCTTCTCTATTCCCGCTTAATAGTTTCCTTAGTGTGTAGTTCTGTATGCAACGCTAATTTCTAGACTCAATAAGTACACGAGTTTAGGGAGAAGTGTGTAGTCCGTGTGTAGTGAACAAACCCGATATAGCTCTACTTTTCACGATGAACGCGGGTGTGGTGAACGACAGATAGCACTAGGTAATAAAGAGGAAACAGAAGTGACGCCACTACGACCGGTATCGTCCAAGCCTGATGCGGAAAAAGTGAGCTAACAACTAAAACACACGCCCACAGGCCACCAAACGCCAATGTGAAGGCCCTGAAGAAAATGGTACGCGCTGGATAAATGTAGTGGATCGGAACAAACACCATGACTGAAAGAAATCCAACGATACAGATATTGCTCCAAGGATCCAGACGAAACACATACAGATAAAACAAGACCACGTTCCAGTAAGAAGGAAATCCAACAAAGGCATCTTCTGTCTTAGCCCGTTCTTGGCAAAACCCGTAGGCACTCGCCATGATTGGCACAAGAGCAAACCATTTTAAATTCAATGGAAATAGTTCGAGCAAGCCAAATGCGACACATGGCAAGAAAACGAACGAAAGAAAATCTACGATGTCGTCAAGGCGACGTCCGTTAAATTTTGGAAGAACACTTTTGACACCGATCGCACGAGCCAGTGTCCCGTCCGTGCTGTCAATGACCACGGCAATCCAGAGCCACAAGAAAAACATGCGTGGGTCTTTATCAACATCAGTCGATATTTCTATGAGTTCGTAGGCCGCAAGGTACATTAACGGCAGGCCTAAGGCAGTGTAAAAATGAACCGACCACGCCGCAACCCGGCGGCCAAAGGCATAACGCGTATCGGCGACCATTAAGAACCTTAACGGATTTCGTTCCCTGGTTCGATGGGACGTGAAGGGAACCATCGACCAGACCAACGCGAAACGAAAAAGGAAGTAACAAGGCCAACTGCCATGGCGAAGCTCCGGAAAGGAAAATCAAAAGAAGACTCCGTCATCCAGTCGGGATAGGGCAAGAAAGGCGCAACACCCATTCTTTCTATCCCACCTCCCAATCGCAGAATACTCGAGGTTAGAAATCCCGTAATTGCACCTAATCCGTTTGCCTTACGGTCGAACAGTGCAAGCACCAGCTGCGGGAAAAGCACGCAATACACCACATCGCCACAGAGATACCATAGTTCTTTGACACTGGGAACGATGAGAGCAAACGTCATTGCGAAAAGGCCTAGTACCAAAATAAGAACCCGCACCAAACGTGCAGTCTGTTTCGGTGAGGCCGTTGGGTTGAATAACTTCCGATAACCATTCCACGCAACGAGAGACGCAGCAGACAGAATCGAAGAATCCACGGAAGACATGACGGCGGCTGAAATAGCTCCCAACGCCAACCAACTCACCCACGACGGAACGGTGTACTTGAGGAGAAAAGGCAGGACTAAGGAGCCATTCTCAAGGAGGCCTTGAGTCTGATCGGGCCCGGCAATTTCCATCCAATCCACATGTGATGCAGCAAGTCCCATCAACAGTGGAGGAACCGCTAACAGAGCACACAATGGACCGGCGGCTAACGAGAGTTGTACCGCGACGCGCTCATTTTTACTAGCGAGAACGCGTTGAAAATATACGTTCCATGGTATCCCTCCCAGAACCAAAACAATGGTCAAATCAAAGTAGGAAATGACCTCTCGATGACTACTCATCGGCGGGAATGCTGTCGACAGAATGTTAGATAAGCCACCACCAACGTCTACGACAAACGGCAACGCGAATCCCAAGCCGACAACAATCAGCAGTAACTGGACGACGTCGGTGTATGCGACGCTACGCAGACCACCAGTTGCGGTATAACCAATTGCGACAGCCGCTGCCCAGACAATCGCCGTGCGTACATCTGTGCCAAGCAATGTAGAAACAGTGGTTCCTATGGCAACGAGAATCGCGCCGCTCCATATAACTTCTGCGAAAATAGCTGGAATCATCAAGATCGCAGCTATCGTTCCACCATACCGTTGCGCCAACGGATCAACTAACGTCACATAGTTTCGTCGTCGCATTGGACGGGCAAAAAAGAATCCGCCAAGAATTAGGGAGAGTGCAAAACCAATCCCGGCTTGCGCTCCCCACAGAGCACCCGCAGTAAAACTGAATTCTGCTGTGCCGTTCAGGTAGCCACCACCAACCCATGTGGCAGTCATTGTGAAAAGCGCTACCCAAAGAGGCAGGCTACGTCCGGCCAATATCAGCTCGGTTTCGTCTGACGCAGACCTAGAGCGGCGACGCCGGCCGGCAAACAAGCCAACAGCCAATACCAAGCCGTACATAGCGACCAGAACGCCGGCACCCATGAACTACAAATCTACTCCTGTCTTGTCCAAATAGCCGAATGGTCAGAACTGAAAACCTCGTCCAATGCTCGCCATGAAACGCAGCAAATCGCTCCTGCCCATTGTCCGAAGTCTCGAACGCATGGAATCCTTCATCTCGAAGGACAGTCTGACAAAAGCAACCTCGATTGAGGGATCAAATCATTGCTTGAACTCACGCAAACTGCTTGGATTTCTTTAGCCAGCATTCTCCCTGTTAGCAATCGTCATCAAAGTAAATGCGAGAAATTTCTTCGGTAAGACGAAAAATGCCAGGGGGATTTTCCCCCTGGCATTCTGGTGTAACCAAAACCGTAGTTCGTCCTCCGCAAAACGAAAGACAAATTACTCGTTAATTTAAAGCAGCGGTTTTCGCCTCATCATCTCTAGCACCACGTAAGATATTCAGAAGCCCGTAATTTCCTTCGTGGCAGGCGTATTCGAAAATCGGAGCAGCCCCACGTTTCATTGGAATTTCAGCAGAAAATGGCCGCGTAAACGTTTTTGGGTCATAGACCGAATACTCATAACTCAGGGTCTCTTCATCCACTCGAGTGAACCGTTCGATAAGACGAAGGTTCTCTCCAGACCCCATTGCAACCATGACACTCGGATTAAAACTCGCCGTTTTCTCGGTGAAGTTAGTAGTTTCAACGACTAGAGTATCCCCGTCCCAATAGCCACGTGAATCTCCCATCCATTGTTGCATATCACCAGGCAAGTGCTCGCGGCCATCCATCGGAATGATGCGCGAATCATGAACCATTTCATTAAGGATGACAACATGGTCAGTCGTTTGAAACAATTGCATGTTCTGGTTATAGCCACCGGGTAACATGGGCGGTCCAGAGTTAAATCCGAGTATGCAACGCTCGGCGAGGCCGCGGTCTTCAGGGCCGTCGACGCCAGCACCACCAGCTCGATAAAGAATCGGTCGCGGGCTCGGCAGGTCCTCACCTAACGAGCCAAGCTGGTGCCGTATTCCATCCCTCAACGCAGGCACTCGCCCATCAACCGGATCATTAATTAACGACGTCCGTCGGTCGTCAACGACCCCAGCACCTCGGTCGAACCAGAAATTGTTATAGCCGCCAACATTTTGACCAGCAGGCAAAGGTTCGCTTCGCACTTCACTCGGTTGGTCCGCTTCTACAGCACTTGCGGCTGAACGCGCTTCGATCTCAGCGACTTCCTCTTCGGTCAACAGCGCCTGTTCAGCGCGGTCGTCCGGCCGCTGCAGCGGGGTTAATGTGCGAAAATCCCAGACGCCTTGGAGGTCAGGCTGACCAGCCGCAGTTCGGGGAACACTCCATTCAGAATTCGACTGAGCATAGGCAACGCTCACGGGAGCAAATGCCACAGCAACAACCATCGCACAAAAAAGGACAACACACCGATGGCTCATACAAACCTCCTCTTATATAAACATCCTCATGCCTAAACACCGCATCATATGCGCAGACCCAGAGCCGCCGGACACGCATACGATGTAAGACGTTCAACCACAGTAACATAATCGTCGCTACCCCAAAGCGCAAGCTTAGCCGGCCAAGACCAAAAACCTTGTCACACTAGGTTTATTATGATGATTCACGACATAATTCTAGCTCAAGACTGCTAATCTGAAAGCCTGACGGCAATGTTCGCGGAGGTTTACCTAATGAATGGCTACGACTCGACTCAGGTCCACTACACCGCTAATAAGATGAAACGCACACTGAAAATAATGAGAGCCGTCGTAATCGTCAGTTTCGGTGTCGGGACGATTCTAGGAACGCCGATCACTGCCTCAGCGGACGACCTCCACCATGTGCATGTAACAGCCTCTAATGCAACAGAGGCTGTCAAATGGTATACCAAGTATCTTCCATGCGAATCACTCTCAGATCGCGCAGACGGTGTCGACTGTGGCGGTACTGAAATTGTCTTTGTCGCCCGTCCAACCAGAGGGAGCAGTCAACGAACGGGTATTGACCATATCGCGTTCTCATATGCCGACCTGAGAACCAAGATGACTGAGATTGAAAGTGCTGGTGTCGGCGGCCGTGGGGTCCGGCTGCAGCGTTTTGAAGACGGTGCAACACTACGTGAAACTCCCGGCTTAGTTCGGCACGGCTTCATTTTTGACCCCTGGGGGACACGAATAGAATTAGTTGAAGATACGGAACACCTCGGGTTTCACCATGTCCATTTGAGCGGGACTGACCCAGATGCTACGCTCGCATGGTACGCTGATGTTTTTGGTGGAGAACGCGGGCACCTCGGCAATCAACTCGAAGGCCTAAAATTTGGAGACACCTGGTTGCTTTCCTCGCAGTCCGAGGAGGGAATGCCCGCGCCAACTGCCGGTCGTTCGATCGATCACCTTGCGTTTGAGTCAACCGATTTTGATCGAACCGAGACAATACTTCGGCGGCACGGCGCTGAATTTTCAAGCGAGCCAGAAACGCCACTCGGTGGACGAACAACTGCCAAACGCACGTTTGTCGGTGGTCCTGACAACGTCAATCTTGCTGTAGTTGAACCAGGATTTGCTGGTGTTGAATCCACAGTTTCAACAACGACAGAAGCCCTTGATGTTGAGCCATACGTTGTAGCCCGCACACCATGGGGAACGCCAGATCTCCAGGGTATCTGGACGGGGGATGCTGCTCACGGTATCCCGTTAGAACGGAACCCTGAAGACATCGGCAAAGAAGAATTGACCGTAGAAGAATCACTCGCCCGACGGGAATCCGGCACACTTGGCAGCATTTGGGGCTACGAATCTGAGTGGCGCGACACAACGCTCGGTTACGTCAAATCAGACCCTTTAAGACAAGTCGCGATGGTAATTGATCCACCGGAAGGACAACTTCCGCCACTAACTCCACAAGCACAGGAGCCACGGACGCGGATAGCGGTTCCGGCCGGCCCAGAGGACCTGAGCCCATGGGTACGCTGCATTACGCGAGGACCTGTTCCCATGCCCCAGGTCTATAACAACGGTCTTCAAATCATGCAGGGTCCAGGGTTTGTAGCCGTTCAGAGAGAAATGATTCACGAAACACGTATTATTCCAACCAATGACCAGCAAAATCTCGGGTCGAAGATCACTTCGTACCTCGGAGACGCCAACGGACATTGGGAGAATGATACGCTCGTGGTTGAGAGCCGGAATTTCAACGGCAAAGCACCATTCCGGCGGGGCGGGGGATTCGGTTCAGGTTACGGAGCCAGTGCAAGTCTCACGCTGACCGAACGCTATACACGCACCAGTCCGAACACATTGGAGTACCAATTCACCTTCGACGATCCCGAAACGTGGACGCAACCGTGGACGGGAAGCTTCACATTCGTCAGGGACGACTCCCAGTACGAACTTGTCGAATACGCCTGTCACGAAGGTAACTACGGTATGTTCAATATTCTTACTGGTGCGCGGTTCAGAGATCGAGAGTCAGACATCAGCGACAAGTAATAGCTATCCCGCACGCTGACACGCGGCGTTGATCGCGGCCATCCGCAGTCAACGGCAACTCCGCTCTACAGCACGCGCATGTCGGGCCGGCCTGCTTCAAGAAGCTCCGTCTCGATCGTTGTTGCCCAGGTGTCACGGTGTTCTCCTTCGTCCACTACGCGCTGGCAGTGAGACGCGAATACCGTCCAGAACGGTACCCGGTTGCTGTTACGATATGTTACGACACAAACTCCAGCAAATCCGTTCCCATTCGGAGCCAGAAATGAATATTCGCATGTGCTTCGTCGCGATTCTTTTATTGGCGAGTGTGTTCCACCTAGCCTGCTTTCGGCATATTTCGAAATCTGGAATAGAAGAACATTCCACGCGTGGAAATGCAGACCGGCAGAACCTCTCGAACACTGCTGACCATCGCAGAATGGACACTTTGGCCAGTTCCGTAACCATCTATCGGGACACCTGGGGTGTGCCGCATGTCTTCGGTCCTACAGACAATAGCGTAATGTTTGGCGCTGCCTACGCACGTGCCGAAGACCAACTCCAAGAAGACGAACCTTTCTTCCTCACTGCATTGGGACGTCGCGCGGAGCTCGATGGAGAGTCAGCATTTGAATCCGACCGCTTAGTTCGAGCATTCCGAATTCCGCAGTTGGCGAAAGAGGAATATGAATCCGCTCCGGCAAACATTCGTGCACTCGCTGAAGCCTATGCCGACGGAGCAAACTATTTTCTTCTCAAGAACCCCGACGTTCAGTGGCAAATACTCACCCATTTCGAGCCATGGTATGTCTTCGCTTTTTACCGTCTAGATGCCGGGGCATGGCTTGCAAGCCCCTTCGAACAAATTGCCTTTGAAAATCCGGAACCATTCTCGAATGGCTCAAATGCCTGGGCCGTCGGGCCGTCTCGCACGGCAACCGGAAACGCGATGTTGTTCTCCAACACACACATGCGATTTAACGTGCCATACGAGTTTCATATTCATAGTGACGAGGGTCTGAACGTTTCCGGAATCACCGGTTATGCCATGGTTGGCATCCCTTTCGTCGGTCGCAACGAACGCCTCGGATGGACAGTCACCGTTAACTATCCCGACGTTGTTGACGTGTACAAACTAGCGTTCGACCATCCTCATGACACACTGGCATATCGGTACGGTACCGGTTACCGCCGAGCCACACAGTGGGTCGACACGATCAGCGTCAAAACAGACACCGGATTAGAAACACGACCGATTACATTCACACGAAACCATCATGGACCGATTTTTCAACGTGCGCCGGGTGAACACTATGCCATCAGACGGGCGAACCACGAGGCAGGCAGCCTATTCCCGCAGTACTACGCTATCGCCAAGTCACGAAACCTAGATGAATTCAAAGCCGCCTTCGACATGCAGCGACTCGTGTACCACAATTTTATGTACGCAGACGTGGACGGCAATATCTTCTATCTGTACGGAGGTGCTCATCCTCGAAAAAACCCAAACTTTGATTGGGAGCGGCCCGTAGACGGTTCAGACCCATCCACTGAATGGCAAGGCTCGCTTCCCTTGCGAGAAATGCCACAAGTGCTCAATCCAGTTAGCGGCTGGATGCAAAACACAAATGCCAGTCCATTCTATGTATCCGCCGACGGAGACAATCCCAATCCCGACGAATTTCCGTCGTATCTAGTAAGAGAAGCCTTTGCGAGAACCCGGCTACCCTTTATCGACCTCGATGGTAATGGACCGCGGGCGCGTCGATCTCGACACATTTTAAGCACGGAAAAGAACCTTACGTTTGACCGTTGGACGGAACTAGCCACCGACCGATACTTTTTGGTGGCCGATGAAGAACTACCCGGACTCTTTGACGAATGGCGCCGTTTTCGTGAACAGGCACCAGTTCGAAGCATCGCCCTAGAGGGCCCAATCCGTCGGCTAGAAGAATGGAATCGTTATGGCGACGCAAGTTCTGTAGCAACAACCCTATTCGTGCGGTGGAGAGAAGCACTGTCGGAAAGGGACGCGAATAGCGACCACCTTTGGCAACGCATGTCCGCTCTTGAACTCATTACCAACGACCTAACATCGCGGCATGGAACATGGCAGATACCATGGGGAGACATCAATCGACATCAGCGACCACAATTCAGAGAAGGAAAATCATTCGACGATGACAGACCAAGTCTCCCGCTCCCCGCCGCCAATGCCGACCTTGTGGGGTCTATTCTGACCGCATCATCAGAAAAACCGCCTAGCGAGAACCTTCGATACGGAACGTTTGGAAACACCTACGTTGCTGTCATGGAGTTCAGCGATCCCATTCGGGCCCGCACCGTCGTACCATATGGACAGAACGGCGACCCGTCGTCAAAACACTTCTTTGACCAAGCACTCTTGTTCGCAGAAGGACGCTTCAAACCCTCTTGGTTCACCATCGAAGAAATCAAAGCTAATCTAGAACGAAAATATCATCCCGGCGTGAAGTAAATTCACCAATCGAACTGACCGCATGTTTCCGGGCTGCCACAGTCACACACGGTGTCTCCGTAACTAACGCCAAACAAATAATCGTTCTGCCGCGGTATTCCTACTCAAAAACAAACGTCCTGCACCGCGACTTAATTGGACTGCGGCAAAGCAAACACGAAAATATTATTTCCTGAAGTTGGACGAAGTTCAGGTGTCAAATCAAGAAATCGAGGGGAACCTGTACTGGCAACGACATACTGACGACCGTCAACCGCAAAGCTAATGGGAAACCCTGATACCGAAGACCCAAGATTGATTTCCCAGAGCACCTCACCCGTCTCGTCGTCAAGAGCCCGGAACCGTCCGTTGACATCCCCGCCGAACACCAGACCTCCCCCAGTGGCAGCCAGTGACATCGTGGCCGCCCGTTGTTCGTAATGCCAGACAATCTCACCTGTTTCCGCCGAAATCGCTTGTACAGTGCCAACGTGTTCAGTTCCAGGTGCGATCTCTTGACGCACCGCTAGCGCGTAGATAGCCAAACCTCCGTCTAACGTAGCTAACACTCGAGCACAGGTGTTGCGAAGCGGCATATACATCGTATTCGTCAAAGGACTATACGCCCCGGCTTCCCAGTCTTTGCCGCCGCTCCAAGTCGGACAAGTAAATGTCTCTTGACCCAGAGTATTGAACACAACCTCTGAGTTCTCTGTCACGGCACCCGTCGCCCCGTCAATGTCATTAATCACATTCTGGGTAATCGTCGGCGTCGCCCACAAAAACTCACCCGTCTCCCGATCCAACGTATACACCACGCCCGTCTTCCCCGGAATCCCCGTGATCACCTTCCGTTGCTCTCCCGGCGTAATCCGTGGATTAATCCAACTCACCTCCGCCGGATTCGGCGTCACTGCGGTATCCACCAACAACCGCTCAAACGGATGGTCCAAGTCCCAATGGTCATTCAGGTGTTGGTAATACCACTCGATCTCACCCGTATCCGCATCCAACGCCAACGTCGAGTTGTGGTACAGATGCGCAAGATCCGTCCCGCCCAAGAGAAACTTGGGCGCCGGTGACGTCACCGACGTCCCGATATAAATCAAATTTAGTTCCGGGTCGTAGCT
>Ga0310120_10000007_pt1 | contig 167728 bp, 137 predicted proteins | sample CB27_AW_983_MG_FD_203506 | JGI IMG/M metagenome (GOLD analysis project Ga0310120, IMG submission 203506) | Marine microbial communities from Western Arctic Ocean, Canada - CB27_AW_983 | ecosystem: Environmental > Aquatic > Marine > Oceanic | place: Canada: Western Arctic Ocean | collected...
TTTTAATGGATTTGTAGTGTGAACGAAAAAATAATTTTACCGGCGTAGCAGACCTTCCTCAAGCACTTCCACTGCCGGACCACGGACATCCCACACGATGCCAAGCCACGACAGGAGCACCACCCCGTAGTGAGCCAAATCGAATTCCCACCAGTAAAATCCCTGCCTTTCAGACGCCGGAAAACGGTGGTGATTATTGTGCCAGCCCTCTCCAGCAGTGATTAACGCCAGCCACCAAAGATTACGGCTCTCGTCATTCGTGTCGTAGCGCCGGCGCCCGAAACGGTGACCGACGGAATTCACGGAAAACGTTAAGTGATAGAGAATCGTAGTACTCCAAAAAAGCGCGATAGTTACCAGTTGACCTCCCGTCACACCTAATTCAGGCTGGACAACCCGAAGCCACTCTCCGAGGAAGAAAAGTCCAACACCAAGGGACAGGGGAGCAATATAGTGGTTTCGATCCAACCAACATAACTCCGGAAATCGTTCAAAGTCTCTAACCCATTCCATCTTTGTCCGTTGGTTCTCTCGTCTCATTATCCAGCCAACATGGGCACGAAAGAATCCCTGAGCGGATGGCGAATGGATGTCGGAGATTGTGTCGCTGTGCCGATGATGGCTGCGATGATGACCTGCCCACCACAACGGACCCATTTGAGCAGCGGACGCCCCAAGGAAACCAAGTATGAACTGAAATGTCCGTGTAGTTCTAAATGACCGATGGCAAAAATAACGATGATAACCTGCCGTCAAACCAAACATCCGCGCAAACAGAGTGACGACACCAATAGCCACAGCCCAGTAGCCAACCCCAGTCCATAGCACGAAAAAACAGGCGAGGTGAACAGCAATAAAAGGCGCATTCCCCAGCCATTCGATACGCCGATTGTGTTCTGGCGTTATCGCTGGTTTGTTCAATTCAAAATCCACTGCCGAAGACCTAGCCACAACACCCTCCGTTTGCCATCTCGTCCCGAGGTCACGGCGTCAGATCATATACGGATGCTCAACTATCTGTCGGCTCGTATATCACTAACGCCGCGGGAACCAGGGAACGAAAGCATTTGTTCGAGCCACGTACTCTTGGTAACCGGCCTTCGTCTTGATGAGACCAGGCTTTAGCAAACTCACTCCAGAAACGCGCAACAACAACCATGGCATGAGCAGCGGACTGGAAATCGTCCACCCACCTCCGAACGTGGACAGCGCCCCCCCCCCCCAGCAGATCATGGTTTCACCGAAATAGTTCGGGTGGCGCGAATATCGCCAAAACCCAGGATCACAAACCTTATCTTGATTAAGAGGATCGTCCTTAAACTGCTTAAGTTGCCAATCACTAGCGGCCTCAAAAACCAAGCCGCCTAGAACCAGAAGTCAAGCTAACTAGTCGATGACCCCAAGTCTAATCGACACCGAACCGAGCAAAGACATTGCTATCGGCATCGACACAAACCAAGCACAAACCGCTTGAAACCAAAAAGTTTTAGAGAGACTTGTCCACCAAACACTATCCCCTCCTCGCTCACACATCCGTCGATAACGAAGGTCTTCTGATTTTCCCCGAGAACGGAGAAGCAAGAAGACTGACAAACGAATACCCCATAAATGCACCAAGAAAAGGAGAACTAGGTGCCGTGTCGTAACTGCTCCCGTGAGCAAATAATAGACCCAAGACACAAGCAAGAAATAAAGACTCCAACCAATGTCGATGATGCTGGTGTCACGTCTCAGCACGCTGAATAACCAGAGCACAAAAGTGAACGCCAATAGCAAACAGAATGAAACAAAAGTAACTTTGATATTCATGCATGCCCGCGCAGGATTACTGGCTCGATCGATTGACCGGAACGAAGCCGAAATAGACATCGAAAAATTTAGACGGCAATAGAAATATTTCCAGAACACATCACGAAAACGAACCACACAATCGAGGCGCCAAGAAATGCTCTCTAGACAATCCAGACATATATGACAATAACTCCGAAATAGGCATCACAAACAACGTAGCTCGAAACCACGAGTCTGGCCAAAATTTCTCTACTTCGACGACAACATTCCGGTCTAAACTAGCCTGTCTACCGAAAATCGGAATCTGGACGTAGCCGCATGACGAAAAATCAAGCCTTGGATAAGCGGCAGCTTTAATGCGTTACACATATGTCCCATAAATCGTCAAAACAGTCCAGGAACGCTATTCGGTGCATTCAACCAATCAACGAATCCTCTACATCTCGAAGTGAACGAACGAGTCCGGTGGTTCTTCTAGAGGTGAACAATATGAAAAGTCTTGTCTTCGGGGCCATTAGTCTTCTGCTCAATTGTCTCGTGGTGCCAATTGCAGGACAGGAATTATCTGCACAAGACATCATTGGCCGGGCTGTCGACAGTGCCGACGCTCAACGAGACTCGAACGCTGAATTACGTTACCAATCCATCATTGAAGTTACGACAGAAAAATTAGACAGGGATGGCATCGTCGAAAGTGCCGAAGAAGCAACTTATCGAGAATATGCACTTGAGGGAGTTCTTTTTGAAGAACTCATCGGCGAGGATGGCGGGCCACTTACCGTAAGTAACAAACAAGACGAGCAAGACCGAAGAGAGAAATTCGCGGCGGAAATTCGTGAACGACGCGCGGAAGGTAAGGACCCTCTCCCGGAAGATGAGAACAGAATTGAATTTAATGATGAATTTGTAGAACGATTTCAGTTTTCCTTAGTTGGACAGGAAACAATCACGCGTCCTAGTGGAATCGACCAATATCCGTCTTGGGTTCTTAAATTTTCTCCGCGCGCAGGAGCCTTGCCAGAGCGTCGACGAATCGACACGGCACTTAATAAATCCAGTGGAAGAGTCTGGATTTCCAAAGATGACTATGGAATTGTTCAAGTTGAATTTCAGATGAATGAAACCGTCCCTTTTTGGGGTGGGATCGTCGGTCGACTTCGAAACGCTATCGCTCACATTTCATTCATGCGGACGACTGAACAAATCTGGCTGGTAGACACCGTCAACATCACGCTTGACTTGCGAATTTTTTTCAGCAACATCCACCGAAGAATCGTGCGAACCCGTAGCGAAACCACCTTGAGAGATAAAATATAGCGAAGCAATTCGTCAGGGGTACTCGGAAGATCACAGTTTCTTGCCTCAGACAGAACCCTAGGACTGGCACGGAAAACAAACTCAAAATAGAGTCTTGCAACTAGCGCGAAAGCATGAAAATAGGTAGCATTGAGCTACACACTGAGGAACTAACTAGATGCCAAAGATGAGAAATCTCCTGGGATGTTGGCTCTTCGTCATCATCTTCACACTCGGTAGCACGAATACCATCGATGCCCAAGAACTGAATGCCGGCGATACTGCCCCGGCATTTGAACTTGCTGGCAGCGATGGCAAAACGCACCGTCTTGAGGAATACAGAGGGACTACGGTTGTCCTCGCGTGGTTCCCAAAAGCTTTCACCGGTGGCTGAACGGCAGAATGCAAGTCGCTGCGTGCTAACAGCGACCAACTTCAGGCTTATGACATCGCTTATTTCATGGCAAGTGTCGATGATGCGGAGACCAACAAGTCGTTTGCGGAATCGCTCGATGCTGATTTCCCACTTCTAAGCGATCCCAGTAAATCAGCAGCAGCAGCATACGGAGTCTTACAAGACTTCGGTGGCAATATCGGTGCGGTAGCACAGCGATGGACTTTCTACATCGGAGAAGATGGTCGGATTCTAAAGGTTGATAAAGGAGTCAATGCATCAACTGCGGGAGAGGATGTTGTTACTAGCCTTGCCGAATTGAACATTCCTAAGCGCTAACGAGGACACTCTATAATTTACAATCCATTACACGTCAGAGGTAGACGCGACATGGTGCCCTCCACGCTTGTAGATATATTTCAAGGTGGCATACGTCTCGATAGCTCAACGTTCGCCACCTAACCTACGAATTGCACGTCTTCTTATAGAGAATTGTCTCCAACACGGAGGAGAAGATGATTATGCGGAACGTCCTTCTTAGTCAACTCGGCCTTATCCTGGTCATGACGAGCCTCTCTTGGGCTCAAACGCTCACACCGACGGCAGTCGCCACAATTAGTCAGATACAGAAGGCAATGATAACTCCCGCCTCAGATGCGATATTTAATGTTGGTCGTACTGCACCGACGAACGATGACCAATGGCAAGCACTAGAAGACGCCGCCGTCATCCTCACTGAAGCAGGAAATCTATACATGATGGAAGGAAGACGAAAAGACGAGAAACAATGGATGGAATTCACCACTGCGATGGTCGCCGCTGGCACACAGGCTCTACGAGCGGTAGAGGCGCGGGATGTCAACGGACTCCTCGACGCAGGTAATAATCTCATTGAAGTATGCGAAGCTTGCCACCAACCGTATCGGGACGGCGGACGTGCGATGGGGCCACCTCCCGAAGCAGAGAATCGCTAGTCTAGCGGCCCCGTTAACCTTCTGGAATCGCGTCCATCAACAGCGCAAGAGCACGGCGAAGAGACCTTCCCCCGGAAGCAGCCCCCCTGTAGTGTCCTTGTCGGACCACAACGAGATTATGAGATGGAATGACCAACGTTGTTTGTCCTCCGGCCCCGGACATATAGTAGGCCTCATGAGGCACAGGAAAACTGCCAGTTCCGTTGATCCAGAAAAAACCTCCATAAATGGGTCGCCCATCAGCGTCCCAGGCTGGAGCAACGGTGCTAACAAAATCTACAAAACCCTCAGGAAGAATCCGTTCTCCGTCCCACATACCATCCTGCAAATAGAGATTTCCGAGCCTTGCCCAATCACGAGCGGGAGCCAATTCATATCCCTGCAACAAATAATTACCATGCGGATCGGTCTCTAGCACCATCCCTCGGATTCCAATGCGGTCAAAAAGTTCGCGTTGCGGGAAAGACAAGTACTCATCTCCTCTCGCTTCCACGCCGAGTCGAATGAGATAGTTAGTTAATACAGGATCAGAATTTCTATATCGACCAACCGTGTTCGGCGGCCATTGTTGAGGCCTCGTTGCCGCCCAGTCGAATGAATTTGCCGAGCCAGTGTAAACATAAAGATGGTCAGGATACCCAAGCGACAGATCGAGATCTGGATCAGCGACTCCACGAAAACGAAGACCACTCGACATTCGCAAGATATCTGCAATCCGAATTTCTTGTCGTGGGTCCCCAGGAGTCTGCCATTCGGGAATCGGGGCTGCTTGGTAGAGGTCATAAACGCCGTGGCGAATCAAAACTCCCATCAATGTAGCTGTCAAGCTCTTGCCCATCGACCAGCTTTCGAGGGGCGTGTGCATTGTTACCCCGGTTCCATAGCGCTCACCAATGATCTGCCCCTTGTACGTCACGACGAAAGCTGCGGTCATCCCATCAGTTGGTTCAAAAGCTGCAACGACGGCTTGTCGAACTTTTTCAGCGTCTATTTCATCTGGTAATTGAATATCCGAAATCACATCCCCCATCGGCCATAACTGGGTCGATGGATCCGGCAACGAACTGGGAATGTCCACCGGCTCAAAAAGCACGTCGTCCTCTCCGACCGGTAACGTCACGCACCCATGGTCACCATTCAATTTTGCAGTCCTCACAGTTCCGTTTGGCAATGTCAGGTGAACTCTCCGCTCGTCACGGTCGACCTCAATATTCGTCACATGTCTCCTGTACTCATACGGGCCGCTGAAGAATCCAACATTCTCCGCAGCAAAGTCCTGATCAAGACCAGTAACAAAAACGGCCGAGCAGAGCGTCTTAGCGAAGCCAGAAACATGATGCGACAGCGGATCACCCGGTGGTGGCACGTAATCGCTATCAATCTCCACCGCGCGCGCGCGAGCAAGCATCGCTGCCCGCGCATCGCTCTGAGCCTCTGAAATCTCCGGGTGACCTAGCAAAAACAGACTCATCACCACGACACACAGGAAAGCTAACACTGATGGATAGGCCTTCATTTCAACCATAGATTTGCTTCTCCAGAATCATCCTTCAGAAGCCTAGCATGATGCATTTGAACACAGTCATTTCTTCAGTGGTTAAAGACTTCTGGAGTGCTACAATGCCCAACAGTTTGAGCGACCTCTTTGCTTGGGGACACAGCTATGTCAAAAATAATCAATATCGTTAGGGTGTTTTTGTTTATTGTTTCCATCCTTCTCGGCACATTGCCGTCCAGCGATGCTCAAATATTGACGGCTCCAGACCCAGAGCAGATGGAGAATGCTCCAGATCTTGGGTACCGCCCCGTTCCGCACGGACTACAGATCCCGGATTCTGTCGAAATGGGAGCACCATCGAGCGTTGCTTGGACTTCCACAAATCGCCTACTTGTGTTCAACAGAGGTCCAAATCCGTTAATGGAATTTGAACCGGACGGCCGTTTCGTCCGAGCGTGGGGGCAGGGCCAATACGATAGGCCTCATGGCATGCGGGTGGATTCAAACGGGTATATTTGGACGACGGACGTCAACGGCGACATCGTCAGAAAAATGAATCCAAACGGCGAAATCCTTCTTACGATTGATTCAGATGACACACCACTCCTCAATGAACCTACTGACATCGCCATCGGATTGGACGGAGAGATTTTTGTGCTCGTAGGACACGGTCAGGGAGAACCTCATGTGTTGAAATTTGATCCCGAAGGCGCGTTGATGAAATCTTGGGGAAACGCTGGAACCGGTCAGAGCGAGTTCGACACGCCGCATTCGATCGTTGTTGATCACGAAGGGCTCGTTTACGTCGCTGACCGACAAAATCGTCGTGTCCAAATTTTCGACTCCGACGGAAACTACATCAAAGAGTGGCCTTTCAAAGGGCTCCCGTGCGGCCTTCATATCCATTCAGACAACACGGTGTATATGGTCAGTGGATTCGCCGGTGAAATTCTCAAGCTTGATGACAACGGAAAAGCGGTAGGAGCTAACGGCCAACCAGGTCGAGGTCTCGGAGAATTCGGTGAGGCGCACTATATGACGATGACACCGGACGGAGACATTTTCGTCGCTGACACGGTAAGGCCAGAATTGCACAAGTACGTCAAGCAATAGCTATCGATATTACGAACGAAATGGCAAACCAAGCGGTAATTGCCGATCGCCGTGACGCATCGTTCATATTGAATCTGGTTTCAACGAAAAAAAACGGCAGAGTTGCGTTATTCGAGTAATTCTCTGAAATCGCGTCCTAGGTCAGAGCCAAGTGTCGTATCAGCGCCAAATTTTTCGAGAACCTCTGCAGTTTCCTCATGGGTGTAGAACGATCCTGAGCGATACTCACCCTTAGCAGCCACCATCCACGGAGTCTGCCCACGAAGATTAATCGCGTCAATATCAGCCCCACGCTGCAACAAATACGGCGCAATAAGTGTCCCTCCCATGTAGACAGCCCCAAACAGTGCCGTCAATCCGCTGTCATTAACCGCGTTGATATCTAGTCCGAGTTCAAGACAGAATTTCGTAGCTTCAAAAGCCCGTCGTTGAATGGCTTCCAGAAAAGCCGGGTACGATCGATGTCCATATTTGTCCTGCCCTTCTACATAGTCCGTCCCTGCCGCTAACATCAAAGCGGTTGTCCCATCTTCCGTCATTAAGAAGGGGTCAGCCCCGGCGTCAATGAGAATTTGCATCGTTTCGACATCACCGTAGCTTGCTGCAAGCAGGAAGGGTGTGGCGCCGATGATACTTGGCGTCAATCCATTGTCCTGGGTAATAGCACGGGAAAGGAGAGGCAATCTTCTTTCAAGGCTCGCATTTGGACCAGCTCCAGCCGATAGTAATGCCAGGACCACGACTGGCATTTCTTGCTGTGTCGCCGAGTGGAGTGGTGTCCGACCCGCACCACTATCGTTAACGTCGGCTCCGCGTTCGATCAAGAATCTCGCCATCTCTGAATGCCCACTATCGATAGCAACCATCAACGCCGACGCCGAGGTGTCTTGACGAAAGAGTTCCTGGGTATTGGTGTCACCCCCGATTCCATCTGGCGCCGACTCATTGACATCAGCACCTGCCGAAAGCAACATTCGCGCAACGTCGATATTGCCCTGCTGAGCAGCAAAGAGTAACGGTGAAAAGCCATTTGTTGTTCGACTGTCTACACCTCCTCCTACTTCAAGAATAACTTGAGCGACCGCCGTCTGATTCTCAGCAATAGCCCACATGAGAGCCGTCTGCCCACGAGAAGATTCGGTCGCCGTCGGGTCGGCTCCGGCAGCCAAAAGACGCCGCACTACGTCGAGGTTGCCAACGCGAGCAGCGGTCATCAACGGCGTTTGGCCAGTTGTCCGCGCAAGTGTCGGGTCGGCTCCGGACGTCAGGAGTTTCTCAACCATCGAACTAGAGCCATTAAGACAAGCCAATGCCAAAGGTGTCACGCCATGGTCGTCCGAGGCATTGACATCTGCCCCCGCACTGAGCAGCAGCACTGATAGCTTCTCGTTGTCACGGTGCACCGACCAATGCAACGCTGTCGCGCCATCACCTTGCGAGTCTCTGACGTCAACGCCGGCAGCTATCAATCTCTCAACAACGCCATAATCGTCGGCCCTTACAGCGTCTATCAAGTCTCGAGTTGAGTCAGAAGAAACCGCACCTACCAGGACAGAAATGCACAAAAACAGGACCGAAGCTGCTCCTGCACAAGAAATACACTCGTCTTTTTGAAAATATGTCATCGTCCTTGATCACTCCAATAATCCAGCTACATAATAATGCAGTGCTCTTGGACTCTTTTCAAGTGTTATCGAGTTTTCCGATTGAGCGATGAAAGTACAAGAACTATCAAACAAAATAATGCGACAAATTTCATTTTTCACAATTGCGCTCTGCACCATTTCGTTAACTGTGCAGACGTCCAACTCTGCGGCACAGACAATCACTGCCGCTGCCGCGATTGAACACCGTGAATTACTCGACAGGTACTGCGTCGGTTGCCACAATGATCGCACGCTTACCGCTGGCATGTCGTTGGAACGCCTTGATCTCTCACAGGTCGGCATCGCCCCTCAGGAAACGCAAACGTGGGAGAAAGTCATTCGAAAATTGCGTACGCGTGCCATGCCTCCAATCGGACGAGCGCGCCCAAGTGAATCGGCTTACGAAGCCCTAACTTTATGGCTCTCTAGTCACATCGACAACAATGCCGAAGCAAACCCGAATCCTGGGCGGAGGCACGCGGTACATCGATTGAATCGAGCCGAGTACGCGAATGCAATTCGTGATTTACTTGCCATCGAAATCGATGAACAAGCACTTCTACCTCCAGATGATTCAGGTTTCGGCTTTGACAACATCGCCGACGTTCTTTCGGTTTCACCAATGCTAACCGAGCGGTATCTCTCAGCCGCAAGAAAAATCGGCAAGTTAGCAGTTGGCGACTTATCCTTACAGCCGACAACCCAAGTGTTCGAGGTCAACAAAGGCCTCCGTCAAGATGGTCGCGTTAGCGACGATTTGCCATTTGGATCGCGCGGGGGACTGGCTGTCCCTCACACCTTTCCCGTTGATGGTGAGTACATAGCTAAAATATTTTTGCTCCGCACATACGACGGACGCATCCGAGGGCTAACAGAGCCACATACGTTGGAGATTCGCCTTGATGGCACGATCGTAAAATCGCTCATAGTTGGAGGAAAGGACCGGCTCTTAGAATCTAACCGTGGTCGAGGGCTAGATCTAAGGAATGTACCAGACGATGGCCAAGAAATACGCTTTGAGGCAAAAGCGGGACCCGCCACTCTTTCGGTTTCCTTTATCGACAAAGGTTCAGTTCTCGAAGGAATGAGACGACCGTTCTATCGAGTGACGAGTTATGAATATGCTGGCGACTCAACGATTCCACCGGGAATCGAAAGTCTTGAGTTGCGTGGCCCCTACAACGTTACTGGTCGAGGGGATTCACCTAGCCGTAACCGCATTTTCACTTGTCGTCCTTTAACTCCCAACGATGAGACCACTTGTGCATCGAAAATTATTTCGACTTTGGCTCGTCGAGCATTTCGCCGCCCCGTCAGAAGCAACGACATGAATATCCTCCTGAGTTTCTTCGAGTCCGGGCGGAAAGGAAAAGACTTCGACTCTGGAATCGAAATGGCCCTCAGGCGGATTTTGGTAAGCCCTGATTTCCTTTTTCGGAGAGAATCTGATCCTGCGAACTCGACTCCGGGAGAGGCGTACCAAATCAGCGACTTAGAACTTGCCTCTCGCCTCTCCTTCTTCCTGTGGAGCAGTATTCCGGACGATGAACTTCTCGACATTGCAGCAAAAGGGATGCTCCGAAATCCGACAGTGCTTTCGAGACAAGTAAAACGCATGCTTGCAGATGTTCGCGCGCGCGCGCTGGTGGACAATTTTGGTGGTCAGTGGCTCTACACGCGGAACATCAATTTCGTAACACCCGACACTAAAGCGTTCCCTGATTTCGACGCAAATTTGCGTCAATCAATGTCGAACGAAATGAGCCTCTTTCTTGAAAGTCAAATTCGTGAAGACCATGGCGTACTCGATCTAATGACAGCTGACTACACGTTCATCAACGAACGCCTAGCCCGTCATTACGGTATTCCAAACATTTACGGCAATCACTTCCGAAAGGTCACGCTAACCGGCAAACATGAGATACGCCACGGCATCCTCGGAAAAGGCAGTCTCCTTACAGTCACTTCCTATGCGCATCGCACGTCACCGGTCGTTCGTGGCAAGTGGCTTCTTGAGAACGTGCTTGGAACACCACCGCCGCCGCCGCCACCAGATGTCCCAACGCTTGAAGAGAACGATGACCCCAGTTTAAGCCCACGCTCTGTCCGAGAGCGAATGGAAAAACATCGTGCGAACCCGGTCTGCGCCAGTTGTCACAATGTTATGGACCCTCTTGGGTTCGCACTGGAGAATTTCGACGGCATTGGCCGGTGGCGTGATGTCAGTGAAGCGGGAACACTCATCAATGCTAGTGGGACACTGAGTGATGGGACCGAAGTGGACGGCCCGATCTCGCTTCGACAAGCGTTTGTCAACCGCGGAGAAAACTTTCTAACTACCGTGACCGAAAAACTTCTGACCTACGCAATCGGACGAGGTGTGGAGTCATTTGACGCACCTGCTGTTAGACAAATAGTTAAAAATTCCGCTGAGGAAGAGTATAGTTGGTCTTCCTTGATTGCAGAAATCGTACAGAGCACGCCGTTCCAAATGAGGAGGTTGCCGGAATCATGATCATCACGAAGAAGACACTCCCCCGCAGAACGTTCCTACGTGGAGTCGGAGCCTCTCTCGCCCTGCCACTCCTCGACAGTATGGTTCCGGCATTTGCTGCCGTTCGAAATTCAGCGGCGAAACCTATTCAACGCCTTTTCACTGGGTACGTTCCAAACGGCATGATTATGGCCGACTGGACGCCTCGCACAACTGGCGAATTGAATGATTTACCAATGATTCTCCGACCGCTCGAGCCGTTCAAGGACCAGCTTTTGGTCGTTAGCGGCCTCGCAGATGCTCCGGCGTTCCCTTTGCCAGGAGAAGGGACAGGAGACCATGTCCGTGCGGCGGCTACTTTCCTAACTGGTGTACATCCCAAGAAAACAGACGGCCCGGATATCCGGTGCGGCACTTCAATGGATCAAATGGTTGCTCAGGCACTCGGAAGTGAAACGGTCCTCACGTCGCTCGAACTCGCATTAGACCCTAATGAACTAATTGGTGCGTGCGAACAAGGCTGGAGCTGCGCCTACGCCAATACACTCTCCTGGCGAAACCCGACAACACCGTTACCGATGGAAAATCAACCGCGTGCAGTCTTTGAGCGTCTGTTCGGAGATGCCGACAACACGACTCCAGAAGCTCGCCTAGCACGCATTCAAGAAGACCGAAGCATCCTCGACTCTCTGGTTGCTGAAGTCGCAGATTTTGGTCGAGACCTCGGTAAGAACGACCGTCAGAAAGTTTCGCAGTACCTAGAAGCTATCAGAGATATCGAACGACGCATACAAATTGCCGAAGCTCAAAGCGATCGAGAACTTCCTGAGCTTGCCCGTCCTACTGGTGGTATTCCTGAGACATTTAAGGATCATTCTCGGCTGATGTTTGACCTACAGGTGGTGGCATTTCAAGCGGACATGACTCGAGTTATCACTTTCATGATGGGCCGAGAAGTAAGCCCTCGAACCTATCCAGAGCTTGGCATTCCAGATCCGCATCATGGGCTTTCTCATCATCAAAACCGACCGCAAAACATAGAGAAGCTAGCAAAGGTCAACCTCCATCATATTGATCAACTGTCATATTTCATGGAGAAGCTCGAATCCACTCCGGACGGGGACGGAACACTACTCGATCACGTGTTAATTCAGTACGGATCCGGAATCAGCGACAGCAATCAGCACTTGCATGTTGATTTGCCGGTCCTACTTGCAGGTGGTGCCGCAGGTCAGCTTAAAGGTGGTCGCCATCTTCGAGTAAAGGAAGACACCCCGCTAACAAATCTTCAACTCGCCATAATGGCTAAGTTGGGTGTGCCAACCGAAGTATTAGGTGACAGCACAGGCGTTGTAAAACACCTGTCTGGCGTGTAGCGAACGAAGTTCCTGTTGCTGGGTTCGAGCAAGATTAGATGGCTCGAACCCAGCAACGGATGGCCAACCCCAGCCACTCTAATGCAACTCTGGCCAGTTCTGGCTCTCCGCAGCCTGTGATGATTCAGGCCAACAACCTCACAAAACGTTACGGCCATAATTTAGTTGTCGACGACATCACTTTTTCAGTTAACGTGGGTGAAAATGTCGTCCTCCTTGGGAGTTCTGGGTCCGGCAAAACGACTCTGCTCAAGATTCTCAATCGTCTAGTAGAACCGACTTCCGGAACTGTGCACCTCAACGGAACCTTCACGCTGGATTTTCCGCCGCACGAACTGCGCCGCCTCATTGGCTATGTGTCTCAGCAAAGCGGCTTACTCCCGCATATGACCGTCCGGGAAAATATGGGAATAACTCCAAAATTACTTGGATGGCCTAGAGAAAAAATTGATACCCGAATAGACGAATTATTCTCACTGGTTGAGCTCGACACCGAGTTAGGCGGTCGGCTCCCGAGTGAACTCTCCGGAGGCCAACAACAACGTGTCGGAGTAGCGAGAGCTCTCGCAGCCAAACCACGTGTCATGTTACTGGATGAACCGTTTGGTGCGCTTGATGCATTAACGAGAGCGAACCTACAGGAATCGTTTCTTCGAATACGGAAAGCTCTTGCACTAACGTCAGTATTTGTCACGCATGACATCACCGAGGCGCTGCTCATTGCCGACAGAATAGGTGTAATGCGTTCCGGTCGCTTACTCCAGGTGGCTTCGCCTCAAGAATTGCTGTGCAACCCGGCAAATCTGTATGTCGAACAGCTAATGACCGCTGCTCGCCAATCCTCAAAAGTGATAGAAGCGTTGACTGCGAATAGTCAAGCGAGATCAAATTAGATGATCGAGCAACTCTCCCTCTTGCCTCACTATCTCACTGCTCATCTGCAGTTAACACTGCTGGCACTATTGCTGAGTATCATAGGCAGCATTCCAATCGGTATCGCTGCCACACGAATCAAATGGCTCGAAAGACCGACGCTCGCTGTTGCCAGCGTCATTCAAACAATTCCCAGCCTGGCATTTCTCGCATTAATGGTGCCCATTCTTTCGTTTCTTGAACTCCGAAGCATCGGGTTCCTTCCCGCTATTATCGGATTAACCCTCTACGGCGTGTTGCCAGTCCTTCGAAACACCGTGACTGGTATCGCTGGAGTGCCTCCGGAATTCAAAGAAGCAGCGCGAGGGGTCGGAATGACCCCACATCAGCAACTAACATTAGTTGAACTCCCGCTTGCAATGCCCGTGATAATTGCTGGCATTAGGACAGCCACGATCTGGTTAGTAGGCATCACTACGCTGTCAACACCGGTCGGAGCAACAAGCCTTGGAAACTACATTTTTAGCGGTTTGCAGACGCGTAACTACTCTGCAATCATTATCGGATGCATAGCCGCAGCGGCTCTCGCGCTCTTACTGGACGGTCTTTTTCGAGCGATCGAAGCAGGACTCGTCAAACGAAAACGCAGGTCGCTAGTCACCTCTCTTTCTATCTTTGCTGTTCTGTATGGATATGTGTTTGTCACTCTGTTGTCCCCACTCTTTGGCGAACAAACTCGACCCGTCGTAATCGGGTCGAAAACATTCACCGAACAATACATCCTCAGCAATACCCTTGCACGCTGGATCGAACAAGAAACAGGTCATCAGACGGAACTAGTTCAATCGCTTGGCTCTATGGTGGCATTCGACGCTCTCAACGCCGGTGACATTGATATCTACGTAGACTATTCTGGAACGCTATGGGCAAATGCGATGCACCGTAGCGACTCAAACTCATCACGCGTCGAGGTTCTGAATGCTGTAACACGTTTCCTGCATAACGAACATGGAATCACGATCGGAGCTACACTCGGATTTGAAAACGCATACGCTTTAGCCGTTCGGCGAACTGATGCTTTAGAGAACGATCTCCTATCGATCAGCGATCTCAGACCTTTCGCGCCGTCACTAAGCATCGGAGGGGACTATGAGTTTTTCGGGCGACCGGAGTGGATTGCTATCCGGGATACTTATGGACTTGAATTTCGTGAGTTGAGAACAATGGACCCGGCCTTAATGTATCAAGCCACGAACGAACGAGAAGTCGATGTAATTGGAGCATTCTCCACGGATGGCAGGATTTCGTCCTACGACCTCCAAGTCCTCAAGGACGATCTCAATACGATTCCTCCATACGACGCCGTAGTTCTTCTCTCTGCTCGTCTGGCTTACGATGCTCCTGAGGTCCTCAGCGCCATCGCTCGTCTTGACGGCATGATCAGCGCCGAAACAATGCGCCGAATGAACCGCCTAGTCGACGAAGACGGGGCCGCGCCGGCGACGGTAGCAGTTTCTTTGATTGAGCAATTATCGGTCGAGCTTTCACTTCAATGACCCCTACGACATCACCAATCGTTCACGACAAAAAACAGCGAGACGATACGCATGGCTATACTCGAATTTCTCGGTCTTTCCGAGCAACCAAATAAAACTAAAGACGACCGTAATTTCACGTCTGATTCGATCCAAAGAATCGCAAGCAAATTGGGCGAATTGTCAGAAACTCGCGCCCAATTCTTAGCGATATTTGCCTACGTGCTCGGTCGAGCCGCGCACGCAGATTCTCACATCAGCCCTGAAGAAACTCGAAAGATGAGCTCCATTTTGCAGACTATTGGTCATATTCCAGCGTCACAAGCAAATATTGTCGTCGAACTGGCTAAACATCAGGTACTCCTTTTCGGAGGAACCGAGAACTACGTCGTGACGAGGCGATTCCGAGAACTTTCAACTCCGAAACAGCGTTTAGAGCTACTCGAATGTGCATTCGCTGTCTCAGCCGCCGACCATTCGATAACTGCCGTCGAGGAAGGAGAAGTGAGAAACATCTCAAAAGAGTTGCGGATCACGCATTCTGAATTTTCCGAAGCGAAAGCGGCATACTTACAGCATCTGGAAGCCTTAAAATTACTACGCTCAAACGTCTAACGCCAACGAATCTAGTTCAGAAACAGCTAACGTAGAATCGAAAATTCCTCCCTTACACTTTGGTCGTACTACTTCGAAGAGATTTGAGAGTGCGCGCCGAGCATGACAGCGACCCAACGGAATTCGTGCGTATTCTCTAGTGCGATTTTTACTACCATTGTCAGGGGAACCGAAAACAACATTCCGATCGGGCCCCAGACCCAACCCCAAAACACCAATGAAATAAAAACCACTAGAGTCGATAAACCCAAACGGCGTCCCATAAACGTCGGTTCGACAAAATTACCGAACACCACATTCACTGCTAGGTAACCTCCTGCGATGGCGACAGCATTCACCAGCCCAAGATCAGGTTGGATGAGGGAAAGTAACACAGCAGGCACAGCCGCAAAGATCGACCCGAGAGTGGGAATAAAATTAAAAGCGAAAGCTAGAACACCCCAAAGATGAGGAGCCTCCAAGCCGCACAACCACACCCATACACCGATAAAAAGCCCAGTGGCAGCACTCGTAGCTGCCTTTATAACAATGTAATTCTGAACCTGAACGGTCATGCGCCTCAACTGAACGAGGTGATCACTTCTTCCACCAAACGCCTCTTCTAACTTAGCTCCGAAACCTGAAGCCTCAAACAGAACAAAAACCACCAAAAGTAATACGAGAAATGCATTTGATAACAAAGCACCCAAAGCGCGCAGTGTGTTACCCACCACACTGCCCATCAGGTTGAACGACGGAATCACTATTGATTCCAGGTCTTCCGCCTGAAAACCAAACTGCGTCGACATCTCTAATGCCTGCCTAGCTATCTCCAACAAAGGATCCCGATATGTCGGTGCAACACGCGCAAACTGGTTTACCGATTGGCCAATCACTAACACCAGAACACCAACAAGAGACGCTGCCACCAAAATTGTGATTAGAACAGCTAATGACCTCGGAATCGATTTTCCCTGCAACCAGTTCATTAGAGGCACGTTAACGACCGCGATAAACAAGGCAATGAGGAAAGGCTGGATCAGGGATGCCGCCGCTTGGAGACCGGCCACCACTACGACGAAACTGGCAGCTGCAACCAACAAGTTCGTTCCCGGGGATCCCCTCAACGGAGTTTCAGGCATCACTGCACTCCAAAAAGGGTGAGCGAAAACTGAGCCTCATCCTCAATCCACTGGTCAAAGCAAATGAATCCGGCTTTTTCACCGATCGCCTGAATATCTCGGCGCCGGTACTTATAAGAGTTTTCAGTCAAAATCGCCTCTCCCGCCGAAAATCGAACACAGGCACCAGCACCCGCAAGGCAAACCGTCTGCTCCGTCTGGCTTACAAGATACATTTCCACTCGGGACTGGGAGGAGTTCCATGCTGCGTGGTAACTAAATTGATCCAAACAGAAGTCCGCATCGAGTTCTCGGTTAAGTCGAACAAGGAGGTTTCGGTTAAACGCAGCCGTGACACCAAGAGGATCATTGTAGGCCTGGACAAGATCATTCTCAGATTTGACCAAATCGACCCCGACAAGGAAACGATCATTCGTTCGAAGGCAGTTTCGAACATCCCGCAGAAACTGATCCACCTCGTCTGGAGTTAAGTTCCCAATATTTGATCCAAGGAAAACGACCATAGCTGGCTCGTTTTCATCAAAATGTTCGACCGCAGCCCGAAGGCCCTCCACGTACGAAGATTCATGGCAAAAAATTGAAACGTCTTGATACTGAGACAATGTCCTCTTCGCAGTCTCAAGTGCTGAACTTGAAATGTCGACTAAGTCTGCTCGAACCGATAAGCCAGCTGCTACCAAAGATCGGACTAACACCGCAAGTTTCTCTCCGCTACCACCGCCTAATTCAACAATAGATGGTTTGCTTCCCAAATGTTCTGCAATTGACAAAGATTCACGCTTAAGCAATGCCAATTCTGCTCTTGTGATTGTGTACCAAGGCAAATGGCAAATGGTGTCGAACAAGGTTGAGCCAAGACCGTCGTAGAGATATTTCGGAGGAATCCGCTTCAACGAACTAGTTAAGCCAGAAACGACGTCGCTTATTAGATCGGCGTTAATCTTAGAGGGCATTCGAATAGGAGAACTAGTCAAAGTGTGCATTTAGGGACAACCCTAGTGATGATCACGAACGCATCGGAAAGTAGCGTACATGTAAGGATAATCTGGTCGAAACCAGTTGCGAAAGCTCCGACGGATAAGACCTCTCCCTGTGGCGGGTGAGGCACCTTTGACGACGAAGTGATCACCATCATAGAAATCTGAAGAATACTCAGGGTAGGAAGCCATCGGCTCGAAGCCAGGAAATCCTTTAAAGGGAGTCGACGTCCACTCCCAGCCATTTCCTACAAGGTCGTGCACTCCCCACGCACTGACACCATTCGGATACGACCCGACGGGTACTGGATCCCAATGCCAGAAATCGAAATTGCCATGAAATTCATTGGGCTCAGCCGAACCCCATGGGTATTCACTTTCAGAACCATCTGGCGCGCCATATGCGGCTCGATGAAATTCCGGTTCCGTGGGCAAACGAAACCCCTTCCACCTAGCGTATGCGCTAGCTTCATCGTGTGTAACAAATACCGGCCAGTCAAGAGGCAACGGTATCATCTCGAAAAGACCACGCCAATGCCAAACACCTTCCTCCTGCACCCAGAAGATCGGATTGTCTCGCTTCTGCCCAACTAATCGACGTTGCCACGCCGACTCTGACCAGAATTCCCGTTTCTCGTAGCCACCTGAATCGACAAACCCAAGATAACTTCCATTCGTTACATTGAAGAGATCAATATCAAAGGCTTGAACATCTTCTAAGTGCCTCGGAAACTCGTTATCCCAACCGAAAGAAATCTCTTGAGGATAGGCGCCGAGCGTAGCTCTTCCGGCCGGAACTTCCACCATTACTTGATCGACAAGCCCATCGTCAGAAGTGAGGATTTGTCTTGTTCCTGCAGGGCGTGTCTTTCGACCAACATCAAAACGATGCCACATGTAAAGCAACGTTTCTTGATGCATTACCTCATGCTCAAGCATCGTAAAAACACCCTGCCCCCTCCTGAGCGTTGGGTTCCCATTCCCCTCAATTACGGACGATTCAAGCGCATCGAGAATGACAGCGTCAACACGTTGACCGTAGCGCTGAACCCGATTACGATCCGGCCACTCTTTGAGAGACACCGTATCAGATGCGGCCTGATCGACTGGGTCGATACCACGAGCGAATAGCACTTCTAATTCATTGTCGATCCCTGGACGATCCAGTGCTTTCTTCAAAAAACAATTCGTCGAAAATGCAGGAACATGACCCTCATAGAAGACCACAGGATGCCTGAGCGGAATTGGTCGCTCGTAGTAAGCACCGGAGTCCAACAGGTCGAAAATTATTTTTGTTCGCTGTCGATTTTCTCGATACGAATGAATAGCTTGTTGGCGATCGACAAACGCTTCATCTCTGGGCAACGACGTTTGCATGACTTCCTCATCGATTTGGGGAATGAACTGTCCTTACAAATAGTACCGTACCAGCATGATCCAAACGGCGAAAATTGAACTCAAGACCCGTTAGCGTATGCTACGCTCACCAGATTAGCTGAGAAGTGAAATGTGATGGCGACGCGAAAGTGGCGGAACTGGCAGACGCGCCGGATTTAGGATCCGGTAGCCGTATGGCTATGGGGGTTCGAGTCCCCCCTTTCGCACCAATATGAAAGCGTCATCATGCATATAATTTAATGTGATGAATCTCTGGAACGGTCAAAACCATTTATGACAACGCAGCTCACGAACCTCAGTGATTGCCAAAAGGAAGTCACTATTGAAGTGCCATCGGCGAAAGTAGACCAAGTGCTTGACGAGCTGTCACGACGTTACAGTCGAAAAGCCAAAGTGCCTGGCTTCCGTCCAGGCAAGGTTCCCGCTAGTCTTATCAGAACTCGATTTCGAGAAGAAATACTAAGAGACGCTGCAGAGCAGCTTGTACCGCAGGCCGTCGATGAGGCTCTGAACGAACATCAAATCGATCCTATTGCCTCGCCAGAAATTAGGAACGTCAATATCGATGAAGGGACTCCGCTAACGTTCACTGCCACCTTCGAAACGATACCGCCCGTGGATCCTGGAAATTATGATGCCTTCGTTCTCCGACACCCACCGGTGACCGTCGATGATGAGGCCGTAACAAAAGCACTTGAGAGATTACGTGAAAACGCTTCGGTCGCGGAGCCCGTTGAAGAACGAGTAGCCACGGTGGGCGATATTTTGACCGTTGACATGGAACGCCGCCTTCAGCGCAAGCCCGAAGAACAAGCTCCAGAAAAATCCGCTCCAGAGCACCACGTGAACGTGACAGTCGAACTCGGCAACCGAGAAAACCCTCCAGGTTTTGATGAGCACCTTACCGGAATAAATGCAGGAACTCAGCACGAATTCACGCTAGCGCTGCCGAATGACTACAAACAGGAGAGCCTAGCTGGCGCAGAAGTAACGTACACCATCGATGTTAAAAGTATTCACCAACGGATTTTGCCGAATCTCGACGACGAATTTGCAAAAGATATTGGTGATTTTAACGACCTCAACGAACTTAAAGAGCACCTCAAGAGAGACCTTGAACATCAAGCAGCAGATAACGCAACACGAGAAGTTCGTGGAGATCTCCTTCGACAACTTGCCTCCCGGTTAACATCCGAAGTACCCAATACACTCGTAACCAACGAAATCGAACTGCGGGTCGAAAACCTCGTGCGGCAAATGATTGCTCAGCAGGTCGACCCTAGACGTGCAAACATCGACTGGGATGCCTTCCGAGAACAACAACGGCATTCCGCCGCCGAAGCCGTCCGAAGTTCATTAGTGCTGGACGAAATTGCTCAACGAGAATCGATCAATATTACCGCCACTGACATCGATCAAGAATACGCAAAGCAATCAGAGCGCAGTGGACAAAGTGTTTCGGCAGTTCGTGCATCCATCGAAAAAGAAAATAAGACCGAACAATTAATTGCTGGATTGCGGCGACAGAGGGCGATTGACTTGTTGATGACGCGTGCTACTATCGTCAAATCCTGAGGTTTAGTTCTCTTCCGCGGACAACGATCGCGCTCCCTAACGCCGACGAGTTTTACCGTCGCTCGGATTGCCATCGCTCGATTGAAAGATAAGGTGCCATGACAATGTCTGATTCAAGGATGCAATTAATTCCAATGGTGGTGGAACAATCCAATCGAGGCGAGCGCGCCTACGATATTTACTCCCGTCTACTTAAAGACAGCATCATATTTATCGGAGCCCCTATTGACGACAGCCTAGCGAATTTGATCATTGCGCAAATGCTTTTCCTCGAAGCAGAGGATCCAGATCGGGACATCATGCTCTATATCAACAGTCCTGGAGGATCGATTTCTGCTGGCCTCGCCATATACGACACGATGCAGTTCATAAAACCCGACGTGCAAACGACGTGTATCGGCCAGGCTGCATCGATGGCTGCTGTTCTTCTCGCCGCAGGAGCAACTTCAAAACGCTTTTCTTTGCCGAATGCCCGCATTATTATCCATCAACCTCTCATGACAGGTCTCGGCGGGCAAGCAACGGATATTGACATCCAGGCGAAGGAGATTCTTCGAATACGTGAAAGGCTCAACGAAATCTTATCAAAACACACCAACCAAACGGTGGATCAAATTGCGGCCGATACCGACCGAGACCACATAATGAACGCAGAGCAAAGTCACGAATACGGTATTATTGATGAAGTGATACGACAGCGTACGTAGAAAACATTCGAGTCATGCCAAAGAAGAGTAGCGAAAGCGAAGTTTTGAGGTGTTCGTTCTGTAACAAAGATCAGAACGACGTCAAAAAACTTATCGCCGGACCGACCGTTTTTATTTGCGACGAGTGTGTCGAAGTCTGCAACGACATAATTTCAGACGACAACCGCTTCGAGAAAAAAACCGAGTTGCAGTCCCAGTTGCCTATTCCGGCCGACATCAAGAAATACCTTGACCAGTATGTAGTCGGTCAAGAAACGACTAAGAAGAAACTGGCTGTTGCTGTCTACAACCACTACAAGAGAGTAGAAATCCAACGGAAATCAAAGAACAAAAAAGACACCGAACTCGCAAAATCTAACATTCTATTAATCGGTCCGACGGGCACTGGAAAAACTCTACTAGCTCAAACTCTCGCGCACTTGCTTTCGGTTCCGTTTACTATCGTCGACGCAACAACACTGACCGAGGCCGGCTATGTGGGCGAAGACGTTGAAAACATAATCCTCAAACTACTACAAGCTTCAGGGGGCGACATCGAAAAATGCCAGAAAGGCATTATTTATATTGACGAAATCGACAAGATATGCCGAAAGGATGAGAATCCGTCGATCACCAGAGACGTGTCTGGAGAAGGTGTCCAACAGGCGCTCTTGAAAATCCTCGAAGGTACCGTCGCCAATGTTCCTCCACAAGGCGGGCGCAAGCACCCACATCAAGAATTTTTTCAGATTGATACTACGAATATGTTATTCATTTGTGGCGGTGCATTCGTCGGTCTTGACAAAATGATTCAACGCCGACGCGGGAAGAAATCCTTAGGCTTCCGTGCAGATATACAGTCTTCAAGCCAGCTCGCCGTCGGATCCTGGCTGCAGCACGTCGAACCAGAAGACCTTATCAAGTACGGACTAATCCCTGAATTTGTTGGGCGACTTCCCGTTCAAGGAACTCTTCATGAACTCGACAAAGCGGCACTCATGAAGATCTTGACAGCTCCACGTAATGCTATTACACGTCAGTATCAGAAATTATTTGAGTACGAAAATGTAAAACTTCGTTTCACTCCGGGCGCACTGGAAGCTATCGCGGAGTCAACGCTGAAACGAAAGATCGGAGCACGTGGGCTTCGTATGATTATTGAAGACCTCATGCTCGATATTATGTACACACTGCCAAGCAAGAAAAACATCACAGAATGCGTAATTACACGCGAGGCAGTACTAACTAAAGACAAACCGATTACGCTTATCGAAAAAGCTGGATAATCGACATCAAAGATCGAACTCTTAACTATGGAAGAATACGAAACATTACCTAGCGTTCCGTTGAGAGATGTGGTCGTTTTTCCCTATATGATGATGCCGTTCGTCATAGGAAGACCTTCATCCACACGTGCTCTTGAACACGCGTTATTAAAAGACAAGCGAATCTTTCTAGCTGCCCAAAAGGATGCTACGAATGATGACCCAACTCCTTCTGGCATCTACACGATGGGATGCATAGCCAACATCGTCCAAAGCCTGAAGCTTCCGGACGGAAACGTGAAAGTGCTGGTTGAGGGTGTCGATCGTGCTCGGACGGTCGAATGGAAAGAAGACAAAGGCTTCTTTCGAGTCGTGGCAAAAATAGTAACCAGACAGACGGAAACCGGACCCGACATTGAAAGTGCCATGAGCAAAGTCGTGTCACTTTTCGAGAAATACGTAAAGCTATCGAATAACCTTCAGTACGATGCCATGATTGCTGCTGTACGTGTCGAAGACCCAAACAAGCTTTCCGACACAATTGCGGCGCATCTGACCGTCGGAGTTGAGGAGAAGCAGAACCTTCTTGAGATCATCTCTTCTCTCGAACGCCTAGTCCGCATTGCCAGTCTTCTTGAAAAAGAAGTCGAGAAACTTCAAGTCGACCGGCGTGTCCAATCTCGTGTAAAAAAACAAATGGAGAAGGCTCAGAAGGAGTATTACCTCAACGAGAAGATGAAAGCGATCCAGAAGGAACTCGGGCAAAAAGACGAGCGAGGCAATGAGATGGAAGATCTTCGGAAGAAGATCGAAGAGAGTAAAATGCCTGCTGAGGTTGAAGAAAAGGCGAGCCAAGAGCTTAAACGTCTCGAAGCAATGCCTCCAATGTCAGCAGAGGCGACGGTTTCACGAAATTACTTGGACTGGCTTATTAGTGTGCCATGGTTCAAGAAAAGTCGAGAAAGTAGAAACCTTCCTCGGGCAGAGAAAATTCTCAACGAAGATCACCATGCGCTGGAGAAAGTTAAGGATCGAATTCTTGAGTTCTTGGCAGTTAGAACATTAGTCCGAAAACCGCGCGGAACAATTCTGACGTTCTCTGGACCACCTGGAGTCGGAAAGACGTCGCTGGCAAAGTCTATAGCGAGAGCAACAAATCGTAAATTCGTTCGTCTTTCCTTGGGAGGTGTACGAGACGAAGCTGAAATTCGCGGGCATCGACGAACTTATATTGGCGCGTTCCCCGGTCAGATCATCCAGATGATGAAAAAAGCTGGAACCGTCAATCCTGTATTCCTCCTTGACGAAGTTGACAAGATGTCAATGGATTTCAGGGGAGACCCCTCGTCTGCGTTACTCGAGGTTCTAGACCCCGAGCAAAATGGCACTTTTCTTGATCACTTCCTTGATGTCGAATTCGATTTGTCAAACGTGATGTTTATCTGTACTGCAAATGTCATGCACCCTGTGCCACAAGCACTGCGGGATCGGATGGAAGTGCTTCAACTTTCTGGTTATACGGAAATGGAGAAAGTTGAAATCGGAAAACAATTTCTGCTGCCAAAAGTTCTACCCCTCAATGGTCTCACCACAAAAAACGCTACATTTAGCGGCGACGCCTTTGAAACGATTATTCGCCGCTATACGCGTGAAGCCGGCGTTCGCAGTCTCGAACGTGAATGCGCCTCGATTTGCCGAAAAATTGCTCGTAAAGTAGTCGTCGAAGGCAAAACGTTCAAAGCTAAAATAACAGCTAAAACGGTCAGCGATTACCTCGGGGTTCCAAAGTATCGACCAACACTTGCGGAGGAGACTAATGAAATCGGGATCGCGACTGGCCTAGCCTGGACTGAAGCCGGCGGAGAACTTCTTGTGACGGAATCGACGCTGATGGCAGGAAGAGGACAACTCATGTTGACCGGACAACTTGGGGAGGTAATGAAGGAATCCGCTCAGGCTGCAATGAGTTACGTTCGAACTAACGCTGAGGAATTCGGAATCCCGAAAGCTTTCAACAGGAAAACGGACATCCATGTTCACGTTCCTGAAGGGGCCATACCCAAGGACGGTCCATCAGCCGGGATCACTATTACCACTGCATTGGTCTCTACTTTATCGAGAATTCCGACACGCCGAGATGTCGCAATGACTGGCGAGATCACACTAAGGGGAAAAGTGCTGCCAGTGGGTGGTGTAAAAGAAAAGGTGCTCGCAGCTCATCGTGCTAATCTAAGAACCATTATTCTTCCAAAAGACAATGAAAAAGATCTCGCAGAACTCCCAAAATCAGTGATCGACACGCTCGACGTCTACATGGTCGATACGATGGATGAGGTTCTGAAAATTGCATTAACTGAACCGTTCCAGAGGCGGCTGCCGAAAGAAGACGAACCGGAGGTGCAGGCGCACAAAACGGACGACCAGCTCACGCACTAGATTTGGCATGGATCCTTCTTGTCAAACACTTAGTTCACACTGGACTCGACGAAGGTGAATTAGCTAGGAACCCTAGCGCCGTAATCTCGCTTACTCCATTGGTCGTGAAGACTCTACAAACGGACTTTGTCACCAGCGTAGCCCTAGACGGACAAGTTCCTAGTGGCGACGACCCAATCGTCGCAATGATCGGAAGATCAAACGTCGGCAAATCAAGCCTTATTAACGCGCTAACTCATACCCGAATCGCCAGGTCCGGAGGAAAACCAGGCACTACACGACTCATTAATCTCTACCGAGTTCGAATCGGACCATCTGCAGGAAGACGCGTCAACTCCTTCACACTAGCAGACCTACCGGGGTACGGGTATGCTCGTGGTGGAATTCTCGCACGACAAGAATTCCAGAAGCTGACGTCAGATTTTTTCTCGCAAACAATCCCTAGAAATTCCGACGCTATTTCAACGACCTCTTCACGTCTTGCACTAACTATGCTTGTCGTTGATTCGCGCCACCCTGGCCTTGAAAGTGATCTGGCCGCCCATGTGTGGCTTACCAATAAAAATGGACCTTACGTAATTGTCACAACGAAGAACGACAAAATGTCAAAAACTAGGCAGCTCCGCTCGAAGAGCGACCACGAGCGTGCGTTCAAGAGTCAAGTTCTTTCCGTCTCTAACAAAACCGGTTCCGGCATTAACGAGATATGGGCTGCTATTCGAACCGTATTTCGTGACTAACTGAGTTCGAATCTCTTTTGCGCTTCCCACCTCGCCCTTTTAACAGTCCATCACGTACGCGGAGACGCTAGTTGTAACGGTTCCGTGGCGTCGCCATTCTTTTCAGGTAAATCGCTAACTAGCTAACCGGTTTATATCCATAGTGTCGTTACGTAAAACCACGTATCTGCGTCACAATTCGATAATGGCTTCTCGGCTGTTATAATCAGTATTCACTCGTCTGGCAATGGAGCAAACCGTGAGAAAAAGCATTCACCCCGAATATCATGAGATAGAAGCACGATGTGCATGTGGAGCAACATGGATGACACATTCCACCAAGCCGGAGCTGCATCTCGAAATTTGCTCTAATTGTCATCCTTTCTTCACTGGACGTCAGAAGCTCGTTGACACTGAAGGTAGAGTGGAGCGCTTCACGAAGAAGTATGGAAAAGTCACAGTTGAAGGTCGAAAAAAACAACAAAAAGCAAGACGTGGAAGCTCATCCGCAACAATGTAGAGGCAGCCTGAAGGACTATGCATAATAGATTTCAGGAGATGTCACAGTGAAATTCATTTAGATAAGCGACCGAGACTGGCAGCCGTCAACAGTTATCGACGCTCCGCTTATCCAGCTAGCACACGGTGAAGCAAGAAACGCCACCACGTTAGCAACCTCCTCCGCACGCCCGAACCGTCCAAACGGTAAGTTCTGTCCCACGAACGCCTTCATCCCTTTCGGATCTTCCTGCTGACGACGATGCCACGACCCACCTGGAAACGAAATCGAGCCGGGGGCAATACTGTTTACCCGGATATTGTCTTTGGCGAGCTCAAGTGCCATCGACTTTGCAAGACTAATTTGAGCTGCCTTGACCGAGTTGTAGGTCATCCGCCCTCCTGACTCTCTCCCCCAGATAGATGCGATCATTAGGATCACTCCGTTTCCCGACGCTCTCAAATACGGAACGGCTAGACGAGACGCTCTGATCGCAGGAAAAAGTGTTTCCTCTAGTGAAGCCTGCCACTCGGCGTCATCAGTTTCTACAATTCCAGTTCCACCCGCTCGACCGACATTGTTGACGAGGATATCCAGACGGCCAAACGTCTCGATGGTCCGACGGACAACAGTCGACACTCCGGCTGCTACCGAAAGATCCGAGACGACCGAAAGCACCCTTTCGCGTTCGCTTTCCTGCCGAAGTAACTCGGCTACCTCTTGGAGGCGACTTTCACCACGCGCGCAGATAGCCACCCGGCATCCCTCTTCAACTAAAGCTCGCGCAGACGCAAGACCAAGTCCTCGACTCGAGCCTGTTATCAGTGCAACTTTGTCATTGAGCTTTAAATCCATCACATTGCCCCTAACTATAGAACGAGCGTATTTTCACTATATCTTTCGTTGTTTTACGATGTTTTTTGACGTTACCGAAAATTATTTCTCTCCTCGAACGCATATTTGGTCAGACAGACCAAATTAAATCTGAGTCAAACCTCTGACAGCGAATATTAGATATCCTCAATCCTTATCTTATTTTCCACGCGGATCTGGCATAACTACGAAGAGCAGATTTTGAGCGATGTCGGTGGCAAATGAATGCGTGATAACCAGAACTTTATGCTAAAGGTCTCTTGGTGGCCTTTAGCCTAAGAACGACCGGATTCGATCTTTACGGAGATACTTTCTAGGGTCAGCGTGAAAGAAAGACAGATAAAATTCTTCCGTTTCGCTATCGGCCGATGACTACTATGCACACCCACTTGTGGCACCACAGTTGACACACTTATAGCATGCACCGCTACGTATCATAATGGCACCACATGTAGAACAGGGTGGCGCATCTTGATCATTTTGAATTGCGAACGGTACCGAGGAGGCATCACCTGCTTGTATTGCAACATCTTTCATTGCGTTGAACGATTCATTTACTGGATGTTCACGAATGTTAACACCGGCATGAAATTGCGCTTCACTCGAGAGAAATTTCGTTGCTATCCACCTAAAAATATAGTCAACGATCGATTTGGCCAAACGAACATCTTGATTTTTTGTTAAACCAGACGGCTCGAATCGAACATGGCTAAATTTATCCACAAGTGCTTGGAGCGGTACGCCATATTGGAGCGCATAAGAAACTGCCTGAGCAAAAGCATCTGCAAAACCAGAAATTGTTGACCCTTCTTTTGCCATCACCAAGAAAATCTCGCCTGGCGAGCCATCCTCAAACAGACCAACAGTGATATAACCTTCATGGCCTGCAATATCAAACTTGTGGGTGATAGCTTTTCGCTCGTCTGGCAAACGACGCCTGACGGGTCCGCCGCTACTGATGCCCCCCTCAACCGTGTCACGTGCCGTATTAAGAGGCTGGGTTCTTTTACTTCCGTCGCGATAGATTGAAACCGCTTTAGTTCCTAACCGCCAAGCTTCCACATACGCTTGCTGAATCTCGTCTATGCTGGCCTCTGTAGGTACATTGATAGTCTTTGAAATTGCACCAGAAATGAACGGCTGGGTTGCTCCCATCATCTTAATATGTCCCATATAGTGGATGGAACGAGTTCCGTTCGCGGGCTTAAACGCACAGTCGAAGACAGCAAGATCCGAGGAGGTGATATGAGGTGCTCCTTCAATGGTTTCATGCTCATCGATATGATGAACAATCGCTTTTACCTCTTCCTCGCCATACCCAAGACGAGCAAGAGCCATCGGTACAGTCTGGTTGACTATCTTCATTAAGCCACCACCGACGAGTTTCTTGTACTTCACCAATGCAATATCAGGCTCAACGCCGGTCGTATCACAGTCCATCATGAAGCCAATTGTTCCAGTCGGGGCTAAAACGGTGGCCTGCGCATTACGAAATCCATACCTCTCGCCTATTTCAACTGCGTCGTCCCAGGCTTGAGATGCTCCTTCAAGGAGATCTGAAGGTACGTGGTCAACACCTATGTCCTTCATCGCTGAACGATGCTTTCGTATCACCCTAAGAAAGGGTTCCTCATTCTTTGAGTAACCGGCGAATGCTCCCCCGTGATCTCTCGCTATACGTGCTGACTGTGCGTACGCTTCTCCGGTCATAACAGCTGTTATCACAGCTGCGTAATCTCTTCCTTCATCACTATCGTATGGAATACCACGGGACATCAACAATGCACCAAGGTTCGCATAACCAAGCCCCAACGGCCTATAGTCGTGACTGTTGCGCCCGATATCCTTCGTCGGATAACCCGCGTTCTCAACTATGATTTCTTGGGCCGTAATCAGCGTGCGAACCGCCGCTCGGAATGCGTGAACATCGAACTCACTGGGTTCATCGTTCCTAGTGAACTGCATTAAGTTAAGCGAGGCAAGGTTACAAGCCGAATCATCTAAAAACATGTACTCAGAACACGGATTCGATGCATTGATCCGATCGGTATTCGGACATGTGTGCCAATCGTTCACCGTCGTATCAAACTGCATTCCTGGATCGCCGCAAACATGTGTCCCTTCGGCGATCATTCCCATAAGCTCTTGCGCGCGCCATACATCCATAACGCGGCCGTCAGTAATCGAACGAGTCCTCCACTCGCCTCCATCTACCACCGCTCGCATAAATTCATCTGGAACGCGAACACTATTGTTCGAATTCTGGAAAAACACGGATGAATACGCTGACCCTGTAAACGAACCGTCGAAGCCAGCATCGATAAGCGCCCATGCTTTTCGTTCTTCTTCAACTTTACATTGAATAAAATCGACGATGTCCGGATGATCCGCGTTGAGGATTACCATTTTTGCTGCACGACGGGTTTTGCCACCAGACTTGATTACTCCGGCAAAGGCATCGTAGCCCTTCATAAACGAGACGGGCCCTGACGCTGTTCCACCACCAGCCAATACCTCCCGAGAAGACCTAATGGTCGACAAGTTGGTGCCTGTGCCAGAACCGAACTTAAACAGCATTCCCTCTGTCTTTGCGAGACCGAGAATCGATTCCATCGTGTCTTCAACAGAATTGATAAAACACGCGGAACACTGCGGTGCCGATTCGAACCCGCAGTTAAACCATACGGGACTGTTGAATGCCGCTTTCTGGTTTAAAAGTAAATGCGAAAGATCGTCACGGAAAGCACTGAGATCTGCCTCTGTAGAAAAATAATGCTGGCCTTCTGCCCAGCCGGCAATGGTGTCGACAACACGGCCTATAAGTTGGCGAGCGCTGTATTCTCGGCTCGGTGTATTAAGTTGGCCACGAAAGTACTTCGAGACCACAATATTCGTGGCCTGCTGCGACCATGACTTTGGGATTTCAACGTCATGCTGTTCAAAGACCACATCTCCATGTTCTCCTCCGATTACAGCCGACCGTGTATCCCACTCTAACTCGTCAAAGGGGTCAATCCCCTCACGACTAAAAAAGCGTCTGAACTCAAGACCAGGAACGGTGATTTCTGGACGAGAAGCGTCTGACTGTAAGGGTTCGGATGCGGAACGTTCTGTAGCGCCTCTCAACATCTTTACCTCCAAAAAAGACAAATTATCTCAACTATGCAAAATTGAGCAATAAACTGAAACACTGAACCTAAATAGCTTGCCTAATACACGGAAAGCCTTCCAATTTTCAAAACCGGTTTACCACAATACACTGCCATGTTCACCCAGCGAAGCCATGACGTTCAGGAGGGATTATAGTGGGCCTTGGAACCTGTAGATGTCAAGTTCTTAAACACAAGATGTAGTGTATGACTAATATAAAGACCTAACATATAGAGATATTTGCAAGAAAAAAGGCCATCCGTTGCTATGTTAAAGTCCTTTATGACTATGCTCGGCATTGTCACCGAGCCTGACACCACCGAGCCGAAACCCTTGGCTCACTCTGTCGGCGGTTGGCCACCAGACTCTCGAGCCAGAAAAATACAAGCTGTCGTTGAGGTGGTGACCTGCTCAGGGTTTCCCACTCAAATTGTTGTTGCCCTTGTTCTAAATGCAATTGGTATCAATGCGATCAACGATTCCGGAAGTTTGTCATTTATCTATATTTTCACTCTGTCACTAGTAGACACAATCCTTGTAGTTGGCTTGATAAGTTTTTTTTTGCACTCACGACGTGAATCGGTCGAAAACTTAATTCTCGGAAATAAATCGCCAAGCCAAGAAGCGTTTTTCGGAATGAAACTGATCCCTGTGATACTTGTAGCTGTTGTTTCTGGAGCGGCCATCATTTCTTGGCTAGCGCCGTCTTTGCTAAATGTCCCAGACAATCCTCTCGAATCGTTACTTGATACACCGAGCCACGTGGCACTGTTTCTAGTTGTCGTAATCGTTGCCGGCGGATTTCGCGAAGAACTGCAGCGCGCATTTGTTCTCAAACGTTTTGAACAACACTTGGGTGGCGGATGGCTCGGCCTAGTCATCTTCAGCATAGCCTTCGGGCTTGGCCACCATATTCAAGGCTGGGACGCTGCCATTCTCACAGGCGCACTGGGGGCATTCTGGGGCTCGATCTACTTGATTCGTCGCAGCGCGATTGCACCGATCGTGAGCCACTCCGGATTCAATGCGGCACAAATTCTCCTAGCACTTCTTGCCACTAATAACCCCTAACTCCTCATTAGTCTTTAGTTACCAAAACGAATCACTTCCGAGCGTCGAAAAAGAGTCGCCAACCACTCATCAACCCTAGCCTCACGTTCTTCGGAGAGGAAACGGTCGCGAACCACATCACGTGCTTCCTGAAACGCCAATTGCCGGCCATTTTCTACGATCTCATCCGTCTTAAGCTCGTAATAGGCCCTCAGTTCAGTTTCTTCCACATCACGGTCCATGCCAAACCGCTCGTCGATATAAATCTCAACGCGTGCGTCGTCTTGAAGAATCTGAATAAGGTCGTCGTAGATTAAACCGCTATTTCCCAATGCCGTCGTAAAATCTTCCTTCGTTTCGAACCGGTTTTCTAGCAACGCGAGATCGTACTCGATACGATCATTCGATTGAAGACCCACTTGGTACCGGTTAACTTCCTCGATCGCCAGTCGCCTTGAAATAAGTTTTTCTAGCATTTGATGCTCTGCATCAGCGTCTCGATCTACGTTAATCAAATCAAACTCCAAAAAGGCACGAACATCCGATGCCAATATCACGTGGCCAGAAACAACCGCAAGAATCCGGTCCAAGGTTTGGGCCCAACCAAAATATGGATAGACCAAAACGATAGCGATTAGAGCTAGAGTAATTCTCAACAATCAATCACCTATTTTGTTTTCGCTTAGAACGCCTGTCCAATACTAATATGAAGCGCTGTAAGGCATTCCTTTCCAAGCGTCTCGCCACAACCAAATCTATGTCGTTCTCCCAGCTTGAAACCCAAATCAACACGAATAGGTCCAAGCGGAGACGCGTAACGAATTCCAAACCCTGTTCCACCTCGAAGATGGCGAACGTCCAGATGAGAAACACGGTGAAACACATTCCCAACATCCAAGAACGTCACTAAACCAATCGACCGCGTCAATCGAAACCGAAGCTCGCCGTTTAAAATAAACACGGCGTGACCGCCTTGTGGAAAGCCTGCTCCATCAACTGTTCCACCGACCTGATCGATCGGCGAACCGAGGCGATCTAGTGCAAACCCCCTGACTGTCGTATCACCGCCTGCAAAGAACCGCTCACTAATGGGCATCGCCGTATCCAAAAGCAAGCCATCGAGGACTCCACCTCTAGTCCTACCTTCAAAAGGAAACCGCCAAGCCACGCCCAAGCGCGCACCACCAGCAAACACTACGCGGTCGTTGTCGCCGACTGAACGATAAATAAACCCTTGCAAAAATGTCTTCGAAAACCCGACCTCTGAGCCAACCGCGCGGAGGGCGACCTCAGTGTCGATCCCGAGCAAACTTCCACTTCGAGGTTCAAAAGGATCATCTCTAGTGTCTCTGACATGACTACCAGAGAACGACGAAAGCCGGACGTCTGGAAACAGGCGATCGACAATGTTTGAATCCTCACGATTTAACTCTCTGTTCGTAGTGTCGTTCTTTCCGAGTCGATAGCTAAATGTAGTGCGGTCAGTCGAAGACGACTGGCGCGTAAATTGAGCTGTTCCTCCTCGGCTAAACAGATCAAAACCCGGACGAATGGCCTGCTCGATGAAACCTTGAATCAGCACATCCCAGCCAAGACCAAAAGTTCTCGGCTCTCGATAAGTTGCTAACAAGCGATATTCATTAAACCCCAAAGCAGTCGCGCTCTCCGCAAGGACTGGATCGATAGGATCATTCTTTCGACGAACACTTGCACGGGTAAAAAGGTTGATCGATCGATTTCTCCCAAACAGGTGACGTCGTCCGATTTCAAAAAATCCTCTCGGAGCCAACTCAATACGCTCTACTGCTTGACTACTCTCTATTCCAGTACGACGTCGCAGCCGCTGAGAAACTTCAAGTCCACCTCCGTAGGAAAGGATCGTAGCCGGCGCCTCTTCGACTTCGATAATAACGTCACGTCGGTCCGTACGACCATGACTAAATTCTCGAATATCCACTCGACGAAACATTCCGAGCGCATTGAGGCGACGCCGTGTTTCCGAGACTTCATCCAAACCAAGCGGTCTCCCACTTTTGAGAGTGATCTCCCGCCGAATCGCCCGAGATGAAACCCGATGATTTCCAACTATAAGAACGTGATCAACTAGAACTTGCACTCCTTCACGGACACGGAACACCACATCTACAAAGCCTAAAGTATCATCGAATTTACGATCTACAGATACCGATGCTTGTTCATAGCCCTCATTCAGATAACGAGCCAAAATCGAAGCTTGGTTTGCATCGACATCAGGCGAAAAATATCTTCGCCCAATTGCCGCATTAAACTCAGACTCGAATAAAGCTGTGGGCATGGATACGTTGCCTTCTACAGACACGGAACGGACAAAAGCCTGAACACCTTCCGTCACTTCGAGTTCACAAATAACAACCACCGAATTGGTCTCGCTATCCACTGCCACGCGATTAACTAATGCCGTCACCGCTGCTGTAGTAAAGCCAAGCTGGTTGTAGTGCCTAGCGACGGCATCAAGGCCGCCGTTGAGTTCCCTCATAACGAGGGGGTCTCCAGCATTGATCCCCAAAAGAGATGCCAGACTGGCCCTGTCAACGGTTACGTTTCCCCTAATAATGATTTCTGAAATCTCAAACAATTCGCCTCGCGAGACATCGAACACGATCGACAATTCGTCTCCCTCAGTTACCCTCTGATGGGACACAACAGCATCTCTATAACCAAGGCGATGCAGATGGTCTCTGACCGCTTGCTCGGCATCTTCGAGCAAGTCCTCATTGACGCTACCTTCGCGCTCGACTGGTACCAACTCATCTATATCGGCACTAGGCAACGAATCTCCGGAGAACACAACTCGCACACGAGGCCCTCGCCGCATATCGAGTAAAACATTGACTGTTTCTCCGTCAGCGCCTTCTTCAACGTCGTGAGCAAGAGAGGCTTCCAAATAACCCTGGGCCTGCAGCTCTGCCCTGTAATCAAGCAAGCGTTCATCAAGAGAAGAACCGTCGTAGGAAGTCCCCCGAATCAACCCTAATCGTTCCACTATCGACCGGTTCAGTGCCGGTGACGACACACCACTTATCGAGACTCGATCCACTAGTGCTCTAGAACCAGCATCAATGTCAAAAATAAGCGTCTGGCCCATTTGACTGCCACTGGTACTCAGGTCGATGTGAGGCCTGAAAAAACCACGCCTCCGAAAGAGTGTCCTTAAAGCATCAGAAATGGCTTCTATGGCTCCAGAATTACGAAGCAGTCCAAATGCCTGTTCAACCGTACGTCGTAGTTCATTAACCGGAAGGCCAAGCTGGCCACGAAAATCAATTTGACCGATGACGCCGAGTGGAAAAAGTTCAAACTGAAGCGTTACGCCGCCCAGATATGACGAAACATCAACCTTCACTCCACCAAACCGACCTAGACTGTACAAATGCGTCAAACTTTCCCTAACGTGGCGCATTGACAAAGGTTGTCCGACTTGGGTTTCAATTAACTCATGGACGGCAGCATCCTCAATTACCTGACCGTTGACGACAAGAGTGATCCCAACCACGGTCTCGCCAATAAAGTCCTCAAGCCGGTCATTTGCGAAGGCTGTACTTGTGAAAAGTGCCAGGCAGACAAAAACGACAGCAAGCAGCCTTCGGCACATTAGAACGAATGGCGAACTCTAAAATCGAGCGCGTACGTGCGATCTTCGTTTTGTGACAGCACCCACGAAAGCCAACCGCTCGCATCATATTCAAGGAGCATTATCAGGTCTTGATTGGCCCCACTGAGAGCACGGGAGACGGTCACGTGTGCTCGATCAGAAATCCGCTTCCCGATCAACACACGAGCCGTAGGAATCAGCTGCGTTGACTGCTGAACAGTCGGATCGTCCAAAGAAGGCACAATCTCAAACGTGTCAACACCAAACGAACGCTCCACAACACTGCCTACTCCGGAGGAAACGGGGTTCGTTAGTAGCCGAGCCCCAGCAGCCTGCAAAAATTCTTGCTGGGACGCTTCTCGGGCCCGAAGAGTGCGGATTTCTGCCCGCTGTGGATCGCGCATATCCCCAAGAAGCAAACCGAGGATCTCAAATTGCCGCAATGGCGGATCTGAGGAAAGCTCAGGGGGAGCTAGCCGGTCTGGCGTTCCGTTCAATCCAAGCGTGACTCGGTAAGTCTGTCCTGGAACACGAATATCCGTTTCAACTTCGAAATCGAAAAAAGGCTCAATCTCTGTTGGATCAGAAAAACTAACGCTACCTCGCAAAATTCTGTATCGGTTCCCCTCGAAAAACGCTTGCCCTCTCTCAACCTCTATGTTACCAAAAAGAAGCGGGCGTGCCGAGGTTCCTCGAAGCGCTAAATCGGCTGTAGCTACTATCTGCGCATTATCATCATTAATTCGAAAACTCGAAGGCGCAACAATGCGAACATCAAGATTAACGGAGGACATCTGTTCATTTTCTCTGACTTCAGATGATGAACCTTCTCCAGAAAAATTAAAGAGTGTGGCACTCGGTTGAAAAATCTCAAGCCCAATAGCATCACGTACATTGACTGTTCCTCCCAACGTCGGGGACCCAGATGAACCAGTGAGCACCAAATCAGCATCGACAATAGATCGAATACCGGCTGGATACCGGAGATTCATCCCTACAGCACGCGCCGAAACATCAAGCTCACCTAATTCAAAACCATCTAGCCCAAATCGTCCGTCAAAGGACACATCACCGTCAGCTACACGTGCAGTAAAGCCGTTGAGAAGAACTCCACTAGAATCGAATACGATTTGACCTTCCATCGACTCAAGCGAGTGAGGCAGAGACAAATGCCTCACTCGGCCATTTTCCACCCGTAATTCACCCACCAATTTAGGGTCTCTCCATGAACCACCTATCTCAGCTTCTAAGCGGGTGTCACCCGTGCTCCGGATCTCCTGGAACAACCCCTGCAGAAGACCCAAACTTGCGTCACCCTGGGCCCGAAACATGATCTGTTCGTCAGCGAGATTCGCGTAGCCTGTAATGCTCAGTTTCGTGCCAACGCCACCAAGCTCCATTCGCTCAACACGCAGTCGATTTTGAGCGACATTTACAATAACTGGTCCATCATTGCTTATGCGATAGTCAAACAGACTCAGGTCGAGCAATTCAGCTGCGATGTCGACCTCCAATCTTGCGATATCAAATAACGGACCTTTGACCATGACAGACCCTCCGCCAACCAGAGAGGTCGATACAGGAAGATCAGGAGCCAGAACACGAATGAATGGGTCGAGTTTTGTATTCGTAACTCTCAAACGGACTTCAGCAACAGCGTCCCCATCCAATTCAATGCGACCAGAACCAGACACAGCTAGGTTCTGAGATGCAGCTTCCATTTCAAGGTGTAAAACGTCACCACCAACGTCGAGACGACCCGTTAACTGCCCCACCGAGGCACCGGCAATTCCAAGGTCCGAAATCGTGCCATCCAAGGTGTATTGCGGCAAATCGAAAGCTCCCGCTCCAGAAACGGAAAATCGAAGCAAACCGCTCAGAGGTGTACCGGGCGTCGCCGCAAAGCGTACCGAACCCATGGAAATGTTATACCCATCAGCATTAACGGAATACGTCCCATCCCAACGGATGTACATTGCTCCGGTAACCGTACCATCACCTTTTCGGACATTAAGTCCGTCTAACCACACACCATTACCTTCAAAACGAAGCCCTGCATTCGCTTGATCAAATGGTTCGCCGTAGGCAAAACCCTTTCCCATTAACAATGCGCCATAGCCGTATGGTTGCCGATAGTCGCCGAACAAATGAATATCCCCTTCAACTAATCCGTCGATTGAATATCCCTCCAAAGAAAAGGCATCACGTAAACGTTGCGCGGGAAATTCTGTCAGACCGAAACGCGCATTAATTTCATCACCATCCTCGGCCGGTGAACCAATTGCAAACTGTCCATCTATTTCAAGTTCAGACGTTCCGTCACCAAACAGTCCGTCCGACACCTGCAGATACGACCCTTGAACAACAATATCTCCTTTACCATGATCCCAATCAACGTTCCATGCTCGAATACCATCACCCTCAAAATGTGCTTCAATTCGTGGCGAAAAGAAGTCTCCAAACATGACACCCGTCATTTCACCATGCCCCGAAACCGAAATTTCTCCGGTCGACCGTCCGAACGCGGTCATAACAGAGGCCATCAGTCGGTCACTCTCTTGCCAATTGGCACTAACAACATGAAAAGGAATTTGAGAATCAGTACCCCACGACGTTTGTCCATCAAACTCTACCAGTGTTAACGGGGTACTAATCCAACTTGATTCAAACGCTAGCAGACTTGGATCGAACACAAAATCAAATTCCGCTCCCATCGGGAAGTGCCACGGTGAAATAGTCCCAATCGGCTCCTCCGCGTAAGCCCACTGCTCTCTTTTTCCTTCCTCACGCCTATTTCGAGACTGAAGTTGTATTCCAGCAGGCGGATTAACCAGTAATTTTCCATCGCCGTACCGGTTTTCAAACTGACCGATCGACCAGTTAAGGAGAACATTGCCACCAGCTTTTCCATCGGGCCTTGCACCACTAACAGCAAGAGCCTCAAAAAGGAGACCGAGGTCTACCTCGGTGTACTGCACATCAAATGTGGCAACCGCAGAAGACACCGAGCCAAGAGGCTTCATCGCGTAGTTAAAATCGATCTCGCCATCAAAAAATCTAGATTCTGCTTGAAGAATCTCAAAACGATCCCGAGTCCAAACAAGATCACCATTAAGCGCCGGAAATGGAAGCTCCTGAATCGCGGCGTCAGCACTTTTGAACGTTCCACTCAATTCTCGTCCGCCATCGAAAATATGCCACAACCCCGCAAATGTGGCATCTCCCGTCACAAGAAAATCGTCCTCGGCAAAGAAAACGTCTTTCATAGTTGGTAAATCTATAGTTGACTCGACTATTTCATAGGTCGCCTCTGGCCAATTGAGGAGATCGACGCTTCCGGTGACTATGGACTCCAAGCCGTCCATCGTTAAATCGATATGGGACAGGTCAATTAGGCCACCATCGAGTTCATAATTAGCGTCCATACCAATCGTCATCGGTTGGAATTCACCGATCTGAAGTGTCCCGTCGTTGAATGACCCTTGCCCCCCGTAGACCATATCCTTTTGCAGTCGCAAATCGACGTTTCGAGCAACCACACTCCAAGGCGAACCGTGATCTTCATAAACAAATTCGCCATCATGCGCCCGGAAGAACCGCACTGTCGTCACAAACCGCCTCGACGGCTGAGCCCCTTCATCAGAAGCCGCTGTTTGAGTAGACTCATCAGGTTCACTGCTGCCGACAAGCGGAGGGAAACTATGGCGCCCATCCTCAAAAGACTCGACCAACATGCGCCAACCTGTTATATCCACTTCTTCGACCAAGAATTCCCCCCTGAGCAAGGGCAACCATGCTGCAGAGACAATAATCCGCTTACCGCGGAAAAATGGACGGTCCTCAGTTGACAACCCATCGATAACGAGGTCTTCAATAAGAAACCGTCCCGGAAGAAGATACGTAGACAAACGACCAATGTGTACAGGACGGTCAATATAGTTAGCGAACTGCTGTTCCGCCTGAGATCGTAGCGTTGGCCCCAAATCAATCGTCACAACATAAACCAAGGCGGCCGACACTAAAGCAATCAAGCAAATAGATACAAATTTGAAATAGCGAAGCCATTTCGACGCAGCCTTCTTGTATGACGACACCCTACTCTTTGTTATTCCACCGAACGTCCCGCGTGCTTCGGGATTAGCTTCTAGAGATTCTGTTTTCGAACGAGATTCGTCTTCCATGAAGTTATGATTCATTCCACAACTGCGAGGAGTCTTCCTGCGTCAACCGGAGTGCCTTCTTGAACAGGCAGTTCTTTTACAATGCCCTTCTTTGAGGAAACGATTTCATTTTCCATCTTCATCGCCTCTACAACGATCAAAGGCTGTCGCACATCAACACTGTCGCCAAGCGAAACCAACACCCGGACAAGCTTCCCCGGCATAGGAGCGACAATTCGGTCTTCACCACTCCTGCTTTTCGCACCGCGACCATCCTCAACTCCGCTTCTACGGCCGTTCACAATCGCGTGCCAAGAGACACAGTTTGAGTGAATCGTCAATTCCCCACTTTTAGGACCAATCTCTGAACACCGTACTTGCCTGCTCGCCGCGCTTCCTTCGAGAAAAACAAGAGACAGCAACAGATCATCGAAATCTCGCCCCACAACGCGAGCATCTACCGTCCGCGTATTACCGTCCCAAGAGACCAGAAATCGTCCTTCGTGGTGCTGTACTTTCTCAAAGGTGACGTCTCGAGTGATCCCGTCCACTTCAATTTCTAGTCGCATTTCGTCAAAGAACCTAGCGTCGCAACCCATCCGACCTTGAGAATCGTCGCCATGCGTTTCCATGCCCACGAAAAGAAGTTTGACCTCGATCACCTCGACCTAGCACCGTCCGGACCGCCGCCGAAATTACAGCGATTTCTTCAGCGTCCGCCGGCTGGTCTACAAACGGGGTTCCATCTCGTTCGCTGAGAACCCGATCTAGAAAAGTGGTATCAAATCGGCCATCCGAAAAATCGTCAAGACTAAGAATCCAACGGAATAACGGAATAGTAGTCGGCACGCCGCCAATCTCATACTCGGTCAATGCCCTCTGCATCCTATCAATCGCACGATTTCGATTCTCTCCCCATACGATAACCTTCGCCATCATAGAATCGTAATAAACCGGCACTTTGAAACCGCTCTCTACTCCTGCGTCAACCCTAACACCCGGACCAGACGGTGGACGGTGAAAAGAAATTCGGCCAGGAGAAGGCAAAAACCCGGCCGAGGGGTCCTCTGCATAGACTCGACACTCGATGGCATGACCGTTTGGCTGAAGTGCTTTCTGGGGATCAACAGAAAGTTTTTCGCCGCTAGCAATGCGGAGTTGCCAATTGACGAGGTCCACCCCGGTCACCAATTCTGTCACCGGATGCTCAACCTGCAGGCGTGTATTCATTTCAAGAAAATAAAAGTTTCCATCAGAATCGAGTAGAAATTCGATAGTCCCCGCGTTCGTATAGCCAACCTCCCGCGCAAGTGACGCAGCCGCACCAGCGAGTGCGTGACGTATTTCTTCGCCTACCGCGACAGATGGCGTTTCCTCGATAACCTTCTGATGTCGACGCTGAAGTGAACATTCCCGCTCGACAAAAGGAACTACCGTCCCTTCATTGTCAGCCAAAAGTTGTACTTCTATATGACGGCCTCGTTCGATGGCTCGTTCAATGTAAACGTCTCCATTACCAAATGCTGCTTCGGCTTCTGATCTCGCTGACTCGATGGCCCTATGCAAACCATCTCTTTGCTCTACAAAACGCATCCCCTTACCGCCACCACCCGCCACAGCCTTGATGAAGAGAGGGAACCCCACTTCATCACCAACTCTCGACAATTCCCGATTGGATGCGCCAGCCAGTAAAGGTCCGCCACTCCCAGGCACTATCGGAACCCCAGCCTTAGAAGCCACTGTTCGCGCCTCTGTCTTTCCTCCCATGAGTGCTATCGCAGCGGCGGGCGGACCAATAAACCGTATCCCTGCGTTCTCGACAGAACTAGCAAAATTAGAATTTTCAGCGAGAAAACCATACCCAGGATGAATCGCAGCAGCACGAGTGCAACGCGCAGCGTTTATGATTTTATCGATTCGGAGATAGGTCGCTCCAGCCTCATTGCCACCAAGCGCAATCGCTTCGTCAGCGTAGCGAACATGTGGAGACATCCGATCACAGTCAGAATAGACGGCGACGGTAGGAAATCCCATTTCTCGGCAAGCACGCATAATCCGGACTGCGATTTCACCACGGTTAGCAATTAGAACTTTCACCGGAAGGTCAATTTCCCAATAAGGCTAATTTTCACATCAGTTTAGCACTGAGACGCCCTACATAGACAAGAGAATTGCAAGCGCCACTTGTCGGCAAGGCGCTGACAACATCGATGGTGTCTCGCACATATTTCGGACAAGCGCGCCTATCCACTAAGGACATCAATAGAAATGTCAAATTGACGCGACACTTTCATCCCCTGTTTCGTGCCGTTGAAACGGAAATGCTCTGGAAAATTCACCAATTCCATCGGTGACGACGCGGACAGTGCCCGTCGAAAAGCCGAACTGTAATCACTCACCGTTGCGTCAACAAAATGCTGTCGCTCCCAGTAGGCTCGTGCCTTTTTCCCCATCTCCAATCTGAGATCTTCATCCTGTGCAAGTCTCCGCATAGCGGACACCAACGAAGCCTCTTCATCTAACAAATCAATCCACACTGCTACGGCCTCTACATCATCGGCACCAACAGTGGTCCATGAATAGGAATCACACGCCGGCACATCGGTCAGTCTACTAAGACCACTGATTACCGTTGGTTTTCCGGCGGCCATCGCGCGAAGCCAAACACTAAACATTCGACTACCAAACAACGACTGCAGACAAAAACATACATCGGTTTTCGCTAACTCAACAGACAAGATGTCGGCAGAAATTGGCCGTATTAACTTGACACGCGTTCGAAGCCCCAAGCGGTCAATATCTTTCATCACGTCGTAATCGGCGCCGTGTTCTCCAACCAACCTGAGTTCAGCATCAACGTCATCAATCAAGTGGGAAAAAGCTTGAAGAATTACTGGAGTTCGGTTTTCTGACGACAGACAGCCGAACACTGAAAACACTACTGCCTGATGAACATTACTGTCATCCAGGACAGTCTCCGTTGTCGGCCTAATTTCATCGTTTCGCAAAACTTGACACTGTATCTCTGGGTAATGCTCGTGGAGTTCTTCAGCAAGGTATTTGTTATGAACAGCAATCAGGCGAGCTGTATGAACAATGGAACGAATAAAAGGCCAGTCTTCTCGATGCTTGAACAAATCGTAAAGACGGTTGTCAAGACCACGGTTGCTCAAACGAGTCAATTTCGACAACAACTGCGGCTGGTCATAGAGGAGTTCTGCTCGATAATCCTGTAGTCGCCCGTGTTCCACCAACTGCAAACCCCGAATTTTATGGAACTCCAGCTGATGAAGAACTACGAGTCCGGGAAACCTTGTGGCATAGCCCCAGCAAAACTCGTGATAACGATCGGCGGCCAATTGGTACACGATCAGCTCATAAGGACGTCGGAGCTGCGTGTACAAGAATTCCCCAGAACGACGAATTGATGCAACTTGTTCGATCGCGAGAGGGCTCGGGGCATCTTCGGAAATATAGACATCCACTTCATGGAACTTAGCCACCGACGGCAACACCTCGGCAGAGTGCAAAGCACTGTCCGACTGCAAAGGAGGTACCGCACCGAACCATGCTACACGCAATACGCTATGGTCTCCTGATTGCGTCCGTTCATCATTGTCGCGTCAATTGATCGATTACGTCATCCCAGTTCAGCCCTTGAACGCTCTCAAATCCCGTGCTACCGAGTATGGCTGCTGCAGAACGGTCTACGGTTAACCGATTGATCGCGTTTGCTAATGCCTCTGGATTCGGATCCGATACGAAGCCGTTTACACTGTCAACAACGAACTCAAGAGGTCCACCGGCATCGCTAGTCGTCACCACTGGTTTTTTCGCGTAAAACGACTCTAGAGTTACATATCCGTAATCTTCGTCATACGGCACATACACCACACCGATCGAGTTCGCATAAAACTCGATCAAAGCCTCATCGTCAACGGCACCACAAAAAGTGATTCTTTCATTCAGTCCACAGGACATAGAAAGTTCTTGAAGCTCGCCGCGTAGAGGTCCATCTCCGACCACAACGAGTCGAACTGAAGAATCTATCTTCGTCATCGCTTGAATGACTAGGTCAATTCGCTTGTGATCCTCTAATCGAGCCACGGTAAGCAAGTAATTACCAGCATCTCCGGCTCGAAGCCGTGGAGCAAGGCGAGGGGGAGGGTAGAGCGTCTTCGCGGTTAACCCATTGAAACGATCGAGGCGTTTTGAAACATTCTTAGCGATCGAAAAAATCTTCTTGCACTCAGCCAACATTTCGGTGTCGAGCTCGATCAATTTTGAACGAACGCCGGTATCGATATCTGACTCGGTGAAATTTGTGAAACTCGTTCCGAACAATTCGTATGCAGCTCTATGCTGATGGATCAACCAAGTCACTTTGTTCGGATGCCGCACGTAATAGGTCGGAAACTTTGACGCGATCACCAGATCGATTGTTCGACCATGGCTTTCATTCAGGTCCAAAAGGCGCCATGCGGAAGCCTGCGATATCAACGTGTCCCTCGCACCACCATTAAAGGGAAGGCTCACGAGCGTGGCTTCATGACCTCGACGACACAACTGTCTGACTAGTTCTCGGACGAGCTCTTCAGCCCCCCCGTGAACAAACGGCACCTGCGCTTCACATACAACCACTCGCAACACTTCATTACGATATTAATACAGACACGCATTAAGGGCCGAAAATCGCAACTCATCGCAAGCGATTGTTATACTCTTGTCAATGTCGGTGAGACATGTGCGACCACCGAATACTCGCTACCAATATTTGAGTCGCGCTTAGTGATTTTTGGGAAATCCAGAGCCCATTGGCGATCGAACTCTAATGTCCAAACGGACCGTCACCACGGACGACCTGAATCGCCTCAGACAAAATCGAGAGGAAGCCGACAAGAATTATAACGACGCTCTTACCGCCCTCGACCTCTCAATTGTCCGACCCCCTGAACTTCCCACCCAACCGCCAAGTTTTGATGATCATCAGGCGCAAGCGCTAAACAAGACCTGGAAGTTGGTTCCGGACAAGGGACCTGATCTAGGCACTGGCTGGCGGCGGCGGCTTCGCGGATTTATTTGGCAGTTTTTGGGACCGATAATTGAGCGGCAACAGCGCTTCAACGCACTATCTGTCGACCATCTCAATCGAAACGTAAGTGCGACGATCAAATCCCGAGAGTCGGCGACTGATTTGATCTTGGTATTGGAAGAACACTTGGCTGCACTCAGCGTGGTTCAATCTCGTCTTATTCAATTTGTACAACAGATTACGCCCTACGTAGACACCAAGAATTATGAATTTTCAGGTCTTGCACAGCGTGCCAGGGAAGATATTTTGATTCTTGTCGCAGCTCACAAGGATTTTGCAGATGAAATTTGCGCCATGGTTGCTGACGTGAACAACGACCTTCGTCAACACGCAGAATCTTCAATCGCTAACAACAAACGAGGAGCCGCAGAACTCACGACGCTTTCTCTTACTCAACGCGGGCTTACCCAATCAGTAGAAGTGCTCACTAGCGTAACGAACGTGATAAAAAGGGAATTTCAAGGCTCCGGTCGTACGAGGGGCACAACAGAGACGAAAGAAACTGTAGCCCTTCCAACAACAACGTCTGCTGAATTTGATTCTTCTAAATACGTAGCATTCGAGAACGTGTTTCGTGGTTCACGCCATGACGTTCAAACACGACAAGAATCGTATTTAACCTACTTTAAAGATAGAACGGACGTACTGGATATAGGTTGCGGTCGGGGAGAATTTCTAGACCTTCTTCGTCAGCATGGCATTACGGCCAAAGGTATCGACCTCAATGTCGAAATGGTAGAACAGTGTTTAGAACAAAAACTTAACGTGAACGTGTCAGATGCACTTGAATATCTAGCATCGCTTGACGATGAGTCTCTAGGCGGAGTCTTTTCCGCCCAAGTCGTGGAACACCTTGATGCGGACTACCTGATGAAAATACTCGATCTGATGCACCAGAAACTTCGTCCTGGTTCTCGGATCGTATTAGAAACGATTAATCCAGCATGTTGGAGTGCGTTCTTCAGTGCATTCCTCAGGGACATTACTCATCGTTTTCCACTTCACCCAGAAACCATGAGTTATCTACTTCGTGCAAGTGGTTTTGTCGACGTGGAAATTGTCTACCGTTCACCTATTCCAGAATCAGCAAAACTGCAGCGGTTCCCAATTGATGAAACGACTTCGCTCCTCCCACTGGAAGGAACCTCGACTGGGGCTCTATTACAAGCGTTCAACAAGAACGTTGACCAATTAAACAACTTGATCTTTACTGATCAGGATTATGCCGCGGTTGCAAAGCGTCCTTAGTTACTTCAAAGGGGCGACGTTGTCAGAAACTTGGTCCAGGTACATGGTCGCCAAGTCACTTCTATCACTTGGTGTCGCTACCATAATACTGGCCCCAACACTCTCCGCTTTTAACCTGAATCAGATCTCCGCCACAGTTCCAGTTGCATTGAGTGCACTTCTCGCTCTCTCAATCTTTCGGCCGTCCATCAGCCTGATCGTAGCGACAAGTATTTTTCCGATTTCCGAATGGATCACCCAAACATTTAGCTTGGGGCCAATGCGACTATCAGAAGCCTTGGTATTGGTCGTACTCGGTGGCACAATCATCCGCTTGGCTGTGTCCCCTAAAGAACTCAAAGCCGGTGCTCCGGAAGCCGCAACAGGAATTGTATCCGCCTGCTTTTTGTTCATCGGCGTAACAGCGACATCAATCGTGGTGGAACTGAGTCTCATGCAAACAGGAATCACCGCGACTTGGCTCAACGTCTGGACGTTTCTTACCGAAACCCTCAGTCAAATCACATCAGATTACCTTTTGGAGAATTCCGTCGGGTCTCTGCCTGGTCTTGCGGACGGAGCGCTACTAATCGAGGGCCTCTTATTAGTGCTGATCATTCTTAAATACAGCGGTAGCAACCCTGCTCTTCCACGCAATTTAGCAGGTGCGTTGATCATAGGAGCGTTTATATCTGCCGTCATCAATCTCAACCTTTTGGCGACAACTGTCATGGAAGCAGATGAACCCATGACTATGCTTGCGCGATATCTCGGTGGACTTAGACTCTCTGGACATATCCAAGATCTTAATGCGACAGGCTCCTATTTTCTGACGATGATGTTTGTAGGCATCGGATTCATTTCAGCACGAAAAGATTCCCGGATCCTCGGATTTGCAATTCTCACGATCGGAGTCGCATTCTGGCTTGCGGGTTCCCGTAGCGCGTTGGTTGCTAGTTTAGTTATCGTCTTCTCAGCCGCTGGAAAATGGGTCCTGTCGAAACAACAAGGACGAAGTCGAACTGTTCTTATAGCTCTCGTGCTCGTAGTTTCTTTACTAACACCGTTGCTCATGGTTATGGCGTATCCGGAACGTAGCAGACTCTCTACCGGCTTCCAGCACCGGCGAGATTTCACTATCACGAGCGTAAGAATGTGGGCAACAGCACCAGTGTTTGGCGTTGGTAACGGACGTTATTACGACTTATCCGGCGACTTCATGCCATCGACCCTGCAAGAGCAGTACGCCAATGAAAACGCCCATAACAACTTCCTCCAGATTGCGTCGGAATTAGGAACAATTGGACTAGTTGCGTTTCTCTGGTTTATCTTTCTTGGTGCGCGAAGCATCTGGAAAAAATCTCGAATCGAACAACAGCTCGAGCCTTTGCTTGTTTGGACATGTGCAGGAGTTTCGGCATTTCTTTTGACCTGCGTACTCGGACATCCGTTACTCGTCAGAGAAACGGCCTATCCGTTCTGGGTCTTATCTGGCCTTACGCTTACACTCTCAATCGGTGGTCTCACAGAACAGTCAGTTTCAAAGCGACGACATACCGCTTTTAGATGTCTGACGATTTTAGTTCTAGTAGCGAGCATTCCCCAACGAGTGAATTCGGCTTCATGTGGAAGACCTTTTGGAGAAGTCAGTCTCGGACTTTTCGAGTGGGAGATCGAACCAAACGCAGACCTTCGGTTCCGGTGGAGTAGTGATCACGCCACCTTCTTCATTCCTGCTGACGCACAATGGGCAACCTTTCCGCTTCGCGCAGTGCATGCAGGAGCTAACACAGGTGTGGTCACCGTTAACATTTCCCTAGGGGGACAGCCTGTGATGCAGGTTCCTCTAACGGACCAGAACTGGACAGAAGTGAGCCTGAAAATGTCCAGGACACAGCCCTCCTGTATCCCGCATCGGTTTGATCTTGACGTCTTTCCTGCCTTCGTTCCTTCAAGCGATTTGGGAACCACAGATGAACGAATCCTCGGCGTACAACTCAAAGAATTAACGATTCGATAAAACCATAAGTGGCTAACCGAACGGCACTTCGCTTTCGGCCATTCAAGTGTGGCTGTAAACTTCAATTTAATTCATCTGCGCCAATCGATTGCGGCACGAAACTATTCCTGCCTGCCCTGTAGTTTGATTCTGATCCCATTCTTTCGAAACAGCTTCCATAGACAGCGCAAGCTCAACAGCACCTTCGCTATCCACCGAGACGGGTTTGCAGGAGATGGGGCAACATGTGTCGCGTAGTACAAATATGCACTTCGATGAAATTCTCGAATAGCCAGGCTCTGCGCTGTCGACCTCGACCGTCCAACCCTGTGAACGACCGCAGCATCAGGAACGTATCGAATAGTCAAACCTCGCGCCCGCAAACGGCGACACAAATCTGCGTCTTCCCAATACAAGAAATATCTTGTGTCAAAGCCACTAGCTGCCAAGAGAGGGACTCGTTTCACAAGCATGCAAGCACCGGACACCCAATCTACCTCACTACTTGAATCCTTTGCCATCTCTAGTACCCTTACATTTCTTCTGGCAAGACTCGAATCAGGAAACAAGCGCCCGAAAAGTGTCGTCCGTCCAAAGAGGCCGGTAAGCATCGTCGGATCACCACGAGCGCTACCCTGCACGGTGCCATCGGGATTAAGAATTTTCGGTCCAACTAACACACAATCTGAGTGTCTTTCCAACTCAGATTCAAGACGACGCATCGCATCTTCTTCAATCCAACAATCAGGATTAATTATCAGGACATACTGCCCAGAAGTTAGCGAGAGCCCTAAATTGACCCCACTCGCAAAACCTACATTCGTTTTGTTACGGAAAATCGAAACGGACTCATACTGAGAAATTAAGCCACAACTGTCGTCCGTTGATGCATTGTCGACTACAACCCCATCCCATGTACGACCAGAAAGTGAGCGAGACACACTCTCTAGGCACGTAAGTAGGTCTTCCCCTGCATTGAAGTTGACCACCACCACGGAGAATTCTGGCGTCACGGTTTTCCTGCCAGGTCAAGATCGAATCGCTTTTCCGCGATCTTTCTCACTATCCAACCTCGAGCCAGTCGACGCCAAAGTGCTACAGATGAAAGGCGTCGACTCCGTTGGATTACACGTCTTTGCCTCAACACACGTAACGACCCGCCCAAAGCCGCCCATTTCCCAGTCGCGAATGGACCGAGTGCTCCTATCGCAGCATGATAGATAGCAGAAGCGATCAAATAGACAACATGACAAGGAAAGGTGAGCACTAAGAGGCCGGTGGGAGTGTTCTTCAGATAAACCCATTCGATGTTTCTTTGACCGTAGTAAATCGCCATTCGGCTAACTCGACCTATTGCCGCACTTCCTGCATGAGCAACCACCGCGTCAGGAACATATTGACATTGGTACCCAAGCAACTGTGCGCGATACGACAAGTCGACATCTTCAAAGACCAAAAAAAAGTTCTCGTCAAATCCACCGACCTCGAAGAACACATCATGTTGAAATAAACAGGCAGCCCCACAAGCCCCAAAAATTTCAGCTGGCTCTGAAAATTCCTCTGCCGATTTTCCATGGCCACGCTTAAAGGCTCCACCAGATCGAGTCACGACGTCGCCCGCACTATCGACAACAGACCGGTCTTGGAGATAAACGATGCGTGATGCTGCAAACCCAGCGTTCGGATTTTGCTTAAGTCCGTTCAATAAACAGTCAAGCCAATTGGCAGTCACTTCCGTGTCATTGTTTAAGAACGCTATGTAACGTCCATGAGCTTCTCTAGCTCCGATGTTATTAGCAGCAGCAAAACCGGCATTCCGTCTCAACAAAATCAATCGAACGTTGGGGTATTGAGATCGTACGAGCTCTGTGGAGCCATCACTCGAATCGTTATCGACCACAATAACCTCATGTTCAACGGTCTGGCAGGCAAGCGAGTCTAGACATCGCCGCAAATAAGCCCGTCCATTAAAGTTCACAACAACAACAGTAACTAGCACTGTGCCACTCTCTAAAATTCCTGACAATACTCGCCGCCACCGTCACTCGGGAATTTCAACATCGGAAAGACCCGTTTCCTTAGCCACCGAACGATATACTTCGACCGTCCGCGTCGCCGTAAGTTCCCACGAAAAAAAAGAACTTCGTGATAGCGCTGCTTGATGTCTCTCAAAACGGAATTCATCATCCGTCAGAACTCGGTGAACAGCCCGAGCGAAGCCATCAATGTCACCTGGCTCGACCAAGACCGCTGCGTTCTCGACGACTTCAGGGGTTGCGCCAGCGCGGGAAGCAATAACGGGGGTTCCGCATGCCATGGCCTCGACAAGAGGCAAGCCAAACCCCTCATACTGAGACGGATAAATCATCGCCACTGCTTCTCGATAGAGTGTCGTGAGATCGGTATCACTTATTGATTCTCGACGTTCAACCGAATCACTCACACCTAAACTGGCTGCTATGTGTTTAAGACCATCTTCTGCGCCACCATCACGACCCACAAGTATCAAACGCAAATCAGGAATCCGATAAAGGCGGCGAACCTCAGCCAACACAATGAGCGCTGTCTTTAGGTCGCGGCGAATATGCAAATCGCCAACATGGAGCAGAAAGGGACCTACAACACTACGATGTAACTCGCCTGTTTTTTCGACAGGACAAAAAACATCCGCTGCTGCAAGAGGGATCACTGAAATTCGATCGGGTTCGATTTCATAGGCGGCGATGATTTCTTGTTTGGAGAATCTAGAGTCTGTGATGATTACGTCGGCCGCACGAGCACATTTGCGATAAAACAATCGACGCAACGGATCTTTTCGGTAGGGATACCAGTCTGGATGACGTTCATAGCTGCAATCATGGATCGTCAGCACGACCAGCTGTTTTCCAAAAATGGGAGCCGTGTACGCCGGCGCATGAAAAAGATCCACTCCGGCACGCTTACAACCAATAGGAAGTGACACAGTCGTCCATCCTAGATTGGTCGGCAGAAGAGACATCACACGTGTATTCTTCACACGAAACGGCATCGCCACACCCGGAGGGGCACCGATTGAGATTATTTCCGGCGCGCTCGCCATACTTGTAATTGCACCAAATAGTGAATTTACGTAACGCCTTACTCCACTAGCCGGTGACACAAGTGCACGGCCATCGAATCCGACTCGAAGAACACTCATGATGCTCCACAATTAATAAGCAATATCGGACACCGCCGCCATTCCCTTATCGCGCGGTATTGCACTCCATCAGCGAATCTCAAGAAAAAGTCGACGAACTGCCACGTCGTAACGCTCGCATATCTTCCGTATCCGCGTCTCTGTTTCCTCATCAATTGAGTCGCTACTGATGATGAGCTCGTCAACATTATGTAATCTCATGCTCAACTCTAGTTCACCGGCACCACGTCTTACCGGAAGCCCGAGTACCCATCGACGCTGTTTAACAGGATCATCGTCTAGAAACCCGACCGGACTCATTGACCAATCTCGATTCGCGCGCATTTCTCTGGCCAACAACTGACCTCCAGACCCAGCGCCGTATATCAAGATCCTCCTCGTCCGTTTACTACGAGTCGAAACCGCTTCACTCATCAAGCGGAACGAGGCGCGGGACACGATGACGAAAAGGAACAGCAAGCCAGCATCGATGAGAAAAACCGCTCGAGAAAATAGTTCAAATCTATAAAGATATGCGGCGGCGAGCACGGACAGAATTGAACCTCCGGTAATGCCTCGAACAACGGCGTAGACGTCACTCATGCCAAACGTTGTCCAAGATCGTGCATATAGACCAGAAACGTAGAGCGCCAAAATCTTACATCCGAGAATAACTGGTAAAGAGGACGTGAACGATGGAAGAAAATCTAAAAACGCATCGTCTTCGAATCTGATCGCGTACGCTAAGTAGTACGCACTACTAATTAACAACATGTCCAAAAGAACTTGGCCGACGTGTAGTTTGAAAGCCAGATCCTGTAAAAAGGGCGCAAAGGAACTTTTCTGCAATGCCAAAAAATCATCTGCGTCGTACGCTGGAACCCGAGATAGGTAGAGCCCAAAAAGCACGGTAGCAACCATGAACAATCCGGCAATCGGAAAAAGAAGTTCCTCTAAACCAGAACCCTTCAAACCAACACCAATTAGCCCGCCTATGATTCCAATTGCGTAAAGAATTCGTATAGTGCTTCTAGGAGAAAACCCTAATGAAGCAAGTCGATGGGAAACGTGGTCCGTCCCTCCACTCGTAGCCTTACGCCCAGCCAGTCTTCGAAGCACCAGCACGAATGCCGTGTCGAAAAGAGGTACCACAAGAATTAAGCCAACCACAAGACTTCGAAGCAACGGATCTTGATGATCGACGGCCAAGAAAGGAACGAGCGATGTGCCCGCTAATATCGCGCCCAAAAATAGACTTCCTGAATCACCCATAAAAAGCCGCGCTGGCGGCCGGTTCCATACAAGAAAGCCCAAAACACTGCCCGTCACAACGACCAAAAGAGCAACAAGCGCGCCACCAAGTTCACCGGAAAAGCCACTAACAAAGAAAAGGCATGCAACCGCAACGATGCCACTCGCCAATCCGTCCATGTTGTCGAGCAGATTCACGGAATGCACCATACCCGCAAACCACACGATAGCCAGCATTGCCCACAATGTTCCAACCCCTGGCTGATTGCTGATTGCGATCAACCCAAACACAAAAAAAGCACCAATCACAAGAGAGGAAACAAGTTTTCCTAGCGGCGTAAGTGCGAGAGCATCATCAACTAGTCCCACGACGAACATAGCCGTCGCCGCGGACACTACAGCAAAAGCCACACTAATTCCGTCAATTGAAGGAACAAAGAAAACAGTTAAACCCAGTAGATACAGTGAAGTCAGAACGATAGCCACACCGCCGAATGTGGGCGTCGCAATCGAATGCCATCGATCCGAACGGGGAGGAACAACGGCTCCGAAGCGAAGACCCAGACGTCGCACGACACGACTTAAAAGATAAGCTACCGCTACACCGCTGGCACCCAATGCAGCCAAAAGCATTTTTGTCATTATTGTTGACAGCAAAACAGCGTAGCTCGTTCAGTGCGAAGTGTTCGCTGACTTTCCTGACGATCTCATTTCTTCAAACGTAAATGGACGACCGCGAAGGATCCCGTCGCAAATCACATCGAGACCAGGAGTAACACCAGGCAAGAGAGTTTCAAGCCGGTCCAAAGATAGTACATATATTGGGTACCCAGCTCGAGGCTTCACGAAAGGCAACGGAATCATGCGTCGAAAAAAGAAATGGTACGCGTACTGTCTTGCCCGCCGTAATTGGCTCCCCTGGACCGATTTAAAGAATGGCAGACGATCGAGAATTTCAAAATACTCTTGGGCGGTACTTGCGTCGTACGTCACGCCTTTATTACGAACCCACGCCTCACCAGCCACAATAACAGGCAGCCCAACACTCGCGAGTTCAACTCCCATTTTTGTCCCGTAGATAATGGCGGCATTGCAGAGTGACATCAAACTATAAGTACTCATAGAACTTTCAGGAGGCACAATCGTAATATTTCTGGGCAACTCAGGACACCGACGTAACAACTCCTGGAGCACAGGCTGACGCGACCTAGGAAATCCACTGATCTCCGCTGGATGCACACGAATCAACAACTGAAGGTCTGGGCGCCTCGAAAAGTAATCGCACGTGCGAACGATCCAATCCAACATGTCAGGAAACGCGTTGGCAGGATAATGCAACTGAGCATCCCAACTTACGTTAGTCAATAATCCAATGATAGGTCGTTCCGAATCTAACGCTAACGTCTCGGCAAGTTGGTTGGGGTTCCTTTCAGCCGAAGCGCGGTGAAAAACAATCCAGTCAAACAATCCATCACGCCGACTCGACAGATAGTCAAGTAATGTTCTCTCCCGATGTTCGGTCAGTTCAACACCTTGCCACGCTGACTCAGACTCGGACATCAAAGTGTGGTGATAGGTGTCGCCATGGCTGAAGATAAACCGTCGCTTGCGATATGCAACGTTCCAATTAGCGATACGAACACCCGCTTGGCGGCATACCTGCCCTATCACTCCCCAAGGGACGTAAATTCCATGTGTGAACACGGCACAGGTGAACTTCTGCTTCTTAAGCAGACACTGTGTAGCGAACATTGTTATTAATGCCGAGTACAGATACCGACGCAGCACAGGCTCCGCACCAGGTTCCCGATCAAGCGATCCCGTAGCGAAAAACCGAAGTGCCCCCGCATAAGCGTGTTCACCAACGTTGAGGCCATCATGCGTCAGTTCATTTATTTCATCGAATGGAACCGATTTGGCAATGGCTAAGGCTTGACTCCGCTGACTGCTTGAAACCAGTGTACTAATTTGATGAATTCGAATACCGAGCAAAGAATAGACGCGCTGTGCCGGAGTATAACAATGCTTACAGAGATCGCCAGACGGCCCCTTATCTATAAACTGCTGCAGGTCAGGGTACAAAGAAAAATCACATTCCGCACAAGCGGGCAACGAACTGTCGCACAACAACACATGAGGCTCAGCACCCCTTAACCGAAGAGCAACAGCAAGCGCACTTTCAAGCGTCACAGCATGTGCGTATGACCCGACTGCTGTCGAAATTAAAACGTGATCACCGGTAGCACTTCGCGTCCGAGCCATCTCCCAAAGAGCTTTTCCATCTTCCAGGAGCTCGTTCCATTCGGGGTAGGCGTTGCGGCGCGCATGGTACCAGCGCCGAAGTAGGCGAGTCATTCGCCACAAACGTGGAAACCTTCGAATCGCGTGCCTCATCGAGAGCCAAGACTCAGTCGATTCTCTCCAATGCTTAACATCGAAAAAAATGAAGGTGGGTCGGGTACCGTTTCCCACGTCTGCCATGGGTCGTACTCTCTCAATTCGCTCGCGGTGAAACTTCCTGTCGCTACGGCGATTGTCTTTGCACCGATCGCTTTCCCACACGCAACGTCGTGTGGTGTGTCGCCAATAACAAAAACACGATCCAAAGAAATGGATTGACGGTTGGTTATAGTTCGAAGAGCCCGTCGCGCAATATCAACACGAGTATCAGGCTCCTCCGCAAATGCCCCGCCAGAAAACAAGTCCCATATTCCATAATACGAAAGCTTGGCTCTGGCACCGGCAGCAGTATTGCCAGTCAACAAATGCGACGTCACATCCGTCCGCTCATCTCGTGCGTAACGCAACACGTCTGCCACCCCTTGGAATACTCGACCCTTTCGGCGCGGTAGAGCTGCAGGCAAGCGCGTTTCGTAGCTTCTCACCATACGAACGAGCACATCTCTATCCAAGGGTAATTTCAACAGTTCAAGAATCGAACGGCCAACTGCAAAATCTGTCAGTCCCGCCGTAGACAACCGCTGGAGATCAATCGACCGACCAACTAATTCCGATGCAGCCTCCTCCCACGCGAACATGCCAGCACGACCCGTTGTGAGCAACGTCCCGTCGATATCCCAAAAAAGAACTGTCTTCACAGATCCGCTGCACATAGTTGCTCTTGGATAGCTGATGCGAGACTCTTGCTATCGAGGCCGTGGGCCGATAAGACTTCAACGTTTCCACCAGATTCTGGAAAATGTTTCAAACCGAACCGCTGGGCAATAACTGGCTGTGTAACATCAAGTTCTGCAAGTCGCGCAAGCAACATTGTTCCCTGTCCACCAGCAACATAATGATTATCGAGTGTAAATACTGCACGGCATCCACTCACTATTTCCTTTAGCCACTCGTCATCTACTCGATTAAGCCAGGGGAGATTGACAACCTTCAGAGAAATTCCATGCTCTCGGTCTAACTGGTCGGCTGCTCGCATCGCCTGAGTCAACATAATCGGTCCATACCCAAAGATAACTCCGTCAGCACCATCGTGGAGAATCGCTCCTTGTCCTTCGACCATTTTGTACCCTTCGGGAAGAGCATACGGAACCTGAACGAGAATAGAGACAAGGCGGAGAAAACAACTCTCCTCTGTTCCATTCACGCAGTATTCAACAGCCATCGCCACCTCTGTTTCGCAGGACGGCTCCACCATAACGAGATGAGGTATAGCACCCAAACTCGAAATATCTCTTACGCACTGATGTGAGTGGCCAGGACCACCGGGCAGCAGACCAGCGAGTGCCCCAACATAAATGACCTTCCGACGTTCAGTTGCATTGTTGTAAATCTGCTCATTCGGACGAGCGGACAAAAAACAACTAAAAGAATGAACAATTGCCAGTAGGCCACGCGAAGAAATTCCGCTAGCAACCGACACCATGTCCTGTTCTGCGATTCCGCATTCCACAAACCGCTCTGGAAACCGATCACGAAAAGGTATCAACCCGCAGTCAAGTACAAGATCCGCATCGAGAACTATGAGATCTTTTCTCCGTTCTGCCTGTTCAACTAAGGCTTTAGCATAAACAGGAATGAACCGCTCGGTCCCTGAACGCAGCCGACTCGGCTCCCTAGCAACAGTCTCAAGCACAAGCGGCTCTCCCCCGAGTTCTCGAATCTGACGATTTGCCTCCTCTAGTAATTCTTCGTGTGCCGCCGCGTATTGTTTAACGTCTGGAGCACCACTATGGAAGTGATACATTTGATCATCCGGCGGCATTGTAGGCCCTTCCATGAATGACACGCCCTTGCCTTTTAGGGTATCGGCAATAATCACACTCGGACGGTCACTAACTGTTCTCGCTCTATCAAGAGCGCTGCCAATCTGATTATGATCATGGCCATTGCAGCGCTGAACATGCCAACCAAAAGCCGAAAATTTCTTTTCCAGATCACCTAGATCGCTCACGTCTGTCACCCATGTGTCAGATTGGATCTTGTTATGGTCAATAATCGCTGTCACTTCGTGCAAGCCCATATTCGCCGCTTGCTGGAGGGACTCCCAGATCTGTCCTTCCTGTAATTCACCGTCTCCCGTCAACACATATACGCGGCCGTCGGTACGGAGCTGTCGATTTGCAAGCACGATCCCTTTTGCTTTCGATATTCCCATACCTAAGGAACCCGTATTCATAGTTACGGTCGGCGTTCCAACATCCGGATGCCCCGGAAGTCCACCAAGTCGACGAAGTTGATGGATCAAACTGAAGGGCAGTTTTTCAAGTGCGATCATTAGCGCATAAAATGCGGGAACATCGTGCCCCTTCGACGAAAAGTACACATCGACCGGGCAATCTGGATCATCACCGACGCGAAGTTCATTTAGATGTAACCAAGCGACGATATCAACGCTACTAAGCGTTGTTCCCAAGTGTCCTGAACCCGCTTTCGCGATCATGTACAACGAATTGATTCGGGCTAATGCCGCGAGCATGGAAGCATGCGTATAGGGATCATGCTGTGCAGCACTGAGTGCCCGTCTAATTTCATTGAGAGGAACATACTGAAAATCACTCATACCCATCACCCGATACCGGATACGGATCAACTTCCACGTCCGGCAACTTAGCTTCACCGGTCTCGATTAGACGTTCTGCAAGCAGCCAATCACTCGGATTATTGATATCGAAACCTTCACTACATTCCGTAAAGAAAGGCATCACGACATTGCCTGCAATCGTTTTCTGCTCAAATACAACCTTCGTCCATGCCATCTCTAAACTTGCGTTCTGAGAATAAATCTCTGGCAAAGACTGATATTGACTACTATGCCACGGCCGCTCCGACGGGCCATACGGCAGCAACGGGAACATCCTTCGTCCCCGAACAACCCACATCTTTCCAGGATGCTGGTTAACTTTTTCCACTGCCCTCAGAGAATCAATGCCAACTTCTTCGCGAAATTGATCCCAAGCGCGTCGGATAGTAGTCACCGTTCGCATCGGACTCGTCGGCCGAAGCAAACCAAAACAGTCATATCGTCGCTCATCTCTCAGAAACCCTGTCAAAAGATGTTCAACCCACTCGAAGTCCGTCGAAATATCACCCGCGATCTCTAGGGGTCTTAGAAATGGCACCTCAGCGCCATAGTGACGAGCGATCACAGCTACTCGTTCCGAATCGGTCGACACGACTACATCTCGAAAGACACCACTTCCTAAAGCGGCCGAAATACTGTACGCAATCAACGGATGCTTCCCAAGACGCCGAATATTCTTCCCTGGGACACGCTTCGATCCTGAACGGGCGGGGATTAATGCCACAATCGAGGGTTCAGCAACCGAACTTGATTGCGTCGTCACACTCGACTCTCATCGTGGTGGATATACACCGTCTTGAGCTCAGAATAAACGTCAATTGCCTCTGTGCCAGCTTCTCTTGTCCCGTTCCCTGATTGTTTCAATCCGCCAAACGGCATGTGCGGCTCACTACCATAGGTAGCGCCATTAACGACAGCGACACCGCTCTGGACTCTGCCAATAAAGGTCATAGCTCGATCAATATTAGCGGTGTGAATTGAAGCCGTAAGCCCGAACGGCGAGGAATTCGCAAGCGAAACAGCCTCTTCAAAATCTTTCACACGATAAAGGCAAACAATCGGGCCAAACAATTCTGTCATCGAAATATCATCGTCCGGTCCCACATTGTCGATAATGGTTGGTGCCATGTAATACCCATCTTTATGGCGTTCACCTTTGAGGCGCCCTCCACCAGCGACAACGACAGCACCTGAAGACCTGGCTTGTTCAACAGCAGATATCATGTTGTTAAGTTGCTCGTCGTTGATCACTGGACCCAAATCATCATTGTCATCTGGACCGATGCGGAGAGTCTTAGTCGCATTCACCAGTAGTTCTCGAAAATGATCGAACACTTCGTCATACACGATCAAACGACTACCGGACGCACATCTCTGCCCCGCGTTACTGAACGCAGATGCAACTGACACTTGAACAGCTCTTTCAAGATCGGCATCGTCGCAAACGATAAGTGGGTTCTTCCCTCCAAGCTCTAGACACACCTTCGCCAATCTTCGACCTGCCCTCTCCGCAATCCACCGTCCAACACTGCACGAACCAGTGAAACTAACAATCGGCACGTCGTTATGGTCTACCAGAGGACCACCCGCCTCTGGTCCATGCCCGTGCACAATCTGAAGCACGCCCACTGGAGCACCAGCTTCCTCGAGAAGACGACCGAACGCCCATGCTGATAAGGGTGAATCCTCCGAGGCTTTTAGGACCGCCGCGTTTCCACACAACAAAGCGGGAAAAACTTTCCATGCAACATTTGCTATCGGAGTATTTGCAGCAATGATAAGTCCTGCAACGCCAAGAGGTTGACGAATAATCATAGCGGACCGACCAGGAACTCCACTCGTCGTTGTCTTGCCATAAAACCGGCGTCCTTCCCCGGCCACAAAAAACCCCATCTCGATTGCTGCACCTGTTTCACCAAGAGCGTCCTTACGAGATTTTCCCGTTTCGAGCGAGACCAGATCTGCAATTTCCTTTTGATGCTTCTCCAGAAGCCCAGCAGTTGCACGAAGAATCTCACCGCGTCGAACAACCGTCTCCGACGCCCACTCCGGCTGCACGGACTTGGCGCTCAACACTGCTTCATTTATATCATCACCACTTGACCGAGCAACTCGGCATAGTGGACGACCATTCGTCGGATTGAATTTCTCAAACGTCAGCCCAGAAAGAGCAGGACGTTCCGTTCCAGCAATCCAGTTGGGAACCACAGAAGGCACACTTAGATCAGCCATTCACGCCTTTCCTACCACGCGGTAAAGCCACCATCGACACGAAGATTAATACCCGTAATGTAGGCCGCCGCATCAGAGGCAAGAAACACTAACGGGCCACGCAAGTCCCCCGCTTCTGCCATTCGCCCTAGTGGGACCCGTTGGCTATATTTTTTCACGAACATCTCATCCTGACCTGCTTTGACACCGCCTGGAGAGAGCGCGTTCACTCGAACACCTCTGTCTCCCCATAATGTCGAAAAATATTTCGTCAGATTAACGACAGCCGCCTTTGACGCCCCATACGAAGGCATCTTCAGGAATTGAGGGTCTCCAGAAAGATGATCGTAAAAATGTTGGTCTGGAGAAACAGAAGCATACAGTGACCCTATATTAATGATCGAACCCCGTTTCCGATCAGCCATTTCACTCCCGAACACCTGAGTCGAAAGAAACGTCCCAGTAATATTCACGTCTACCATTCGTCGAAATACATCAACCGGAAAATCGGCTGCTTTATAACGATCGTCAGGCTTGTCAGGCGGTTGGTCGATGCCAGCGTTGTTCACAAGAATTGATGGAACGCCGAGCACCGTCCTTATTTCTTCCAGGGCCGACAAGATCATCTGCCGATTTGTAATGTCACAATGCACCCGCAATAGACGAGATGCTGGAGCGCGATTCGATACAGCCTCAAAGGCAGTTGACGACACCGCATCAGGAAGGTCAACGGCAACGACCCGTGCGCCAGCATCCAAGAGCGCCTCAACCCACACCGGACCAAGGCGTCCAAGCGCACCAGTCACGACGGCTACTTCATCATTAAGCTTGAACACCGCGACGGTCGCTGGACGGATCGCCCAGCGTCTCCAAATCAAATCCTTCGTCTTTTTTAACAGACTGAAGAGTCGACAAGCCCACGATTCTGTCAAGTTCAAAGGGAGGAACCCCACCCCCAGGCGATTTAATGTCCACGTCGTCTAACTTGACAACGTGACCGGCCGGCAAGTCGCGGGCTGCTACCAGGCGCTTCCCCATTTTCAAAATCGCTGAAGTCTCGCTTGCATAGGCTTTCTTTTGCCCATCACCAATCGCTACATGCACACGCTGAAGATCCCGAACCATTTTACGCATACCAACAGGTTCAAGAGAAAAGGCATGATCGGTACCTTTCATAGCCCTATTCAAAGTGAAGTGTTTCTCAATAATACGCGCTCCTATTACATAGGCCGCCGTCGCCATCGCTATTCCATTGTCATGACCTGAATAACCAACAACAATTTCTGGAAATCGTTCGCGGTAAGTTGCGATCACGCCAAGATCAAGCTCGGAGAATTCGGCAGGATAGCCTGCCGTACATTGCATGATGCAGAGCTGAGAGTTTAGGGGCATGATCGCGTCATGCGCACGCTCTACGTCAAGCATCGACGCCCCCCCTGTACTGACAAGCATTGGCTTGCCAAACGTAGCGACGTGCCGCAACAGTGGGACGTTCCTCAAATCCCCAGACGCAATTTTGAACGCCGGCGTACCAAGCTCAGCCATCAAATCCGCACTGTTAAAGTCAAATACCGTGGCGAAGAAATCCACTTCAAGTGCACTAGTAAACTCTTGCAACAACGCGTACTCATCTCCGTCGAATTCTAACGCCTCCCGATGCTCACCGTAGGTCGAACCGAAACTGTTTTCGTGATCGTAAGACTTGTCAAACATAGCCTTCGAGTACAAAGCACGATTGTCACGTTTCTGGAGCTTTACCGCCGAAACACCGCAGGCATTGGCTTGCCGAAACATTTCTCTACAGGTCTCCATATTGCCTTGGTGGTTATGCCCGACCTCCGCAATGACGTAGCACGGGTTGTTGTCACTGATTTCATGTGTGCCGATTTTCATCGTGCGACCCACGTCGGGACCTCCCATCGCGAAAGGATCACGTGTTTCTTCACTAAAGACGATTTATAGCAAACACCCTGCAACATCTCTTTACTCAAAACTAGGCGTCTACGACTGAGGCCTGCTGCCGAAACTGTTCGACCAAACATTCCCAACCATATTGGTCACGTGCAGTCAGTGCGCCCGCCTGGCCAATATTCTCAAGTTCTGACGGCCCTGGCAGGCGATCGCAACGCTCGATATCGATCACATTTTTCATGTGTGCGAAACCTGACGGTGAATGTTCGTCCATGTTCGTCAATACTGGACATCCGCACTCCATCGCTGCATTCACCGTCGTATTATTAGCCCGGACACCCTTTTCAAAGAACGCCGCCAAGAAAGAGGAGTCCAGTAAGTGGTTAAAAACGGCCGTGTCTGAGAGATAACCAAGAAAGTAGACTCGGTCCTCAAACACTGCTCTTAATTCCTCAAATGTCACAACGAAAGAACCGTCAAAACTCGTGTTCTCATGCACTGCTGTCGATACGTAAATGGCATATGTTCGCCCTGTACCGTCGAGAAGCTGACGCAGGCGTCGATAGTATGGCACTCGGATCTTGTGTGCCATACCAAACGTGAATACGGATAGCTCTGAAGATTTGAACCGTTGTGCGTTGAGAATGGTCCCTGGACACCACAACTCACGAATATCTATCCGAGTGTCCGACAACCTAGCCGCCAATTCGTGATTTCCGCAATAAACTCTTTCGGCCGCGTTCAACAATCGACGCTCTGGCTCCGTCCGATCAGAGTCATGCAGAAATAATTCAAACTTTCCGGTTTGCTCTCGGACCCAGCTATCAAGGGACCTAACGTCTGGCTCAGAAAATTCTGAGAGTTTCAACGAGAGTAGCGGACGAGCGTATTTCGTGTGCTCAAGCCCGAGCACGCTCACAACTGGAACCCCAATTCGTTCACCGAGAATCGTGTTGAATTTGGCGATTCCACACGTCCACGGATTCAAATGGTAGCCAGCAATGCAATCGAACATGGGTTCGTTTATTAATCTCGTCTATCGTAGCCGAACTTCAGGAAACTAGTCACTCTCCAACACGGAGAAGACAGAATATTCTCAACATAAGAAGAAACCGCTCAGTTCCTAACGAGAGTGTGCCCGTTCCATTACTAGCACCCTACCCTTGTTGAGCCAATCTAATTTTTCTTCGAGATCTGGCCTAGATCGGCATCCCTCAAGAACAAACATCACACGCAAAAATTCCTTGTTCAGTAAAGTAATGTGTGTGGGATCTACATCGAACTCTGTCGTAAAGTCGATGAGACTCCCTGGCGTGGGATGAAACCGCGTCGTACAATAAATATACTTCGACGTCATCCGAACCATGTTCGACACAGTAGCCTTTACCTGCAAAACTGTGAGGTGCTCCAGTACCTCTCTACAGATTACGAGGTCATAAGAACTATCTGGCTTTAAGTGATCGCTCGTATTGCCAATCGTGATTCGATCGCGGACTGCTGTCGATGCCAGTTCTCGACTACTCTCAGAAAAATCAACACCGTCAACATCAATTCCAAGCTCATTCAAAAAATGCATCAGGGCACCCGGTCCACATCCGAGGTCCAGAACCCTAGACGGATTGAATACTTCTCTTATAAGAGACGGATTCTTGGCCTCTATCTTTCGCCGAGTCTCAAGAGAATAGTTATTTCCTTCAGCCCGCCAATCACCAGTAAAGTATTCCGCGTCATAGTGATCAGATGGTGTCTGTTTCTGCCTGTGCACAGCTTCTTCAAAGTCTGCAATAGTCATGACAAAGTTCCGTCGATTTGTTCCGAAAAACGTTGAAGAATCCGACTCGAAGAATCTCGAACCGTATCAAGGTAGACGATTTCAATTCCAAGACTGTTACAAATCTCAACCTGTCGTACCGGTAGTTTAGCTCGCCAATCCGCACCCTTAACGTAGTAGCGTGGCCTGAGCTCCTTCAAAATCGTCTCTGTGTCGTGATGATTAATATGAGTAAATGAGACATGTTTAATGGCATCAACTACAACCACACGTTGCTCTTCATTCAAAAGTGGTGGGTGTTTCGTGGCAACGTAGACATCTGACGCAACATTACACAGAAGCGGAATTCCGAGCTTGCTGGCCTCGACAAAATACGCAATGTGACCGGCGTGCACCGGATCAAACGCCCCGTCGACCATCGCGACCTTGCCACGATGGGCAGTTAATTGATCAAATGTTAACAACACTTTTCAAAAATCCAAAAACCACACACCACTACTGAAAACATGGTGGACACAGCACTTCTTTCGGTAGTCCCTGTCTCCATTGCCATCTCAGCCTAAAGTAATGTGACGATATCTTTCTATTAAAAACACGGAAAGCCCAATGGTTCGTAGATTCCTGTTCGCATCCGACGTCGCTCTACGAAAACACTCAGGGGCAAATCATTTTGTCATAGAAACTCACCAACCTCTTCATAGTTTTCATTCACATAATCCGTCACAATCGGGTAATCCGACCAAAAGGTTTCTACTTCATTTCTCGGACTTTCAACAACCACAATCGGCACGGACTGTCGATGCAACCGATCGACGGCCAATTATTGGTCTCGACGAGACGTGTAGAAGTTTGACACAAACACGGACTGGCCGGCTGATTCATTGACCACTCATCTAAGCCGAACGAAAAAATAGAACTTTACTTACGAAAATACGTGATGACCTTCCGAACAACCTTAACAACATCATCGACATCTTGTTCCGTCATAGCCGGGAACAGAGGCAAGGAGATCGCGCGATCAGAATAGTGCTCCGCATTTGGAAACATTCCCCGACGAAAACCCCATCGCTCCTGGTAGTAAGGTTGAAGATGAACAGCTCGAAAATGAACACCCACGCCTATATTCTCAGCTCGGATCGCATTCATCACGACGTCACGATTGCAGTCCCTAGCAAGTTCTTCAATTTGAATCACAATCGGATAGAGATGATAGGCATGCTTGACATCTGGAAGAACGACTGGCCTAACAATTTCTGGTAGATCAGCAAAAGCAGCATCTAATTGCATGGTTATTTCTTGTCGACGTTTCCAGAACCGTTCAAGCTTCGTTAACTGAGTCAACAACAAAGAAGCCTGTATGTCGAACATATTGAATTTGTATCCTGGACAAAGAACCTCCCAATGGCGATTACCATCCGAACCGTGACGCTTCCATGCGTCTCGGCTGATACCGTGCAAGCTCATAATAGCGACGCGATCGGCCCATTTCGAAACATTCGTCGTGAGTGCACCACCTTCTCCTGATGTGATGTTTTTCGTCGCGTAAAAGGAGAAACAGGTGATGTCGCTTATTCCACCGATCGGACGGCCATGGTACTCCGCACCCACCGCGTGCGCAGCATCTTCAATCACAATTAAATTGTGTCGACGCGCCACCGACGCAATTTCCTCAAACGAACAAGGCTGCCCCGCAAAATCGACCGGGATGATCGCCTTTGTTTTCGGTGTCACAACATCTTCGATATGTGCTGCATCAATATTCAGAGTATTCGGATCGACATCGGCGAAGACTGGCGTCGCACCTCTCTGGACAATAGCATTCGCTGTCGAAGCAAATGTGATCGGTGTTGTAATTACCTCGTCACCAGGCCCCACGCCAATAGCCTCAAGTGCTAAATGCAGCGCCGCAGTGCACGAATTCACACCGACACACCGCGAAGCAAGCACGTCGGCGGCAAACTGCTCTTCAAATTCCTTAGTTTTAGGCCCCTTAGTAAGCCAACCAGACCGGAGTGTCTCTATCACGCCAGCTTCGTCGTCAGACTCAATTGAGGGGCGATGAAACGGAAGAAACGAACTACGAATAGGTTCGCCTCCATTTAGTGCCAAAATATCTCCACTTCTGGTTCCGATGTTCGCTGTCATCCCGAATTCCCCACTGTTCGCATAGGAAAAAGACCGTTTTAAAGCAACTTCCCTCGTCCTTTATCAGGGCGTTTCCCTAATACTATCCACCGAAACCACCACTAAAAAATATCGACAATTGCTTTCGGTGTGCTTCCTGAGTCACGTCCATATTGACGCTTTAAAAACTTCACATGGAACTGCCGAAACGTCGCACCCTTCCACCAAGTCTTAAGTAAACACTCAGGATCCGTAAATGACCTGTCTGTTTCCAATGTAATCGACTGGATCAAGCGCCTTGGATATACCGTTACGTTCTGGAAATGTCCGAAAGGAAGTCGAAATAGAACTCGAATCAGCAAGTAGTTAGCAATCGATACCACACCTTTGTAAAAAGTGTCCGACCGACGGTCGATCACTCCACGAAAAGACAACGTTTCATAACGAACGCCTTGTAGTACGTCGCAGCTCTGCAACAAAGGTAACACCTTCTTCAGTGCTTCAATATCGTATAACCAATCAACCGTTTGCCAGAAAAGGTAGTCCTTGCAGGCGATCAAGATCGCACGCTTCGCGTTAAATCCAGAACCACGATTCCGATCGTTGCGAAACACTCGAAGCCACGGTCACGTTTTCTGGTAATCGATCGCTATGTTCCATGTTTGATCTTCACTGCCATCATCGATAAGAATAAGTTCGTAATCATTTGTGAGATCGGCGAGAAAGCGTCCAGCTCTTTCAATATAAAGGCCGATATTTTGCTCTTCGTTGTACGCCTAGCCCAACATTGACAAACTAACCTGCTCGTCAACGCCATCTTCGGACCCCGAAGAAACACAGACTTCCGCCACTCTGTCACTACGCTGACGAGAGCTCAGCGTCACGAACCCGCCCTAGCAAATGCACATCCACATAGAGTTCATCCGCCCAGCGATCAAACCTTAGAACACCTTCAACCACAAACCTGGCCTGCTCGAATGCGCGCACACGTCGCGGGTTAATAGAAAGTACATAAGCGTACAACTTATGAAGGATTAACCGTTCAAACGCATGTTCGGTAACGAGCCTGGTCGCTTCCGACCCCATTCCCTTGCCCCGAGAACGACCAAGCACAATCCTCACCTCTGCTCGCCGGTGACGAGAATCAATATCCCACAACCATACATTGCCAATGTGCTCTCGCCCTTCACGATTTTCAATCGCCCAGTACATACAATCTTGCCGAGTCACCAGCCGTTTAAACCATTCTTCATGCTCAAACTCTGAAACCGGTCTCGCACGATCCATTGTCCGACCTAGCTCATAATTGTTGACCCACTCAAAAGTATTGGCGATATGGGAACGACCCAAAGGACACAGACGCACTCGCTTTCCTAGCAGCTCCATCACTTGACCGGCTTCGCCATCAAACCATGTTTTTGGAGCTCACTCATTGCCACATCAAACAGATCTACTGCCGGGTCCGCTCCTGATTGTGACCAGTTAATGAGTTCTATCATTCCTTGTTCAAAGGATACTTTTGGTACGTACCCAAGCAATTTCTGAGCGCGCGTAATATCCGCGAAGCAATGCCTAATATCAAATCGGCGACCGGTGTTCGACACGTCTGGTTCTATAGTCTTTCCAGTTAATCGAGCTAGAGTCCTGGCGATTTCAAGAATAGTAATCTGACGACCTGACCCGACATTAACGGGCAGGAAATCTGCGCCACTCTGCTCGAGCATTAGCACTAAACAGTCGACTACATCCGTGATAAAAACAAAATCACGAAGCTGCCCACCATCTTCAAATACAACCGGAGTCTTGTCGTTTAATAAACGGCTCAAAAAAATTGCCGCAACTCCAGCGTACGGATTACTCAGGCTCTGGCGCGGACCGTACACATTGAAAAACCTTGGCGTTACGGTCGGGATCCCATACGTTCGACCCAACAACAAGGAGAGTTCCTCTTGATGGAGCTTCGTCATGGAATAGACGTTGTCACGGAACAAAGGCTTCTCTTCGCTGGTTGGAACAGGTTCAAGATCCGCTCGGCAAACATCACACACGGGCTCCCATTGCCTAGCCTCGAGCTGTTCGCCTGAACGTAAACCCGGATTCGATGGACCACAAACCTTGCAGTGATACGCCCCTTCCCCAAAAACGCCAACAGACGAAGCGACAATGACTTTTTTCACTTGGTGTTTTTCATTAACCAAAATGTCCCACAGTAGGGCCGTCCCCCTTGTATTAACTTGAACATATCGGTCAATCTCATACATGCTCTGGCCAACACTCACGGCAGCCGCAAAATGTACGACAGCATCAGATTCCACAGCGAGCATCTGAAACGTCTCTCGATCCAAGATATCCCCACGCACGTACCGAGCGCTTTCGTTCGTATACTGTGGCCAATCACCAGAACGGTGCACCTGCGGAACCAAACTGTCGAGAACAGTTACCTGGTAATCCAGCTCCACGAGCCTGTCAACAAGATGTGACCCAATGTAACCTGCGCCACCGGTAACCAGGATTTTCTTTATCTCCATTGATTTATACCAACCCTAATAGACGGACCGTCGAGCGATCCACTCATGATTCCGAGCACTTAACTTCGCCCCTTAGTCATCTCACCCAACCGAAACCCCATCGTCTGAATCGCATTGAGATCCAACGCTGAAAATGTTCCCCCCTGCATCAAATGATAAACCCGACGAGCAACGTAGAGATGCGAATGAAGAAATCTTGCATCTGAATAGACTCCCACAGAATCAACACCTAGTGAAGGCGCCAGCCACGCCAGACTGCCACATGTTCCAACGAACAGTTCAGCACCAGCAATGATTTCAGTTTGCACCGAGAGATTGGTCGAAGGCGTCGGGGTAATGAGATTTCGAATACTAAGAACATCGCTCCCGCCAGAAATTTCATAATCGGAATGATCGTCCAAGTTCAGGTTGACGTCGAGGACCACAACAGGCATTCGCTTTGCAAGCATTTCGACAATTGTTTCGACATGCAAACGATTCTTAGGATCGTCAGGCAGCGATTTTGCTTTGTAAAATTTCACAGCGGCATATCGATCTGGAAGCCCGTCCACCGATGTTCGTTCCGGCGTCACCATCCTTGTATGTCGCGTGTGCGCATCAAGAAATCCGAGCGGTCGATGCCCGGACCAGAACATACGAAACAGGCAGTACATCAAAGACGGATGTAGAACGCGTTGCCTATTTACTCCAAGACGATTGCGCACAGATTCAAGGATCGTTGCGTCGAATCCGTCCGGTGAGAAGTGCTTAAGGGTCCCACTGAGTTCACTTCGAAGTTCATTTGCTCGAACGAACTCCTCAGGCGTTATCTCGTCAAATACATCAATATAAGTGTCCGCGACACCGGAATACCACAAATCTACGCCACCACGTGACACGGCAACAAGCCGCTCAGAAGGCAAGTTATAGGCTTTCTTTACCCACCTCAAAAATGGAATCCAATACAGAATTTCGAAACCGACCTCCGACAGCCATGGCCCAACAATGATTGGACCTGAGTCAGAAACGATACGTTCTATCTCACGCTCAACTCGCCACTCAGTTATATAACTGTGTGATTGGTCACGTAGTTTTCTGGCACGACGACTGACACGAAGAACAGGCTTTCGAAGATTCCAAAAGTGCTCGATTACGTAGCGTCCGGTTCGGATCAAAGCACGGACAATGCTCAACATCCACTTTCGAGCGACCTTCTTGTTCCGTTTGATTTCAGCAAACCAATAGCGCTTCTGCTGGCGCACAAACTGATCGATGCGTTTCCAAAAGACTCCCTCGTCAGAGCTTTCATGGGGCAGTTTCAACTTATCTCCCTTGGCCTGCCTGCCGACGCATCTACTAGTTGCATAGCACCAAAGTTTGAGCCGTCAATGACTGACCGCATCATTCTAAGATGGCTCTTCGAAAAGGCGTTCGCATCCGCATAGACCCCCATTGAACGCACACCGAAGAATGGAGCCAAATATGAAAATCCTCCGTACGTGCCAACAAAGTTTGTTGCACGACTCACTATCGCACTTTGGATCTGAAGATTGTTTTGTGGCGTGAGTAAACGAGATATCTGTCGCGGCAGACTACATGGTTCCCATTCCGAGTGATCATCGAGTTTGAATCCCGTAGACAATGAGATGACCGGTTGCTCTTCCCGAAGACGATCGAGAATTCGACTTACAAATGCGCGAGTTTCGGCCGTTTGAGGAAAGCATTTACTGAAATAAAATTTGACGGCTGTGAATTTGTCCGGAAGGCTATCGAGCCCAAACCGCATAACATCGCTCGAAAAGGTCGAATACCGCGTGTGCCGATGAATCCATTGCTCGTCGGTATGTCCCCACCAATAGTGTTTAAACAAGACATACATTTCAGACGGATGAAGTAATTGCACTGATGATTCGCCAAGCCGTTCCTTTACGGAAGACACAATAGACCGATCAAAATCCGTAAGCGCGAATTGTTTTTGCTCACCAAGCTGCCTCTGTCGCTCAATGTTTCGTCGTTTGAATTCACTTACAGAAAACATCTCAAAAATATCAAGATAAGTTGCTGCAATATGTCGATACCACGACTCACTACCACCTCGAGACACAGCAACAATCCTGTTCGGAGACACAGAGAATTCTTTAGTGAACCACGCCAGAAACGGAACCCAATAAAGCAACTCGAAACCAACTTCTCCAAGCCAAGGTCCAGCAAGAATCAATTTGTTGTTTGTTGCCATCCGTTGAAGTCGATTCTTGAGACGAGCACTCTTTATCTCTCCCAAAACGCGGCTAGCACCAAGCTTAAACGGCTTGGGAAGCCAACCCGCAGGCATCATGATGAGCGATTCCTCTTGCGCATTTCGCTTTCTGCTTCTATCCAGTCAGACGGAACGTCGAGCGTCACAGCCTCAGCTGAAGGAATCACAAGCGCCCGACAGTCTTGACCATAAATCGACCCATACTTAGACACCGTTTCGCGCCAGAACGCGTACACAGAACCGTCACGAACATAGGCTAGCCGTGCGTCCTGCCTCCGAGTCACGGTTGGTCCCGTCGCCAAAAACGGCTCAAGTCGTCCGCGCTCAATCCGCATTACATAATCCGGCGAATAATGCCGTGGTAACTCAACGACCGTGACGACCGAATCACATGCTTCAGCACGTAGCAAGCTTACTGCTTGCCTTACTCGTTCTGACGCTCTGAGGGGCGACGTAGGTTGAAGCAATACGATAATCTCTGGTTCCCATCCCGTAGCCACCAATTCGCTGAGTGCGTGGCGTACCACGTCAATCATTGGGCTACTGTCAGACGCAAGAGTAGCTGGTCGAAGAAAAGGCACTTCAAGACCTTCCGCACGGCCAACGGCTGCTATCTCCTTATCTTCAGTCGACAGGATTAAACGATCAATCACACCAGATTCTCGAGCTGTATCAGCCGTATAGGCGAGCAGCGGTCGGCCATGGAGTAGCCGCGTATTCTTACCAGGAATGCCTTTCGACCCGGCACGAGCAGGAATCAAACCTAGAACGGTGTCAGACACAACTCTTTCCAGCCAATCGGTAACAGCGGATGGCGACTCCGGAAACAGAAGTTTCCATGCATCCAGACGTCAAAGGACGTTCCAATTGAATTCGTTTCTCCAAACCAGCATTAAATCACAACTATCAATGCTGTGAGCTCGATGCCTCTGTACCTCTGCCATCGAAAGGAATTCGATGTCGGCCCCTCTTTATTGTCTTGTCCTCTTTAGAATCAAAAAGATGGAATCGTTCAACGGCACGCAAATCAATCGTCTCAAACAACGCACTTTCCAGCTGTCGAAATGCATGACGAGCAACGAACAAATGTGACTTAAGATGGCGGTCGTCAGCGAACACTGCTACTGTCTCAATTCCGAGCATAGGAGCCAGCCATGCCAACCCGCCACAGGTTCCAACAAACGCCTGAGAACGGCCAATAATTTCTGTCTGAAGGCCAAGATTGTTTTTTACTGGAAGACACGTCACTGTCACACCAGGAATATCCGAAAAGTTAAAATCCCGATGCTCGTCAACAGCAAGTTCCGTTTCCATCACAACGACAGGAACTTGAGCCGCTATTCTCTTCACCATCGAACGAAGCACTTGTTCACACCACAATGTCTCCGGCAACGCTTGACCTGAATAGAACTTAACTGCCACATACTCATCTGGCAGACTTTCGCGAACCTTCGAGGCACGAACATGTTGACGGGAAAATTGTATGTGCTGCATCAAGAAATCAAAGGCTAAATTCCCAAACCAAAATTGCTTAAAGAGCTGATACATAAACGATGGATGGCAAATCCGGACTGAGTCGACATCAAGCCGATTTTTCACTTCACGGATAACCTCCCGATCGAAAGATGACACCATCCATTGTTTCTGACTTTCGTTTTCGCCAGACCCCGAACCCGAGTAGCGATTCGCAAACGTAATGGGATCGATAAGATCTAGAATCTCGATATAAGTCGACGAAATATCTCGATACCAATCGGATACACCTCCACGTGAAACGACAACTAAGTCCTCTGAAGCCAGAAAATACCGATCCTTCATCCACCGGAGAAACGGAATCCAATACAGAACTTCATAGCCAACCTCTGACGTCCACGGTCCAATTACCATCGGCGAAGACCCAGTCTTCGCCATTCTTTTAATTCGGCGCTCCACTCTACGAGCACCGCGATAGTGTCCAACCTGCTCGCGGTCCCGGAGCACTCGTCTCCTCCAGCGGATAAACGGTTTATGTATGCGAGCTGCACGTCTTGCATACTGCAAGAAAATGTTTCGTGCTGCATTCGACAAAGACCGGATCCGCTTCTTCTGTTTTGTTAGTTCATGCACGACATATCGAGTTCGCTTTGTCCCACGATAAAGCCACACTCTCGCTATGTTAAAAGAGACCAATCGGAAATTCGGTAACCGAGGCATTGCTTTAATCGGCAAGTCAAGAGGCACAGTGACTAGCTATCTGAACAGCCCTTATCTCACGCCAGAGCTCCGTTGTCGTTGACGGCTCCGGCAATGCGTCGTCTAGCCTATACGGCTTTCCCGGTCGACACACATAACCCACATGAAGATAATCTTCCGCGTAATCGACTAATAAAATCTCGAAACCGGCCAAAGCGAGAAACGCCTCGATTGTGCCTTCTGTTAAGTAGTAAGGATGGTCCACTTTGATAGCTCTATTCACTGATGATTCACGGAGATACGCCGCTCGAAAGTCCACGATATCAACAAAAAACAGACCGCCGTCAGCATTAATCAGGCGTCGTATAGCTTTCAGAGTACGATTAATGTCAAGCAAATGATCAACTGTTTGACACATAACAACGACGTCAAACTTTCGGTCCCCTGGATCGAACTCTTCTGCGACTCCGGTAACCGTATTAAGACCGAGACTCTTTGCTTTCTGAATCTCAAGCGGCGCGGGATCAACAACCGTCGCTTCAAGATTGAAACAAGTCGAGAAATAATGAGCAACAACACCCGTCGATCCACCGACATCAAGTAAATTCGACGGCTTTACTTCAGCTACAAATGGCTCAAGTAACTTCGCACGTTCAGTAGCGTAAGCTCGCTGTTCGTTCTGGATCGAGTTTGCGTCTATCAATCGTCCATGGTACGCGCTCACAAGCGGCCTGTAAACTGTCGAATAGAACTCGCGATAGCCTTCGACTGTCATCACCGGGTTCAAAAACACAAGCCCGCATTTTCGGCAAGCACACGCTTCGACATCATAGCCGTAACGGTCCTGATGACTAACGACGGTAAAAACACTGTTACCACAGAGATTACATGCACTTACTCTTCGCTGCGGTTGCATCGAAACATCGAATGCGACATCTTTGATCCGTTCAAATCGACGGGTCATCGAATCATTCATCGTTTGTCGCCTTCAATCAATCGAACTAGTATCAATTCGTTATTCAGTAAGTTAAACGCTTTTCGATCTCAAGTTCACGACGTGCAAGCTCATCAGCTATCCGAACGCCTGCCGAACCATCACCGTACAGCGTATTTCGTTTAGCGCGCCCTTGAGTCAAATGTTGTTGGACCGCTCTGCCAATTGCGTCTCGGCTGTGGTCAACGTCGATTACGTTGCTTCCTCGCTCCCGGCCTCGTTGCCGATTACCGATATTGACTGCAGGCACCCCGAGAAATGAACATTCGCGAATTCCAACACTTGAATTACCGACAAGACAACTACAGTTGTGCAATAACCGAAGAAAATCCTCAGGAACCATATTGCGGAACCAATGAAATTGAGCCGGGTGTTCATGCTCCCGAAACAAACGAATACCCTTCGAAGTCCCATCGGAACCTGCATCGACATTCGGCCAAAATAGTAATGTCGGCAAGTCCAATTCTCGTACTGCGTGCAACGTTTCAACGATCTGACGTCGAGATTCTTCGTATTCCGTTGTCACCGGATGCTGCATAACAACGATATAACCCTCAGATAAATCTACCGAATCACCAACACCACCATATTTGCTAAATGGATCAAAATCTAAATCCGGATGCTCTAGAATGCCAGCGGCCAAATCAATCGATGGACAACCCGTTACAACAACCGTAGTCGGGTCCTCGCCCAACTGCATGACCCGCTTTGCGGCCCTCGACGTCGATACTAAATGGAGATTCGAAAGTTTTGTGACTGCGTGCCGCACCTTGTCATCGATCGATCCTGTATTTTCTCCACCTTGCACATGAACCACAGGAATATTCATATAGGACGCAGCCACAGCCGTCGCTAACGTCTCATAGCGGTCCGCAACCGTCACAACAGCGTCCGGCTTAAGATTGTCTAGCGCCGTGGCCAATTCAACAAGCCCAAGCCCTGTAGACTTCGCGGACGTAACCAAATTCCCTCCTTCGACAACCATGTAAACTCTGGCCGAAATGTCGAATCCGTCTTGCTCAATATCTCGCACTGCCCCGCCATAACGATCAAGCAATGCTGAGGCTGCAACCACAAGCTGAAGTTCTAGACTAGGGTGGTCGACAATAGCCCGAAGCGCAGATTTAATTCGCGAATAACTCGGTCGCGCCGTCACAACCACACAGATTTTTTTTGTCATTACCGTCACGGTTCAACAATTATTAAAATTCTAGTCCACATCGTTATCAGGAAGAGCCGAATTCTTCGACGAATATCAGACTCCTGAAAACCATTTAACTTCAACCAATTCTGAGATCCATCAGACAGAGAGCCAACTTTGTCCATCCGCGACCATCTAGTCACGGAGATTTCGACGTCGAGAGTCCTCGATTTTCCCGTGCTTCGAAAAAACGCTGAAACCGAAGACGGCACGAAAAGGTTTCAACACCAACCAGCGGACGATGATTCGAACACTGAGCCCAATCAATACGACCGATCGATGCACCGATCGGCGTGTCAAACGCCAAGCATAGCCGGCACATCGCCTAAGAAATTTTCTTGGCCGAACTATCATTCGCTTGTAAAGAATCCGTCGCCATCGATCGCCGTACTCAAACATTCGCCAAGCAACACGCCTCAATGTTTTTCGCGTCGGAATGCATCGAGGAACCAGAGTAACGGCTACCACTATCGGAAGAACCAATAGTCGAAGAAGACCAGACGTCAGAGAAATCCGTTCCCGGGCAACCGGTCCCTGGCAAGCCAAATCATGAAGGGCGTCAACAACAATCGGCGTAACAGGTCGCTCAACCCCATGCGGCCGAATGAACGAACCTACAAACCGTTGAATCTGACTTCGCGATTGTTCTCCATTCTTAATTGTTTCAACAACTTGCTTGACGTGTTCACTAAGATTTTCAGCTACGCGGAGAAACCCACCATTTTCTGGACGCAGGTAATGAAAATGCAGAGTACCTTGCTGAGTCTTCGAGAATTCTGTCGTCAAGATGGACAGTACAGGCCGACCTACAATCGCCGCTTCGATCATCGCGCTAGTGTTAATTCCAACGGCCGCAACGCTATGGTACAGGGAGTCAAAAAATGCTGACCGATTTTCTTCGTCGACGGGATTAAAGCGAAGCTTCGGCCATATTGACACATCCTCCTGACCGGAAAGATCAACCGTTCGCCATTCATCCGCATTGTAAGGGTGAGGACGAATAAGCACACCGATATCACGAATGCTTGGATCGGAATTTGAACGAATTTCCCGCAACCACGATTGAACAAAGGGCACCTCTCTCCCTCCTCCTGCGATAAACGGCGAGGAGCCCACAAACAATAAAAATGGCTTTGTTGGCAACCCAACTCGCTCACAAAACTCAGCGCGAGACATAGTTGGGCGTCTATCAAACCATCGATCGAAGAGCTGCGCACCAGTAACAATAACCTTGTCCGACGGGAAGCCATGCATCTGTACCGCTTCATTGCGCTGGATTTCGTTCCAAACGACCACACGATCGGGTTCAACCCTCAGCAAACCTTTGTTGGTGAGGTTGTCCCAGCTAGCAATACATGCAGCGGTTCGAATGCCAAGGGCCTTAGCTGCTTTGATGAAATCGACTTGTGGAGAAGCCGCATCAACGAGTGGTGACACAATCACCGCATCCGGCTGCTCCTCATCCAACAGATTCTTGATTCGCCGATCAGCCGGAATCATTCTCTCAAGCCACTTCAAGAGTCTAAGAGCACCTTGAATCCACACCTCATCGAGCACTGAAAAACGATCGAGCCAACGAAGAGGTCTAGGAAGAGCTTTTCGTTTCATACGATCTCGCAACATGGGTGCGTCACTGTATCTCGGGTGTAAATAACGCAAAAAATCCTGTGTCCCTCGAACTGCCGATGCGAACGGAGCCAGTACACCTCCGGCAGTTGGCACTATCCCCAAAACGGATATTCGTTCATCAGAAACTTCAAACTGATTAAGCCTGGCTTGCTTACGCTCTTTTTCTTGGATTACCCCAATCGAAACATGAACACCCTTGCGCGACAATGCGAGAACCGTCGAATCGTAGTATCGCAAGTACTCTGGTGATTGCATCACAAAGAGCACCTTCAATTTCTGACCAGGGACCCGAGATTGAGTGCCCCGAGAAACTTTCCGTCGACCGGCAAAAAACTTCGCCAATGCAGCAATAGGATAAAGCGTCGATCGACACACAAATCGAATCAGTGGCTTACCTGAAACCTCTCGCGTCGGCCCCTTCGCCATCGCTTCGAGTGTATCGGCAAATACCTTGCCGGCTGGGGTATCTAATCCGTGCGGACGAACAAACGCTTTTACAAAAGCTAAGCTTTTTGGGTCTGCATTGGTCCAGGTATGTCTCGCCAATTGCTCAGCGTGTTCACGAAGGTTACTAGCTACATGAAGCAACCCACCGTTCACAGTCTTCAGATGTTGGAAATGTAACGTTCCTTCTTGTGTACCCGAAAACTCGTCCGTCAGTATTGTGTAAACCGGGCGACCGATTACCCCAGATTCAATTAAAGCACTCGTATTTACGCCAACCACTGCTGCACTGTAGTACATCGAATCGAAGTAGTCGGCACGTGCCTCCTGAGCAACTGGGTTCGCACCATGCCGAGGCCAAATTGTGACATTTTCAATTCCAGCTAACAGTGATTCATCTCTCCATTGTTCCGCATTCTGCGGATGCGGCCGGATCAACAACCCGGCCGTTCGAAGTTTTTGATAAGGGCTCGACCGTAGCTCCTTAACCCACGACCGGACCAAACCTACCTCATTTGGAGCAATGAACGGCGACGAACACACATAAAGCAGCAACGGACGGTCCAACGGCAGCGAAACCTTGCCACAGAACGCACGCCATGAAGTACTTGGCCGTCGATTGAACCAGCGATCGTAAGCCTGTGCACCTGTCACTTTGATGCGGTCCATGGGCACTTCATGCAGTTCCGCTGCTTCCCGCCGTTGTTCCTCGTTCCACACCAATACATGGTCTGGAATCTCGTGAATAACTCCCTTTGTCGTGAGATGATCCCAGCTTCCCACACCAAGCACACTCGGGACCCCAAGTAAACGAGCACTACGAACAAAATCCACCTGCTGTGAACCAAAATAAAGTAGCGGTGTCAGTAGGAGCACGTCAGGCCGATCTCGTTCAAGAACCTCTCTAAATTCATGTCCGGGAGGAATAAGCGATTCCATTACTCCAAAAATCCACCGAAGACGCTGCACAAGAGAATGACCGACAACAGGAATTTGTGCTACGGACACAGCGAATCTTGGCGCTTGACTTGCGGCTCGCGAACGCAATTTCGAGGCCTGAACAAATCTTGGATCGAGGTACCGCCAATAATCTAGGCAAAGACGAAGCCAAGTCGAAAGAACGTACCAAACACGCCCTTTATCTCGCTTCAAGAATCCGTATGTAACCGTTGAATACTCATCAGCTAAAGTCTCAGCCGTACTGATTCCACCGATACTCTCTCGGCGTTCAGCCAATAAATGGATGGAATGGCCTCGTTCAGCGAGCACACGAAGCGCCGGTTCAAAGTTGCGCAGAAACCCGAAGTGATTAACCGAAAAAAGGATTTTCATGACCGTGCAACAACAGTCAATTAACCAACTGCTCTCGAAATGCCGAATCCCGCTGACCAGTAAAATAACAACAAAACTACTGCATATTCACTCGCTATATACGGAACCCCATCAAATCTTTGTTTCAGACCTTCTTGGCGCTGGCTCGCCAATTGAGCAACACAGTCAGGCACACTAAAGGCCATCATCGGCTCTCAGCCCTTTCTTCTCTTCGAGAGCTGTAATCGTAGCGTTATACAAAGAACAACACCCAGACGTAAGATGCTGTCTCGTCTGAGACCTATCTAGAAAAACATGGAGTTGTCCAAGCTTTCTTATCGAGTTAGACAAAAATACCCTAATTCTCGCAACGGCCAATTGCACGCAGCAATTTTAGCCCTTCGGTCAAACTTGCAACGTCATAATAGATGGAACTACTGACAATTGAACGACGGATCAAATTCGACCAACTCCGAGAGCCGTGCGTTACTGTAGCTCTCAGTGCCGTTCAGACAGCATTACCGGCAGAAAGTTTTTCCCAAACTGATGCAGCTTGAGTGTCAGGTCAAACATGCACAAAACCGAACCTACAATACTGAATAACGTAAAAACAGGTCTGCCCGCAGTCATTCGCGAATGAGCAAGTCAACTAGCCCAGTTTTTTTCACGTCGAGCGGCACCAAAGATGCTAATCCGAGACTCCCAAAGACATGCTGAGCGTGGTCAAGATGACACTGCCGGAAATTTTTTAGAGAATAAAATGCGAGGGAATCGACACCGCACAGAGGAGCAAGATAAGAGTAGCCGCCATAAGTCCCGACAAATGTGCGTGCCATACTCACCACGGCAGTCTGAACGGCAAGGTTGTTCTCAGGTCGCATATGGTCCGAGAGAACGTAAATACGGTCATTCTTTGGTGGCACAAAATCTCTATGGTCGTCAGAACGAAAATCTGTGTTCAGCAACACAACCGGTAAATGTGCGCTTAATGCTTCCAGCACCTTCGCAACAAATTTTCTGTTCTCTCCTGTATCAGGAAAACATTTACTGAAATAGAACCGAGCCGCAAGGAATTCATCAGGAAATTCTTTAGGAAGCATGGACTCTTGAGCTTCCGGTAGTTGCTGATAGACCTTAAAGGCATCGATCCGGTTAAAGGTAACTTTCTGTTTCCAATATGAATTGAACAACTCGTACATTAATGTCGGGTGCAACAAGGACGCACGTTTCAATCCAATCGAACGAGATGCAAGGCGAATGAGATGCTTGTCAAACCTTGAAATAATTCTCTGCTTTAAAGGATTCTGTGCGGTTCCAACACGGAACTGGTCTGTTGTTAGGAGTGAAAATATGTCGACGTATTGTCTGGCCAGCGATCCGTACCACCGACTAACACCACCACGAGAAACAATGACGAGGCGGCTTGGTTCAAGCCGAAATTTCGTGACCAACCATCGAACGAACGGGACCCAATAAAGAAGTTCGAAACCAACTTCTCCTGTCCAAGGCCCCACAATAATCGGACCGGACCCTCGCAACCATTTTTCACCGCGCAACGAAATTCTTTTCTCCGAAAGGCTATGCTCCGCTTCTAGGTCAGAATTCTTTAGCAGTTGCGTTTGGAGACGGTTACTGTATCGAGTTTGCCATTTGAGTGACCGTGCTTCTGTCTGCGCTTTATGAAGGTTCCGTTCGACCGAGCGGAGTTGTCTGATCTGCATCCCCACTTTATCCGCCAACTTAGTGAGAATCCTATCGGAGCGAGCCCGTTCCTCTTCATACCCGGGATGCAACAAGCGATGGAGAATCCGTCCACAACTTTTGAAACAACTCCGAAACCACCCGCGAAACTCCCCAGATGAGCCGTAGTCATTAGCCATAGTGATTAAACAACGGGAACATTCCGACCGACTAAACCTTCAGATTCTGCTCGTGCGGTCTTGTCATTTCATGAAAATCTGTTTCAACCCATGGAAACCGCCCGCTCGACCACAAGTCACTCACACTTACACTCAAACGACAGATCTAGAAAATCTTGCACTTCCAAAACATTCAAAAACTTATCCTCGAATACCTTGATTAGAGAAATATTTTATCCGTGACAACTGCCTCTCAATGTGCTCTAGACAACTTGTGAAAGACTCCCAAACTTCGCATCAAAATGTTTTTGACCACTTGCTGGCTGGAACCCTCACTGAGACGCAACCACGACTTCCAGGTATAAACATAATCCCTGATTGCTATTAACCCAACACGGTTTCTTCAGACTGAGCCGCGCGTGCGGCTTTAAGCAACCTTCCTCTACTCTCACCTCGTAAGGCAACATAGAATTGAAGCGCGTGTCTCTCCACACCCGCGTCCGCATCGTCAGGAATATCGGCCCCATGCACACTTCGCGGACTCAAAAAAACGAGCGCAGAGTTAGGTTGATACGAAATCGTCTTTACGGACTCGCAGACGATTCCACGTTTCTCTGGATAATCAATTCCCTTGCGTTCCGCAGGAAGTTCTTCGCTAGCCCGGCAAAGAGTGGTGCCGTAAAGTTCGCTATCCCCAGGTTTAGCAAGATAAAACAGAACAGTGAGCATCGCTCGAAACGGATCAACATGAGGAGCTATGTGATAACCCGGCCTCCTTAACATGAGTCTTCCATCGGAGATTTCATAGGACAAATCTCCAAGACGAACTCCAGCCTCTGCACCAAATACCGTCCCGTAGAACCGTTCAATATGTGTTTCAAATTTACTCAAGAAGAGTGGAACGAGTAGCTCTGAACCCACCCTGTTGACAAAGCTCCAAACCATTTCGGAAAACCGCGGTGCCACATCCTTCTCTATTTTCCAGTTCTCGCGCCCCGGTTGACCAGCAATCCAGAAGCCTTCTGGTGGTAAAGCTTGAAGTAGCAGTCCGTAAAATTCACCGGGAAACAGATTGGGAACAACAAGATTCGGAAAGGGAACTGTATCGACTACACTCTCGGAAACGGACGAGCGAACATGAGTCTCTATGGCTGGCAGCCGAAGCTGATTATCCAATGCGGCTGTTCGCTGATACTGTTCGTAATCAAGTCGTCTCGCTTCTTGCAAACGGTGGAGTTCGCCTTCTAACAATGTTTGCTTCTTCCCGAATTCTTTAACAAGCTGGGCGAGTGATTGTTCCTTGATCTTGAGGGTCTTAATATCTTTCTCCAATACCTTACTACGCTCCGTCAACACATCTACTATCTGGTTGCGCTGACTTTTCAAGTGTCTCTTAATGGCCGCTTTTGACTCTTTGGCCATTGCCGTCACTAGGGTCTTTAGACCGGTGCGCCAGAGATACTTAACGAAGAGATTCGTTACACCCACCTGCAGAACTCCCTACTCTAAACCTCACTGAAGAGAACTAATCCTCTCTTCCAACCACGGAGCCTCTTCCTATCAGTCTAAACCTGTTCCCCTAGTCGGCAGAAGTGAACCTCAATTTCCCTAAGTATTACTTACGTTTCCCTGCATCATTCAATTCGTACGTTATGAGACAATCGACAAAGTCGAGAACGATAGTCTCAACGCTCAACGACACTCCGCTCTCTACAGTCAGTTCACTTAGCAGATAGTTCATTGGAAAATTCTGTCTCCAAGCTAATAAGCAACATCGAAGATCGAGTTAAAAAGTCAATGATCTGGCCTCGGCCAGACCCCGCTATCAACTCAAACTTCTAACATTTTCACAAACAACACCCGACCACACTCTGTCTGTATTGCCATCAAGGTTGTCCGACCTTCAACTCCGGTTCGATGGCGTATCACGAAAATGAAGCCCACCGCGTAACCAAACTAGCAACCGTGCAACGTCCACATCAAAGCACCTCAGTTTCATCGGTCAGGGCTTGCACAAATTCGACAATTCCAGATGTTTACTCGAAAAACTACGACAAGACATTCACCCATAACACTCTATTGATCCATATCCGGAGCGTTAGCACTTCGAACAAATCGAATCCGCATAGCAGTCTCTGGTAGCATGATGAGAACCCAACTAAAGTCACAATGTTTAATCAGCTCATTTAGACACTGAAATATCATGAAAGTACTAGTCACCGGTGGAGCCGGATTCATTGGATCGTTTTTGTCGGAGTGTCTGCTAAATGGTGGTCATCATGTCGAAGCAATCGATGATCTGTCAACGGGAAGCATGGCCAACGTCAATCACCTCACCGTCAACCCAAACTACAATATCTCCGTAGATACCATTTTTAACGAAGCGACACTATCCGATCACATTGACCGTTGTGACGCTGTAGTTCATTTAGCAGCCGCCGTTGGAGTTCGATTAATTGTCGAATCGCCGGTCCGAACGATTGAAACGAACGTCCATGGAACCGAAGCCGTCCTTCGCCACGCACAAAAGGGACAAAAATTAGTAATCATCGCCTCGACATCTGAGGTTTATGGTAAACGAACCAATGTTCCGTTTAAAGAAGATTCCGACCTGCTACTTGGACCTCCGTCTAGGCACAGATGGGCATACGCAACCAGTAAAGCTCTCGATGAATTTCTCGGCCTTGCATACTGGAAAGAGCGGCAGCTCCCGGTGATTGTTGTTCGACTATTCAACACTATCGGCCCAAGGCAAACAGGACGTTACGGAATGGTCGTCCCGACATTCGTGTCACAAGCACTAGCCGGAGATCCCATAACAGTGTTCGGAAACGGCTCACAAACGAGAAGTTTTACTGATGTCAGTGACGTCGTCCGAGCTCTGACAGGGCTGCTTCATGAACCACAGGCAGTAGGAGAAGTCATTAACATCGGCAATCCAGAAGAAATTTCGATCTTGGCGCTAGCCGAGCTAGTAAAAACAATCACGCAAAGCACCTCAAGTATCATCACGGTGCCCTACGATCAAGCATACGAGACCGGATTCGAGGACATGCCAAGGCGTGTGCCAGACATTGCGAAAATTCGAACGCTCATAGGCTGGCAACCGACCGTAATGCTCAAGGGCTCGCTTGAACGTGTCGTTCAGTCAGTCAAGGACAACAACGATAGTGGTACAGCCGTTTCGGTCCCATCGGAATGAGGCTGTTCGGCAAACCCGATTAAATGACGCCACCAATCATGAAACTGTTCGGTATTGGATATTTCGTCTGGTGACATCTCAAAATTTGACGGTGTGGCCTTTCGTATGAGTTCTCTCCCTGGTCCTAGAACCGTTTCCTTTCAAGACGGCCATGCGCTATGTAGTCATACCCGGTAAAATTCACCGTGGTTACAGAGCTAAACTGCCCGACTTCTCTTCGATGGCACCGGTCTGAGAATTAAACTCGATCGCTGTTGTCCGACCACCACCGTTAACATCACAGACAGGATAGTCAGTGCCATAAATTCCACTTCGAAGTTTATGATTACGAACTAGCCGAATCCAGTTGTCGCAGTCACCGAATGCCGCCATTCCGCCATATTGACCTAGAGTTAGTAAATGTTGTGACGCTTGGCTAGCCAGCCAAGCGACGATGAAAGCCGGCAAGAAGACAAAGAAAACCATCTGTCAAAACGCGATTGTGATCCGACCGATTAGTCCGTTCGACGAGCCAAAGTTTCAAACGGCACGACTCAACGGCCGCGCCACGCTAAGCACAAAATTGGCACCGATAGAAAAACGTCGCATTGCGTGTCAAATGCAGGCTAACAAAGCTCGCCATGGTTTTCACAGCGACACTCTGAAAACACCTCTAGGATTCTAGTACCGCCTTCATTGAAATTTCAGCATTCATCAGCTTCGAAATCGGACACCCTGTCTTGGCATTGTTTGCGGCTGTACTAAATGCCTCTTGAGCCGCTCCTGGGATTTTCGCCGTTACGTCAAGATGAATCTTAGTGACTGCGAATCCACCGTCTGTCTGCTCAAGAGTTACCGTCGCAGTAGTACTGACATGCTCCGCCGTCAGCTCAGCTTCACCGAGTTGCGCAGAAAGTGCCATAGAAAAACATCCAGCATGAGCAGCAGCAATGAGTTCTTCAGGATTTGTCCCTGAACTTCCTTCGAAGCGTGTTGCAAAAGAATATTCAGTCTCAGACAATACTCCACTATCGCTAGAAATCGTCCCACTTCCATCCTTTAAACCGCCCTTCCAGACGGCTGAAGCCTTACTCTGCATATTGCCTCCTAGTTACGGCAACCACAAACACCATCGATCTGACTTGGTTGCCAGTGATATATCCAACACCCACCGAAGTGGGTCGTGAGACAGGACTCTAGATCGTTCGGTGAGACCGCGCAACCAACCTCACTCAAGTTATCATTTTTACTGATCTGTAAACTCCAGAAAAATGACGCAAAAGTCTTACGTTCATCATCAATGGGCTCAAGAAACTGCTCCCGTCGACGCCACCGATTCGTTAGTCTTACCTGCAGTAGTTGCTGTCGCTTGATCTGCCTCGCTAACACTAGTCGAGACGCCAGGACGAACTGGCAGCAGCATCCGAAGACCATTGAACGTAACCATCAACGTCGCACCCATATCCGCGATCACGGCCATCCACAATGTCGCCGACGCGAACATCATAAATGCCAGAAACACCGCTTTTGCACCAAGCGCCAAACCTACATTCTGAATGATGACCGACCGAGCCCTCCGTGCATGACCCACCAGAAACGGAATTTTTCTCAGATTCTCATGCATCAGTACTACGTCTGCTGACTCCACAGCTACGTCAGTAGCCCGAGCACCAAGGGCAACTCCAACGGAGGCCGTGATGAGTGCTTGGCTATCGTTTATGCCATCACCAACCATAGCGGTAGGGCCATGTTTACGAATGAATTCTTGTACTACACGCACCTTGTCATCAGGCAGAAGTTCCGCATGAACATCGACCACCCCGACCTGTCGACCAACGCTCGAAGCCGTATCCGCATTGTCTCCTGTAAGTAAAGCCGACCGTATGCCTTGAGAATGAAGCAGTGAGATACTGTTCTTGGCTTCAGAACGAACCGGGTCAACCACAGAAACAAGGGCCCACACATCCTTACCCGAGCCACAAACCACCACCGTTCTGTCGAAGCCCTGCATTTTTAACAATTCTTCCCTTAGGTCTACCTCTCCTGTCTTTTCAAAAGCAAATCGTGCACTACCAACCCAGAACTCATCGCCATCTATCGTAGCCTCAACTCCTTTTCCTTCGATCGCCTCAAAGTCTACGAGTTCACTAGGCGTGACTCCAGTCGCCTCCGCATAACGAACGAACGCTCGAGACAGCGGGTGCTCACTGTGTTGTTCAAGTGCAAGTAGTCGGGCAAGTACACCCGCTTCTGATCGGGAGCCTATAGTCTTAAACTCACGAACCTCAGGTTCTCCTCGTGTCATCACTCCGGTCTTGTCGAATGCAATCGCGCGAAGTCGAGCGAGTTCTTCAAGAAACACACCACCTTTGATGATTACTCCATGGCGAGTCGCAGACGTGATTGCGGCCGCGATTGTGACCGGAGTCGAAATAACAAGAGCACATGGGCACGACATCAGCAGTATAAGCATCGCCTGATAGAACCACTGTTCCCAATCAGCTCCATACAAAAGCGGCGGTGTTGCGCCAACGACAACGGCAACCGCAAACATTGCCGGAGTATAGTAACGCGCAAACTGATCGATAAACCTTTCGCTCTGAGCGCGGTGATGATGACTCTCACCGACCATGCGAATGATGCGAGCCAGGGTTGTATCTGACGCGGCACGGATTGCGACAATTTCGATGACACCATGACCATTTACTGTTCCTGCAAATACTGAATCGCCAGCTTGCTTCCAGGCAGGAACGGATTCGCCAGAAACAAGCGCCTGATCAACAAAGGAACTGCCAGACACCACAGATGCGTCACAAGGAATGCGCTCGCCCGGACGTACACGCACGCGGGCGCCAACCGAAACGCGGTCCACCGGCACCCGATGTTCGTGACCATCATGGACCACTGACGCTGTTGCCGGAGAAATTCGAAGCAAAGAACCAATCGCATTTCTCGCTCTTGAAGCACTCCAGTTCTCGATTAGTCCGGATAGTCCATAAAGACAGCCAAGAGTCGCCGCTTCTGCCCACTCAGCTAAAAATGCCGCCCCGACAACCGAGACTAAAACCAACGCGTTCATGTCTGGCCGTAACCGTATAAGAGATCCAGCAGCCTTTCGAACAGAATGAAATAGTCCAGCAACAATCGCGATCACAAAACAGAATTGCGCCGCCGGATGAACCACATGAGCACCGTGACCATGTGACAAAAACGTCTCCAATAAGTGCCCACCGGAAGCAGCCTGCAACATAAACCCGAGGACCAACGAAAAACCACTTAACAACACCAATACTCGACGGCCGTGCGTTTGCCACCAAGGTAAATTTCTGGTTTCAGGTTCTTCCCAGAGATCAGCGCGCATTCCAAGTCTTTCAACCACTTTCTTGACTTGCTCGGCATTAAACACGTCAGTGTCCAAACGAACCGTCATTCGAGCGTCGACAATATGAAACGCCACCCCATCGACGCCATCGCGGCCAGACAGAGCATCCCTGAGAAGCGCAGCTTCCTCGGAACAATCCAAACCTTCTACACGAAAATCGATCTTCGTAGCCATCAGCGTCAATTATCTCGCATCGTATAAACGGCCCACTCTTCACTCAAATGCGGACAGGTGAGACTTCCATTCTCGTTAACGCAAAATGGTTATCGCTCTTACAACAATAACTACTGCTGAAACGAACGAATAAGATTCAACTCTAAGCACTGGTTTGCTATACCTGAAAGGCGGAATACGACAAACGAAGGACATTGTACTCTCTGGTATACTGCGAACTAGGTTGCATCCCGAAAACGTTCAACTCCCTCGTCTGACTTGCGGAAGTGGCGGAACTGGCAGACGCGCAAGCCTCAGAAGCTTGTGGGCTTCGGCTCGTGGGGGTTCAAATCCCCCCTTCCGCACCAATTTATCTGGCGAATCTAGAAGCAGGAAATCGATATTTCTAGGAGGCATCGCATGAATCAAGGTCGCAGACAACTATCGCGGTCTATCGTTATGCCGTCAATGATTGCAATCGCATTGGGCGTACTAGCCGTAGTCAATCTAAACATGGACACCGCCGAGGCACAGCGAATAGCAGAACAGTATTTTACGGGCGGCGGACCAATGCTCATAGATAGCGATGACGTAAACACGGCACGCGTAAGAGTAGACGCGGGATCTCGTTCCCATTGGCACAGTCACACCTGGGGCCAATTACTCTTACTTGAAGAAGGCCGTGGCCGAATACAGTTCCGCGGACAATCAGTACGCGAGATGCGACCAGGCGAGCCTGTCTTTACCGCAGGTAATGTTGAACATTGGCATGGTGCCGCACCCGATGAATCCATGGTGATGCTATCCACAAGCGGTCGCGGAGCCGAATGGGCAGAACCAGTCGACGACGCCGTTTATCATCAACAATCGCAATAACTCCACCATTGTTTGAGAACTGTTCTACGACGACGTTGATTCGAGGGACCATTCGAATGGTCCCTATCGAACAATGGTTCACTTTGAAGTGATTCTTTCGAATTCTCGTCCGTCGAAAAGACGATCAACCCATAATCAGTTGACCGTTAGGACCCACAACGTAGTTACCCATATTGATCAAGGTCACAAAGCAGGAGCCACGACAACAACCTCTGTTCCTTTGACGTTTTGAAGACAATCGACAATAAGGCATTAGCTCACTTGATTAAGCGCGTAGATCTCAAGGGCGGCACCGAGCACCATCGCACCACCGCGATCATCGGCACCATTGACTACGCGCCGATCAAGATAGTGGCGTTTCGTCGAACCTGCACCCGTGCTGATACATACGTCAACCAGAGTGCCATCATCTACGACGTGCGCAAGCAAGGCGTTCCACCCACGCTCGACTACTGATCGAAAAGAAGTATCAAGCCATCCGTTGCGGAGACCTCGAGCCATTGCCGTCACGATCGCCGCCGTAGCACTGGTTTCCCGGTAACTCCCTGGCTCATCCACTACTTGCTGCCACATGCCATCCGCTGCCTGATGAATTCTTATTGCATGCATATGCCGGCGATAAATATCAAGAATACTGCTCCTGCCCATATGATTAACCGGCAACACAGAAAGTGTCTCTGCCAATCCCAAAGCGGCAAATCCATTTCCTCGGCCCCAAGCTGTCTTGGCGTCGATGGAATGATCGAATAGACCGTCTGACCGCTGCAATCGACGAGCATAATTAGTAATCAATCGAACAGCCGCATCAAGTCCGGAAGCGTCGGCCGTCGTTGTTGCCGCAATTGTGCCAAGAAAGATGTCGTCACTCCAACCGAAACCATACTGAGGGATACCAGGTGTGATCTCTGCCGATGCACGTGCAACTCCGTCAACAGATAATTCAGACGCTATCGCTTGAGATTCACCGACCAACTTTGCCAGCTCGCCGAACACCATCGTGCCAGCCACAGAATTGAGACGAATCGGGTCACTAAAGAGTCGTTGTTCTCCATTCAACCACGGCCGGATCTCTCGCTCTACTTTCCGCACAAAAGAAGAATCACCCGTCAACGTTCCCAACCGTAAGGTGTGAACCCAGGCGAGAGCGGGAATGTAATTCATTCCTGGTGTTGTCGGATAACGTTGTGCAAGAAGTCGTGCCAACGTAAGTGGTTCCCTCTTCAGACGTTCCGTAATCGTCGCCCGCAATTGCGAACGTCGCCCGGAAGCACGTTGAAGAACTTCACGCATTACCGAACCACCGCTCGAAACAGGCGCCGTGATGAGCATGGTATCAACTGAACCCAAACCATTAGCTCGAACTTCCGCTAAGGCCTCTGATAGCGAGCCTCCTGAAAGAGCGGCCAACTGACCAGTTCCAGAGCCTACCGATGAACTTAAAACCCGAAGCTCCGTCCCGGCGACTACTTCCACGACAAGATCTGGCACTTGATAGGACACCCACCTCCAAACGTACCGATCTTCTGGACGATCAGGATGATCAAAAAAGCCCTCTTCCGGCGGAAACGTCGCATCAGACATTTCATTAGCAGACGGATTTGCCACTGGTAATACGCTGACCTCCCATCGTTCGCGATCTCGATGAGAAGCGTCACGCTTAAACCAACTTACAGCATCAAGCGCGAGATGAGCGCTATCCGGGTTACCATCAAGACCGCCAACGAGAACAAGTCTGAGTTTTGACGAGGTAACGTCGTAAGCCGAAACATTTTCAATAGTGAGTAGCGGAACCTCAGACCTCGTAATGCCAGCTGCGCTCACAACACTCGGCTGCCCAGGCAATGCGGCCACAGACTCTAACTTCGACCTCAAGGCCGTCATTCCCTCGGCAGAAAACTGAGAATCAACAGTCACGGTTGCCATCGTGACAAGCACCGAAACGACCAAAATCAACACATCACGGGATAACTCACGATTCATGAAACAGAAAGATAGTAAGTTCATAAACACCAACTTGCTTTCGACTAATTTTGACGTCTATTGATTACAAGAACAACGGCACTTGCCAGCACTTAAACAGAAACCCGCTGGTTGTTCATCCCAATTCAACTCGTGGCCCTGAAACAAATGTCTCGAATATCCCTTCCGACGACCAAGAGAGTCTAGTAATCGTCAGCAGCTAACGACGCCCGAATAATCTCCATGTCGTTACGGTGTACGACGTGTCGATTTGCATACGCGGCGTGTGACCAATTCACCAACCGATCCCATTCACGCCGAGCACCAAGTCCGGCACGATGAGTAGGCTGAATAAGTCTGGTTCGACCAAGCTCTTCGTAACCTTCTGGAGCAAATCGAGACATCACAAGGTACCCATCATCTGTATTTGCAAAATAACGGTTACCGTGTCGAACAAGAAACGCAGTAGCCCAACGTGGAACACCCCATTGCCGTCTTGCGTCTGCGGTCAACTGTAAATCTTCCCAGATCTGAGCCCCGGTCCTCGCGTTAAGCATTCGAAGTTCTCCGTTTACGTCGAGACCATAAACATAATCACCGATGACGAGAGGAGTCATAATCGCAGAATGGAGGCCCATGGGTTCGTCCGGACTCCGTCCTTGTCCCTTCCAGAGCATCGTCGCTGCCGGCCGATCTTGATTCAAACGCATCATCATCGAACCGTTGTAGAGCTGCGACACAAACAGATAATCACCACTCTTAAAGGGGGTGCCAATTGCCATACCCGCACCCGCTTCCCACTCCTGTTCCCAATAGACAGCGCCCGTTTCTGGATCTAAAGCAACCAACGCTGATGGGTGCCAAACAATCAATTGTCGCACACCACCTGCTTCGTAAATAATCGGAGGACTGTAGCCTAGCTCACCGTCGGTGTCTATCGAACGCCAAACCTCTCTTCCCGTATATTTGTCGAAGGCCACAACCATTGCGTCCGGTTTTCCACCAACGACTGCGAGAAGGCGATCACCGTCCACTAACGGAGGACTACTTGTCCCCCACGTTGGGATAGTTGTGTCATAGTCAACGGCATAATCTTTCTGCCAGACAACATTGCCATTATCCACGTTAAAACAAAAGAGCTGTCCCGTCGCACCGAGGACATAAACTCGGTCTCCATCAACTGTTGGCGTCGCCCGTGGACCAATCGCATACGTGGTCATCAACATGCGGTAGGTGGTGGACCACTCAGAGGTCCAGAGAAGATGACCTGTTTCTTCATCAAGAACGAGAAGTCGTTCTTTGCCATCCATCGTTCGAGATTCTGGATCTTCTTTCCAATCAGTAATAAAAACTCGGCCATTAGCGACGGCTGGACCCGCATAACCAGAACCAAGCGGTACACGCCAAGAGACTTTGAGTTCTTTTGGAAGTGTCTCGACAATCCCCGTTTCATCCCAGATTGCCAGTCGATCAGCTCCGCGCCATTGGGGCCAGTCGCGTGCAGTGACCGCAACACTTGCCGCACCGGCTGCCCAAAACACCATACAAACGCCTATAATTTTTTGAATCACGACTGGAAGCATATCGCCAAACAAACGTAACTGGCTACCGCTCCTGACAGCCATTAGATCTGGCACACGTAGCCACTTGAAACCTCTGGCGGTTCAGGCAGGTGCACGTCTTTTGCCAACTTACCAACTCCCGAACGACAGCATAGCCAAATATTAAAGATGAATTGACCGATCGGCAAAACCAAGAGCATGAGCAACACGTTCATAGGAGCGCACACGCTCCGTGCTGTCAGAAATGAACGCGGCGAGCATCAATTCGTCAGCGCCCGTCGTTGAAGCAAGTTGGTCGAGTCCCTCACAAACACGTTCGGAACCACCAATCACCGCTCCATGGAGGAATTCATCAGCAATTCGTTCTTCCTCTGGCGTGAAGGAATAGTTTCGCGCTTCGTCCATTGAGGGCAAGGGGGCACGCCTCCCCGTTCGGCTTCTCACCACAGCCAATTTCAGCGGTACCGTCAACTCATTTGCATGTGTGTCGTCTTCACCGCACACAACGGTGACCGCCAATATAGCTCGCCCTCGTTCTAAATCCTTTGATGGTCTGAAGCGTTGTCGGTACAGAGTCAATGCGTCCAACGCATTGCGCATTGCAAAGTGGCCAGCAAAGGCATAACGCAATCCAAGCGACGCCGCAATAGTCGCGCCGGCCATCGTTGAACCTAACATCCATATCGGCGGCAGTCGGACGTCAGAAGGCATAGGAATAATATCTTTGAACGGATGCTCGTCTGGAAACGTAGCCTGATCGAAAGCAAGCAATTCAACGAGCCGTTCGTTGGGATCGATTGGCTTCCCATACTGCAATGCAGAAGCTGTCACGGGATCCGTACCCGGAGCCCGACCGACTCCTAAATCTATTCTTCCCGGATAAAGAACTTCCAACGTTCGAAAAATCTCAACGAGCCGAAGAGGATTGTGATTGGGAAGCATAATCCCACCCGTTCCAACGCGAATTCGCTCCGTTACCGCCGCCACATGTGCAACAAGCACTTCCGGCGCGGAAGTAGCAATACTTGGCATACTATGATGCTCGGCTACCCAGTAGCGCTCATAACCAAGTGCGTCGCAGTGCCGCGCAAGCGCGACCGATTCAGCGATCGCTTGACTAGGGGATGCATTCGGGGCCACAGGCGCCAAGTCAAGTACCGATAATGGAACCATCAAATTCCTCTAGACCGTGACAAGTAAAACCGTCTACTGAAACACCGCTCCAACCAAATTCATTCTGTTAAAAACTCGGAGAACTTTTGCTGTATCAAAAATAGAACTTATCTCTCTTCGTCACCAAAGACCTGATCACCGCTACAGCTGAACAACAATCAGCCACAAATGATCGAGCCGCCTCATCTGAAATTCAAAACATTGCAATAGGATTGACGGGTGAGCCTGTTCCATTCGGGATAGGCAGCGGCGCAATAGTCACCATAAATTCCCATCGATTGCGTTCCGCAGCGGCCGCTGCCAGCGCCTGAAAATCCGCTCGATCGAGCACTTGAAGTCCCAAAATCGTAAGTGCAAAATTATGAAGCGCAACCCTCGACAGGTCCCCTTCCGGTTGTGGCGCATAACCAGGAGTTTCCCAGCCAGCGACCGCTACATCGCGTTCTCGAAGCCACGGAATAACATTATTGTCAAGACCAGCTGATTCGAGACCCGTATCAAACGGTCCCACAACATCTTGTCTAGCCCAACGCCCCCACCGCACAAAAAACGCATCGCCAGGCCCAACCTTTACACCGACTCTTTCTTCCCAAGCTTCCAAGTCATTAACCGTAATACGAGTTCCTGGCTCTAAATAGGGCAGACCTTTCAACCTTGGTATGTCGTACAGCACACCACGAGTAACGATTCCATTCTTCATTTGAAGAATAGAATTTTTCTTCGCACCCTCCTCCATCGTTACCAAATTTTCCACGTCGTAGCCGTTCCACATCCTGCCGTCAAAAAAAATATGAGCAAATGCGTCCAAGTGGGTAGTGCCTGGACCATGGATACATGGATAAGCAATCTGATCGCTAGCCGATGCTCGTGAAGCACGAGTCATGGACCATCGCACCGGACAGGGCACATCAACGCTCTCGTAGTTCTGCGCATCAGATGCCAATGAGACTGTAAACCCATCACGGACCAATGCCGCCGCAGCCGCTCTTTTTGTGGACGTAATCAAATTGAATGCGCCCAATTCATCATCCGGCCCCCAACGTCCCCAGTTCGAGAGTTCATCAATCCAGCGGTCATATTGCGTTTGACTTACAAGTGGCAGGTCAGGCAGCTGGCCAAACAAAACCTGATGTTGCGCGACTATGGCAAAACCGACAATAACAGAACCAACGAACATCGGCAGACGCTTCCATCCAGTCATTGATCATCCTCCAGAAGTGTCTCTCAGATTCAAAGCACTAGCTAGAACAGCAAACGGTCCAACTGGCAGTTCCTCAAGCCGAAACAGCCAAAGATTCCCAGTTGGAGTCCTTGTTTCCTTCCAACCATATCATCCTTATTAAGGACATACTGGATACACCTTTGGACCAGGAATTGAATAAAAACCCTAATTGCCAAATTGCGCTATTTCTTCCTCATGAACCAGTCACCAGTCGCAATGATTGTCGCGCCACGTTCTCTGCCTGCATAGTCGTAGAGCCAAGCAATTACCGGTCCGGCATCAGTCTCAATTTCCCTTAGTGTTCGTCTGAAAAGATGTCCTGCGCCACACCACCCTTCAAATCCCTCGACTTCATCAAGAGCACTCAGTAATTCGGGAAGATTGGCTGATCGAACTAGCTCTCCTTGAATCGGTGTCGTCCCTTCGACGAGACCAGGCCATGCACCAAAATCCAAGAGCGTTCCATCAACCGTGCCTTTTCGGAGTTCTTTAATTCCATGTCTATTCAACACTTCGAACCTTGACTCTTTCGGACGACACGTGCCATATACGAACACATACGGCGTGTACCATGGACAAGATGTGTTCTTTGAAACCGCATCAAGATGACCATCATCAGAAATGTGGTGTTTTTTTCGTCCAGCCCGAACCGTTTTCAGATACTCATTATTTGGAGAAGCAAACAACCCGCGTTCTTCAGGTATAACTTCATAGGTCTCCACTGCGACGTGCTGGCCGTGTGGCTCGATCGCGAACCACGAAAAACGGCGAAAATATTTTGATGCTTCGTCTTTGCTGTCCAGTCCAACCCAAGCATCATCCGTCATGGAGAAAAGCCACCCTGCCGTGGCCTGACCGATTCGATCACAGACATCGAACACCCCGCCTCGACGTTCGCTTGATTTGTATCGACAAGCGAGTTCTTTGTCCGGCAACCAAGCTGGGCCTACCGAACTGACGCCCGGCAACTGACCCTCAAGATTCGACCCGTAGGCGAAATAATAGGCATCCACGGCACGGACTCAGCTTTAGCCAACTACTCTCTGTAAACAGTCAGCCTCAATAAGAATGTCTTCAACGATCATAGCCACTTTGTAGAGATTATTTGTGAGGGATACCTCTTAAGCGGCAAGCACCTGTTTGCAGCGTCTCTCTCAAGTGCAATTGCGCTAATTCGTCGGGCGGGCCAGGTGCATCAAAACCCTGCCAGAAACAACACATATCAAGACCGATCATATTCCTGATACCGAACGTCGAACTGTATTCCGAAACACTGAAATCTACAAAGAGCTTCACGCTGCGGCAACAAAAAAGAGATATGCAGATGTTCGGAACGCCGGCCTAAAGCCTAATGCACAAGCACCGCCAAAAAATCAGGCCATACACACTAAAGTGAATAGACCTTGATCGAGGCAGATTTAGCCTGAACATCCATCTCAAGCACACTAAAGTTTTGCTCTCCGTTGCTGAGATTGTCGAGACTGAAAAGTGTCAGGCAATCGTGGTGTCTGCGTCCTGTCCCTCGAGCGAAACCGGATACCATTGAGCCATCTTCCATGATGGTCCGCCCAAACGCGTCAAATTGATACAACACACGGGACTCATCATTTGCTTTCAATGTATGAGTTACAAACACCCGTCCATATTTACCAACGGTGCCCTCTGACGTGATCTTCGTTAGGTTCTCTCGGATGGTCACCGAACTAATGGTCAAGTTACCCGTGGCAATTGGAGCCCCTAGATCCACAGCTTCCTCCGGTCAAATGAACGAATCATGGTCGTTCGTCAGCAAATGTATATGGGTAAAGTGGCGCAACATTCACCGTAAACCGTATTCCTCAACGCCACAAGCACGTAGCCTACTTCGAGTATGCGCATCGAGCAACTTCTTGGTGCGGACACATCCGTTTCGCCCGCTCTGATGCCCATGACGAACTAGCGACCAGAATTCAATGAAAGCTACCACCGATGAAATTTTTGACATTCGAAATAGTGCTTAAAGATGAGGCACTCAGGAGAAAGGAGTGCAGGAACTCTCCACAAAACAGAGCCGCAACTATCAACGTCACGAAAAATCCAATGCGGATCATTGCAGGCTTAGTGGATACTTACATCATCCTCATGAACATTAGTTACGTAACGCGCGTTCCATATCCTCTTGATCGGGTCCTTGCCCAATATTTTGACCTGGAACATATCGAAACCGTCCACCCCACAACGCTAGGTCAATATCGCGTACTCCAAGTCGTTGGTAATAGCATCATCTTTGAACAAATCTGGCCCAAATGGCTGGGCGTCCAGCTGCGGACCACCATTACCCAGTCGTGGGATCCACCCAACCAGATCCGGTTTGATTTTGTGAAAGGATTCTTGAGAGGCGTTACCGTGGTGACCCAACTCCGAGCTTGTGATGAAGAAACAATCATTAAAGACGTCTATCACGTTCCGCTCGTGCCAAAATGGCGCTTACTACGTCCTCCTCTTGCGGCGTTAGTAAAACGTGGTGTCGACCGTGTCTGGAAAGAGGACTTAGCGGTAGAACTATGTCACGGAGGTTGGCCAGGGATACCTGGGCATGAAAAACAAGTTGAAACTAAATCCGAATTGATTCACACGACATCGTCGGAAGCACAAATGCGCTGGGTCAGAGTTGCCGAGGAAGAAGACCTGCATTCCACAAAACCCGTCACCATCGAAGTGGCTGGCCAGGGTGTTATGCTCTGGAAGGATAAGGATGGCATTCGAGCGATTGACAGTCGCTGCCCGCACACGGACGGCCCTCTAGCGCTGGGCCAGGTTTCCGATACTCATGTCACATGCCCATGGCATAACGCGAAATTTCGCTTGAGTGATGGGCGAGTCTGCAGAGGCCCAGCAACGCAAGACTTGGTCGTTTTTCCGGTCAAGTTGGCAGGCAAAGCAGTCTTGATACAAATCTCCCGGAACGAATAAATAGCGACTCTAGTTAGGGCTCTGCAGCGGAACTGCAAACTGAACCGTCACAATTTCCCCGACATTCAACAATCCTCTCCACAATGAAGGTGGCTCAATTCCGAAATCGGTCATGTTGATTGACGCCTCTCCTCTTCCCAAAATACCTGCATTCGACTGGACAAAGTCAACCTCAAAATCTGCAGCCTTTTGGATTCCGTGAATTTCGAGGATTCCACTAGCAACAGCGTGGTCTTCGTCTATAACGCGATAACTCTGAAGCTGATAAACGATCTCCGGATAACTGGATTCTTCCATTGTCTCCCGCAAATGTTCAGTCATCTGTGCTTCTGGACAGTCAATAGCCTGTACCGGAACCGTCAGCCGAACCGATTCGAGCCCATTTGGAAAGCCGGGAACCGGAATCGATGCTTCAGATACCGTTACGTCCATTTTTCCCCGGACAGGACAGGTCCAGCCCCGAACGGTCGACGTTCCGGAAATGGTGAACTCCGGCACGAGTTCCTGTCCAAAAGATGTAGGGTGAATCAAAACGCCGATGCCAGTCACTATGATTAACGACTTAATACTGCTAGTTTCAAATCCAGACATCATTTTTCCTCTCAACCGGCTACATCCGTTGTCCAGTTCGACGATCCATAATATGACGGCCTCGTCTGAGGGCAGCAACTGACGTCGCGCCCGCCTGGTTCATCACAAGCCGAAGTTCGCGGTGGAGAATATCAACAACTTTTTCGACGCCGTCCTGACCAAAACCTGCAAGTCCCCAGACATACGGGCGACCAATCCCCACCACATCAGCACCTAGCGCCAAGGCTTTCAACATGTCTGTGCCGCGTCGAATGCCGCTGTCGAAAATCACTGGTACCCGTCCTCTGACGCCCGCAGCAACTTCCGGCAGACACTCAATCGTTGATCGCAGACTTTCAGCACCACGGCCACCGTGATTCGAAACCATGACACCATCTGCTCCAAATTCAACGGCGAGTTCAGCATCTTCTTCCGTGACGATACCTTTCAGAACTACTTTCATATCTGTCGCATCTTTAAGACGCTTGACGTAATCCCAAGTAAAGTTCGTCACAAGAGTTCGATCGGAGGGCGGTGTCAACCCGTCAGACATCGGCTTGGTACGTCCCTTGTGACAGTTTTGGCAAAATTCCTGCTGAATACCTTCGAGTCCTTGAGCACGATCGTTCGTGACAGTGTTTCGACCTGCTAGAAGATCAATCGTAAACACGAGAACAGGACACCCTGCCGCTTCAACTCGCTTGACGAGTCTAGAAGTGTTGTCCCAGTCTGGCCGAGCGTAAAGCTGATACCAAATCGGTTCTCCGTAAGCCTCGTTAACGTCTTCGATCGAATTCGAACTCACCGTCGAGAGCATTTGAAGGACCCCTTTTCGACTCGCCGCGCGGGCTGCACCGACCTCCCCTTGAGTATGAAACCCCTCCAGACTCGCGACAGGACAGAACGCAAGCGGGGTCTCCCAACGAACACCAAAGACCTCGGTAGACAAATCTATCTTGCTGTAGTCGACAAGTCGACGCATACGGATCTGATATAACGAAAAGCCTTCACGATTTGCTCTCAACGTTGCGTCATCGTCAACGCCAGTCGCCAAGTATGCCCAATGCTCGGGAAGCATCATACGCTTCGCAATTGCCTCGAAGTCAGTTACTTGGAACACTTCATCAAGAGAATCTATGAGCTTTTTGTCCTCCTGGGCAGCCAGCGATACAAATTCGGACGGAAGTCCCGTAAGGGCAAACAACGGGCTTGCCGCAAGGAACCTCAAAAATTGCCGCCGGCCTTCTTCCGTTCGATTCGGAAACATTGCTTATGTCCTTTCTTTAACAACAAAATCGCTACGCACCCTATCAGGAACAATCTATTTCATCCACCATCTTGCACACTAACGTCGCCGAAAAATACATGTCTAACTGTCGAAAGGAGGTTATACAGTTTTGGCGTTTCTTCGGAGAGCTAGTCCGCTTACAACGCTTCATCACATCAGAGCTTTCATTATGGCAAAGTCATCGAGATTTCACCATACCTCATTGGCAGAGGTCCGCAGAGCGATCGTTCCAACGTACCCTTAATCATCAGCTTGGAACGAGAAACCAAGAATCGAGACTTGCGCGCGGTCGCATTACAGTCCATGATGACCACGATCGGAAGACCGTCTTATCGTTCGACAAGGAGGACCGATGAGCAAGCAATTAATCTGTTCTGTCTTGGTGCTGACCATTTCTTTGACGTTAGTTCCAAAACTCGTTAATGCGCAGGTTGCGAGTTCGCCTGACCAAGCCCGAACGCCGTGGGACACGCCAGACCTCCAAGGAATTTGGGACTTCCGCTCTATTACACCTTTGCAACGACCTGAAGCGCTAACAAATCAAGAGTTTTTAACCGAAGAAGAAGCTGCCAATCTCGAACAAGCGACCGTTGACCGCGAAGAACGCTTACTGAATCGCCCAGCGCGGCGAACAAAAGCCGGCTCCAACGTCGATAGAGGCGAAGACGGGGCACTGGGAGCCTATAACGATTTCTGGTTGGACAGGGGAACAACAACAACTGCTTCTAGGCGAACATCCCTTATCATCGATCCTCCAACCGGTCGCATGCCGGCAACGACAGCTGCAGCTACAAGAAGAAACGAAGCGAGACGAAATTATCGGCTGGAACATCCAGCTGATTCCTGGGAAGATCGAGGTTTGAACGACCGATGTATGTTTACTACAGGGCTACCGATTGTCCCGAGTGCGTACAACAATAACGTTCACTTATTTCAAACCCCTGACCACGTTGTAATGCTGATTGAAATGACGCATACACTTCGCGTCGTTCCTCTTGACGGGCGTCCCCATACGTTCCTTCCGCAATTCGTCGGCGATTCGAGAGGGCATTGGGAAGGTGATACCCTCGTTGTTGAAACGAACAATTTCCATCCCCTGACAAGCCTTCGTGGCTCTAGCCCCAAGGCACGTTTAGTGGAGCGCTTCACTCGGATCGACTCCGAGAATATGCACTACGAATTTACGATTAACGACCCGCAGACGTGGCAACAACCGTGGACGGCACAAGTAGAATTAACGAGAACGAATGAACCATTGTACGAATACGCTTGTCACGAAGGTAACTATTCGATGGAAGGAATCCTCGCCGGAGCCAGAGCCGACGAAGCCCAAATGCCGTAAGTGTCAAGCCCAATTCAGGTCACGTACGAGTTCCCGGCTATCGTTCAGGACGATAGCCGGTTCTTAGGGCTGATAATTCACTACGTCCTGTTTTTTTCGAGAGAACACTGGACAATCAGTCAGTTCTGTATTCTCAGCTCAGGCAGTCAAGTTCACAAAACATCTGATCCGATGTTGGTTAACGGGCTGTTAGACGCCACATAACAAACGATAACTGCGAAGGTATCATCCTCATGTTAAGACTAGTAATACGTCATTCCTGTCGCCTTCGTAATTATTCGTCAAGGAAAAACATCACTCTAAAATCTGCATTGGCTCAGAACTGTGCCGACGAGCCTGCACGCTGGGCCGTGTAAAACATAGAATTTCCACAAATAGAGACAACCGCAAGCTTCCGCACAGAGTATAAGATGAATGATCACGAATCTTGGGGCGCGGTCCTTAGGGAGGTTTCACAACTCCTACACATCACCCGCCCGTTGACGGTTGTCGACGTAGAAACAACTGGCACATCAACCACTCACGACCGTGTCGTACAAATCGCCTGCATGACTGTTCCCGTGAACGGCGAACCGTATCAATACGAACAGCTCATCAATCCAACGGTTCCGATCCCCTCTGACGCGACTGCGGTACACGGCATCACGGATCAGGACGTTGCTAACCAACCGACATTTACTGCCATCGCAGAGAAATTAAAGAAAGATCTTCAAGGACACGACTACGTTGCATACAAGTTCCGCTTCGACAAAGGCATGCTGGAAAATGAGTTCAAACGTTCAGGTCTAGATTCGCCATTCGGGAACGCATCATGGATCGATCCACTTCGACTCTGGCAACATCTAGAACCACGCACCTTGTCCGATGCATTAGAGCGGTTCTACGGAACACGACCCGATGACGCGCACCGCGCTGACGCCGATATTGACTCCACAGCTCGAGTATTAGTCGGGCAACTGAGACAATACGGCAACGGGAATAGCCTTGAGATGTCTGTGCCAGCGCTTTCCGATATCTGTAGTCCTCGGCATCCAACATGGATTGATTCGGAAGGCAAGATCGCCTGGAAAGACGGAGCACCTCGTCTAAACTTCGGCAAACACAAAGGCGTTTCGCTCCAAAGCGTGGACAAGGGCTACTTAGAATGGATGCTCACGAAGGATTTCGGGCAAGACCTACGAACAATCATACGCAAGGCGCTCACTGGTGTGTATCCCGAAGCACCTAATGCGAAAAGCTGACGGTAACAGTTTAGGCGAGATGGAAGTCCACTGTGTAATCCACCTCAACCGAGAGAATTCAAGTCGCGGTCAGCGGACATGACATTCAACCCTTCGACGAAGAACTAACAAACCATAGACGATATAGCTTGGTCGATCTTGCGCACAACGGTGAGCGGTCCACCGTCTTCAGCAGCAGCTATAAACATCGGCATGGAAGGATAACCATGGCCGTTCAGCATTAACGGACCTGTCGCTGTCTCAATCGTTAATCCGTCGAAACCAGCGAGTCCGCCTAACGCACTCGCTTCACCTGATCGATCCATCGCTGCCTTTAGTGCCATTAAGGCGTTGTAGTGCGTATACGCGACGTGTGTAACGAGTTCTCCTCCCGACATCCTTCCGGCCCGAGACACAAAATCACGAACAGCGTTATCACGATCATTCGCTACAAACGGTACGCACGTGAGAATGGACGCTCCATGCAACAGCCGCGATGCCTGCCACTCGCTAAAATCAAGATAAGCGAAAATCTTCCGCTCCGAAACACCAAGTTCAACAGCCTGATTAACGGCATTTACTGCGTAAGGTCTAGGATCCGCATTCCATATAATGTTGGATTCGACCTCATGAGCCCAACGCATCAGCCCCCGGTACTCGCCGGGATGGTTGCCGAGCACAGGGGTTGTTACCAAGGCATCACCTGTGTGCGGGCCGCCCAAAGCCCCATACAAGTAGTCCGATACTTTGCGACCTGTAGGAGTCCAATTTGAAATAGAAAATGGGCGCGCTCGAAAGTCATCCCCAAGGAACGAACGAATCAATGGGACGATTTGTCTTGCCGTTGGGGCAAAATATTTTGCAAGCGGGCCACAATAAGAACCCTCCGACCAGAAACCGTGTAGAACAGGGACTCGAACACCAAGAGACGCAAGGTGATTGGCGATAATTCGAGGTGACGCCATTACAAAACCGCTGATAATTGCCTCACATCCGTCTTGTCCGACGAGGGCTTCTGTCGCACCACGAGACGCTGGACTGCCCCCGTCGTCACGGTATACGAGTTCAATGCCTCTCCCTCGAATGCCACCCATCGCGTTAATTTCAGAGGCGGCCAGTTCAAGACCAATCCTCATCTGAGAAACGTATGGGACCAGCAATTCATCGACTCCCTGCGCATCCCTTTCACTAATGAACACACCAACCTTAAGCGCGGCAGGCTGAACGATGAATGGGAATCCTTTCACGGTTCGACTTGTAGCCAGAACCGCCCCTGTACCCGTCATAAATTCACGCCGAGTCACCACCATCCATCGCTCCTAGCCTTAAAGATGTGTTCTCGCCACTTCTTGGCTCGAATTGCAGACCATCTCTATGGTCTAACCCCACACATGAACGAAGTCACAAGCTCGTGACTTCCAACCAAGTTTCCAGCGTTAGGCAACTTTTCATCATTTTTTCCGTCACAGTCGTCTCGCCGTAAGTTGGAATCGTTCGGTCCATTTCCCAGAGCACAGATCTGCTGAGGGAACTGCTTTGAAACCCACAGCACGTGAATCCGAGAAAAATCCACTATTCGCATGGCGTTCTTGATCAACGAAAGAGGTTCGTCTTTCGACGCACGGACTTTTTCGGACTCTTTCTCCTCGAAGAACCCTGAACCTGAGGTGTCACCACGCTTGCTTCCACAAGTGTCTTCTTTCGCTTCACCACTTGGGCTGCCGTCAAGGTAATACCGAGAATGACCGGCTTAATCCGGAAGGGGTGTCCAAGTTTTAGCAGCACCCATTTATCACGTACAGAATCCCATTGCTCAATGTTCCAAAGATCTGCAGTATCAGCGTTCTGACGCCGGAAGAGACACTCAGCATATTCCAAGTATTCCCAGTTCTGATCAAGAGCTCGTCGTGGCGGCCGAGATCGTGATAGTTTCGCTTTGCGTCCAGAATTTCCACCCATAACTCGTCATCCTATCCTGAACGTCATTTTGAAATCAGAACACCACCGGGGAAACACTACACCTCCCGGGCAAACGCCGGAACACGGACAAGTACATACGTAATGTGCCCCCCTGGTGGAATCAAGTATCCATGAGGAGTCCTCCGCGGAATGTGTAGAACGTCCCCGACGCCCACAGCGTGTATCTCACCTCCGGCAATACCCGTTCCGCGGCTCCCACTGCGATTAAGCATCCGACCGCCCACAAACAAGCGTCCCGCACCACTCGTAATGAACACGACATCAATAATGTCATCATGAATTTCAGGAACACCATCAGCGTCGCGACGAATAAATCGGACCCGGTGAGCCCCGGAAGGATTACCGTAGTCGGCAAGCGTCTCACGTGCGGAATGGTCCGGTCCCATCCTCGATGACAGGGCTATATCCCGGCGGAATAATTCCGAAGACCTCCACATGGCAAATCCAAGCGGCTCAAGCGTTAAGGCTGGGGTATCAGCACGAACCACAGTTTCTCCAGTGAATGCAGGCATTCGAACGAGTACATACGTTAGATGTCTTCCCTGAGGTGCGAGGTAACGGTGCGGAACTTCCGCCGGAATATGAAGAATGTCTCCAGCAGCAACGGGATATCGAATACCACCCACGATATGCGTGCCACTAAATTCGCCGCCGGTACCAGTTCGACCTCCCAATTCCCCCCCGAGATGTAATGTCCCTTCTCCGCTCTGAATGAATACCACGTCCTCGATGTACTGGTGTTGTTCAGGAATACCGTCAGCGTCGCGACGAATAAATCTGAACCGATGAGCCCCGGAAGGATTACCGTAGTCCGCAAGCGTCACTCGCGCAGATTGGTCCTCTGCAACCTCGCCCGACAAAGTCGCATTCAGTCGCGTCAATTCTGAAGCCGTCCACATCAAGAATCCTGGCGATTCATCCTGGGCGATGGGCGCCAGCAAAAATACGACCAGAAAGATACGGAGATAAGACATTGTTGGTACTCCTACTTTGATTATCATCACAATTCTCAGGAACTTCTGCAGAAATACTCGAAAGCAAAATCACACACCAGATTTATTGAGGTGATGATCGTCGCAATCACACAACAACAACGAAGCGAATGACTAAATGCAGATAACGTCGTCTTACGACAATCCGACATTCCTCTAACGCCAACTGCCACGCCTGAAGTCCAGTTTCAGTTCGCACAGGCCTTGGCAGAATGACGGGGCCATCAAGATAGCCCATACCTGTTCATCGGTAAAATCAATACTAGGAAAATCACTGCATACAAGGGAACGCTGCCTATACGAATGAAAAACAGCGTAAGCCTGACGAGCGAAAAGAAAGTGGACAGACTCACGGCCTGAATTTAGTACCGGAACAGAGTCTAACGGAGGCCGAAAGGATGAAAATCCTTTCTCTACAGCAGCCAAACGTCAATAAAAGACTACCACCTAATTACTGGGGCTAGTCAGGCAGAGCGAAAACGTAGAGCGCATTTCCCGTTTCAGGCACATAAATCTCAGGACTCAGAGTCGCAACAACGCCTCGCAAAAGTCCAAGACCAGTCGGAACGGCGACATACTGTTTTCCGCCCGCGGCAAATGTGACCGGATATCCATGCGCCGCCGTGCCAAGACGTTTTTCCCACAGCACTTCACCAGTTTGAGCGTCGAACGCTCGGAAGAATCGGTCCGCATCTCCTGCAAAGACTAAATCACCCGCAGTAGTTAAAGCCGACGTCAGAAACATCGCGCGTTGTTCGTAGCTCCACAGTTCTTCAAGAGAACGAACATCATAGGCGGCAAGCTTGCCAATGTTTCCATCGGTACCAGGCATTTCTCGAAGGTCGGCGAGACCCGCTTCTCCACCGCCTCCTTCGACCATCTCAACCTCACGACCGGTCAGGTGCATACAGATCTGGTGCAACGGAAAAATGATCGCTTCAGCCTTAGGACTGTAGGCTGAGGCTTGCCAATTGTGACCACCGATCAGACCCGGACATGCGGGCACAGCGTCTCCGATTCCAGCGTCACGGATATCTTGTCGATAAGACACTCGTCCAGTCTCAGGATCGATTGAATCGAAAACATCCTGGTAGACCATTTCTGTATAGTCAAGAAATCGACCCGTCTCCCGATCGAGTTTCCAGAGAATGCCGTCCTTTCCTGCCGTAAATAGAAGCTTTTGATCATCGACATCAACCAGTACTCGTTCGAAAACAATGTCCATATCAAGCGTCTCGCCCGGGACATGCTGGAAGTACCATTCGACCTGTCCCGTCTTCGGGTTCAACGCCAATGTCGAGTTGGTATAAAGAGCATCCTGTCGTGTTGACATGCCTCGACTCGCGGCCACCCATGGTTTAGCCTGAGCCGTTCCGATATAGAACAGACCGAGCTGCGGGTCAAAACTACCTGGAATCCATGTATCTCCACCCGCACGCAAATATGGAGGGACATCTCCCCACGAGCCATCGTTCGGGTCTCCTGGCAAGGCAATCGTCGACGTACGCCATAGCTCCGTTCCACTAGCAGGGTCATGACCAGTGATGAAGCACGTTTCATCCTTAAAACGCTGACACCCGTTGATGCCACTCACGACGACGCCATTAGCAATGATCGGACCACCGAACTGCATAAAACCTTGGGTGTAGTCAGCCTTAACTGTCCTCCAAACCTCTTCACCGGTACGCGCATCAAGTGCGACAAGCGCCGCGTCGTAGGTCGCGAGAAACACCTTGTCTTGATATAGAGCTAAGGTACGCGTGGCGCCAAATTGCACCGCGTCATCGGGTAACGGGGACCGATACTCCCAGAACAGTTCACCTGACGCAGCATCGATGGCCTGAACAACATTCCCAGGATTCGCTAAAAACATAACGCCATCATGCACGAGAGGCGTCGGTTGATTGTTGCCGTCGCGCATTGCTAAAACCCACGCCAGTTGAAGTTCACCTACATTCTCGCGCGTAATCTCGCTGAGTGGACTGTAACCATGATTATTCAGAGTGCGCCGCCAACTCAGCCAATCCGACGCGGGCGGTTGCTGGATCAAGGCGTCCGTAACCGACGTAAAACTTGGCACTTCCGAATTAATGAAACGAGAATGTCTCTGGAGGATTGTCCCCGCGGTCTCTTGTTCCTCAGACCGTGCTCGGCGGGCTTGATCTTCAACGTCGGCTACGGTTCGTTCCGCTGGATCAGGGATTTCACTGGAGGCCAAATTGCCGATGGTCAGCGCCGCGTCAGCCTGTAATGGATTATCACCGGATGCCAAGCCATTCGTATCGAGGATATGTGACACAAGGTTCACATACGCTTCATTGCTCAGAGAGCCACTTAACCCTGGCGGCATATTACCGATGAGATAGTTGAACAACTCGCGTGTCGTACGTCCGTTCCAAGCCCTCATGAAACCAGGCCCGAAAAGTTCTGGACCATGGGACGATCCACGAAGACCCACTCCATGGCATTCAGCACAAACTTGCGCATAGACAACGGCTCCACTTGATGCCTGCTCCAAGGTGAACACACCAGTGTTAGGCGTTTCCTGTGCGGTCGCAACAGTGCCACCCGCGCCAAGAAGGAAGGTCGCTACTAATAAGGTCGTCCTGATCAAATAGGCGTGCAGACGTTCCGACATAGAAATACTCCTAGCGATTTTCGACACATCTCAAAGCAAGGGCACAACATAGTCAACCGATGACAATTTTGAAATATCGGTAACGTGCGCGGCTCAGCGCGGATTAGTGCATACGAAGTTGGCAGCGTCGTTACTGTCTCCATCGCCCACGAAATGGGCCACGTTCGGATAAACGCAAAGAGGACGTGTGCGGTGCACTTGACCGTCAACGACCTTCGACGCAATGAGTTGATCAGGTGCCACACCTTTTTCCACCCACTGCTCAATAGCCGCCACTGCATCGAACTGGTCAGGACCAGGCCCCCCTCGGCAATGCGCCACACCTGGAGCCATAAACAGGCGGTAAAAATCCGTCGTCTGTTCGAGACTTCCTTGCGCCGCAACTACGCTCTCATAGTAGTCAATTGCGTAATGGGCCGTGATCAGCGGATCAGCCCATCCGTGGTAGCTAAGAAGCTTTCCGCCCGCCTTCTGAAACGCGGACAAATCCGTATCAATCGCGTTCAGTGCAGACCCAAGGGTCTCGTCGGAGGTAATTGGTCGATTATTTGCGTGATCCCAATCAGCATCGAAGTCGAACTCCTTAACATCGTACGCTGGATCTTCGAACACACTGAATTTCATAAAATCGGCCGTACTCCCGCCAGGTTCGGTGATTCCTGACCAGTAGCGTCCCCAGCCACCAAGACCATCCGAAGATTCAAAGTACTCGCTGCCCAGTGCAAAACCAGGAAACAATTGCTCTCCGGTGCTCGGCCGTGTCGGTCCGGCATAAATAGCCCGAACCGCAGCGATCTGCCCTGACGTCAGACAATTAGGACCATCGTCACCATCACAGGCAAGAGACGCCGGGTCAAAATTGCAGCGGCGCGGGTCATTAATTAGCCCATCTGTAAGACCGTCGAGCGCGTCACACGCCTTGAGCACCGCTGCGCCAAGTACCGGCAGTTTCTCTCGTGGAAGGTTTTGTCCAGGAACCCGAGTCGTGGCAAGTCCAGACCAAAGCTCGCCAGTCATAAGTCCAACCCAGTAATTCGCCGGCGCCCCAGCCACGATTCCATCGTAGTCATCAGGAAAGCGCTGGGCTTCCATCAATGCATGATGACCACCCTGTGAACAGCCAACAAAATAGGCAAACTCAGGGGCTCGACCATAGTAGGCCTCGGTAATTGCTTTGCCAGCGACAGTCACTTCGTGCTGAGCACGATAGCCAAAGTCGAGAAGTCGAATCGGATGACCGAGCGACCAACTCCCGTCGAACCCGCTCGTGCTGGTATGTCCATTGTCCGTCGCTACTGCGGCGTAGCCCTCTGCTACAGCAGCAGCCAACTGTCGGTATCCGATCGCTCCGGCCGACCCTCCCGACCCAATACCTCGAAATCTCCCGTTCCAATTATCAGAATGCGGCAACCAGACTTCAAACTGAATACTCGAGTTCTGTTCAGAACGAGCTGTCCCAGCTACACGGCAAAACGAAAGATCCTGAACCGTGAAACCCCGAGAACTAAACGTCTCTGGAGGCGTGAACGAAGAAACGATATTCTCCGCAATAGTCACTGTCGTATTGGAAAGACCGAGTGAAACGTCCCCAATAATCGAACACCGATCAACTGCCGAGGTGGTTTCAACTACCCTTTCGAAACCGACATTAACGAAGGTCAATACCGCAATTGTTGCGGCAATTAGGAACGAAGAACACAAGCGCATAGTCAGACTCATTCCTGCCCCCTAAAGCAAGTGCACTATCAAGTTCTAAGAGAATCGAACTATGGTTGCGACGTCTCACTTTCCTTCGCACGGGCCCCTGCCAATAAATTCTGCATCCCGTAATTTCCCTCATGGCACGCATACTCGAACATTGGGGCATTTCCGCGTTTCATTGGAATTGCAGCCGTAAACGGTCGCTCAAAAGTCTGAGCATCATCAACCGTAAACTCATAGAGGAGAGTATCTTGGTCGACTCTCTGGAAACGTTCAGTTAGACGAAGGGTTTTGCCCGTCCCAATGGCCGAACGAACCGAGACACCAAAACTCGCGGTTAAACCAGTAAAATTCCGCGTTTCAACCACCAAAGTATCTCCATCCCAGTAGCCGCGTGAGTTGCCCATCCATTGCCGGAGGTCACTAGGAAGATAATCTCGACCGTCGAGTGGAATGATCCGTGCGTCGTGCACCATCTCGTTAAGGATGACCACATGGTCAGCGGTCTGAAACAGTTGCATATTTTGGTTGTAGCCACCAGGCACAATCGGTGGACCGGTATTGAATCCCAAAATGCACCGCTCAGCAAGACCACGATCTTCAGGGCCATGCGTCCCAATCCCGCCGACACGGAATCGAACGGGGCGGTCAGGGAGTGCATCATCCATAGTTGTCGTGGCCTGTTGCTTTACGCTCGGCCGAGGATCCGGAACACGACCATCAGGAGGGTCAACGATTAACGACGTGCGTCGGTCATCAACAACGCCCGCACCACGGTCAAACCAAAAGTTGTTATAACCACCGACATTTCCGCCAACGGGCAAAGGTTCGGTTCGTATTTCACTCGGTCGATCAGCATCAATCGCCCGCTGCACCGCGTTTGCTTCGATTTCCGCAGCTTCCTCCTGCGACAAAACGGCCTGGTCTACCTGATCTTCCGGCCGTTGAAGTGGCGTAAGCGTCCGAAAGTCCCACACTCCCTGAAGGTCCGGCTTGCCATCCGGAAGGCGCGGAGAACCAGATTCAGATTGAGCCTCGGCTAAACCCGACAAACTCAACGATAATGCCAGCGAAAACGCTACTGCACCGTGTCCTCGAACAGTCATCTCATGCTCCTTCAACTACCGTCAGAATCTCAACGTTGTAAATAGCCCACTTAGCGTACTGCACGTTGGAAAGCGGTTCAACCACTTCTCGGCAAAGGACCCGAATGAACTCTAGACACGTTGGCAGGAACCATTTCCTAATAACGTTCGTCGTCGTTGGTAGGCGCCATCGGCCAAACTTCAGAGGATTCACCGTCCACGGTCGCACCTGCATGCATGATTGTTGTTGCTCCTTGTAGGAATCCCGTCGGGAAACTTAACGTTGGGTTCGACACCGCGTCCAGTGAGCGAACATGTTCCTCATCCAGCAACACTTCAAGGCCAGTCAGATTTTGCTCTAACTGTTCGAGCGTACGTGCGCCAATAATCGTCGACGACACGACCGGCTTCGATTGAACCCAAGCTAATGCGACAGCCGCGGGTGTAGTGTGACACTCGGCGCTAATTCGATTTAATTCATCGAGAATCACGAACGTCCGTTCGTTAAGGTATTCCTTTACCCGTCTTCCTCTTCCTGGCTTAACATTCTGCACATTGTCTCTGGCGTACTTTCCTGTGAGAACACCGCCTCGTAGCGGTGACCATGGCGTAACACCTAAGCCCAATTCCCGGGCCATTGGGAGAAGTTCGCCCTCAACCGTTCGTTCAATTAGGGAATACTCAATCTGTAAACCAATCAGCGGCGTCCACCCGCGGAACAGCGCTATAACCTGCGCCTGCGTCGTCTTCCACGCTGGAGTATCAGAGAACCCAATATAACGAACCTTCCCCGCACTAACAAGATCGTCAAGAGCACGCATCGTTTCTTCAATCGGTGTGAAGGAATCCCAGAGATGCATCCAATACAGATCAATGTAATCCGTCTGCAGACGACGTAGTGACTCGTCACACGCCGCGGTCAATGACTTCCGACTAGCACCGCCACCGTTTGGATCACGTGGATATAAGTTCGCAAAAAACTTCGTTGCCAGCACTATCCTGTCCCGGCTAGAGCCTTGATGCTGCAGGTAATCGCCGATGATTTTCTCTGAATGCCCTTTGGTGTACGCATTCGCTGTGTCGAGAAAATTTCCCCCTCGATCAACATAATGAGCCAAGATGCTCTCAGACTCAGAGACATCTGAACCCCAGCCCCAGTCATCTCCAAATGTCATAGCCCCTAAACAAAATGGACTAACACGAAGACCAGAATTTCCGAGTGTGACGTAATGATCTAATGACATGACAAAGAGCTTATCTCAGCGCTTACAGAGCACGCGAACGTGCCGCTCGCACTCTCAAGTCGCCCCAGCTAAGAACCAGCACACGGAAGCGAAGGATCCAGGGCAACCTATTGCAATTCTATTTCCACGTCTTGGGTCTCGCCGTCTCTGAGAATGGTTACCGTCACCTCATCACCAGGTTGGTAACGGTCAAGGACTGCCCGCAACTCGCCGAGTGAGTTCACCGCTTCCCCATCGATACCCTGAATAATGTCACCGATTCGATTACGCGAAACATCCACACCGATTAGACCCGCTGCAGCGGCACTCGAACCGCGGGTGACACTACCCACAAGGACGCCAGTCGTACGAAGACGTCGAACCACCGTACCACTGGCGCCCCACGGAGTGATACCAAGTCGTGGCGGTGTGTATGCGCCGTTCTCAATCAACTGGGGAACAACTCGAAGAACCGTGTTTACCGGCACCGCGAACCCAACACCTGCCGACCCTCCAGATGGGCTGGCAATCTGAGTATTCACACCAATGAGTCGACCAGAACTATCTAGCAACGGTCCGCCAGAATTACCACGGTTAATCGCGGCGTCTGTCTGAATAACGTCCTCAATCAGAGTACCGTCGGCGTCCATCCCCTGGATTCGTCGTCCGAGCGCAGACACGATTCCCTTCGTCAACGTCGCACTTAATCCGAATGGATTCCCGATCGCAAAAACGCTCTGACCAACGCGCAATGCGTCACTATTGCCAACTTCCATGGAACGAAGTTCTTCCGCTGGAGCCGTGATTCGAAGGACCGCCAGATCGTGAGAAGCAGAACCGCCCACCCATTCAGCATCGTAAGTTGTCTGGTCGTGCATAACTACTTGAGCAGCCGATGCACCACTGAGGACATGCACATTTGTGATCACGTGCCCCTCGTCATCCCAGATAAACCCAGTGCCAGTACCTTGTGGAACCTCTGACGAGGTTCTTCCGAACCAATCGGTACGACGAGTGAGTACCGTAATATAGACAACAGATGAACTAACTCGTTCAAATAATTCAATGGTTGCTAGTTCATCTGGAAAAAGGTCTGTCGGAGGCGCCACTTGGACTTCTTCACGTGCCTGAGCTTTAACTGGAAGCGGCGACGGACCCGGAGCACAACTTACACTGACAGCGACGATCAAAATAATCAAACACGCACGAAAAAATCCGGTCGCTGGCTCCCACCAATAGCTCAACTTATCAGTCATTTCTTCAATCCCCCTTACCCACGGGAGTTACGCAAAATTTCATTCGACTGCTTAGTCCAGGACAACTTCAAACATAGCATTCGAGTATGCGCATCGATCCCCTCATACACACTTCCGAAGTTTACCGTCAGGCAGTCGCACTCCCTCGCTACCTGCTCACTTTTCCAAAACCGTCTCGGTCCGGTAGGCTAACTCCGTGATCATCGATCCGTGGTTCTATGCGACCGCAACACTGGCAGTTTTAATCGTCGGTATCGCCAAGGGTGGTCTTGGCGGTGGCATCGCCATTATCGGAGTGCCTCTAATGACGATGACAATAAGTCCGGCGCAAGCCGCGGCTATTCTCCTACCGATCTTGTTGGTCATGGACGCGTTAGCACTTAAAGCGTACTGGCGGCGGTGGGACTGGACGAATCTCCGCATCCTACTGCCGGCATCGTTTCTTGGCACGGGATTCGGGTTTTTGACCGCAAGAGCCATCTCAGATGATGGACTACGGGCATTAGTCGGAATCGTGGCAATATTGTATGCCACACGCCATTTTTGGAGCCAAACCCCACACATAGCAAAACAACCACACCTTGGATTCGGGCTCTTCTGGGGAACTATGGCCGGCTTCACTAGTTTTTCCATACATGCGGGCGGACCACCGCTCCAAGCGTACCTTTTACCTCAACACATGCACCGAACGACATTTCAAGCTACCAGCGTGTTTTTCTTTTTCGTTGTTAACTGGTCCAAAGTAGCTCCTTACGCGTGGCTTGGACAATGGGATACGGCAAATCTGCTAACGTCACTTGTGTTGCTCCCGATAGCTCCCGTTGGTGTTGCGCTCGGTCGAGCTTTGCACGACCGCGTGAACGACGATTTGTTTTTCCGTGTCGTCCACGGTTCATTGTTCATTATCGGTGGAAAACTACTCTACGATGCATTATTCGTCAGTTCCTAATGCTCTTGATGACACTCCGGAAGATGATGATCCCTCCTGCCACGGTTTCGTGGCTGAATAATCAGGAAACCGCCTTGCGTATCCGTCGGTATTGTCATACATTCTCAACCCTTGTTTTCGCTAATACTAGCCCTGACCTACGGAACGGAGAACCGGTAATCATGCGTCTGCCACTACCAATAACGTTATGTCTCATCGTCTCACTGAACATCGCGTGCAGCGAAACCGAATCGGAGCCCTCTACTGAAACGACCACCATGCCGCCGGCGGAAGCAAAGACAATTGACCGTCTTGATCCTCGCTTGGACGCGCTTTTAGCTGTCGAGGCCACCGTTGAGCAAGTCGCCGAGGGATTCCAGTTCATTGAGGGCCCAGTATGGGTCGGAGGTTCAACCGACGGCCACCTGCTCTTTAGCGACATTCCAGCAGACACGGTCTATCGTTGGTCAGAAACAGACGGAACAAGCATATTTCTCAATCCCGTGTTTTTACCAGAATTGGAGACTAACGGTCAGGGTGGCTCGAACGGATTGACTCTTGACCTCGATGGACGAGTCGTACTCTGCGAGCATGGCAATCGGCGTATCTCTCGAATCGACGAGGATGGCATACGCACCACGCTGGCCAACCGCTTCGATGGTAATCGACTCAATAGCCCGAACGATATTGTTTATCACTCAAGCGGTGCAGCCTTCTTTACCGATCCACCATATGGTCTTGCCAGCCCGGACGCGGCAGAGCTCGACTGGAGCGGAATTTACCGTCTTGATACCGACGGCACCGTCCACTTGCTTGCCGATGAACAAAGTGCCCCAAATGGAATCGGGCTCTCCCCAGACGAACGAACACTCTACGTTGCCAATTCAGATGGTGACGCCAGACACTGGATGGCCTATTCAGTATCTGACGACCTCACTCTCGACGATGGGATTGTTCTGCTCGACATGACCGACAGTGCCGACGCGGGTGTACCTGACGGATTTGCTGTAGATACTGAAGGAAACATTTGGGCGAGTGGCCCTGGCGGGATTGTCGTTATTAGCCCCGAGGGAGATCACCTCGGCACGGTTAGGCCATCGGAACAACCAGCCAACGCAGCTTTTGGCAATGATGGCCGAACACTTTATATGACCGCGCGCACGAGCCTATACCGAATCAGCACCTCAGTCGAAGGATTGATGCCTTGAATGCTGACTTCGATGGCTAATGTGATTGCCCTTGTTCCTGGGCACGTGCGCCGCTCAGAATGAGCGGCATACTGTAGTTGCCCTCGTGACACGCATTCTCGTAGACGGGTCCAGTCGCACGAGTAATGGGAAATGACACGACCCAAGGGCCCGCGAATGATTCAGGATCGTCGGCAATAAACTCATAGTCCAATGTCCCGGCATTGCTCACTCGGAAACGCTCAATATATCGGACGTTTGGGCCGCTGCCTTGCAGGGTCCACGCTCCATTGAAGTTCGCCGTTTCAACCACAAGCGTTTCACCCTCCCACCATCCGCGTGAACTCCCTTGCCATTGCCGAATAGTCTCAGCGAGACGGACTGCCCCCCCAATCGGAATAATTCGCAGGTCCGAGTTCTGTTCGTGGAGAATTGCGACATAGTCAACGGTCTGAAAAATCTGGGCTAGTCTGTTGGGACTAACGGCGAGTAAGGGGACTGTACGTCCCATAATGCAACGCTCATAACGTTCACGATCTTCAGGTCCATTGGCCGCACGCAACCGGGACGAGATTCCGAGTGTCCGAGCACGATACTGCGCCGCCTCTGAACGCACGGGCATCCTTCCGTCAGGAGGATCGACGATCAAGGAAGTTCGACCATTCGTCAAGCCACCAGGCTCCCACCAGTCCGCGTTTAGTTGAAGATCACGCTCGCGCCCGATGGCAACATGACGGCCCACGAGATATTCGGCTTCTTCATGTGGCGTCAGCACCGCTTTGCCTGAAAATATCTCAGGGCGTTGTAGTGGAGTTGTTGTCCGGTACTCCCAATATCCGCTCAAATTAGGAGCGCCCCATGACGTTCGAGGTATGTCGACCGGCTGTGCAACAGACGTCACAGGCACTAGAAACAAGAGGACACTGAAGCACGCCCACCGCATTCTCACCTCCTCAGAAATGACCAACAGCACTCACCGATGGCGGTTCCCTGTGGCTATTCAGCTTATGATTAAGAACCGTCTGTTTCGCTATTGTAAGGTTCTAAACGAATTAATTACCCTCACAATATTTTTACTGACCAACCATCTAACTGGATTGCTCTAAAAAGTCTAATGAGCAGACGGGTTTCCATCACACCATGATTAGGGTTTGTCATGGTAGTGTTTGTCAAACAGAATATGGCCCTTAGTCAAGAATTACTCAGTTTCGTCAAAGAAAGTCTCCTACGAGGCATCCCTCGTGCCGAGATCGCAAACACGTTAATCAAAGCCGGCTGGCCAGCTGAACAAGTCAACCAATCGCTCTCTGGATTCGCAGACACTAACTTTGCGGTTCCAGTTCCACGTCCTGCACTCTCAGTGAAACCTCGCGAAGCGTTCCTGTACGTCGTATTATTTCTGACGCTCTTTGTGAGTGCGTATAACCTAGGCTTCCTTCTATTTAGCTTTATCAATTTAGCGTTCCCTGATCCTTCGGAAACAGGCGTCGACCAAATTGAATTTGGTATTAGGTGGTCCCTGTCATGGCTTATTGTGACGCTCCCTGTATTTTTGTACGTCGCTTCTCTGTTGCGTCGAAGCGTTCGCTCACACCCGGCTTCCGGTTCGTCAAGAATTAGGCGACAACTGACTTACCTCACGCTGTTTATCGCCTCATCAGTGCTGTTGGGAGATGTCGTCGGTTTGATTTTCAATTTTCTGAGTGGGGACCTAACAGTGCGCTTTGTATTGAAGGTGCTTACCGTGGCCGCAATCGCTGGTGGAACCTTTAGTTATTACCTCCGAGACCTCCGAGAAGCTGAGAAATTACCTGAGACATGATTCGTGTTATTGGCTCACCCGTTGTTTCCCTCAGCATAGCCATCACCGTGTTAGGTGCCATAGTTGCCGCGTTCCTAGTCATAGAATCTCCTGTCGAACAACGCATTCGCCGCTTAGACGACGCACGGGAACGGCACCTCGATGAGATCTCTAAAGCGATCGACCGTTATTGGAATACGCATGCGCTACTTCCTGATTCCCTTGAGAACCTGCAACCCGATTCTGAAGCATACCTACAGGTTCATGACCCGGTTACTGAGGAACCCTACGGCTATCGCACTAACGGGTCAATGACGTACGAATTGTGCGCCGTGTTTCAACAGGAAACCCTAAACGACTTGGACGGATCCGAAAAGCGGTTCTGGAAACATAAGCTGGGCTCTCATTGTTTCGCGCTTTCGGTGGAAGTCAAACGAGAAAGATAATTCCTAGTAACCAGCGATCGAGAGTAGCGCGTGTCTAGTTCACAGAATCAGCATCCGCCCGTCGAATCAGATGTGAACCGGCAAACATCAAGGCCTCAGAGTTCGCGAATGGTGTCGATCCGGCCAAAAAAAGGCATCACCTCCATTGGAATCGCACTTATGGCTGTATCACTGATATTCTGGCCATTACTCCTATTGGTGCCATTTCTGCCACTCAGCGGCGGCGCGAAAGTTTCGTTGGCAGGAGCACTAGTAATCGTCGCAGAGGTCATGTTTTGGCTCGGGGCGCTGCTCGCAGGACCTGCGGCAGCTCGCCGGATGAAAACTTGGTGGAAACGGACGCCCGACAGTGACGAAGCACCCTAAACTTTGTTACGCATTTCTTATTACGAAAAGGAGCAACCATGACACTTCTACGTAGTGTTTTACTACCGATATTGTTCATCCTTGCAAGCACGAGCGCCACGACTGCCCAGACATTGTCTTCGGACCTCCTCCAAGACTGGGAGCGAATGAAACAAATCATGATGGGCATCGCTGACGCGATGCCAGAAAGCACGTTCGACTATGCCTCTACCCCTGAGCAGCGAACCTTTGCTGAACAAATCCTCCACGTAGCGGGCGGGAACGTGATGCTCATGGGATTTTTGGGTGCTGACACAACAGGCCCTTCGATTGACCGTCGAAACACACGAACATTTGGGCACACAGCAACATCAAAGGCTGATGTACTAAAGGCATTGAGCGATTCATTTGATTTTGGATCCACTGTCCTCAGAGAGTTCGACGAAGATGACCTCACGGAGCGGGTGGATGGTCCTCCCTTTCTGCAACGACCGTCCCGTCTTCGCCTCACTTACTTCGTGATCGGACACGCCTGGGATATCTACGGCCAAATGGCCGTCTACTTGCGACTCAACGATATCGTGCCACCCGCGAGTCGCAGAGGTATATAGAGTCACGCAGTCAAAAACATTATTCGGAGAACGGCCAACTGACTCGACGACCTCATCTTCTCTATCGTACAGTTGTGAAACGATGAAAATCGCCAATCTTTCGGCGCGGATTCTAAGCGTTCGGTGCCGACACACAGAATAAGTAAGGAGTTTTTCATGAATCCTCTACATCGCTTGCTAATACCAACACTAGGACTGATATTTGCAGTTCTGGCGGCAGCACCGAACCTAGCCGAATCCCAGACAGGCGTGAATCCGACACGGACAGCATGGGGTTCCCCGGACCTTCAAGGTGTATGGGACTTCCGAACGATTACTCCGCTAGAACGTCCCGACGATCTCGGAGACCAAGCGTTCTTGAGTGCCGAGGAGGCAGCTAGTCTCGAGCAAGAAGCCGTCGATCGGAATGAACAACTCTTAACCGCAGACGCAAGAAAAACCGAAGCCGGCGGTGGAGGTCAGGCTGTCGGAGCCTACAACAACTTTTGGTTTGATAGCGGAACCAATGTTATTGACGACAACCGAACCTCATTAATCGTGAACCCACCCGACGGTAAGATTCCTCAGCTCTCACCCGGAGCGATAGAACAAATTGGATCGGGAAGCGAAGATTTGCCTAGCACTCGCCCAGTGCGGTATCGCGCGGGCGGGATAGGTGCAGATGGCCCGGAAGACCGAGGTCTCGGCGAGCGATGCATCTTGGGATTCAACAGTGGCCCCCCAATGATTCCAAGCGTTTACAACAACAACATGCAACTTTTTCAGACCGCCGACTACGTCGTGATTCTGAATGAGATGGTGCACGACGCGCGCATTGTGCCAATAGGTAGTCGTCCACATCTGCCAGATGGCGTTCGCCAGTGGATGGGTGACTCGCGTGGTTTTTGGGAAGGTGACACCCTCGTGGTAGAAACCACCAACTTCACCGACAAAACGCCAAGCTTTAATCCAACGATTTTGAGCGGTGTTGGAACCGGTCGTACGTTAACACTCACAGAGCGTTTTAGTCTGTCCGGAGCGGACACACTAGTGTATGAATTTACGATAGATGATTCCACGACCTTCACAAGTCCGTTTTCAGCAATTGTTCCAATGGCCAAATCCGACCAGCAGATTTTTGAATACGCGTGTCACGAAGGAAATTACGGACTCGAGAACATTCTCGCGGGAGCCAGAACTGCTGAAATGAATACAAAATGAACCACCGAGAAGCAATATCGACAAGTGATCAGGAGAGAACTCGGCGAAACTTGATTTATCCCTAAGGGCTTCACGTCACGTTGACATACGGCGATGCAACCAAGGCTTCGTTACAGGTCGAGAAATGCAGCCTCAACAGCTGTTTTCAGCCAATTCGACCTGAACAGCCTGCCTTGCCGACCGTTGCCAAGAACCTACCCAGCGCACGGAGAGAACGACTCGAACGGAGCAACTGTGATGGCCGAACATAACCCAGCAAGGTGCCATTGGAGGACTTCTGTTGGTTCCACGGCAGTGCAGATGTTTGGCCTGACACGCACACCACAAGTCTCAGCGCACAAAAGAAAGACAGGCAGAGATCGAGAACGTCTGCTTGAGTAGCATCGTCAACGGAGAATGCGTGTTCTAGAGCCCAGAACAAGTCGGACGATTCCAACAATAGACATGTATTCGTTCTAACAAAAAACGCTTTGCAATGGCTGTCAAATTTCAATGGCCGTCGATCCATAATTTTTTCGACAAGGCTACTAGACATCGGCTCGCCATAAAGAAAACGTCGAGAGCAAACAATCTAATCGTCTCGCTCGTGCTGTCGACAACCACGCTCCAGACTCTAGCTGCTGAACGGTCGATCCTGCTGCTTGCGCCAACCTCCACAGATGCCCGATTAGAGGCGTCCCACGCGGCAATCGAATTTTGGAATGAGACACTGGCGCAACTGGAAGTCGACACGCGACTGGGCGAGCCTCGAGTTGCCGTCGAGTTGCCTACCCTGAGAACCCTGGAGAATTTCGCTCGCCTCATAGCTCAACAGGCGAGCAGGTTCCCGAACAGCGAGGTCTACCCAGCCGCTCCGGAAGAGTTAACCACCCTTCCGGAAGACATCATCGTTTTACTCTCGAATCAGGACATTATGTCGTTCGCGTGGTCGATACCGAAAACTAATCCCGATCGCTACCTTGTGGTGATTCGACTGCCACGTGGTCCGGATCGAAACGACTTAATGGTCTCCCGTCACGTGCTGGCTCATGAGCTGGGCCACGCCCTCGGATTACTGCATAATAACTTTGCGCACACACTGATGTGTGGACCGTGTCAACCCTTCACCGCTAGCCCTGGTCCTCGGGGTTTTCTTCCGCTCACTGACAACGAACTCAATTTCCTTCGGGAAGCCTTCAAAAACCGGTAGCTAGAAATTTCGCACGTGAAACGAGACAATTCTCACGGGAAAACTCTTTCACCATGAGAACAACGGTTAACCTCATCGAACGCCTCCCCATAAATGCATCACAACAGGGATAGACACACGAAAAATTTCGCGCAAAATCACGTTAGCCTTTGCGAAGAAATGTCATAATGCGAAAAGCTCACGTCGGCAATGTAGGTATCGTGTAAGCAGAGGTCTCATGCTAAATCCGTACGCGACTTTTAAAAGAGATTTCGTCATTGCGAGCTTGATAATTCTTAGCGGGTCAAGCGCTACCATCCATGCAGAGCAAACATCCGCTTCTGTAGCCAAATCGGTGGCATCTCAAACCGACCACCGAACATTGGTGAATAGATATTGCGTGTCGTGCCACAACGAACGTACCCAAACCGCGGGGCTAGCTCTCGAAACAATCAATCAAGAAGAACTGAGTGCGAATCAAGCAGTCTGGGAAAAGGTCGTTCGGAAACTCAAGGCGCGTCAAATGCCTCCTGCCGGCGGACGACGACCAAGCGAAGACACTTACCGAGCTGCCCTCGCGTCCCTCGAGGCATCCCTCGACGACCTTTCTGAAACCACACCAAATCCCGGACGCACCGACACATTTCGACGACTAAATCGAACGGAATATCACAACGTCATTCGCGACCTCTTATCTCTAGAAATCAACGTTTCGGATCTGTTACCGAGTGATTCTTCAAGCTATGGATTCGACAACGTCACGGTCGGCGATCTGTCTCCGACTCTTCTAGAACGCTACGTTTCAGCGGCAGAAAAAATCAGCCGTCTTGCCGTTGGAAAAATCGGACGCGCTCCGAGCGGAAACACCGTGCGCATACGACCTGACCTTACCCAGGAGAAACACATCAACGGATTACCACTTGGCACGCGAGGCGGTGCCCTCGTTCACTATACGTTCCCGGCCGATGGTGAATACGAAATCTCGGTCCGACTAGCACGCGACCGAAATGAGCACATAGAGGGGCTAGGTCGACCTCATCAAATGGAACTGCTACTTGATAACGACCGCCTGCAGCAGTTCATCGTGGAACCCGCACCATTTCGCGAAGATCAGGCACTTAATTATCAACCCTCACAAGATAATCTAGATGCACACCTCAGTGTCCGTGTACCGGTGACCGCAGGTCCTCACGCGGTCGGTGTCACATTCCCTAAGAGTCCGTCGATTCTCCTAGAAACCGCGCGGCAACCGTACGAAGCGCATTTCAATTACTATCGACATCCACGAATTCAACCCGCTGTATACGAGATTTCAATTCTTGGCCCGTACGACCCGTCCGGACCTGGAAACACCCCGAGTCGAGACCGAATATTCGTCTGCCGTCCGGGCGACGCCAGCGAAGACGCCGCATGTGCGACACACATCCTCGAGACGCTGATGCGGCGAGCATACCGACGCCCTGTGACGAAGCAAGACCTTCGAAGACCATTCGAACTCTACGAGGCAACAAGAACTGAGTCCGGCTTTGAAGCAGGCATTGAAATGGCTTTAGCCGCCATCCTTGTCAGCCCTGAATTCATTTTTCGAGTCGAGCGGGATCCCGACGACGTATCCCCAGGCCATCCCTATCGGCTCACCGACCTTGAGTTAGCGTCTCGGCTGTCTTTCTTTATTTGGAGCAGCATTCCCGACGACGAACTCCTCGCCATTGCAGCGCGTGGCACACTAAGCACTCCAGACGTGCTCGAACAGCAAGCGCGACGAATGCTTTCGGACGCACGTTCTGCAAACCTCGTAACCAACTTTTCGGCTCAGTGGCTTCATCTGCGCAATTTGGAATCGATCTCGCCAGACATGCGTACATTTCCAGATTTCGATGACAACCTCCGTCAGGCATTCCGACAAGAAACAGAATTGTTAGTAGCCAGCATCATCGACGAAGACCGAAGCGTCCTCGACCTGCTCCAAGCGGACTATACATTCGTCAACGAACGCCTAGCTAAACACTACGGCATACCACATGTCTACGGTAGCCGCTTCCGACGAGTTACATTTGACGACAACGCATCCACACGCGGTGGAATACTGCGACACGGAAGTATTCTTCTAGCGACCTCTTATGCGACGAGGACATCACCGGTGATCCGAGGGAAATGGATTCTCGACAACATACTCGGCGTACCACCACCGCCACCACCGGCGAACGTTCCAGAGCTTGAAGAGACACAGACTGGTCAACAAGCGTTGTCCATGCGTGAGCGTCTTGCCGAGCATCGTGCGAATCCAGCCTGTGCAAGCTGCCATCGACTGATGGATCCCATAGGATTTGCGTTTGAGAACTATGACGCGGTCGGACGATGGCGTACAACCGATGCAGGAACACCGATCGACACCTCAGGAACTCTATTCGACGGCACAACCTTTAAGGGTGTCCCAGAACTCCAAGAGGCGCTACTGGCTCGCCCAGAACTATTTGTCGCCACAGTTACCGAAAAGCTTCTGACTTTTGCGACAGGTCGAGGTGTTGAATATTTTGATGCACCTGCCGTTCGACAAATTATTCGCGATGCCCGATCGAATGATTTTCAGTTTTCGTCACTAATCTTAGGTATCGTCAACAGCATGCCGTTTCAAATGAGGACAGCATTATGATTCTTTCGAAGAAAGCTCTACCACGGCGAACCTTTTTACGAGGTGTCGGAGCTACCATCGCTCTGCCATTGCTGGACGCCATGGTGCCATCAATGACGGCACTTGCCAAAACTCCAGCGAACCCGGTACGACGTCTGGGGTTCATCTACGTCCCTATGGGCTCGCACATTAGCAGTTGGACCCCTCCCGGGGAAGGCAGTTCGCTGACAGAACTTTCATCAAGCCTCAGCCCACTGGCTCCAGTAAAGGACCAACTAACCGTTGTCACAAATTTGGAACTTCGAAATGCATACCCAGGCACGCATGCCACGTCAAATGCAGCCTTTCTCAGTGCAGCCTCGGCCAAGTGGACAGAAAGCAGTGACTATTACTTAGGCACAACCGTCGATCAAATCGCGGCGCAACAGATCGGGCAAGACACACAACTCCCATCGTTGGAGCTGGCGATGGACCTTATGGACATGGTGGGACAGTGCGACAACGGCTATGCATGCGTGTACCAGAACAATTTGTCTTGGTCATCTCCCACAACCCCGCTCCCCGCTGAGGCTCACCCTCGAGTGGTGTTTGAGCGTCTGTTTGGAGAAGGTGGAAACCCGCAAGAGCGCCGTGCTGCACTGGGACGACGCGCCAGCTTACTCGACTGGGTCCGTGAAGACATCAATCGACTTCGAAAGCAACTTGGGCCAGCAGACCGCACAAAAGTCACCGAATATCTCGATACCGTGCGTGAAGTCGAACGGCGCATCCAGAAAGCCGAATCCGAGACAATGGATAATCCACTGCCAGATCTCGACCGTCCGGTCGGTGTTCCAACTACATATGCGGACCATGCTCGGTTAATGTTTGACTTGCAAGTACTCGCGCTCCGAGGGGACGTAACCCGAGTGATTACATTCCAACTTGCGCGTGAATCCAGTAACCGGACATACCCAGAGATCGGAGTGCCTGACCCACACCATCCAATCTCGCACCACGGCAATGATCCAGAAAAGCTCGCGATGCTAGCGAAGATCAATCAGTTTCACGTGTCGTTGTTCGGCTACTTTCTCGAACAGTTAGCGGCCATTCCTGAAGGCAACGGGTCGCTTCTGGACCATTCGCTTTATCTTTATGGAAGCGGCATGGGCAATTCCAATGTTCACGACCATGTAAACCTCCCAATCGTAGTTGCAGGTGGAGGCGCGAACCGAACGTCAGGTGGCCGTCACGTAAAGTATGCAGAACCGACACCTATGGCGAATCTCCATCTCTCACTCCTCGATCGTGTCGGGGTTCACCTTGACCAGTTCGCAGATAGCACCGGAAAAATCGACACCCTACTCAATCGTGTCCCGCTAGCGGGCTGAGCGAGGAGAATTGAAAATGGGCTACATACGCGTCGCGATTTACTTCACACTCGCCACATTCGCGACAACTGCGGCGAGTGCGGAAAAAGTAGAGTCCGGGTTGGCCAACGCAGTTCAAGACTTAGATCGTCCCAGCATCGAACGTCTTCTGGAAGAATCGATTGACGTCAATGCGCCACAAGTCGATGGGACGACAGCGCTGCAGTGGGCCACCTATCACGATGACTCACAACTGGTGCAACGGTTGCTACATGCAGGCGCTGCCGTCACCCCTGAGAATCGGTACGGCGTGACGGCCCTTTCGATCGCCTGCACCAATGGGAACGTAGACATCATCAACCAGCTCCTCGATGCAGGGGCGGACCCAAACACGTCGCTACCAGGAGGAGAAACCGTTTTGATGACGGCTTCCCGAACTGGCCGGGTCGGCGCCGTGCGAGCACTTATCGCAAACGGATCAAATTTACGTGCGTCAGAACACAGCCGTGGGCAAACAGCGCTTATGTGGGCAGTGGCCGAAGGTCACGTCGATGTAGTCGAAACCCTGATCGAGGTTGGAGCAGATTTCAGAACACCCCTAGACTCGGGATTCTCTCCCTTGTTATTTGCAGTAAGAGAGGGACATATAGACGTTGTTCGCACTCTGTTAAACGCAGGTGCTGACGTCAACGAAACCGTCGAAGAAGTCGTCCGTCCGGACCGTTCTTACAGAGCTGGACGTCCGATCCGTATCGGCACCACCCCGTTGCTACTAGCAGTTACCAATGCGCACTGGGACTTGGCGGCCGTTCTACTCGACTCCGGCGCTGACCCCAATCTCGCTGTAACCGGATACACAGCCCTGCACATGATCCCAAAAGTTAGAAAACCGGGGGGCGGTGACAACGACCCTGCTCCGTACGGGTCGGGACAGATGACAAGCCTTGACTTAGTTCGAAGATTAGCCGTACATGGAGCGGACCTAAACGCTCGAATGACCGAACGGCGAAATCTCAATAACACTCGACATCACGAACGTGGATCAACTCCTTTCATGTTGGCGGCGCTCGTGGCTGACGCCGAGCTGATGCGCCTCTTGTCTGAGCTCGGGGCTGATCCGGCACTGAAAAATGCCGAATTTAGTACACCGTTGATGGCGGCTGCAGGACTTGGAACACGTTCTCCTGGCGAAGACGCAGGAACTGAAGAAGAGGTCGTCGAAGCTGTGCGGGTGGCGCTTGACTTAGGTGCCAACATCAATGCCGTTGACGACAACGGCGAAACAGTGATGCATGGCGCGGCTTACAAGAATCTGCCGAAGGTCGTCGCATTTCTGGCTGCTAACGGCGCAAACATCGATACCTGGAATCACGAAAACAAGTATGGCTGGACCCCGCTCACGATAGCCAGAGGATATCGATTTGGAAATTTCAAACCTTCGCCAGTAACAGTGGCTGCACTGGAACAAATTATGCTCGCTGCCAATGTCGTCCCTCCGACGGAAGAAAAAGCCGAAGGTGTCGACATTTATGCTGCACCCACTCAACCCCCAGGGCAAGGCCGAATCCCACCACGGTAGCAATAGGCGTAGCATTTGGACGCTCTATCTACCTCCGTTGCCCTTCTATTAGATTGTTCAAGAATGGACAAAGACGATGCACACCGCTCGCAAGCACGTGTGCTACGTGTATCAACTCGCTCTATGGTTTGATCGATTCAACGATATTAAACAATACCTCCTTTGCGTCTATGCTTGCCGACATGTAACGGGAGTCGTAAAAAGTTAATACGTTCAACCGTCTGTCAAAAAACACAGAAAAGGACTCCTAGCACGAGGACGTCTTGACGTAATCATCACCAACGCTGACGTTAGAGTCGCGCTTCGAGTAGCATCACTGAAAGTTAACAGAACACCACCTGCTTGGACACCTGATCAAAGGATGAAGCATGATGTTTTCACTCCACGTAAACGGCATAACCGTCGCGCTGCTTCTGTTGTTCGCCTTCAGTCGGCCCACGCTGGCCAAAGAAAGAATTTTTGTCGACCAGTGGAGCCCGACTCAATCTAGACTCATAGTTGCGGACACCAACGGTCAGAATCCGAGAAAATTGATCCCGGGTTCTGAGCGTGATTACAACGCCTCTTTCTCACCAAACGGCGAATGGGTCGTGTTCACCTCAGAACGGAGAGGTTCAGCCGACATTTTTCGCGTACACCCTGACGGAACAGGCCTAGAACAACTAACGAGTCACCCCTCCTACGATGACCAAGCCGCATTGTCTCCAGACGGTCAGTTCCTCGCATTCGTGTCGACCCGCGATGCTGGTTCAACCGATATCTATGTTTTGGACCTACGAACAGGAGAGACGAAAAATATTACCAGAGCCCAAGGAGGCGATTTCCGTCCACAATGGTCTCCTGATGGCCGCCTCATTGCATTCTCGTCCGATCGCGGAAAGCCTCCCCAAATGGCTCAAGGTCGGTGGGAACAGGTTCATGAGGCCAGTGTGTACATCATGAAAGCCAACGGCGAGGAACTTCGTCAACTCACCACTGATGGTCAACTGGGAGGCTCACCGAAGTGGTCACCCAATGGACAAGACGTAATTTTCTATGAGGTCGCAGTGGAAGACACGTTTCGCGCCCGCTGGCTTCCTGACCAGAGTTCCGTCGAGTCTCGTATCGTGTCAATCAACCTTAGAACAGGCGCTAGACATGAGCACGCGTCCGGTCCGGGACTCAAATTGTCGCCGCAATTTCTTGGCCCTAACCGCGTTGGTTATTTGGCCAAATCTGGGCCAACGGCCACGCTCGTATTTGATAACGAGATGACTAGTCTAGCTGGTGACATCGGAAATCCCGCATGGTCACCTGACGGACGCTTCGTCGTTTTTCAACAAGGCGTGATCGCAACGATCGCCCAGCCTCGTGCGCCTGGGCAACGTTTGCAAGGGCGCGACCCAGATTACGAACTTCTCTACGCAAGTGGATTTCCTGCAGTCTCTCCAGATGGAGAACGATTGGTCGTCAGTGAGCGGACGGGCCGCGGACAGTCGGATGATCGAACGGCATTAGCTATCTGGCACACAGATGGAACAAATCCTGCACGTGTATATAGAGGGAGTGGGTCAGTCATGAGTCCGCAGTGGTCTGCTGACGGAAAGTGGATTGTATTCGGTGTTGGGCACTATTTTCTCAATCGCACGCAGCCAGCACAACTGATGATGATCCAGCCTGACGGAACCAATGCTCGCACACTCACCACCGGACCTGGAAATTCTGGATTCCCGAGTTTCTCGCCGGATGGGACACAAGTGGTCTATAGGTTTTGGAGCGACACGGCAGGGGGACTCCGTATCGTCAATTTAGCGGACAACACCGTAAAGACCTTAACGACAGATTACGACAACTTCCCTATGTGGTCCCCTCAAGGGAATCAGATAGTCTTCAGTCGACTTGCAGCCGACAACAACGATTTCGACATCTTTTCTATCAGCCCGACCGGAACGAACCTAGAACGACTCACAACCTCGCAGGGCAATGATTCTCATCCAGCGTGGTCTACTAATGGCGAGGCTATTTTATTCAGCAGTTCGCGCTTCGGATTCAAAGATGAGGCTCCTCTCTCTGATATTCCTCAGCCGTATGGCGAACTGTTCATCATGAAACCAGACGGCTCAGAACAGCGTCCTCTCACAGATAACCGTTGGGAAGAAGGAACGCCGGCGTGGCTACCAGAACCCAAAAATTGAACAGCTCACTAAACGCAGGCATACACAACTCTCCGACGCTCTAAAAAGCATCGAACATTCGGAAGTCAGTCAAACCTTCGCCATCGGCTGATTTGGAGCCCCTGAGCAAATCAACCGTTCACGAACATCATAGATTTATGGCTGGTTTTCATCGGTCACTGCAAGCGCTTGTTCCTGCGCGCGATACCCTGACAGTATGCCTTCCATCCCAAGGTTCCCCTCATGGCAAGCATACTCAAACATCGGATCATCACTACGTTTCAGCGGAATCATGATCGTCCAAGGACTCGTCCATGTACTCGAATCGTCAAACGTGATTTCATAGTTCAAGGTGTCAGGCCCCACGCGGGTAAACCGCTCCGTGATGGTAATAGCCTCAGACGCATTCCAGAATGCCCCCATGGAAGAGTAGTTCGTCGTCTCAACTACCAAGGTGTCCCCATCCCAATGGCCGCGCGAATCGCCATGCAACTGACGAATCTCCTGGCTCGGATGTGGTTGCCCACCCAACGGAATCACACGCGCGTCATGAATCATCTCGTGCATCACGACCGCGTGGTTCGGACTCTGGAAAATCTGATAGAAACTGTTATAACCCGCAAACAGTGAGGGCACCCCAAACGTAATGCATCGTTCACTCAACGGCCGATCCGTCCACGAGTCAGCCCTTTCGGCGATAAAACCTGGGGCCTGTCCCCGGCCGACGCGCTGGGCTTCTGATGTACGTGACGGAATACGTCCATTTGGCGGATCGACCACCAGTGATGTCCGGTTGTCAAAATCTCGGTCCGCTAACCAAAATTGATTGTAATTGCCCGTACCCGCATCGTATGACTCGACATCCTTTATCCCTTCGATCGCCGCAAAGGCCAATAAGTCCCCGAACACGGCATCGTTGCCACTAGCAGTGACCGCGGCGGCGGCGGCTCGAAATTCTGCAAGCTCTTCGTCAGTCAACGTAGATTTATCAGCCCAGACATCCGGTCGCTCAAGTGGCGTCACACTGTTGTTCGCCCATACACCCTGTAAATCCGGTCGCCCTACCAACGTCCGCGGAACCGTCCAACCCTCTTCGATCTGTGCTTCTACCGAAACGGTTAGTGGTACAACACTCATACCCAACCCCAACATCAGCATTCCGATAATCGTACGTCTTACGGTCATGAAGGTCTCCTCTCCAAGGCGAGTGCTTCTCTAAACAACTAACGGGGTGCCCCTCCACGGAGCACCCCGCCAAAACTCAAAGCCATATTCGAATTTAACTTATGGCTGATTCTCATCAGTGGCCGCAAGCGCCCGTTCCTGCGAACGATACCCTGACAGTATGCCTTCCATCCCAAGGTTCCCCTCATGGCAAGCATACTCAAACATCGGATCATCACTACGTTTCAACGGAATCATGATCGTCCAAGGACTCGTCCATGTGCCCTGATCGTCAAACGTCACTTCGTAATTCAAAGTGTCAGGTCCGACGCGGGTAAACCGCTCCGTAATAGTAATAGCCTCAGATGAACTCCAAAACATCCCGCTAACCCCCATGGAAGAGTAGTTCGTCGTCTCAACCACTAAGGTATCTCCATCCCAATGACCACGCGAATCCCCATGCAGCTGACGAATCTCTTGGCTCGGGTGTGGTTGCCCGCCTAACGGAATCACACGCGCGTCATGAATCATTTCATTCATGACGACCGCATGATTCGGGCTCTGAAAAATCTGATAGAAACTGTTGTAGCCCGCAAAAAGCGACGGCACCCCGTACGTAATACACCGTTCACTCAACGGTCGGTCCGTCCACGAATCGGCTTTTTCCGTAATAAACGGCGCCGGGCCACCTCGACCAGCGCGCACGGCTTCAGGAGTGCGCTGAGGAAGCCGCCCATTCGGCGGGTCGGTTACCAGCGATGTCCGGTTATCAAAATCTCGGTCCGACAACCAAAACTGGTTGTAGTTTCCCGTGCCCGCATCGTACGACTCAGCGTCCTTGATACCTTCGATTGCCGCAAAGGCTAATAAGTCTCCAAACACGGCATCATTTCCGCTCGCCGTGACCTCTGCCGCAGCAGTTTGAAATTCTGCAAGCTCTTCGTCGGTCAAGGTCGATTTATCTACCCACGCCTCCGGTCGCTCAAGTGGCGTCACACTGTTGTTCGCCCATACACCCTGCAAATCCGGTCGTCCCGCTGGCGTTCGCGGAACTGTCCAACCCTCTTCGGTCTGTGCGTCTACCGAAACAGTTAGAGCTACCACGCTCATACTCAACACCAGCATCCCGACAACCATATGTCGAATGTTCATGAGATTCTCCTCTCCGAGACGGAGCTTGTTTTGAAATGAATAAACGGAATTCCAAGCGCCAACAAAAAAGACCTACAACTACTGGTCAATCGTAAAGTCAGCTGACCACTCGTGCGAACCCCAGTGGATAACGAGCTGGCCGCTATCCGCAGACGTCGGCACCAGAGCAGTGCCGAGTGGTCTAGAGAGTCCACTCTGCGAGTACGTTACGTCGATCTCATAAGCATCGAACGCCGGGTCATGCTGAGTCCCCCACGACTCCGGTTCGTTGTTAAAGACAACTCGCCATGATGTCCCGACACGCTTGAGCCAAATCCCATATGAGCCAGGGAAGCCTTCATCCAAATTACCGATCGGCACTGAAACGTCGCCGAACAGGAGTGGCACCTCTGTTCGAAATCGCAGGACTGCCGCCTCGGTTAAGCGAATTACTTCACCGTCCGCTAACGAGCCGATCGCTTCAAGGTCCGGGTGGTCAGAATCAATGTCTCTTTGAAATAAGAGCTGGATTCGAGAATTATTCGGGAGACCGATAACCGTTTCATTTCGCTCGCCCAGCATTGTTAGGCGGGCTGCAGTCTGCGCGGCGACTTCATCATCAAACGGACGGATTCCACCTGAGTCCTGTACCGACGACTCCCCGTCTGTCTGAAAGGTGTTCGTGTCGGTCGGCGGCGGCTCCTCCAACTGGAAATCGGCCGTCCACGCATCGTACCCCCACCTGAGTAAGAGCTGCCCTGCCCGGTGACCAGTGGGAAGAAGCGACGCGGAAAACGTTTCTCGATACGGATAGCCACGATGCTGAAGCGTCAATGGAATCTGCCCAAGCGTTGGGGGCGGCAGTCGGTCGAGTTCCCGTGGCAAGAGGTCGAGAGTCCACCCCTCGCCGGTCCGAACTAACCATGTTGAATAGGTCTCGGCTGCAGAGTGGTCGAGTCCAGCAATCGTTCCGACACTGAACCACGCAGGCACTGTTAACTCGCCAAGCCGGACCCGCGTCATAGACGCGGACCCGGCCGACGAGCGTTGCTCGTCCAACACTTCCGCTTGAAGTGTCGGAGCAAATGAAACAGCGGGAGACTCAAACCCACGCGCGAACCCAAAGTCCAGCACTAACTCCGACCGGACTGGGCCAGTGGCAGAGCCGCCGCCTTCCTGAGCTTGAAGTTCACCAGACGCAACCAGCGAGGCAACGCCCCATCCAAGCACCAGAAAAGACTTACGCCATTGACACATAGAACACAAAACCTCTACGACTTAGTCCTGGTCTTGATTGGTCGTTGTCTGTGAATTCTCCACAGGCTCCGCAAATGCAAAGAAACCCAGGGCCATTTCATCATTGGTCCGTGCTCCGAAACCAACACCGCGTTCATTATTGAAACCGCGACGTGCCGCACGTTCTGAGGTGTTGTCGTACCAGGCTTCGGCTTCGATACGCGTTCCCTTCGGGATAAATTTTGGTTCCTTGTACTTGTAAGTTACCTGCCAGCTTTGGTCGTAGCGTGGAACGTCAAGCAGCAACTCTTCCGTGCCGTCTGGGTAATAGGCAACATACTTCCATGCAGAATTACGAAAATGACCATGCGGCCAATAGTTGACCATCATGATGTCTTTTTTCAGGGTCCGCGCCATTCCAACACGGTAGTGAGTCTGGTTGGGCGGAATCTCAAAGGAACTATTGCCCAGTGTATCGGTAATGACCTTGTAAGCCACCGGTCCATCGGCCAGGAAAAACCCGACTTCCGGCTGACTCGTAAAGCTTGTTCCTGGACCAATCTCCTTGTTGAAGTGAACGTTAAAGTTGAGAATCGATCCCTTCGTTAGAAGCACACCGTAACCTTCGGGCAACATCCCTGACTCACCACCCTCGGCGACACAACTCAAGAGACCACCCGAGGCGACAGCAGACTTGCCTTCGCCGGTCAAAACCTGTCCATCTTCCGGTCGAACAAAGGCACACATGTGATGCACACCCGAACCTTCGGCTCCGGTTCGAAGCTCCCATCCACGCACCCATGTATCTTCCGGTAGCAGGTCTTCAGTGAGCTTCACGTCAAACGAGAACTGCGTGTCATAGTCATCGTCAGCAACCACATAGGGTTCAGGGATTGCAACGGTGAAATCAGGGGTCCCATGAGACCAGCCATTGTGAAGCGTCTCCGGAAAGACAACGGGAGGAGGTGCCGCGGCACGGTCACCAGCAGGCGCACCTGCGCTGACCCAGTTGACGATAGTGTCAATCTCTGCATCGGTGAGGCCGCGCTCGTTTTCGAACACCCCATGAGTTGCCGCTGTCGCAAACCATGGCGGCATTTCTTTCGATTCGACCTTACTAGCGATCGCCCTTGCCCACGGGCGTGTATCTGCATAGTTCGTAAAGGCCATTGGCGCCTTAAGACCACTAATGTTAAGGCCTGCCTCACGGTGACACGTTTGGCAGTTGTCCTGAATAATAGGGAGAACGTCTTCGTAGTATGTCACCGCCGCTTCGTTTTCAGCTAAAGCAGGCGTGGACAGCGCAACAAAAATGCCAACAGCAAATATTACAAACGCGAACTTCGAACGAGTGTTCATGCCTCGTCTCCTTGTCTTTGACGGACCCAAATGGCCCCACAGACACAATGTTATTCGCTCATACTTTACATCGGCTCAAGCCCCATTGCAAAACACACTGATTCCGTCCATATTTCTAGTTTCAAAACCCAACTCAAAGAGTAAGATAATGCTCACGATTTCACAAAATAACGGTTTTTTAGGTGTCCGGGGGCGCCAGACGGCTCGAGCCCTCGGCTCACCGATTGCTGGAAAGGCTGCGAAAAAATGGGAACCGCACAGAAAGAATTCGACCGACGCACGATTTTGAAGCTTCTTGGCACCGCTGGGACAGCGGCTATGGCGAGTAACGGTGTGGGGTACGCGGCTGGACTGCGTTCGTCGGCATCCGTCGAAGCAACCGCCCAAAGCGATATCGAACCCTTTGAAATCCACGTAAGCGATGCTGAACTTGACAGCTTACACAACCGGCTCGCCGACATTCGTTGGCCACCAAATTCACCCGGCGAACCCTGGTCCTATGGGACTGACCGTGCGTATCTAGAAGAACTTCTCGCGTATTGGAGAGACCAATATGACTGGAGAGTGCATGAGGCTGAACTCAACTCCTTTAACCACTATATGACTACGATTGAGGGACAACGTCTCCACTTCATCCATCAAGAAGGACAGGGGCGCGGAACAGGGTCGCTCCCTCTCATCATGAGCCATGGCTGGCCTGGCACAATCTGGGAAATGCTTCCGTCGGTGAGAGCACTCAGCCATCCGGCTTCAAACAACGGCGCTGTGGTTGATTCCTTTTCGGTAGTCTTGCCGTCGATCCCCGGGTTCGGTTTTTCTGGAGAACCTCTCGAGGGCACAGATATCGCACGAACCGCCGAGCTATGGGTTGCACTGATGGACAAACTGGGCTACGAACGCTTCGGGGCCTACGGCAGCGACTGGGGCGCAGGGATTACCCGCGTGCTCGGCGCGCGTTATCCAGACCGGGTCGTCGGCATTCATACACCAGGAACACCACCTCGAGCACAGCGCGAAGCAGAAACAGAAGAAGAACGAGAATACCTGGCCGCTGCCGAACTATGGTCCGTAGAAGAAACCGGATATCAGCGCATTCAAGGCACCAAACCCCAAACGCTAGCATTCGGCCTAACCGATTCCCCCGCAGGCCTCGCGGCGTGGATCACCGAAAAATTGAGATCATGGAGTGACTGTGACGGCGATGTGGAATCGCGTTTTAATAAAGACCAAATCCTGACGCTAGTATCGATCTACTGGCATACCCGCACAATTGGAACGAGCGTCCGCTATTACCACGCGAACGGCCTTGGGAGTTCACGCCCAAGGAGGCGAAATTTGTTTTCCACGGACGGCATACGCGTCCCTCAAGGCTATGCGGGATTTCCAGGTATTCGAGCGCGCCGGCCAATGCCGCGGTCGTTTGCTGGGGAACTCCCAGAAAACGTAACTCACTGGACTCAATTTGAAACGGGAGGGCATTTCCCAGCTATTGAGGAACCGGAGTTGCTGGTAAAGGACCTTCGGCAATTCTTCCGACCGCTTCGTTGAACGTGGATTCTCAGTTTGCAACCATTCCGGTCATCTATGCCGACTCGGCGTAGATGACTGGAACCGTGGCCCTTCGGATTGACGAAGTGTTTCCTATACGAACTCGCGCACTGTGCCCGGAAGCATCGGTCAAATGATGTGTCCCGTCCAGCGGCCCGCAAGCACAACCCCAGACCAAAGGATCAGTGAAGCAGCGCCTGCGATTCGCGCGTCGAGCGGGATCGTCGCAGATGTGTCCCAACCACTAACACTTCGAAACGTACGAAACTGAAAGAAGGCCATATTCACACACGCCAGAATCAGAAGCACGAACTTGATCTGAAACGCGGGATTCTCGACATAGGCGCTCGCTCTAGTCATGAACAAACCCGTCCCAGTAACCACGGCCACCACAAAGGCACCCCACGTCCATGGAATAAGTTCTTTTGTCATGCGACTCACCGCGTACCGAAGTGCCGTCACACCGACCAACCGAAGGTCAACCGTCAAAATCGAACCTACGACAAAGGCGATCGCCAACACGTGAATAGACTCTAGAAACGGAAACCACCACGTGAAGCCAATATATTCAGAGAGCGGCAGGCCTTGCACCCACGCCCAGAATTCCGGAAAAGGCATCTAACACATCCTCATTCAAGGAAAAAGAGATATTCCGAATACGCGATCCATCTACCCGCCAAAATTACTCCGACCCATAGGACCAAGGACACGATCGCCATCGCCTTCGCCAACATTCGACGACTCGACGACACTTCCCAGTACCCGGCTTCCTTCCGATTTAGCCAGTACACAACAAACGCCATTGCAACGGCAGGAACCAATAGCGAAAACTTGATAACGGCAACAGGATTGAAGTAATAACGCAATGGACGCGCCACCACGAAAAGTGATCCGGTCAAAACATTTACCAAAAGGGCCCACCACGTCCACGGCATTAGTCGGCTAATCATTTCACTGACATTTTGACTCGGTACAGCAACATCGAGAATTCTGAGATTAACCATCACAATGGAAGCAGCAACCACACAAATGCCAAGAATATGAAAGGATTGGCTAATCGGTGGAAGGCCTGGAACGTTGCCTAGAAGATAAACTGCAATTTCTCTGGCTCGACTCTCCGCAAGCGCATAGGCAAAATCTTCGATCATGGTCGGTCCATCACTTCCCGTTCACGTTAATCCGCATTTGCAACGGGACTTGGTCGAGGGTGCATAAAGTCTTCGAGATCGATTCCCAGTCCGTCAGCAATCCGGTTTATGTAATTGAAATAGCCAATTATCTGCACAGTATTATGAAGCTGACCGTCATTAAATCCCTAGTGACGTAGCACTTAACACAGCAAAAATAGCTGCGAGTTGCAAACGAACTAAGGTTACGCAATTCATTAACGAATCTTGCGGTACTTACGAATAGGTCTTCCGCTACTAGTCGTGAGCAAAAACGTTTCGCCAGGGATGTCATATTCCCAGCGCAATCGTTCACCATCAAGAATCAGCATGTCACCATCGCGAGTGATCTGGAATGTGCTCATCTCAATCGGATGGGATTCCATTACCGTTAGGTCCACATCCTCTGCGGACAGCCCATGTAGGTCTTCCGAACGCTCATAACCATACGTCCATGTCATTGGTCCCCATCGGTACGCACCATAACCAGCCGTCGACTCGAAATTTTTCGGCCCGTTTCGGTGCCGCGTCGCCATCACCAAACCGTCGTGCACCATCCAACGCCCTTCCATTTCGGGCGGCCGTAGCACTTGACCATCGACGTGCCACTCAACCAATTCCCATGTGCCTTCAACAACGTGACGCAACTCCTCAGGCGTCGAATGAATTTGAGACCCAACCGTTACCCGGGAAATAACAGTGGCAAAAACAATGATTGCCATCACTTTCGCTGTTGCCGTTGGACCAAAGCGCATCTGGCGCATATTAATCATTTGTTGTCCCTTCCGTGAGTATGCAAAACAAAACCTTAGGACAGTGAACGTGACACACAAACAATGTCAACAACTCATCTGAGGACGTCAACGTCTCACGTTGAGTTAGTGGGCTCTATGTCATTTGCGGGGCAGGTAAAAAAGACCAACTGATTACACCTAGCAACGCCTAATGTAAGCGATGGTTCAATTGGCACTCGGCTTCGCGCCGACCTCGACCAGAAACCTGACCACGGTCTCAAACTGAAGAGCCTCGGCCTCGTCGAGCGCTGTATGCCCATTAGTGTCCGTGGCATTGACATCTGCGCCAAGCTCGACCGCCAATTTTGCCGCAGCAAGCACCCTCGCTTCTTGATTGCTATCATCCGGAGGAACCCACGAACGGAGGCGCCCTCCACCCATTCCGAGAACGGCCATCAGTGTTGTTGTTGACCTCATCTGGCGCTCAAAACTTCCGTCGGCGATGTAATCTGCATGGTGCACGAAGAGTGGGTCTGCCCCATGGAGAACGAGTAACCGCATTAAGTCAACTTCACGAAACCGAGCAGCCAACCAGAATGGTGTCGCACCTATCAGTGGCGGTTGAAAATTAAAATCTCGAGATGCTCGGCGTATAGGTGTCCACGTTTCTAGCTGCACATTCGGGTCGGCGCCGTGCGTAAGCAACGTTTTCACCATCGATGAATCTCGCCGCATGATCGCTTCATGAAGGGCAGTAAAGCCAGCGCGACGAGCGTTCGGATTGGCCCCCTTATTCAACAAAAGTTCAACAACATCTCTATATCCGGAATGCGCTGCCATCACCGTGGCACTAACGCCCCACGCATTCGAATCATCGACATTAGCACCGGCCTCCACCAGTAATTTTGCCGACTTCAAATCACCCACGCGCGCAGCAAACATTAATGGCGTATTACCGCCATGCGGGATCTCTCGGTTGTATCCAAACTGCCCGTGCGGTGGAACCGCCATCACCTGAGTCCAGACGTCTGACCGTGCATGAATATCAGCGCCACTCATAATCAACATCCCGACGACTTCGGCATGCTTCTGGGAAACAGCCCACATCAGCGCGGTCTGACCACGTAACGCTCGCCGATCAAGTGCTGCACCGGCATCGGCCAGTTGTTTAACAACAACCGGATGACCAGAACGAGCCGCAACCATTAGAGCGGTCTCTCCACTGAGAAGCGGGATATTGGGATCGGCGCCAGCCGCCAACAAGATCTCTGTGGCCGCTGCACTGCCATTCTGTCCGGCCGCCCACAGTGGCGTAGCGCCGAGATCATTCGGAGCATTCACGACGGCTCCCGCGTCAATGAGGAGCCTCGTCATGTTCAAATCATCACGATAACTCGCCCAAAGCAAAGCTGTGGAACCATCTTCATCCGTCACCCTAGCCGAAACTCCGCTGTCAAGTAGAGAGCGTAGAACGTCGATATCTCCTTCTCTGGCGGCGACGACGAGCTCACGTTCATTGCCATAAGACGGACGACCAGAGGTTCGTGATTCAGCAACCTGCGCGCTCACGCCCACAGAGAGACTGCAAAAGAGCAACGAACCAAAGAAAACACGGACAACTCGCAACGGTCACTCCCTCTAAAGACCGGTCAACGTCTCCAACGGCAGGCGTCCAGTGCTACCGCCAAGCCGTTCCACTGGCACATCCATCTTGTCCATTAATGTAACCAACAAGTTAGCCAACCCTGGTTCATTTTCATATCTGATGTGCCGTCCAGTCGGTAATCGATCCCCACCACCGCCTACCAATATCAACGGAAGATTATTTCCGGCATGCCGTGTGCTATTGGAAAGGCCTGACCCATACAAAACGGTCGTATGGTCGAGTAACGAACCGTCACCATCAGGCGTTGCACGCAGCTTGGCTAAATAATTGGAGAACAACTCCGTGTGATAGCGATTGATCTTTGACATATGCGCAACGAGTTCAGGCACGTTATTGTGATGTGAAAGTGGATGGTGGGCCTCAGGCACACCGATCTGAGGATAAGACCGCGCGCTTTGTTCTTTCCCGATCATAAACGAGATTACACGGGTCAAATCTGACTGGAACGCGAGCAACTGCAAATCAAGCATCAGTGCCAAATGGTCTTCGAACGCCGGTGGAGCTCCTTGCGGTTTGTTGACTTCTGGCAACTGAAGATCGCTTTGCTCTTCTGCACGTTGAATCCGACGTTCTACATCTCGCACCGATTCGGTGTACTCGTTAAGTTTCAATTGATCCATCGATCCGAGTTCATGCTTCAATGCGGAGAGTTTGTCAGTAACTGCGTCCAGCAAGCTCTTATGTTGTCGCAGTCGAGCTTCCCGCGCTGACCGCTCAGTACTTCCGCTATCTCCGAAAAGCGTCTCGAAGACGGCGCGTGGATTCCATTCCATCGGCATAGGCTGTGTCGAGCTTCGCCACGAGATAGTGTGAGTGTAGACACAGCTCAAATTTCCAGTACAAGCGCCCGCATTATTGGGGCGGTCCATCGCAACTTCAAGTGAAGCGACCTGAGTCTCTTTTGCAAAGTGCCGTGCCAATAACTGGTCCATTGAGACCTCTGCAAGGATCTCAGTTTCATTCCGACCCCCTCGAGTCGTCCCAGTGAGAAACGACCCCGAGGCACCAGCATGAATATAGTTCCAGTTCGCTCGAAGTCCAGACAACACAATCAGCTGGTCCCTGTAAGCCGCCAATGGAGCCAAAATTGGAGATAATTCAAAATTCGGACCCTCATTTTTCGGAGTCCAGTAGTCCATTGCCATGCCATTCGGAACATAGAAAGCTTGAAAACGGCGAGCCGGTCTAGTCGCTATTCTGGCTGCGGCAGAAGCAGCGGGCACCATCGCATCGAGAAACGGCAAAGCCACAGCCGCACCGACCCCCCTGAGCACAGTTCTCCGCGGTAATGATTTATTTGTCAGAGTCATCTCTGCCATCTCCTCGTTCCGAATTCCACTGCAACGCAATACGAGATTCCATTCATTGTTCAGAAACCTGATCGTCGGTCCGTGCATTCACAGGAAGAGCCCTCATCGTAAACGGTGGACTTCTCACGATCCCACCAACTATCGCCGACCATCGATAACCTGACGTCTCAGCCTCTCGGACAATCTTCCGCACGGCAGGACGATCGTAATACTCAAGACGACGTCCAAGCGCGTAACTCAACAACTTTTCAGTAACGGTCTTAGGGAACTGATCCGATTCACGCAGCAAAAGTGCCCGTAATCCGGCGAGCCCCTCAACAGTGACACCGTCGGCAGTCGTTCCGACGGCATCTATCGGCCGCCCTTGCTCATCAACTGAACGCCAGCCACCAATCACGTCAAAATTTTCAAGCGCGAAACCTAATGGATCAATGACGGCGTGGCAACTCGCACACGATGGATTCTGGCGATGCTTCGCCAATCTTTCACGAATCGATGGCTGAACCCCGCCAGGGACTACGTCGAGGTCAGTGTTCACACCGGGCGGAGGCGGCGGAACCGGCAGCCCGAAAATATTATCGACCAACCATTTTCCACGTAACACCGGCGAAGTTCGGTCCGGGTATGACGTCGTCGCCAGAACCGCACCTGCCGAAAGCAAACCACCCCGACGCCCCGAATCTGGAAGCGTCACACGACGAAATCGGTGACCGTAAATACCTGAAATGCCATAATGACGAGCCAACCGTTCATTTACAAACGTATAGTCAGCATCTAGCAATTCTGTCACAGGACGATCCTCCACCAGCGTACTCGCCACGAACAACTTGACCTCCTCGGCGAAAGCCTCTAGCAAACTTTCGTCATAGTGAGGATATTGGCGAGGGTCGACGACAACGTCACCGACTCGACGGAGGTTAAGCCACTGTGCAGCAAAATCGTCTACGAGCGCATCGGTTGCACGAGGATCAACCAACATGCGACGCACCTGCGCATCAAGTATTGCAGGTTCGCTCAACTGACCACTTTCAGCGAGCCGCAATAGTGTCTCATCGGGAATAGTGCTCCACAGAAAAAAAGAAAGTCTGGACGCAAGCTCAAAATCGCTCAGTCGGTACACTGACTGACCGACCTTAAGATCCTTCGGGTCTCTATAAACTCGAAGGAGAAAATCAGGATCGACCAAGATTCGTTCAAGCGCAAATTGGATTCCGTGATCAAACGTCCCACCCTCATCGCGACCAAGCGTAAAGAAGTCTAGAAGTGATTTCGCTTCTCCACCCGCTAGCGGTCGACGAAAGGCGCGTCTCGCCATGCCTGTCAAGATTTCAGATGCGCAATCGACTTCCTTCTGAACACTTGGCTGACAACTAAATATCGCCCTTCGACTTGGCGTATCTTCGGTCGCGCCAGTCACTGCAAACGGACCGCCAATTTCTACTGACCGAACAGCCGCATAGCCCATGTAAATCTGATCATTGGTCAGTACTCGTCCGCGCTGTAAGGGTTGTGGCAACCCCTCAGGTTCCCATAATTCACGAACAAACGAGACCCCGACGGTGTGCGGTCCAGCAGAAACCGGAACACGCAACTCAAGACCAGCGTCGCCAGTTATCTGCATATAGGCTTCCCATTCAACCGCCCCGGCAAATCCCGGTTCACCGTCACCTGCGTAACTAGCCGCTGCAGGTCTTCCAGGAGCCGTTCCACCAACCGTGAAGCGCTTTAGCAACCGACCATCAAGACGAACATCTAGCTGCTGCGGCCAACCCATACCCATGATGTAATCCTGATACTGACGTCGGAGATGCACCTTTATGACGTACTCGGCATTCGCAGGAAAGTTGTAAGGCACTGCGATGCCACCGCGGGAACCGAGAGGTAGTTCTTCTCGCTGCCGGCCATCCTGAACGATATGGATCGGAATCTCGAACATCTCCATGCCTGGAGTTTCGGGCGACAAACCGACCGCTAGGCGCGTCACGTAACGTGCTACGGACAAGTAGCGTTCCAAGTGCGCCCTCGAAACCGTCAGTACATCGGCGAAATTATCAAAACTCCCATCCGCCGTTTCGTCACCCGGCAAAAGTTCGGTAACGTCAACGTTAAGTGCAAAGAGATCCCGAATCGCGTTGTTGTACTCCGTGCGATTGAGCCGATGGATCGCGTTAATACGACCGGGGTCAGGGTCACGTGCCCATTCAAGATCGAGAGCCATTTCTAGCGAAGTTGCTACAGCGCGGTATACCGATGGAGATGGACGTAGCCTGCCCGGTGGCGGCATCGACCCTGCACGGAGTTTCGCAATAACACGCTCCCAAACCTCAGGGGTCTCAGCTGGATTTGAGGCGTCGAGAGTGTCGAGTGCTAAACCAGCGGTTTGGAGACGCTCGTTATGGCAACCGACACAATATCGTTTCAGAACAGCGTCAGTCTCCGAAGTCGCGACTGATCTTTCCTGGGCGACAACGGTCTGAAAGCCACAAATCAATAGGCCGAAGCACACCACCGCCCGCAAAAGACGGTCTAAGTTGACTACGCTCATCCGGCCGATTTTCGGCTTGAAACAGTGACAATTCATAAAGTCATAAACTCGGCGGCCCAAAAACGTTCGCCTGCCGAATTGAGTATAGGATCTTCCTCTTCGGTTCTCCACTGTTTCTCGCTCTTCAAGTGAGGCTCATCGAGTCGAGAAAACGTGGGAGGCAGTGTTTAGAGGCCCACCCGAAGGCTGTAAGTCACGATCAGCAGACTCACACAGTTGAATTCAACAATATCATTATGTTGGTCAAATTCATGACGCGCCGATGGCAAATGCGCTATTTCTTTAGCCTACTCTTCGTGGGCCTCTCTGCTTGCGATGCATTGTCGCCTACTTGGGAAGACCTTATCGAAACTGGCTATAACGCGTATCAGGATGGGCGATATGAAGAAGCAGAGGGCCTTTTGCTCGAAGCCTTAAGACGAAGCAATGACTTTCCCGAAACCGATTTAAGACGCGTGACTACCCTTACGACCCTCGCAGAACTATATCTTGTTCAATCCAGGCAACAAGACACGGAAACGTTATACCGACAAGCGCTAACCATTCTCGAACAGACGCTTGATGGCAATGACTTCCGATTAACCGTACACCTGATCAAGATGGCAGAGTTCTACCTCGAACGAAACATCCTCTCCGAAGCGGAATCACTCTACGAACGAGCTGTCTTGATTTTGGAACGGGACCGCGGAGAGATGGACATCGACTTAGCCATTGCACGAGCAGGCCTTGCTGATACCTACTACCAGAACGGAACTTTCTCTGAGGCAGAACCACTGCTCCAGCAATCGCTTGCTGTCCTCACAAACCAGCTCGACCCAAACAACGCCGTTCTTGCCAACCTAATGGCAGTATACGCAGAGCTCTTACGCGCAACTGATCGAGGTCGTGAAGCGGCGAACCTTGAAGCACGCGTCAGAGCGATTGAAACGTCTCCTTGACCAGCACGACTGCCTCACTCCCGATTACCGATATCCAATGTCGTAATTCATTCTGTAACTCAACCTACCACGTAGCAAGCGGTTCCCTCGAATTACTGCCGCGGTGTCTTGACTGGCGAAAGAGGTCGATCGGGCAACACTCGGGGATTTTCTTGAATCATTCGCAGCACTTCCTCAACCGCTCGTTCTAGTTGAGGGTCTTGACCACCGATCACTGACCGCGGGTCATTCTCGACTTCGATATCAGGTTCTACTCCAACATTCTCTATGACCCAGCTCCCATCGATCCCATTAGTCCCAAATTGCGGCACATTGACGGAGCCGCCGTCGATAAGGGGTCCGTGATTCGTGATCCCGATCACCCCTCCCCACGAGCGTTTACCAATGAGCGGACCTAGTCCAGCTTCCCGAAAGCGGTAGGGAAAGATATCACCGTCTGATGCTGAGTCTTCGTCAAGCAGGCAGACGAGGTGTCCGTGAAACGCGACCGTTGGATACGTGCCGGGTGTGTCATATGTCCTAGCGAACTGGGTGCCCAGAACACTTCGACTCAGCCGTTCAATTAGCATCTGGGATACATTACCGCCACCGTTTCCACGCACGTCAACGATCAGACCTTCTTTACGAATCTGACCGTAAAACCATTTCACAAATTCTTGAATGCCCTCTGCTCCCATATCGGGCACGTGTAGGTAACCCACTCGCCCATTCGTCATCTCCGCTACCTTCCGTCTGTTGTTTGTGACTTCCGTTAGATAGCGCAAACTTCGTTCTTCAGTTACCGGAGTAAAAATCTCATCTCGTGATCCCTCGAGCGACGGTACTGAGTTTAGCGTTAGCCGAACTGGCCGGTCCGACCGGTGTCGTAACAAGCGATAGGGATTATCAGAGCCGGTGAGCTCTTCTCCATCGATGGCAAGCAAATACTCCCCTACGCGTACATCGACTCCAATCTCAGTCAATGGAGCTCGGTAACGGGTTTCCTCATTGTGGCCGACAAAGATCTCTCGTATTTGATAACGTTCCGACGGAACGTCCAACTCAAACACGGCTCCTGGAAGCGCGACATCTGGCCGACGCGGAATCTCCCAATCTCCACCGGTAATGTATGCATGACTCACATTGAGTTCTGCCACCATCTCGCCGAGAACGTAGTTCAAATCCGAGCGATGTGAGACATGATCCAACATTGGACGATACTGCCGACGAAGGGCCTCCCAATCGTAACCATGCATATTCTCGACATAAAAGAAATCACGAAATCGCCGCCACACTTCATCGAAAATCTGACCCCATTCTTCCATGGGAATCCGATCGACCATAAGACCACGGGTCGAGACAGTCGTTGCCTCGCCCCCACCCGTCGGATAAATCTTCCAGGTCCTCCCCTCTCGCACCAGAATTTTTTCGCCATCTCGAGACACGGCATAGCCACTAATACCATCGGACACCTGCTGAGTCTCCCGGTCGGCAAACGTAAAATGCTTCAGTGACGCCTGTACATCACTCGCCCGCCCGTAGTACTGTGAACCGTTTCGAACAACAAACACCCCGTCATTTGCCGCGCTTAGTCCACTGTAGTTGTCGAACGGAAGAGGCAGACGAACTACCCGATTCGAAAGGCCGTCAAAATGAACGACGATTGGCTCGTCTGAATCGCTGTCATCATCGTCTGCTGAGTTGTCGGTCTGTTCTTCCTCTCCAACGCTGTCACCTCTGCTCGTCTTACGATCGTTCGAAGAAAAGGAAACTACTTCATCACTTTCTGGCCACAGTGGATGCTCAATGTCTCGTCGGAGGGCTAGCGCATAGACACCCGTTTCACGGTCAACCAGATAATTCCATTCGAACGACCCCAACTGCGGCGAGAACTGTCTGTCTGATAAGTAGTAGAGAAATTCGCCATCAGGATCCCAAGTCGGATTCCATTCATGAAAGAACTCGTCTGTCACCCGATGTAATGAACGGGTAGCGAGTCTCCAGACATAGACCGAACTGAATTCATTCGGATCCGTCATCGAAAATGCCAAATACCCTCCATGCGGTGACCATGTGTAGTCTCGAAGCTGTCCGCGCGGCTCATCGGCAACATTGATGAGTTCTCTCGAATCAATGTCGATTGCGTAGAGTTTTCCATCCTTGTCACTAAAAGCGAGATAGTCTCCATTCGGTGACCACTCAGGCGCATAGCGCATCGCCTGACCATCCGTCGTGAGTCGCTCCGGTTCACTTGAACCATCTTGGGCAATGATATAAATCTCATCCTCGCCGGTCGCGTCTGATACGAAAGCTATCTGACTTCCGTCCGGCGACCAGCGAGCCCATTTATCGTGAGCCGACGAGCTATTCGTCAAGTTACGAGTTGGACCCTTTTCGATAGGGGCCGTAAAAACATCGCCACGGGCAACAAAGAGAGCGCGTGCACCCGACGGGCTTAGTTCAGCATCCTCAATGAGATCGGCAGCGGATATACGGGATGGTCGTTTCGAGACTCCATCATCAGGAACCATGATTTCAATCGCCTGCTCTACCCCTCGGTCGATCGAAAAAATCGTGAGCTCTCCGTTTAATTCATAGATTATGCGGTTGAGTCCGTCGTCACTTGGCCAGCGCACATCCCAAGTGACACTCGAGGTAAGCTTGGTCGCCTCACGCGACCCTAGGTCGTATGTATAAAGGTTGCTGACCCCGTCACGATCGGAAGTAAAGTAAATGGCTTCACCGATCCACATCGGATCTCTGTCGCTTCGCCGATTGGTCGTCACCTGCTCAACATCGTGTGTTTCTCTATCGAAAATATACAGCTCTTGCGCCCACCCACCTTCATAACGCTTCCACGTTCGAAAATCACGAAAGAGGGGCGAGTACACAAGTCGTTTTCCATCTGGCGACAAATCACCAGCGCCTGATTCTGGCATGGGCAAAGCCACTGGTAGTCCCCCATCGACTGACGCAAGAAACAAACGACTATCGGAGAGGTCGGTGCTATAACGGAGCGAGCGAAAAAGCACAGAACGACCGTCCGGAGTCCAATCGTAGACCTGATTGTCATATCCCCAACGCGGGGGAAGTGGTCCGCGGGCAGGATAATAGGTAAGCTGCTGGGGAATTCCGCCTGATGACGGAATCACATATACCTGTTCATCTCCGTCGTATTGCCCAGTGAATGCGATGCGAGAACCATCAGGCGAAAACTTCGGAAACAACTCAAGGCCTGAGTGGGTAGTCAAACGAGTTGCATGGCCGCCTAGTGTCGATGACAACCAGAGATCACCCGCATAGCTGAACACGACATTGTCGCCGTGGATATCTGGAAATCGAAGTAATTTCGTCTGCGCATATGCAACCGCTACCATACCGAACAGCAAATGCAACACAACTATCTGCGTTACCACCAAACCGGAGAACCGTCGAAGCATTTTCCCCTCCTCCTCCGCGATCCGAAATCCTAGTCCGGATTACATATCCCTCGCCACGACCAAAGACACTCACTGAATCGCAGCTCCAGCCAAAGGCAGCAATGTTCAGTTTTCGCGTTGTGTAGACGTCGGACAAACCCGGCTATCCGCCGTCACGGGCGTACCCAGGGACAGTCAAAGTTATTTTTTTAGGGTTTCTTCAACGTATCTCTGAATTGCCGCCTGGACTACAGGAGACATCCATGCATCAAGAACTTCTTGGTCGATCGACTGCATGTACTGAACGACACGTGCTCGGCTGGGCTCTCGAATAAGTCGTTTCGTTAATGCAAACGATGCGGCGGGTAACGATCCAAGACGAGCTGCCATCTTTATCGCCCGCTCGACGAGCAAGTCAGGCGGGACAATTTCATCAACGAAACCATGAGTAAGAGCGTCTTCCGGCGTACATGTGACCCCGCGATAAATGACAGTCTGTAGAAGATGATTGGGAATCATCAACCGTAAAATTTCAACCGCGATGCTCGGAAACGGGACACCTACAGCCAACTCCGGAGTCCCAATCCGACCAGAGCCCTCCGACATCACTCGGTAATCACACGCACAGGCCAACATACACCCGCCTGCAATCGCGTGCCCGTTGACCGCAGCGACAATAGGTCTAGAAAAAGTAAATGTCCGCAAAAAAGCTTCACTCATAAGAGGTAAAAACATCTCGACGTAATCTCGTCCTGCGTCCGTCAAGCGTTTCAGATCTACACCAGCCGAAAAAACCTTGCCTCCACCTGTTAACACCAAAGCCTTCGTATCGGACTGCTCAAGCCGTTCGAGCTCAGAAATCCAAGCATTCATTAGGTCACTGTCAAACGCATTAACTTTTCCATGCTCCAGTCTGGCTACAGTGACACCTTCAAATTCCTCCGTGGCAATCATTGAATCCTCCGAATCGAACTACTCAGAGCGAAGCGCCGCAAGAAGCGGTGAACGCACCGCAGCGACCGTCGCTCCCAACGAAGCTGTCAAACCGGTAACGACTACAAGCAACAACAACGAGGCAAGAGAGAGAAACGGCACACCTCCACCACGCTCAAGCCACGCTGGCGCAATGGCTATTAGCGCACTTCCGGTACCAGTCACCAATCCACCGAACAACAGAAAAGCATTTTCTGCCAGTACCATCAACGAGAGATGACCTGCGTTATAACCAACAGCACGCATAAGTGCGAGCTCGCGGCGACGTTCCAACACATTTCTTAAGAGCACCGCGCCAAGACCAAACGTTCCCAGAACGAGTCCAAGACCGCCCAACATCTGAAAAGTAGCTAAATAGGTATTTTCCACTCGATGAAACGCAGCTAATCGTTCACCTGCCGAAACAACGTCGAAACCAAAATCGACCAAACGATCTTCAAGAGCCGCACTAACATCCGCCGCGCGGTCAGCCTGAGCGTCAATGAGGAAAAATCGATACCCCTCGTAGTCAGGAAACACCTGATCGAACCGTTCCTCACTAATGAGCAGCTCACGTTGAAAAATACTATCCGACAGCGCTGCAACAATGCGCAAAGTAATAGGTCTAGCGGTATCTCGATTTAGCACGAAATCATCGCCAACCGACAGATGAAGCGCATATGCTAATGACGTCGAATCGGCAATCGCGGGAATGGCGCCATCCGAAAAGTTCCGATCGAGAAGTAGCCATGGATTGGCTTCCTCCGCAGACGTTTCGGCCATGCTAGCACCGAAACCAAATCTCCCTTCAGACACAAATTCCTCTGTCGGAGCAAGTACACGTGGGTCCTTAGCCTGATACAAATTCAGGCAACTCGCATCCTCTCCAGGACGAAGTCGGAAACGACCAAAGGTCACGCCGTCCAATGGTTCACCGTCTTCAAAAAGCTCACGGATAAACAGGTCGTCCTGCCCCTCACCAGTCGACGGATCATGGACAATAGGCAAAAGTGTATCCGCTAACAGCGCATATCCCCCTGTGCCAGAATTACGATCATTGTTCTCAGAAATACCCTCCCGACGGAAGGCGTCAACCGCAACGATGATAAATGCGGCGGACGCAATCAACGCGATACAAAGCACGCTCCGTCCTGACCGGTAGGAGGCATTCCGAAAACCCATTTGAGACAAAGACCACGGACCATCTGTGTGGCGACTTGGCCGACCATTGAGCCAAGCCCACGTCAACACCAGCATCGCTGTCAGCAGCGTCAGTCCTCCACCAAAGAAGCCGCCAGTGGCGCCAATCAGATTAGTTGCCGAAAAACCAACTAACACCACTCCAACACCCACCAGACCAAAACCAATTCGCCAAGCACGGAGTTCGCTCGGCGGCTTCGACTCAGAACGGTCTGGAATTCCGGTCACTTCGACTACCGCACCGGTAAGTAGACTTCGAGGAGACGCTGGAGCCAAGGCTCGAAGCGTCCAAGCAATAGAACCGAGTGCGGCCAACACACCACCAAGGGCACCAACGGCTAACATCACTGGGGACAAGTCAACAGCCAAACGGGTCGTCCCAACAGCGTCGACCCACCATGTCCGAAGCCCCCACATAATGATCTCGGCATAACCGATGGCTCCGAGCACACCCACAATGCTCCCAACGATCGACAAGACAAACGCTTCACTCAAGAACAGCTGATAGATCGCGCGTGGCGGAAAACCGGATGCTCGAAGTAAACCTAACTCTTGTAACCGCTGCTCAACACCCAACCGGAAGAAGAGACTTGCCAGAAGCAAAGCCGAAACGACAAGGAAGAAACTGAAGTAAATGAAGTAAAGACCGAAATCAGTGGCTCCCGCAGACGCTTCCAGCGCAAGCGACCTCGCTGGATAGACAACGAACCCACTAGCCAGAGGGTCAAGAGAGGAACGAAAAGTTTCTCGAAACTGCTCCTCAAGCTCGAAAAGTCTTTCGCTGCTGTCGTTGGCATCGATATTGTCAGGAAATAACCTCACCGATGTCAGCTGTCCCCAACGTGAACCCCATAGCTGCTGGCCAACTTCTAATGGAATAAAAGCTTTTGGCGTCGTCCGATAATCATCCCAGTAGTCTTCGTCCTTCGGACGAATTAGGTCTAAATCAATTTCAAACGGTGGATCCCAGTCGGTAACATCTGTCGCCTCTGTAATTCCAGGATAATCTGGAGCCAGCTCTTGGTCGTCTGCCGCTCCGGCAATCGGCACAATGTCAGCGACGCGCAGTTGCGTTTCTCGAGTAACAAGCCGACCCTCATCCTCCCAAACGAAATAATCAAGAGTGAGAGAATCACCAACAGAAACCTCGAGATCATCCGCGACCCAACGATTCAAGACAACAGGAGAAACACCATCCCCAGCTTCAGGAACTCCGTCTACCAACATTCGCAAATCAAGGGCGGTTACCAGTGAATATGGAGTAACCCGGTCGTCAACCCTGAGCCCGTTAGCCAAATACGTAAAGATCGGCTCCGGCCGCAAGTCCAACATTTCCGCTGTCGACTCGATCGCCTTCGTTACTTCATCGTTAAGCAGGCCAGCGGCCGACTCGACCGCAACCGTTTTATGCTCGGGTAATGCACGCAGACGCAACCCGAGATCCGCGAGTCTCACCACAGACCGTACTGCTGCCTCTGCCGTCGACAAACGCACCGAATCCCCAGTTCCATCGTCTTCTTTCTCTCCTTGGGCCGACAAGAGAATCGTGTTGACATGTCCGTCCTGGTCCAGGTCTCGCTGTAGGCGGGCAAGTGACACAAACACTGACCGGGCAAGTCCCTGCTGCGGACGAAAAGAAAATTCTCCCAATTCAGCCGACGACAACACCCGCTCCACACCTAGTCGCAATGTCTGTCCAGCATCGTCACGTCTTCCGTGGAGGCTACTGATAGGAACCGCAGAGGGCTTCTCCACACGAATCAACAAGGAATCCTCTATAACGGCGCCCAACTCACTTGCAAGTCCCTCACTAACAAACACGGCATTACGGTCAAGTTGTCGTGCGTCAGCATCAGCACCGTGGAATGTCCAAAAGCGTTCATCAACCCCGTAAACCTGAATTCCCGAAGCGCGACGCCCGCTGGCCTGATGGGTAACGAAGCCTTCGACCGCTACCATTGGTGCAGCGGCGCCAAAGTTCCCAGCCATTCCTTCGGCTGTCATCAACTCATCTGAGAACGTGTCCCGAACAAAGCCAATGCTCGTGACAACCTGGTCGATAGAACCAAGCCGCTCCAAGGCCAGAGTACGAAGGCTGGCACGAACGGACGAACCAACGACCAGCGCTCCGGCCAACACTGCCACCGCTATCGCCACACCACCGATGACCGCTAAGTTAATCGGCCAAAAATGCATTACGTTCCGGCGAACTAAAGAATGAAGGTTCATTTCAACACCTTGAGCCAAGTACAGGTCAAGCCGACTTTCATACGGTCTCTAGTCGTTGATCTCGCAAACGATACCGAGTCTGACACCGAGAGGCGAGATCAGAATTGTGCGTCACAATAAGAAGGATGTTGTTGTGTCTTTGATGCAGTTCAAACAACAAAGATCCGACAGTTTTAGCTGAATCGCTATCAAGATTTCCAGTCGGTTCATCACATAAAACGAGGGGTGGTTCTTGAATCAAAGCACGAGCCAACGCGACCCGCTGGCGTTCGCCACCTGACAACTCAGCCGGCAGGTGCTCCAGCCGATGTTCTAGTCCTACCTGCTCGAGAAGCGACATCGCTCGATTCGTCACAGTTTGACTTGACTCACTGACCAGTGTCGGAACCAGCACATTCTCCAGGACAGTGCACTGCGGCAGCAACAGGTGATCCTGAAAAACAAAACCTACTTTTGTGTTTCTGAACCGTGCTAGTTCACTCTCTCCGAATGAAAACGGGTCATCACCATCAAGTGTCACATTTCCGCTTGTCGGCGGCTCAAGGGCCCCAGCGATATAAAGCAGTGTACTTTTTCCACTACCAGATGGGCCGACTATCGATGCAGTCTCACCACGGCCTAGTGACAGTGACACGTCGGAAAGAATGGGCAAAGGCCCATGTGGTGTGGGGTACTGTTTAGAGAGAGACTTCAATTCGAGCAAGGGGGCCCCCCTCCCGCTCCGCTTATTTACGAAACCATCTGGAACGCACGCGGCCGAAATAGAAAGTCAACGATATTGCCTTCATGCGGCTGCAACCAGTTCAGTTTAATAGTTGGAACTGGGCCAAGATTCAAGCGATCTATATTACGTGCATCCAACAATTCACGGCGAAACACTTCGTCATTGGTGAGGGCCGTCGCAACCAACGTCGAGCCAATTGAACCAATCATTTTTTGCTGTTCACACTCAACGACAGTAACGAACGGAAACATATATTCCTTCTTCGACATTGCGGCATCTGGAGAAGAGCAAAAAACGACAGTGGGGCGCACATAATCACATCGTTCTCGAGACACTAAGCGACCTTCTGAATGGTAGGCTGCGGTAACTTCTTCGACGCCAGCTTCTCCCAATGCGGCATCGATATCACCGGAAATCGCTTTTGCCTGTCCAGGCACGGTGAACGCAGCCAGCGCCGCATCCGGGTCATCGGGCGGAAGTGGCGTGATCGGTCCTAATCGCTCGGCAATAGCTGCCGCAATTAACTTCCCATGTCGAGGTGTCCAGATTCCTGAACAGTTGATACAGCTACGCCCACTATTAACTAAAACACTATCGACCATCAGGTCTACATACTGTTCCCAGTTATCTGCCTCGTCGTCTCCCAATAAAATCTTACTGAACCCCGGCCCATGAACTTGCACACCAGGATTTCCATCATATTGCTCTACGGTCGCCGTCCCGCCAAAAATCAAACTGCGCTGACAATTATTCAATACCGCAGCACCAACATCACCAAGCCCCGGATAAAGCGAAATAGCTTCCCCCGGAACACCGGCCTGAAGAAACGCCTGAGTCATTCGCCATGGCGTCCAGGGTTCCTGTGGCCCCGGCTTGAGAACCAACCCGATCTGTAACGGAATGATCGGCAACCAGAGGCTATGCACACCTGGCGAATTAGATGGCAACACCATGCCAAGCACTGGCGCCGTGGCCTGATAACTGCGCATCACCCCGTCTTCCTCACCGTAACCACGAGAGAGGATCTCTGGATCAAGACCGCGGGTAAGGGAAACAAGGATGTCATCAATATGGTCAAGCACATAGCAGAGCTTTTCTATATTCATCCGACACATGTGCTCAGGAAGCCCAGTGGTCGCCGATTGCTGCCGGACGAATTCGTCCGGAGTTTGACTTCCATCTCCTAAAGGAAGCTCCGCCGAAGAAAACAACTCAGCCGCCTTCTTCACCATAGCAACAAGATCCGCAACTGGAACTTCGCGAAGAACCTCACGAGCTCGCACCGCTTTCTTCATATCACGCGCGACAATACCCGCATTCGCCTGGCTCACCTCAGCTACCGGTTCACCGGTGTCAAAGTGCACCACTTTATCTATGTCAAGGCTCCGATAGGGCTCACCCCAACGGAGAGCAGGAAAATGAATCATTTCACACTCAGTTCAGTTACGAATCCAAAAAACCAACTCCAAATTCCGTTATTTAGCAGCCCCGCAGAATTAAATTCCGTCAGCCACTTCAATATTTATCGTCTCGCAAAGACCGTCCTGAGTTCGGTGCTCGTCGTTGCCAATCTGTAACGACAGTTCGTAGAAACCAGATTCGACTTGCAACGAAAAAATGTTCGACCCGTCACCAAAATGTACCCAACCTTCACCCTGCGGAATCACTTCTCCGGCAGGCAAACAGCTAGTGTCCACACCAACGTGATAATGTCCAACATCGGCCCTCGGCTCATCCGTCTCCGCATCAAATCCTTCTGGGATCGCAGAGATTTCATAGTTCTCAGACCCAAACTCCATGGCAACATCGAAATCACTTGAATACTGCCGACCGTCCTCCGGCGTTACGAAAAAGACACGAGGGGTCCCTGCAGTGCTCACTTGAGGGGCCGCCTCACTTACTGACGCCTCCATTGGTGATTCAGCAGGCATTTCACCCTCACCACATCCAACCAGCAAAGAAACCGGTAAAAGCAATAGCCACGCTAAGACTTTCCATTGAGTATTGCGATGATTCATATTCATAACTCCATTCACTCCCTCATTTTCCGCTCTGTCTTTTACTTCAGCTACCGAACAGCGAATGACAACCTAATTTATTTCTATTCAGCACTCTTCCCGGATTACCGCCACACTAATAGACTCCGACAGTGGTAGACGACGCAAGCGCACTGAACGGTCGCACCCCACTGACCCCATCCCAAGGATAGAGTTCGCAAGGTGGCTCGCGTTCTCCCTCATCACGCTCCAGAAACCGCGGCACAAAAAATTCTTTGGTCAGAGTTGTCAACATGACCCGACCCGTCTCGCCATACTCAACAGACCTGTCAGCATCGTCAGTATCGACAACCTGTAAAACTGCCCTCGGCTGCGGCGCGTGATAAGTGATTTTGTAGCCTTCAGCCGCTCCGCTAGGCGGACTAGCTGCAAGACCCATCAGAGTATTGCCATAGGTCGGCGTCATGTAAACGCCGTCGAGCAGCTCTTCATTCGCGAATCGATTCCATTGCGGCGTAAACTCGGTGCCGCCAGCAAAGATGCCCGTGATGCCCATCTCCTTAATGCTTGAACCGTCAGCTTCCAACTTATTTGCTAGGGCCTCGATTAATTTGGGTGTCGAAAAAAGACACTTTATATCGTGCCCTGCGGACAGCACAGTAATAGCCTGATCAATCACATGAGCCTGATAGGCCTTCAAGTGGTCCATCCATCCTTTGTTAATCAACTTGATCACCCACCGCGGGTCAAGGTCAACACAGAAACAGATCCCTCCTCGTTTCTGCGCTAAGTGCTCCACGGCTAAACGCAAACGCCGTGGACCGCTTGGACCAAGCATCAGCCAGTTCGCTCCAACCGGAAAATTCTCCTCCGGCAATGTCTCCGAAAACAATTCATAATCGGTACGGAAATCATTGATGGCAATTCGACTTTTCGGAATACCCGTGGTACCTCCGGTTTCGAAGACGAAAATCGGCTCATCGCTATAAGCCTTCGGCACCCAACGCCGCACGGGTCCGCCTCGGAGCCACTCGTCCTCAAAATGACCAAATTTCTTCAAGTCGTCAAAACCGTTGACGTCTTGCCGTGGGTCCCAACCGGCCTTCTCTGCCCAGTCCAACCAAAACGGACAACCGGTGGCCGGATCAAAATGCCAAGAAACCACCTCTCGAACCCATGAATCAAGGGACGCGCGGGCCTCATCTACTCTTCCCTGTAGCTCTGAATTAGGCGTACTCATGTAACGGGCGATCTTACACTATGACGAAAACCCAATGGCTCAATATCAGTCGAATTTCGGCGATGGCAATTCGATTGTTCCCACCACTAGCCGAGTGGGTGCGGCACTTTGAATCGCTTAAAATCAACGAGAATTATGGACACTACTGCTCAGATTGATCAGATCTGGATCAAACGTTTTCATCGCGGAGCATATGGATGCGGTCGCCCAAGCAACTCTTCAAATCGGCCGAGGCATGGTTGATAACACTAACCAAGGAGGCCGTCGGCAGGTCACCATCATTTCGGCCCACCAATGGAGCCTTGTCAACGAAACTCTAAGAAACAATCTTCACCCGTCACTCCGGCGAGCCAACGTCCTAGTCTCAAATATGGAGTTCCAAGAAACCAGAGGTCGCTTAATTCGTCTGGGACCGTGCTTGCTCAGAATCTTGGGTGAAACGCGTCCATGCGAACAAATGGACGAAGCCTTTTCAGGGCTTCGGGCCGCACTCGATAAGAACTGGGCCGGTGGGGTCTTTGGTGAAGTTCTTACGGGTGGAATTATCACCGTCGGTGATCAAGTGTCATGGGAAGCAGCAGACAGGCTGCTTACATGACCACGAAAAACTTCTATAGGAACGCTTCTGTCTTGGCAGCAAAAACAAAATCGCTCTCCGTCAAACCGTCGATTTTGTGAGTCCAAATAATTATTTTCACTCTTCCCCACGCAAGATAAATATCCGGGTGGTGATTCTGTTCTTCGGCCATTTCGCCTACACGGATAGTGAAATCGAGTGCCTGCTGAAAATTATTGAATTTAAAACTTCTCTCAAGGTGATGCTGTTCAACTACTTGCCACTCACGCCCCAATTCCATCTGCAACGCTGTCAGTTCAGCACCTACGAGCGGCGGAATACTGCCGCGACAAGGAATGCACTGCTTAGCAGCAAGATTACTCATTCGTTTTTTCCTTTGTCAAAGCTGAAAGCAAAAAACAGCATACACTGCATATAGTAAAAGTAATCGTTACGAAGTTACCAAGTCGCCAGGACAGGGGAATCAGATGGCAGAAAAGACACCTCAGACATACGAGAACCACGCAAAAACGGTTCCTCTATTCCACTACTTCACGATGCCATTTCTCCTAGTCAATGTCCTCTGGTCCATATATCGCCTGACCCAAAGTGATGCTTTTGCTGATTCTCTAGTCGCGCTGGCAGCTGCCGTCGCAGTGCTATTCGTAGCATTTTTCAGTCGCACTAATGCCCTCAAAGCTCAAGACAGGGTGATCCGCCTCGAAGAGCGACTTCGGATGCAAGACCTCCTACCAGTAGAATCCAAATCTCGGATAAATGAGATCACGATTTCTCAGATCCTTGCTCTCAGATTTGCAAGCGACGAAGAGCTGCCCACACTAGTGAAAACGGCACTGGACGATAACGCCGACGCGAAGTCGATCAAACAAGCCATCAAAAATTGGAGAGCTGATTACCATCGACTTTAAAGTCGTCGTTGGTTGGAGTTAGCTATGCACCAGCCTCTTCAATGCCAAGCGCCCACGCCTCGGCCATACGGCTAGACGCGAGCCACAAGCCACCATCCACAACAAGCGTGACTCCAGTGATGTAGGCTGATGCTTCTGAACACAGAAACAATGCAGCATCAGAAATGTGACGGATCTCGCCAAGCCTTCCAAGTGGCGTCATACGTGCCGCACGTTCCTTTGCTGGACCGACTAGCAATCGCCGCACTCCTTCCGTATCAGCAATCGGACCAGGTGCAATTCCGTTAACACGGATACCATGAGGCCCCCACTCAACGGCCAGCACACGGGTGAGCGCATCGATGCCGGCCTTAGCCGATGAGACATGAAGTTGCGCGACGGTCCCGAGGTAATGGAGAGTGGCACTAATGTTCAAGATAACACCACCCTGATGTTTGAGATGGGGCAGCGCGGCTCGGCACATGTGAAACGTGCCTTTAAGATCAATATCAACCACTGTGCCAAAGCCGTTTGGTGAAAGGTCTTCGGCTCGGCACAGAAAATTTCCTGCTGCACCGTTGATCAAAATATCCAAGCGTCCGAAAGCATCAACCGTCCGGGCGACCGTATCATCAACCGAATCTGGGTCACGGACATCACCTGCCAGCGCGAGCGCACGAACACCAAGGGCTTCGAGGTCCTCTCTAGTTGACTCCAGATGCTCCGCTTTCCGACTCGTAATAGCCACATCGCATCCCGACTCCGCAAGTGCTAGAGAGAGCCCGCGACAGATTCCTGTGCCTCCACCGGTCACGAGTGCTGTTTTTCCCTTCAGTATGTCGGCCTTAAAAGTCATCGTAGATTTACCTCGATCCGTTTCGTGCGTTTGTTAGTTTCGTGCATTTATTAAATGTTGGAGCCTCACGCACAAGCACCGTACAATATTATGCATTCCAACGTTGCCATTGCTGACTGTAGTTACTAACGCCTTCCCTCTCTGGCTTCTACTTGCCAGCGGCCTCGCCATGGTCAAACCAGAATTCTTTACTTGGTTCAGCGGGCCGCTTATTCCTCTTGGTTTAGGCATCATCATGCTCTGCATGGGAATGACCGTGAGCCTCGACGATCTGCGTCGAATCGCACGGGACCGCTCGACAGTTCTTCCGGGGATTGTCCTCCAATATTCGCTGATGCCGCTTCTCGGATTCTGCCTTGGCTGGCTGTTCAATTTGCCAACACCCTTTGCGATCGGCCTTATTCTGGTCTCCTGTTGTCCAGGAGGCACTGCCTCAAATGTCATTTCCTTCTTGGCTCGAGCAGACGTTCCACTTTCTGTCGCCATGACCACCGCCTCAACCCTACTAGCAGCCATCATGACTCCCGCCTTGACAGCACTGCTAGCTGGCAATCGACTTGAAGTACCAACCATGGGTCTTCTCGTTGACACCCTGCAGGTAGTAATCATCCCGATCGTGGCTGGCGCCATAATGAATAGTCGATTGCCTAACGTTTGTCGACGCGTGTTACCCATTGCGCCGCTGATTGCGGTTCTGACAATAGTACTGATTGCCGCATCCGTAATCGGCGCTAACCGCGCACAAGTTGTCGAAGCAGGAGGGCGACTCTTGCTAGCCGTGCTCTGCCTTCACGCTGCCGGTTTTTTCTTTGGTTACGTGGTCTCAAAACTTTGGCTTGGACACGAGCAGGCGGCGCGTACTGCGTCCATTGAAGTCGGCATGCAGAACTCAGGGCTCGGCGTTGTCTTGGCCCAGCAGAACTTCGTCAATCCTTTAGTCGCAATTCCTAGTGCCTTATCTGCTGTCATTCATTCACTTGTCGGAAGTATCGCCGCTGCAGTATGGCGAAACAAATTAATTCGTACTGGTCGTCTCCAAAGGTAAGAGCTATTCCAACAACCGCCCATTAACGAATGGTAAGTTTGACTTCAGGTCACAGGTCAACAGTCCTCTCCTTCTTTTCGGATCAACGATTTCGAGCGCGAATCGAACGGAATTGTCTTCCTTTAAATCGTTAACGAGAATTCCGTCCGATCGTAGGGGGCCGGCCATCTCCCTGCGGAACACCTAGCAGGTCTATACTCGGTTTTTCGAATCGAGCAAAAGACAAGGACATTTGCCATGACGAGACTTGTGAAAATCGGTCTACTGATCTTGTCCACCCAGCAATTACAAGGACAGGAAGCGCTGCGCGAAACACCAAAGCCTGAATCACCACATCTGACGCCCGTCACCTGGAACCGTTTGATACAAGCATCCGACGAACCGCATAACTGGCTAATGTACTCGGGCACCTTCAACAGTCAGCGTTTTAGCCGACTCGATCAAATTCACACCCGTAACGTCAGTAGGCTTAGGCTCAAGTGGGCATATCAACTATCAGCACTCGACCGAGCCGAAACGACTCCGCTTGTTGTAGACGGAGTGATGTTCGTTACGGAGGCTCCAAGTAACGTAATTGCTCTTGATGCTGCAACTGGTCGGGAATATTGGCGTTACGAACATGAACTCCCTGAGGACCTTCGAATTTGCTGCGGACGAAACAACCGAGGCGTCGCAATCCTTGGTGAAACGCTGTTCATGAGTACCCTCGATGCGCACCTCGTCGCAATCGACGCCAGAAGCGGAAATCTCGTCTGGAACCGGGAAGTCGCCGACCATCGCTCAGGCTACAGCAAAACGGCAGCGCCTCTTGTCGTAAAAGATAAAGTTGTAACTGGGATTGCAGGTGGTGAATTCGGAATTCGAGGGTTCTTGGACTCCTACGAATCCAGAACAGGTAACCGAGCGTGGCGAACTTACACTATTCCGGGGCCAGACCATCCTGACAATCAAAGCTGGTCAGGAGATTCATGGCGCAATGGAGGCTCACCAACCTGGATCACCGGATCCTATGACCCGGACCTCAACCTTGTGTATTGGGGTACTGGCAACCCAGGGCCAGACTACAACGGTGATGTGCGACTGGGGGACAATTTATATGCAGACTCCGTCCTAGCGCTCGATGGAAACACTGGCGAGATGGATTGGTATTTTCAGTTTACGCCCCATGATGTCCACGACTGGGATGCGATACAAATTCCCATCCTAGCGGACCTCAACATCGATGGAAACAGCCGGAGAGTGATGATGTGGGCGAACCGCAACGGCTTCTATTACACCCTTGACAGGGAGACTGGAGAATTCCTCGTTGGTAGGCCCTTCGCGCGGCAAACGTGGGCAAAAGGTCTCGATGAAAGCGGCCGTCCGATCCGTGTTCCTGACATGTTTCCGAGCGAAAATGGAACCATCGTGTCTCCTCCGGCAGCCGGAGCGACCAACTGGATGTCTCCCGCCTTTAGCCCTCGAACAGAACTGTTTTATGTAATGGCATTCGACGGTGAGGCCAAGTTCTTTATTCGAGATGAGGAATACATTGAAGGTGACCGATATATCGGTGGAGGACAAACGCAATTTTTGCCGATCGAGGAATACACCAGTGCAGTTCGCGCAATCGATCCGAGAACCGGCGAAACGCGTTGGGAACACCGTGTCCAACCACAAACCTGGGCTGGGTTACTTGCGACGGCAGGAGACCTAATCTTCGGCGGCAGTGTCGACGGCTACTTCTATGCGCTAGACGCTGTCAGTGGAGACGAATTGTGGCACATCTCTGTCGGCTCGCAAGTGAGAGCTTCACCGATGACGTACGCAGTCGATGGAAACCAATATGTGACGATCGCAGTCGGTAACGTCATTTATACGTTCGGCCTAGAAGCAAACTGACAGACCAATCGAGCTCACTGACTTCCAATAGATCGCGATACCAATGTTTGTAATTCCGGAGTCAGACTGAGTTTAAGAGCAGCTATTTGTCCGGCACGAGACATCTTTCGCCATGTTTTTCGAATAATTCCAATAAGCTTTTCTTCATCGTGCTGAACAGCAAATCCGGTCAAGTAATACTTCAAGAACACAAGGCAGGCGACATCTTCAAGACACTGGACTTCAGGGTCCGATTTCAACCGCTCCTTTCTCAGGAGAGCCTGAACGCGTCCAATCGTGGTGTTGTCGTAGCCAACATCTCGAAGAATTTCTGTGGCAATCTCTGCATGCAAGCCGGCTAGAGCTGTTCGCCACCTTCGGTAGCCATCGCGTCCTTCTGGGAACGTCGAGCGAGCAATCAACCAGCGCTGAATATGCTGACACCTAACGGCGAGTTGCACCACTTCAGACGGGTCTGTCGAAAACGCCTCAAGCTCGTAGGTCATCCGATGGGCGTACACTAGCTCCTTCGGCTGCTCAACACCATCCACAGACTCCTGGCGAGGGTCACGCCCGTTGAGCTCGTCGAAACGCCCAATTGCGGCTATGAATCGTTCGGTTCGGACACCCTTCCAACTCATATGAGACGCTACCAATCCAACGGTTCGATAGTCGTCACGAATCCTTCTCCGAAAGGAAATATCCGTGCTCGGTCAAATGGGTCAAAATGCTCTGTGCCGCCGCCTCAGGCGAAAGTGAAGTCGTGTCAATGACGAGTTCGGCATCCGCCGGTGCCTCGTAAGGATCGGATATACCAGTGAATTCCTTGATTATTCCGGCCCGCGCCTTTGCATATAACCCTTTCCGGTCCCGTGTCTCGCAGACATCGAGTGGAGTATCAACATGGACTAGAAAAAATCCACCGACAGGTTCAACGACAGAACGGACATCCTTGCGAACGGCATCGTAGGGCGCAATAGGCGCGCAAACAGCAATTCCACCGTTTTTGGTGATTTCTGACGCAACATAACCAATCCGACGGATATTGATGTCTCGATGCTCTTTTGAAAAACCAAGTTCTTTCGAGAGATTTTTGCGCACAAGGTCACCATCGAGCAACGTAACGGAACGTCCTCCCAATTCAAGAAGCTTCACCAGTAGCGCGTTGGCAATCGTAGATTTTCCCGACCCAGATAATCCAGTAAAGAAAATGGTGAATCCCTGCTGGTCTCTTGGAGGGTGACTGCGACGTAATTCGTCTGCAACGTCACGAAACGTGAACCACTCAGGAATGTCTCGACCCTCTGCCAGTCGCTGTCGAAGCTCTGTCCCGGAAAGATTCAGTGTTTGCTTTCCCTCTGGAACCTCGTCAATCGGCACGTAAGCATTCTGGTCCCCGACATAAACCATCAATTTGAACGGCACCATCGCAACACCAAGTTCTACCTCGTGTTCGCGTAGGAGCTCCTGAGCGTCGTATGGACCGTAGAACGCTTTGCCGCTGGAGTCACTACCTGGTCCAGCATGATCTCGACCGACAATCAAATGGGTGCAACCAAAATTCTTTCTGATAATTGCATGCCAAACCGCCTCACGTGGTCCACCCATTCGCATGGCAAGCGGCAACAGCGACAACATCGCCGTCTGCTCCGGATAACGATGCAACAGCGCTTGATAGCACCGAACACGAGTGTAATGATCAACATCGCCCGGTTTCGTCAATCCAACAACTGGATGGATGAGCAAGTTGGCGTCCACCTCCTTGGCGGCGCGCAGCGTCAGTTCCTGGTGTGCTCGGTGCATCGGATTTCGAGTCTGAAAAGCGACGACTTTGCTCCATCCCATTTCACGAAATGCCGACCGAAGCTCTGCCGGGCCGTGACGTAATGTCTTGTAGTCGTAGTGTGTTGGAGCTTCCACCCCGGCGACGTGACCACCGACGTAAAATGGCTGCGCTTGCTCAAGGAGATAGGCCACGCCTGGATGCTCAGGATTTGTGGTGCGGAACACCGCCTGGGCCTCATCCTTTCGATCCGGTCGCCAAACATCCTCCACATCAAGGACTGCAACCATCACACCTTCTTCATCACGCAACGCTAGTCTTGAGCCGAACTCGAGTTTAGTGGCAAGCTCCTCCGACACATCCAATGTGATGGGAATCGGCCAGAGACTGCCAGCACTGTCGGCAAGTCGCATGCTGCTGCACGAACTCTCATAGTCAGCCTTAGACATGAAGCCGGTCAATGGAGAAAATCCGCCGCAGAGCAACAACTCGAGGTCACACAACTGCCGAGGTGTCAGGTCGTGCGATAACCAGTCTCGGGAACTTGCCTTAAGCGATTTACCACTTGCCTTGTCAACGAAGAGATTAACGAGCGTCCCGCCGTGCGGGGCGATAAGATGATCGGGCAAAACTACATACTCCTAGTGAATGGAAGAAACTGAAGGAAGTTAGCCTGTGAGCATAACATGCGTTCGATTTTCCTGACCCCTTGACCCCACCATGGAATCGGTTGAAACTTGCGACCACATCATGACGAAGCCCTCATTTCTCAGCCGTCTATTTGGCCGCCAACCCACCGGCGAACCAATCATCGTCGTCTCCGGACTGCCCCGCTCGGGCACATCGATGCTTATGCGCATGCTTTCAGCTGGTGGACTTAACCTAGTCGTCGATGGAATTCGCACAGCCGACGACGATAACCCGAACGGTTATTTTGAGCTTGAGAAAGTAAAAGAACTCGACAAGGGTGCGGACACCTCCTGGCTCGCCGACGCTCGAGGAAAGGGCCTAAAAATCATTTCATTCTTACTGCCACATCTTCCGGATGCGTACCACTACAGGATTATTTTTTTGCGTCGGAGTCTTTCAGAAGTACTGACATCGCAGAAAAAAATGCTTAATCACAGGGGCGAATCTTCCGGTGACACCAGTGACAACGACATGGCAGAATTCTTCGCGACTCATATAACGCAAGTCGAAACACTGCTGGCCTCGCGCCGCAACTGTACTGTGCTTTATGTCGAACACCGACAAGCGATTTCCGACCCAGCCGCTGTCGCAAATAGAGTTTCAGAATTCGTTGGTGGAACCCTCAACGTCGAGGCGATGGCGACTGCCGTCGATTCCCGACTGTATCGAAACAAGGCATAGGTAGACAGATGAAAGGCCGTTCCAAGAGCAGAGAACCGAATTGCCGAGCGAAACCTATATTCTTTGCAGATCAGAGTATCGCTTCAATCCTGTTCACCATCATTGGATTTCTCACATTACTCTTAGCGCCCACGCAAGCATCTGCCTATGTTGGTCCTGGAGCGGGGTTCGCGTTCGTATCATCATTGTTCATCATAATTTTTACGACGTTTCTCGCATTTCTCACACTCCTCACTTGGCCGATTCGTTGGGTCGTGCAGCGGGTTCGTGGAAGTAAAGCACTTGCCGCGGCACGTGTACGTCGGGTTATCGTTTTGGGACTCGATGGCCAAGATCCTGAACTCACCGAGAAATTTCTTGCTGAAGGATTACTCCCGAATTTTGCTCGTTTGCGGGACCAGGGGACGTTCCGCCCACTTGACACAACGCTTCTTGCGGAATCACCTGTTGCCTGGACTTCGTTTCAGACAGGCTGTAACCCCGGCAAACATCGCATCTTCGATTTTTTGACACCAAACCGAAAATCGTATTTACCCGAACTATGCTCGGCACGAGTTGACCCTCCCAAACGAATGCTCCCTCTGGGGCCGTTCAGAATTCCACTGGGAAAACCTTTAATTCGCGCCGGACGTCGAAGTCAGCCATTCTGGAAAACGCTTGGAGATAACGGGATTTTTAGCACGATACTCCGCGTCCCGATCACGTTTCCAGCAGAGAAATTTAATGGTGTACTGCTATCAGCCATGAGTGTGCCGGACCTTCACGGCAGCCAAGGCACCTACTTTTACTTCAGTAGTGACACGGCAGGCGAGACGCGGCTGTCAGATTCAATGCAGAGCGGTGAGCGTATCACCTTCTCCGTGGAGAACGATATCGCGAGGGCCGCTATCCCAGGTCCGGACAATCCGGTCCGTGCTGACGGCAATCCTTTAGAGCTACCCCTTGAGCTGCGAAAAGGCACAAACGGCAGTGACGCTACATTAAGCGTGGACGGAACCACCTATGACCTAAAGCGCCGCTGTTACACACCATGGATCGAGCTTGGATTCCATGCGGCTCCAGGCGTCACCGTTCGCGGTATTGTTCGGTTTTATCTTTTGGAGCTCGAACCCCACTTCAAACTCTACATGACACCGATAAATATCGATCCAGACAAACCGGCGTTGCCTATTTCGCACCCTTTCGCCTACGCGGTGTACCTGTCAAAAACACAGGGACGTTACGCTACCCTCGGATTAGCGGAAGACACATCTGCTTTAAACGAAGGGGTAGTAGACGAGGACGCCTTTCTCGACCTGACTTATCTGATCCATAACGAGCGCGAAAAAATGTTCTTCGATGCACTTGATAAAACGTCACGCGGCGCAGTGGTCTGCGTCTTTGACATCACCGATCGACTCCAACATATGTTCTTTCGCCAACTCGACGAAACCCACCCAGCAAATCGTGGACGTGAAATCAAGCATCAAGATGCCATCAAATCGCTCTACACTCGCATGGATGAGTTAGTTGGTCGCACGTTGGACCGCCTCAGCAGTGACGACGTCTTGATCGTCATGTCTGACCACGGCTTCAAACCATACCGTCGAAGCCTTAACTTGAACAGTTGGCTTTTTACAAATGGCTTCCTCGCGCTCAAAACCGACGAACCAACTGGAGCTGATATGTTCCGGGATGTGGATTGGTCTCGGACAAAAGCATACGCCGTCGGTTTCGGCGGAATCTACTTGAACTTAGCCGGACGGGAAGCTCAGGGTATCGTCACTCCAGGAATCGAAGCGGAACAAGTCAAACAGGACATCCGTGAGGGATTAAAGGCGCTTTACGACGAACAAGAACAAACTCACCCGGTTCGCGAAGTTTACAACGCTGCCGACGCGTATTCGGGTCCGTATGTGTCGGACGCTCCAGACCTGATTGTGGGTTGTCGACCAGGACATCGAGTGGGGTGGCTTTCGGTGACGGGCGGGATAAGCGTTGACGAACTTGAGGATAACGTCAGGCCATGGAGCGGCGACCACAATTTCAACCCGCCGGATGTACCAGGTATGTTCTTCTGTAATCGAAAGATTTCGACACCAAGACCAAACATCATGGATATAGGACCAACAGTGCTGGATCTCTTCGGAATCCCTATCCCAAAGCATTGCGACGGTTCATCTTTAATGCCCACTACTCCACCAAAAGAGGAAGCGGATTCTACAGAATCGTCACTCACGCTTCCTCATCATCCGGAGCCTGTTCCATGAAACCGTCGCTGACCCGAGACTGTTCTTCGATGAAAACTACGTCAACCTACGGTTTCCTAGTCTTCATCGGTGCAGCGCTGTTTTTCGGTGGCGGAGAATCGCTAAGCACCCAAAGCGACCGTCGAGTGATCGTCATTGGAATCGATGGAATGGACCCAAGTTATCTGCAACAGTTCATGAACGAGGGGCGACTTCCAAATTTTCAGCGTCTCGCTTCGGAAGGTGATTTTGCACCGCTTCAAACAAGCATGCCTCCCCTTAGCCCAGTAGCTTGGTCGAACTTCATTACCGGCATGAACCCGGGCGGCCACGGGGTGTTTGATTTTCTGCACCGTGAACCAACATCACTTGAAATGTATCCACCAACTTACCGTGTCCTTCCTCCAGATCGAACTATACGTTTGGGTTCATGGGAATTTCCGGTTACGGGTGGCGGCGTGGAACTCGTGCGCGAAGGACGTGCGTTTTGGGAACTCCTCGAAGAAGCCGGAATTCCGACAACGATCTTTCGCATGCCAATGAACTTTCCTCCTGTTGAGTCAGACGGTAAATCGTTCTCTGGAATGGGAACACCGGATCTCCTTGGCACCTCCGGCACCTATTCGTTTTACACGGATTTCCCTCCAACCAACATGAATGACTTATCGGGCGGAATCCTTCACCTTGTTGAGGTAGTTAACAATCGAGTCCAAGCCAAATTCATCGGCCCACCCAACACTTTTCGACTTCTACCAGTGGACGTAGTCAGAACTCAAGCCCGCGGTGAAGACCCTGAGTACGAGAACCCTGAACTCGTCGTTGATTTCGAAATTTTTTTGGATCAGGAACACCACGTCGCAAAGATTGTCATCCAGGATACGGAGATTGTGTTGAACGAAGGAGAATGGAGTGACTGGATCGGCGTCAATTTTGAGGCCATTCCTTTCCTAGCTAGCATCGGAGGAGCGACACGCTTTTATCTCCAAGAAGTCCGGCCAGACTTCAAACTCTATGCCACTCCGCTCCAAATCGATCCCGTCAACCCCGCGCTGCCACTTTCAACACCGTCCGACTGGGCCAGTGACCTCAGTCACGATATCGGTCGCTTTTACACTCAGGAACTTCCAGAGGACACTGACGCTTATCAAGATGGAATCTTCACGGCTCGAGAATTCTGGGAACAGTCTCAGTTTATTTATGAAGAAAGTCAACGGGCGCTCGACTTTATGCTCGATTCTTTTGACGAAGGCTTTCTGTTCTTTTATTTTTCAAGCGTCGATCAAGGTAGCCACATGCTCCATCACTTCTCCGACTCTGATCATCCCGCTTTTGTGGATGATGAGTTTCTAGCCGTCGGGATGCAAACACTCTACGAAGAGATGGATGAGTCGCTTGGTCGTGTCCTTGATACTGTGGAGGAGCAGGAGAATACAACGCTCATCGTAATGTCTGACCATGGATTTTCTCCATGGTACTGGTCGGTCAATCTCAACTCTTGGCTAGTCGAAAAAGGTTACGTGACACTCAGAGACCCATCAAGACAGGGTCTTTCTCCGCTGTTCTTGAATGTTGACTGGACTCGGACAACTGCGTACGCACTTGGTTTGCAAGGCTTGTACATCAATCTGCGCGGCCGAGAAGAAAACGGAATTGTTGAGCCGGGCCAAGAATACACCGTGTTGTTGGATCGTCTTGAGGCCGACCTGCTCAATATGATCGACGATCGAAATGGCCAATCACCGGTTTCATTGGTTTATCGTTCACGAAGCGAGCTCACAGGACCATATACCGATCAAGCTCCAGACATCATCGTGGGCTACAGTCGAGGCTACAGAACCTCTTGGGAAAGTCCACTTGGTGAGTTTCATAGAGAGATTTTTTCTGACAACGACGAGGTCTGGAGTGGGGACCATCAGAACGATTATCGGATAGTCCCAGGTGTACTGTTGACAAATCGACGTATCGCACTTGAAGAAGTCAGTTTATACGACGTAACCGTCGCCGTCTTGGACGAATTCGGTCTTCCGCCGTTACCGGAAATGGTTGGAGAAGATGCCATTAGGCATTAAGCGCAGAACCACAGTTCGACGAACACAATAAGAAAGGCAATCGATGTTCGGAACAAAGATTAAGATCGACAAAGCGCTCCTTGACAAAGCAGCCAGTTACGCCGAACTTGCGGGCTACGCTTCTGTTAACGAATTCGTCACGCACGCGTTAGAAAAAGAGATCGCAAAACTCGAAGGAGCCGACTCAGAAGAAGAAATCAAGAAGCGCCTTAAGGGACTAGGCTACATTTCCTGAGGAACCTTGTGGTCACCATCTCTCACGCTATCAATCAGGTATTAAGCAAGCTCTTCGACCTGATCTGTTGGCCTCTCTTAAACTTACCGCCGTTCTGGGCTATGGCAGCGATCTCCTTATTGAGTGGTGTCGCGATGGTCTGGGTCTTCGGAAAGGTATCCGACCAGAAAACGATTAAGGTGCTTCGTGAACAAATCCGTGGCAACCTAATTGGCGTCCGTCTATTCCAAAGCGACATCCGTGTCATTCTAAGACTTCAATCCCACATCTTTAGCGACACTTTTCGTTACATGAGATTGGCACTGGTACCGATGTTCGTGCTCATCCTCCCAATCTTTCTCATCATGGCGCAACTCAATCTTCGCTTTGCTGTTCGTCCACTTCTACCAGGAGAAACAGCAATCGTGAAGGCTCTGGTAAGAGACTCCGCAACGCTTAATGGACCTCTGAAGCTCGCAACGAATAACGGTATCGTTATCGAAACTCCACCTGTGCGTATCGAAACTGACGGTGAAGTCGTGTGGCGGATTCGTGCCAAGGAAATCGGCAAGCATCGGCTTGTGTTACATATCGGCAACGAATCACTCGACACACACGTGGTCACTGGTCATAGCTGGAGTGCTGTACCGCAGCTACGAACCGGACGTGGTGCCATTGAGTCACTTTTGTACCCGGGAGCCCCCCCCATCGCAGACACACATGCCGTTGAAGCAATTGAGATCAGCTACCCCGAGCTCAATTTAGAGTTCTTGGGGGTGAATACAAATTGGCTCATAACGTTTTTCGTTTTGTCGATGGGATTCGGCTTCGCGTTCAAGGGAAGACTCGGTGTAGAGCTGTAGCAGAAATATTAGTTCTGGCAAAGAAAGGCACCAATCCAACATCTGCCACTTCTTGTTTTCCGCGTCGACGCGCCAACAACAGCTTGACGTTGAAGGCGGAAAACTTGCTAAGATATATACGAGCAATGACTAAACTGACTTGGCATATTTTCTATTGCGGTTGTACGGAGGCCCCTGTGGGCCCCCGCGCCGATGGTCGTACCGTGTTGGATATGTTGCATTAGACAACCAAATTTCTAGACGCGAGGAACCAAAGGCCCGGGGCTAAATGCCCTAGGCCTTTTTTTTTGCGTTCATTTCATGGAGACCGAGTCACTGGATTTACTGCAAACTACCATCGGCTTCGCCGTTGGGATGCTCGTAGGCGCCACATCGACCGGCGGTGGGGCATTACTCACGCCAGCCCTCGTCCTGATCGCTCGAGTCCCTCCGTCTATCGCGATCGGTTCAGACGTACTCATTGCAAGTGGCATGAAGTTATTTGGCGGTGGTTTTTATGCACTTCGACGCGAAGTCCACTGGCCGACGGCCGGTCGCCTGACGATCGGTTCGATTCCCGGCGCTGCCTTTGGCATCTCGATCCTCAATATGATGTCAAGTGAACAGATTGAAGCGTGGCTCATGCGAGCACTTGGTCTTGTTCTTTTAGCCGCGGGAACTGCACTCATCCTGCGCTTACGTCTAGCCGACCGGTTTCAATCCACACAGTTTCCACCAACACCGGTGACTGTTGTCCTCGGTTTCATAACTGGGATTCTCGTGAGCATGACCAGCGTTGGAAGTGGTTCATTACTGTTGTGCATTCTGACATTGGTTTATCCATTGAACACAAGGACCAGCGTTGGAACCGACCTCGTTCATGCGCTCGCACTTTCGTCAGCCGCGACGATCGGCCACGCGGCCGCAGGCCGCGTGGACATTGCACTAGTGGCGGCCGTTTTAGCAGGTGGCGTACCTGGTG